>JAABUZ0100001031.1_pt1 | contig 57426 bp, 56 predicted proteins | sample 5562091 | NCBI WGS metagenome assembly JAABUZ01 (sample SAMN12813069, study PRJNA571459) | rock metagenome | isolation source: Antarctica rocks | place: Antarctica: Victoria Land, Linnaeus Terrace sud | collected 2015-12-21 | reverse complement strand
CTAGCTCCGCAAGCAGATTCGCGATGTTCGCGGCGATGACCGCCTCATCGGCCGGCGTGTCCTCGCCCCATCCGGGATCCGGCATCAGCGCCTTGGGGCACCCAGGTGATGCGTCGCGCGGATGTCACGGAACGGCTCGAGGCCAGACATCTCGCCCGCGGCCGCCGCCTGGATGTAGGCGTCCACGTCCCGTTCTGGCCGGTAGCCGCGTACCACGGCCAGCGCCTCGCTGAGCCGGCGCTCCAGGTCGGCACCCTGCAGGGCGACCTCATGCTCGATCGCCCGTTCGGCAATCTCGGTCATCGGCACCCCGGTCTGCTCGGACAGGTGCTTCAACGCGGCACGGGTGCCCTGGCGCTTGAAGCGGAGCGGGAAGACGTCCCGGGGCCGGGAACTCACCCAATCAGCGTGCCCACCGCGCAACAGGGATGTCAAGGCCCTCAATGAACATGGGTGCGCGACACAAACGTAGGTGCTCGAGGGCCTGAGCGTGGCTTCGTGTAGTCTGGTTGTTCTAGCAACAACCAGACTGGGGGTTCCGGACGGTGGATGCATCGCTACCCGACCTAAAGGACCAGCGAGCCCGGCTGTATGCCCAGCTCGCCGACACGGGCGATTTTCGGCGCGGCTCGGTCACCGAGAACTACCGCCGCTGCGGCAAGTCGAACTGCGTCTGCGTGCAGCCCGATCATCCGGGCCACGGGCCGCGGCACCTGTGGACCCGGACGGTGGCCGGTGGCAAGACCAAAGGGCGTCAGCTGGCGGCCCCGGAGCTGGCGAAGGTGCGTCGGGAACTGGCCGCCTACCAGGAGTTCATCGCAGTGAGCAAGTGGATCGTGGAGGTCAGCGAGGCGATCTGCGAGGCCAGAGGGCTGTCCCCACTGGCTGATGACGCGGCCCCGCCGCCGACGGCGGAAAAAGGGGGCTCTACGCGCAGTTCCAGGCGGAGTTCGCCGCCGAGGTAGCCCGGCTCGCCGGGCAGGCAGCCCGCTCGCTCGGCGGCGCTCGCGGGGGCGAGGGGCTGGCCGCGGTGGAACTCGCGATCCGCATGGCGATGACCCAACTGGGCGGCTCGCTGCTCGAGCAGCTGCTCGCAGCCGACACCGGACAACGCGGTGCCCGCATCGACTGCGGGTCGGGTCACCAGGCCGAGTTCGTCTCCTACCGGACCAAGACCGTTGACACGGTGCTCGGCCGGATCGACCTTGACCGGGCCTACTACCACTGCGCCCAGTGCGGACACGACGTGCTGCCCAAAGACGACGAGCTGGGCGTGGCCGGCGTCTCGCTGTCCCCGGGACTGCGGGCGATGGTGGCCCGGACCGGTGCCGCGGCACCGTTCGCGAAGGCCACGACCTGCTGGCCGAACTGGCCGGAGTGCAACTGACCACCAAGCGGGTGCAGCGCAGCACGGAGGCCGACGGCGCGGCGCTGGGCGGCCGCCTCGACACCGAAGCCGCCGCGGTGCTCGGCGGTGAGCTGGTGCCGCTCGCGGCGAGCACCCCGGTCGCCAAGCTCTACATAGCCATCGACGGAACCGGTGTTCCCGTGGTGGCCGCCGAGGTCGCGGGGCGGCCCAGGAAGGCGGCCGACGGGCGCCCCCGCACCCGCGAGGTCAAACTCGGCGTCCTGTTCACCCAGACCAGCGTGGACCAAACCGGACGTCCGGTGCGCGATCCCGGCTCCTCCAGTTATCTCGCCACCCGGGAGCCCGTCGAGCACTTCGGCTCGCTGGTCTACGCCGAAGCGCGCCGACGCGGGGTGGCCAACGCCCACCAGCTGGTCGTTCTCGGCGACGGGGCACCGTGGATCTGGAACCTCGCCAGCCAGCACTTCCCGACCGCGACCGGAGATAGTGGACCTCTACCACGCCCGCAAGCACCTGCACGCCCTCGGCGCCCTGCTCGCCCTGACGCTCGGCGACGACCACCAAGGCTGGCTCGCCGAACGGCTCGCCGACCTCGACCGCGGCGACGTGCCGACGCTACTAGCCGCCGCCCGCGCACTCACGCTCCCCAACGCGACCACCCGCGAGCTCGATGCGCTACGCCCACTTCCGCGAGCACGGCCACTTCGTCGGGTCCGGCGCTGGTCCGTGGGCGCTGCCGGCGTCATCACCCTGCGCTGCCAAGAAGCCAGCGGCCGGTGGGAGGAGGTCTGGACCGGGCTCCGCAACCAGACGAGCGTGGCCTGACTTTCACCTACAAATCTGTCACGCACCCTCGTGGCCTGGGCAGAACCCTTCGTCACGGCCGCCCTGCGCCGGGCTGACCGGCGAGGCCATGCAGGGGATCATGACCGATTGGGCGTGGCTGCGGCATCATTGGTGGCGAGGCCTGCCGGCAACGACGCCCGACTGCGGAGGTTGGCAGGGTGACGCCGCGCCGGCTCGCGGTCGACAGCGCGTGTCACGATTTGGGATCTCAGGCGACTGCATCATTGGGAGGGCAGATGTGGGAACAGGTCGCTCAAAGCGGCAGCATCTCGGACCGGATCGAGCGACAGATCATCGATCTGGTCGGCACTGACGCGCTCAAGCCTGGTGACCGACTACCCTCTGAGCGGGACTTGGCCGCTCTACTGGGGGTGAGCCGGCCGTCGGTTCGGGAGGCCGTCAAGTCGCTCGAAGCCCGAGGTTGGCTGCATGTGCGGCATGGTCAGGGGGTCTTCGTAGCCTTCCCACGATCACAGAAGGATCTGCGTGCGGCGTTGGTGCAGCATGAAGTGACGCTAGGCGAGCTGTTCGCCGTGCGTGAAGTCATCGAGGTGCCGGCGGCGGGGTGGGCGGCCCGCACCGGAGACGAGACGCGCCTGCTCGCCGCGTCTGCGGCGCTCACCGAGCTTAACGCCGCCATCCGCGCCGATCCACCCAACTTTACCTTGTTGGAGAAGCTCGATGCCGCGTTCCACATGTGCATCGTCGAGGCCGCGGGTAACCGCTTCCTCCGCCAGACCCTCGGGGTACTTCAGGAGATGCTCGCGGCCGGCATGGAAACCACACTGCTGGTCCCGGGGCGCCTCGAGAAATCGAGCCAGGAGCACGACCGGATCCTCGCGGCCCTCATGGCGGGCGACGCGGCGGCAGCGCGCACTGCCGCGCGCCGGCATATCCGCAGCGCCCACTCAGCCGCGCTCCGTCGGCTCGACACCGAGCGGCGTGATGCAGAGGCGAGAGCTGCCGTGGTGGAGCGCTGAACCGGACTCTTAGCAAGCGAAAGCGGTCCGTTGACATCCGCTGTAAGGCACGGCAGAGTGATTTGCCAGACACCAGAGGTCAGACCACGCGGCGTACCCGAGGGGTGAGCATGGAGCAGTCCAGCCAGTCAGGGAAGCACCCCTTGGATGCCTCGAGGAGCCCAGGATCGGCCAGCCGAAACCTGCTGAAGCCCCAGCATCACCCACGTGCCGTGGCCGCCGCTGTGGTAGTTGTGAGTGTTCTGGCCGCGGCCGGTTGCGGTAGTAGCGGTTCGGCCAACGGCGGCGGTAGCGGCAACGCGAGCAGCAACGGGAAGACCGTCATCACCTTCGCGAACTGGGCCGATGCCGAGCAGAACACCCAGCCCGGCATCGAGAAACTCATCAAGGACTTCGAGCAGCAGAACCCCAACATCACGATCAAGAGCCAGGCGATCTCCTACACGGACGTCGAGCACCAAATCGTCCTGCAGGTGCAGTCGGGAAACCCGCCGGATGTGGCGGAGGTGCAGGGCAACTACACGTTCAGCATCAATGCGACCGGCGCTCTTGCGCCGCTGGACAGTTACGCGGACGGTCAGTTCAAGCAATCCATCATCCCTCAGGAGCTCCAGCTCGGAAACATCGGTGGCAAACTGACGGCCATCCCCTGGACCGTCGGGCCGTTCGCGCTCTGGTACAACAAGAAGATCATGCAGCAGGTCGGTCTCACCCCGAAGGCGCCGACAACGTGGAACGAGCTGCTTTCCGACGCCATGACCATCCATCAGAAGATGCCGAAAATCATCGCCTTCGGCACTGACAGCACCAACCGCACCTACGGCCTCGACCAGAACTGGCCGATTATGAAAAGCTTCGGGAACGTGCCGTTCACAGGCACGCAGGCGAGCGCGGACAGCCCGGGCTTTAAGGACTATCTGAATTTTATGCGAACCGTCGCGAAACAGGGGTACACGCCGCCGAACAAGAAGGGTGGCTATTTCCGGCAGCCGGCCGCTTCGAACCAGGTGGCCATGACGATCGATGGGCCGTACGTCAAGGGGGTCGTGCAGTCGACCAACCACATGACTGATCAGCAGTTCTACGACACGTGGGGGATTGCCCCGCTTCCCGCCGGTTCGGCTGGTCAGCACTACAGCGCGCCCACTGACCATCAGTTGGTGATGTTCAAGAGCGCTAAGAACAAGGACGCGGCCTGGAAGTTTATGAAGTTCCTGTCGACCAGCCAGGAAGGTGTCCTGAACTACACGCTCAAGTACGAAAATTCGCTGCCCCCGCTTCAGAATCCAGCCGGCGACGTCGCAACGCAGTTGAACAATCCGATCTCGCAGACGTTCAAGAACGATGTCGTCCCCACCGTCACCCGGCCCGACTGGGGTCCCGCCTACGGCAACGCCTACTCCGATGTGATGGCCGGCGTACAGAGCGCGATGACGAGTTCGACGCCGATCGACTCGATCGCCGCGTCGATACAGTCAGCGCTCAAGACAGATCTGCGGGGGTGACCGGCGGATGACCACCGCTACCGCAATGGCCCGGGTGCGTCGGCGACCTCGCAGAGGTAACAGGTGGTTCGACTGGATGGCGCTGCCGGCGGTGGTAATCCTCGTCATCGTTATCGGCTACCCAATCGTCCGTGCGGTCATCGTCTCCTTTTATCACTATCCCTTGCTCAGTCCGGTGCACAACTTCGTCGGGGCCAGTAACTACCAACGCCTGGTGAATGACCCGGTCTTTTGGCAGTCACTGAAGAATACCGGCATCTATACGGCGGCCTCGGTGATCGGAGGGATGCTGCTGGGCCTCGTGCTGGCGCTGGCCACGGAGCGGCTTGAGGGGCCGTGGCGGTTCGTGCGGGGTGTCCTGCTCACCCCGTGGGCCGTGCCGGTGATCGTTGTAGCATTCCTCTTTCGGTTCATGTTCGAGGACAACGGTGGCATCACCAACGCGCTGCTGCTGCGGCTGGGCATTCTGCACGCGGCGATCCCCTGGCTCAGCTCAACACAATGGGCGCTCATTGCTGTGATCATTGCGAATATCTGGTCTCAGGCGCCGTTCTTCCTGCTCATCTTCACCGCGGCGCTTGGTGGCGTGCCTAACGAAGTCATCGAGGCGGCCCGTATCGACCGCGCGCATACCTGGTCGATGATCACGAAAATCAAGCTGCCCTACCTAGTCAGCGCGGCGGTGATCGGTGCACTGCTAATGATTATCCAGAACTTCAACAACTTCCCGCTGATCTGGGCGATGACCGAAGGGGGGCCGGCGTACAGCTCGACAACGCTCGTGATCTACGTTTACCGCCTCGCGTTCACCAGCTTCAACCTCGGCTACGCCTCGGCGGTTGGTGTCGTCTGGCTGGCCCTGCTGTTGTTCATCGCTGGTTTCTTCGTCCGAGTGCTGCGGGGTAGGCCCTCATGAGCCTGGTACTGGAAAGACCGCGATCGGGCGAGGCTTCGATCCAGATCGCGCCACGCCATCGGTTCCCGATTGGCCGATCCGCCGTGGTCCTGATCGTCGCGCTGTTCGCGGTGTGGACGCTCTGGCCGCTCTATTGGATGATCTCCACGTCCTTGAAGAACGCGCAGGAGGCCACCAACCTCAACCCCACCGTCTGGCCGCACAGTTTGACAAGCGGGAACTATCGGGAGCTGTTCGGCAGTTCGTTGCCATTCGGCAGTTACTTCCTCAACAGCGTCCTCACGGCGGGAATCTCGGCCGTCGTGGCTGTGCTGATCTCCATCCTTGCTGGGTACAGTTTCTCCCGGGGCGGCTACAAGCTAAGTGGCGTGACCAGCGTGGTCGTCCTAGCAACCCAGATGCTCCCCCTTGTCGTTCTGATCGGGCCGCTATACCTGCTGTTGCTCAAGGCGCACCTGCTCAATACCTATGCCGGTCTCATCATCGGATATACCTCGTTCGCCATCCCGTTCGGCGCTTGGATGATGAAGGGCTTTTTCGACGGCGTCCCCCGCGAAATCGAGGAGGCCGCTCGAGTAGATGGCTACTCCCGGCTGGGGATTCTGTTCCGCGTTGTCGTCCCCATGTCGTGGCCCGGTTTGGTGACGACCGGGGTCTTTGTCTTCATGAACACCTGGAACAATCTTCTCTACCCGCTTACTTTGGTGACCTCCAGCAACAAGCAGACCCTCCCGCCCGGCCTCCTGCAAAGCTTCAGCGGCACCTTCAAAACTGACTGGGGGGGGTTGATGGCGGCGTCACTGATCACCAGCCTGCCGCTGATCATCGCGTTCTTCCTCGTGCAACGGTCCATGGTGCGCGGTATGACGTCGGGCGCCCTGGCGGGGACCTGACACGGTGGCTGAACCGGCACAGACGTCCAGACCAACGGGGGAGGACGCGCGCTTCGTCAACCAGGTCGCGATCATCACCGGTGCAGCCCAGGGTATCGGCCGGGCTGTGGCGCATCGCCTCGCACGCGGCGGGGCGGCTGTCGCACTGATCGACGTCAACGAGGCAGCGGGTCGGGCCGCCGCCGCTGCGATCGCCGCGGACGGCGCGAAGACTTACTACGAACACGCAGATCTCGCGGATACGGCGCAGTGCGAGGGGCTGGTGGCCCGCGTGGTCGCGGAGTGGGGCCACGTCGACGTTCTTGTCAACAACGCGGCGTATCTCGGCCGTCGAGTGCCCTTCCTTGACATGACCGTCGATGACTGGCGGTCCGTCCTGGACACGAACCTCACCGCTGCGGCGCTGCTCGCCCGCGACGCGGCCCGCGACATGGTCCGCCGCGCCTCCGGAACGATCATCAACATCGCGAGCATCCAGGAGCACCTGCCATTGCCGACGCACATCCCGTATGTCGCGAGCAAGGGCGGCATCAGCGCGCTGACCCGAGCGATGGCAGTCGAGCTGTCCCCCTTGGGCGTCCGCGTCAACGCCGTGGCGCCCGGGGTCATCGACACGCCTTCGATGACGTCCACGATCGATGCCATCGAGGACGCGGACTCCACGGCCGTGCCGGCTACCCTGCTGCGCCGGTATGGCCTGCCGGACGAGGTTGCCGATGCGGTCGCGTTTCTCGCCTCCTCCGACGCCGCGTTCGTCACCGGGGCGGTCCTGCGCGTCGATGGCGGTCGTAGCCTTAGCCGCTTTCCTGATCCGCTCGCCGCCCGTCCGGACCGGCACCAGTGAGGAGACGAGCCTGATGGCCAGTATCACGCTCAAAGGCGTGCAGAAGCGCTACGGGGACACCTACGCCTTGCGCGAAACCGACCTTGAGATCCACGATCACGAGTTCCTCGCGCTGGTCGGCCCGTCGGGCTCCGGCAAGACGACGTTGTTGCGCGTCATCGCAGGTCTTGAGCCGATGTCCGGCGGCGATCTTTACTTCGGTGATGTGCTCGTGAACGACATCGATGTCGGCGACCGCGATATCGCGATGGTTTTTCAGAACTATGGCCTTTATCCGCACATGTCGGTCTACCGGAACATGGCATTCGGCTTGCGTCGGCGGAAGCTCGAAAATTCCGTTGTCGACCAGAAGGTGCGGGAGACGGCGCGCCTGCTTGGGATCGAACATCTGCTTGAGCGCAGGCCTAAGCAGCTATCGGGAGGTCAGCGGCAACGTGTCGCGCTGGGGCGCGCCATTGTCCGCGACCCGGCGGTGTTCCTCCTTGACGAGCCGCTGTCGAACCTCGACGCGCACCTGCGGGTACAGATGCGGGCCGAGATTCTCAGGGTGCACCGGGCGGTGAGCGCAACCGCCGTCTACGTCACGCACGATCAGGTCGAAGCGATGACGATGGGCGACCGCATCGTTGTCATGAGTGAGGGCGTGATGCAGCAATTGGGGACGCCGGACGAGCTATACGATCAGCCGGTTAACAGGTTCGTTGCCGGCTTCATCGGCACACCGGCCATGGGCTTCCTTACCTGCACCCGAGTCGTCCACGGCGGCACGACGCAGTTGCGTGGCACCGGTGTGCAAGTGCACCTGCCGGCGGAGCGTGCGGCGACGCTGCCTGCGGACATGACGCGGCTAGTCGCCGGTGTCCGCCCGGAGCACCTGAGACCCATCCCACGCAGCGAGGTCACGCAGACCGGCTCGACGATCGAGGGTGTCGTCGAAGTCATCGAGCCACTCGGTTCGGAGCAGCATGTGCACGTCAACGTGGGCGACGAGGTGATCACGGCCAAGCTTCCCCGCGAGCACCGGCTCCAACGTGACGAGAAAGTGGCCTTTACGTTCGACCCGGCGCATCTGCACGTCTTCGACGCCGAATCCGGTCGCGCGTACCGCTGATGGACCGCATCACGAGCATCGCAGCGCACCGGGTGGCGCCGCGGTGGATCTTCGTAGAGGTACGCACCGATGATGGCATCGTTGGCTGGGGCGAGGCCATCGTGCCCAAGCGCGCGACCGCTGTCGTCGGCGCGGTAGAAGACCTTGCGCGCAACGTCGTCGGTGAGGATGCAAGCCGCATTGAGGAGCTCTGGCAGCGGATGAGCCGCGGCGGCTTCTTTCGCGACGGCCCAGTGCTGTGCACCGCAGCGGCAGCGATCGAGCAGGCGCTCTGGGACATCAAAGGACGACGGCACGGCCTGCCGGTGTACGAGTTTCTCGGGGGTGCTGTCCGGGACAATGTCCGGGTCTATGCCTGGATTGGTGGTGACCGGCCGGACGACGTCGTAGCCCAGGTCAGGGCGCGGATCGAGCAGGGCTTCACCGCCGTGAAGATGAACGCAACCGAGGAGCTCGACCTGCTGGACCGCTCCGCTCACGTCGACGCCGTGGTCGCTCGAGTGGCCGCGATCAGGCGCGCTTTCGGCGACACCGTCGATGTCGCGCTCGATTTCCACGGCCGCGTTCACCGCGCAATGGCCAAGGCCCTGTTGCGTGAGCTTGAGCAGTTCAACCTGCTCTGGGTAGAGGAGCCACTCCCGCCCGGACACGAGGACTTCCTGCCTGAGCTTGCCCGCGTGGCGGGGCGCACACCGATCGCGACCGGCGAGCGCCTGCTCACCCGCACCGCCTTCCTGCGGCTGCTCGAACAACGTGCCGTCGACGTTATCCAGCCCGACGTCTCCTTGACCGGTTTGTTCGAGCTCGAGAAGATCGCCAGGATTGCCGAGGCCTATGACGTTGCCGTTGCGCCGCACTGCCCGAATGGCCCGATCTCGCTGGCAGCCTCGTTGCAGGTGGCCTGTTGCGCGGGCAACGTCGTGATCCAGGAGCAGAGCTTGGGTCTGCATTACAACGCCGGGTACGCGGGGCTGCCGCCGGGGGAGATGTTCGACTACCTGAACGACCCCATCCCCCTCACGCCGGTCGATGGTCGGCTCGCGCGACCAGCAGGTCCGGGTCTGGGCATCGACATCGACGAGTCCGCAGTCCAGGACCGGACGAGCGACTGGGAACTACTCGACCCCGTATGGCGACTCCCGGACGGCCGACTCGCCCAGTGGTAGGGGAGGGGAGCTACTCCAGCAACGACCGATTCATGTTCGGTCCGCCGCGCCCGCGACGGCGGCCCGATTGCGGTCCCGGGTGTGCTCAGCAGGCTAATCGGACGAGGTAAAAGATCAATTCCTTTCGGGTCGGTCGTTGTCGGCCTCCACCGCAACGGCGGAGTTTTTCAGGTCGAAGTAGCGACTTCGCCCTGTGCTTGTCGCACTGGCCCGCTGCGGGTGGGCATCGATCGCTCCGCCGAGCCGGCTGGCGAGGATGCGGGGCGAGTCGGCGAGCACTGTCGTCGCGGCTCCGAGTACCTCGGCGTGCTCGCCGAGCACGCCCTGCACCACGGTTGCGTTGCGCGCCGCCGGGGGTAGTGCGTTGCGGGCGATGGCGGTGCGGATCGGGGCGAGCACCAGCTCACCGCCCTTCGCCAGGTCTCCCCCGATTACGATCAGCTTCGGGTTGAGCAAATTGACCGCCGCGGCGATAGCGCGACCGATGTAGGCGCCGGCATCGGCGACAGCCCGGCAGGCGCCGGGATTGCCTTCGTCCAGCAACCTCAGCAGGTCGGGCCAGGTGACCGGTCGATTCCAGCTCTGGCTGAGCAGCCGAGGCACTGCGACCGGGCTCGCCACCGTCTCGAGGCAGCCCCTGTTGCCGCAGCGGCAGATCGGCCCGTCGGTGCTGACTCGGAGGTGGCCGAGTTCGCCCGCCAGTCCCGCGCAGCCGTGCAGCGGCCGCCCGTCGGCGACGATGCCTGCGCCGATGCAGCGGAGAGCCGCACGTAGATGAGGTCGTCCACGCCGCGGGCGGCGCCGTAGGTCCGTTCGCCGAGCGCGCCGGCGTCGGCGTCGTTGGTCACCCCCACCGGCAGCGCGGTCCGTCGCTCTAGCTCGGCGGCAGGGTTGACGCCAACCCAGCCAGGCATGATGCCGGCAGCCTCGATCTCGCCGGTCTCGCCCTGAACGGGCGCGGCGATGCCCAGGCCGAGGCCGATGACCGCGCTGGGGCTGATGTGCCGCTCGTCGAGTGCCTCATGCACCCGCGCGGCGGCGAGGTCGAGCGTTTCATGCGGCGTCAGATCGACCTCGCGCACGGTCGCCGACTCGGCCACGGTGTGCCCAAGCATGTCACAGACGGCAACGCGTACGTGCTGGTGACCGATATCGATGCCGACCGCATACCCGGCGGTCGGGGCCATCGATACCGCCACGGCAGGCCGTCCGATGGCACGCGGACCCGCCTCGCTGGGGAGATCGTCTCGCTCCTCGACCACCCCGTTCACGACCAGTTCGCTCACCAGCGAGGAGACGGTGGTGCGGGACAGGCTCGTGAAACGGATGAGTTCGGGCCGTCCGCATGCACCGTGGTCGTACAGCGCCTGCAGCAAGCGACGCCGTCCCTCGTCGCGCAGGCTGAATGGTTTGTCCGCCATCCTCACCCCCGTCGGCCGCTCGGCAGCAAGCGGTCCAAAGAATACACCTCCGCCTTCTCGACTAAGGATGCTGCTGTTTTAGCCAAAGTCGGAGGAAGGCAGTCGGAATTGCCGTACTTGCCGTTGACTTCAGTAGATGACCGGAGTTTCAAAGGTTCGGGCGGCCAACGCCCGCGAAACGACAATCCGCGAGGGCAGCAGTCGGGGTGAGGTTCCGAGGGCTGCGTTCGGAGGCAGCCGTCCCAGCGAGGGAGCATCTCCGTGATAACAGCAGAGCGAACAATGGCCCGATCCGGCGGCCCGGACCCACCTCGCGTTGCGCGCCCCAGTCTGCCTCCTCGCGTCGCTATCCGTGGTGGTGGTGACCGGTGCCGCTGTGACCGGTACCACTGCGACCGGTGCCGCTGCGACCGGTGCCACCGCGGCCCGATCCGCGCGACCGTCGGGGGCCGCGCCCATCTATCTCAACACGCGGTACTCGTTCGCCGAGCGTGCCGCCGATCTCGTGTCGCATCTGACGCTGCCCGAGAAGGTGCAACAGCTGCACACCAATAGTGCGCCAGCGATCCCGCGGCTCGGCATCCAGCAGTACACCTATTGGAGCGAGGCCCAGCACGGGGTCAATACCCTCAACGCCGACACCAACCACGGCAGTGTCACCGGAGGGGTGCACGCCACCAGCTTTCCCACGAACTTCGCCACCACCATGTCGTGGGACAAGTCACTGACCTACGACGAGACCACCGCCATCTCCGACGAGGCCCGGGGCTTCCTGGACAAGTCGCTGTGGGGGGTCGCTCAAAACGACATCGGCCCGGCCAAGAGCGACTACGGCTCGCTGACCTACTGGGCGCCCACGGTCAACATGGACCGGGATCCCCGCTGGGGCCGAACCGACGAGGCCTTCGGCGAAGACCCCTACCTCGTCTCGCAGATGGCGGGCGCGTTCGTCGACGGCTATCAGGGGCAAACTCCCACCGGGCAGCCCACGACGCCCTACCTCAAGGTGGCGTCCACGGCCAAGCACTACGCCCTCAACAATGTGGAGAACAACCGGGAATCGGGCAGCTCCGACACCACGGATGCCAACATCCGCAACTACTACACGCCGCAGTTCAAGAGACTGATCCAGGACGCCCACGTGTCCGGTCTGATGACGTCCTACAACGCGATCAACGGCACCCCGGCGCCGGCCAACACCTACACGGCCAACGAGCTGGCCCAGCGGACCTACGGCTTCAACGGTTACATCACCTCCGACTGCGGGGCCGTCTACGACATCTTCAACTCTGGGCGCCACAACTGGGCCCCACCGGGCTGGACGACCACCACCGCCGGCAGGTCCACCACCTGGACCAACACCGCCACCGGACAGCAGGTCTCCGGCGACGCCGGTGGCCAGGCCTACGCCCTGCGGGCCGGCACTAACCTCAACTGCACCGGCGCCCAGGACACCCTCCAGAACATCCAGGAGGCCATCAACGCCGGCGTCCTCAGCGAGGGCGTCATCGACGACGCCCTGGTCCACGTCTTCACCATCCGCATGCAGACCGGTGAGTTCGACCCGGCCAGCAAGGTTGCCTACACCAAGATCACTAAGGACCAGATCCAAAGCCCCGCCCACCAGGCGCCGGCCCGCACGGCGGCCGACAACTCGCTGGTCCTGCTCAAGAACGACCACGTCGCCGGGACCACCGCCCCCCTGCTGCCCGCCGACCCCTCGAAGCTCAACAAGGTGGTCATCGTCGGTGACCTGGCCAACAAGGTCACCCTGGGCGGCTACTCGGGAAGCCCCTCTCTCAGGTGAACGCCGTGCAGGGCATCACGTCCGCCGTCCAGGCGGCCAACCCCAACGCGTCCGTGGTCTTCGACGCCTGCGGCACCTCGACGAAGGCGACGGCCCCCGCCAACTGCTCGGCCCAGACCCAGAGCGACATCGCCAGCGCCGATCTGGTGGTGGTCTTTGTGGGGACCGACAGCAACGTGGCCCACGAGGGCTACGACCGCTCCACGCTGGCCATGCCCGGCAACTACGACTCACTCATCAACCAGGTGAACGCCATCGGCAACCACAAGACGGCGATGGTCATCCAGTCCGACGGGCCGGTCAAGATCGATGACGTGCAGGGGAACGTCCCGGCCATCGTGTTCAGCGGCTACAACGGCGAGAGCCAGGGCAGCGCCCTGGCCGATGTCCTCTTCGGCAAGCAGAACCCCAGCGGACACCTGGACTTCACCTGGTACAAGGACGACTCGCAGCTTCCCGCCATGCAGAACTACGGCCTCACCCCCTCCGAGACCGGGGGCCTGGGCCGGACCTACCAGTACTTCACCGGCACACCCACCTACCCCTTCGGCTACGGGCTCAGCTACAGCAGCTTCACCTACTCCCATGTCATGGCCAACCCCAAGGCGGTGTCCGCGGACCGCAGCGTCAACGTCCACTTCGACGTGACCAACACCGGAACCACGCCCGGGGCGACAGTCGGCCAGGTCTACGCCGCCACCCCCTTCAGCGTCCCGGGAGTGGAGCTCCCCCAGAAGCGGTTGGAGGGCTTCCAGAAAACGGCGGTGCTCCAGCCCGGCCAGACCCAGACCCTCTCGGTGCCGATCAAGATCAGCGACCTCGCTCTCTGGGATCAGCAGCAACAGAAGTCGGTGGTCTACGACGGGCCCTACCAGTTCCAGGTCGGGGCCAACTCGAGCGACATCGTGGCGTCCCCCACGGTCGTCGTCTCCGGCGCCATGGCACCGAAGGTGAGTTCGGTCACCGTGCAGCCCGACCAGGTGACCTTCGCGCCCGGTCAGAGCCTGGACCTCACGGCCAGGAAGCCCTGGATCAAGGACGACACCACCCAGGCGAGCCAGCACGCGCCGGCCGACAACATCGTCGAGGCGGTCAATAATGACGGGACCTTCGTCGACCTGGCCCACGCCAAGGTCCATTACGCCAGCAGCAATCCCAAGGTGGCCACGGTCGCCGGCAACGGGACGGTGATGGCGGTGGCCGCCGGGGTGACGACCATCAGCGCGACGGTCAACGGGGTGACCGGATCGACGCCCATGGTCGTGAAGCAGCCCTTTACCCTGAGCGCCGCCAACGTGGCGGCCCCGGGCTCCGCCTTCACCGCCACCACCACCCTGCCCAACCCAAGCAGCGCGCCCCTGAGGAAGGTCTCCATGACCCTGACGGGACCGAGCGGCTGGACGACGCAGGCCACCTCCCCGTCGTCGTTCGCCACCGTGGCCCCGGGGCAGACGGTCCGCACGACCTGGAACGTCACCATCCCCGCTGGCACCAGCCCCGGCAGCTATGGGCTTTCGGCGCAGGCGACGTTCAAGGACGCCAATGGCCAGGGCAGCGCAGCTGATTCGGCTCAGGTGTCCGTGCCGTACCAGTCGCTGAGCGCGGCGTTCGACAACCCGGGCATCAGCAGCGACGCCAACCCGAGCGGCGGAAGCCTGGACGGTGGTGGGTTCAGCTACTCGGCCGAGGCGTTGGCCGGCGGCTCCCCGAGTCTCACACCGGGCGCGGCCGTCAGCCACGACGGCCTGACCTTCACCTGGCCCAACGCCCAGCCGGGCACGCCGGACAACGTCGTCGCCGGCGGCCAGACGATCGGGCTGTCGGGGTCGGGGTCAACCCTCGGCTTCCTCGGCACCGGTGATTACGGCACCGCCTCGGGTACCGGCACCATCACCTACACGGACGGCACCACCCAGCCGTTCACCCTGGGTTTCGCCGACTGGTTCCAAAACACCCCCGTGACCGGCGGTGACATCCTCACCAGCGTCCCGTACATCAACACCACAACCGGTCGCAAGGATCATACGGTCAGCGTGTACTACGCCTCGGCACCCCTTCAGGCGGGCAAGACGGTCCAGTACGTCACCCTTCCCGACTTCAGCCAGGGAGCGACGTCCGGCCAGACCGCCATGCATGTCTTCGCTGCCGCCGTCGGGTGATGGCTCCCGCGGGGTGACGATGGCCAGGGGCACGATCGGCCCGAGGGGCCCGGGATCGCCGAGCGCATGGCGCAACGCAAACCGGGACCGCATCCTCGCCGCCCTGCGGACGGGCGGGCCCATGACCCAGGCGCAGGTCACCCGGGTCACCGGGCTCGCCTCCGGAACCGTGTCCAACATCGTGGCCGAGCTCAGGGCCCAAGGAGTGCTCGAGCGCCGGGGACAGGCGTCGGGGCGGTCGCCGCTGTTCTCTGGCCGGCAGCCAGGGTTGGTCGTGGGCGTCGATCTCGACCACCGCCGGCTGCGGGTGATCCTCGCCGACCTGTCGCACACCGTGTTGGGCGAGGTGGTCCACGAGCTCGACGTCGACCATGAGGTGGACGAGGCGGTCAAGCCGCACCCGGATGGCGACGGACGCTCTCTTGGGCCAGCTGGGAGCCTCCCGGGGGGATGTGGTCGGCGTCGGCATGGGTCTGCCCGGTCCCATCGACCCCACCACCGGTGAGGTCGCCTCGTCGACCATCCTTCCTGCGTGGGTCGGTGTCCGGGCCGCCGAGGCCATGACCGCGGCGCTGGGCCTCCCCGTGCTGGTGGACGACGACTTCGCTTCCCAACGGGAGCGGTTCGCCCCTCAGCCACGTGAACATGGCGCTGACGGCACCGAGCGGTTGGACGGTGAACGCGGCCTCACCCTCGTCGTTCGCCACGGTCGCCCCGGGCCAGACGGCGCAGACCACCTGGAGCGTCACGGTTCCGGCCGGCACCAGCCCGGGAGCTACGGGCTCTCGGGGCAGGCCACGTTCCAGGACGCCAACGGCCAGGGCACCGCGACCGATTCGTCGCAGGTGTCCTTGCCGTACCAGTCGTTGACCGCTGCCTTCGATAATCCGGGGATCAGCGATGACGCCCAGCCGAGCGCGGGGAACCTGGACGGTGGCGCGGCAAGACGGTGCAATACGTCACACTCCCCGACGTCAGCAAGGGAGCGTCGTTCGGGCAATCGGCGATGCACGTCTTCGCCATCGCCATCGGGTGAACGCCCCACGCCTAGTGCGGCAGGCGAGAGCTGGCCAGACGGGCTGGACCGGGTCAGGTTCGAGGAGTTCAGCGCCCACTTCAAGATCACTAAACTTGGGCCTACCGGTAGCGTTGGCCCGTGCCAATCACTAACTGGGCCGGCAACGTCACATTCCGCGCTCGCGAGTACCACGCGCCGATGTCAATCGAGCAGCTGCAGAGACTTGTCGCGGGCACCGACCGGGTGCGCGCGCTCGGCAGCGGGCACTCGTTCAATAAGATCGCCGACACCACCGGCGATCTTGTGTCGCTCGATCGGCTGCCGCGGCTCATCGAGATTCACGCGGGGGCGGCGCAGGTAAAGGTCAGCGCGGGTGTCAGCTACGGCGAGCTCGCCCCGCGGCTGCACGAGGCGGGCTTCGGGTTGCGTAACCTCGGATCGTTGCCGCACATCTCGGTCGTTGGCGCTTGTGCCACGGGCACGCACGGCTCAGGGAATGCATGCGGCAACCTGGCCACGCAAGTCGCCGCGATCGAGATGGTCACCGCGTCCGGCGAGGTGGTGGAGCTCCGCCGAGATGCCGACCGGTTCGGCGGCGCGGCCATCGCGCTTGGCGCCCTGGGCATCGTCACCCGGCTGACGCTCGATCTCGTGCCGTCCTACGACCTCGCGCAGTATGTCTATGACGACGTGCCGGAGGAGCGACTCGACCGGCACGTGGAGGAGATCCTCGCCGGCGGCTACAGCGTCAGCGTGTTCACCGATCTGCGTGTCAACCGGGTGTGGCGCAAGTGCCGCACGGACGAGCCGGTGCCGGACCAACATTGGTTCGGCGGCCGGCTTGCGGGCGTTCCGCGAAACCCGGTGCCCGGAAGGGCATCGGGAAATTGCACTGAGCAGCTCGGTGTCCCAGGCCCGTGGCACCTGCGCCTTCCGCACTTCCGGCTTGAGTTCAGCCCGAGCAGCGGCGACGAGCTTCAGACCGAGTACCTGTTCCCGCGCCGACACGCGGCCGGGGCGCTTGCCGCGATCCGTAGTCTTCGCGAGCAGATCATACCGGTTCTGCAGATCGCGGAGATCCGGACCGTCGCCGCCGATGAACAGTGGCTGAGCCCCAGTTACCAGCGGGACAGTGTGGCGTTCCACTTCACCTGGGTGGGCGACGAGGCCGCGGTAGCGCACGTGCTGCCTGTGATGGAGAAGCGGTTCGCGCCGTTCGAGCCGCGGCCTCACTGGGCGAAGCTGTTCGCCATGGCGCCGGACGTGGTCAGCGCGCAGTACGAGCGGATGCTCGATTTCCGCCGGCTGATGAGCGAGTACGACCCGCAGGGCAAGTTCCGCAACGACCTGATCGACCGTTACCTCGCCTGAACTTCTGCCGTCCGAGGCCCGCTGGGGCAACGAGGTCACCCGCAATATGCGCAGCCCGGACGGAGCGCCGCGGCTGTGCGACGCGCCCTTGGTCGCGGCGCGCGCCATTAGGGCGACGAACGGCTGGCCGACTGAGCTCAGCGGGGGATGAGCGGGTCGGCGAGCAGCCTGGTGAAGGCTAGTTCGGCCGCCCCCCGCAGCGAAGAGTCGTCGCCCAGACTCGGCGTGCAAAGCTGCACCGCGTTGCGTGAGACGCCCATTGCGTGCCGGTCAAGCGACCGCCTCACCTCGTCGGGCGCGAAGTCGAACACGCCCGCAAACGAACCACCGAGGATCACCCGCTCCGGATTGAGCACGTTGACCAAGCTGGACACCGCCCGCCCGAGGGACTCGGCCACCGTTCGGACAGCCGCCGCAGCCCGCTCGTCGCCGGCGCGCGCATCGGCGAACACGGATGCCACGAGCGCGGGCGTCGGCGTCCCCCTGCGGCCCGCCAACCGGAGCAGTGCTACCTCGCCGACGTATGTCTCGACGCAGCCCCGCTTTCCGCAGTGACACTTCGGCCCCGACGCGTCCACGACGTTATGGCCGACCTCGCCCGCATGCCCGTCGTGCCCGCGCAACGGCAGGCCATTGACGATGATGCCCGCGCCGACGCCGATGCGACCCATCAGGAAGACGACATCGTCGCAGTCGCGAGCGCTGCCGTGTTGGTGCTCGGCGACGACGGCAAGATCGGCGTCGTTGCCGATGATGACCGGCAGCCCTGCTGGGGCCAGTGCGGCGAGCATCGTACCGAAAGGCTCGTGCCGCCAGTTGAGGTTGGGCGCGAATTCCACCGTCCCGTTGTGCCGGTCGACGGTCCCGGGAATGCTGACGCCGATGCCGACCGGCCAGGTCCCGTTACCAACCTGGGCGCCCAACGCGTGCACGGCGTCAATCACGTGCCGCGCGATCGACGAGGCCGAACTGGGGTAGGGATAGGTGGCGACCTCCTGTCGGGCAAATACGTGGCCTCCGATCCCGACGGCCGCCGCGGTCACGTGGGTGATGTCGACGTCGACGGCGAAAGCGTTTGGACCGTCAGGGCGCGGCCCCACCACATGCGACGGTCGCCCGGCCCGATCACCGCCGTTTGGTACTCGCTCATCCAGGATGCCGAGCTCCGTGAGGTCTGCCACTACCGCGCCGATGGTTGATCTGCTCAGGTTGAGCCGGCTGGTGAGCTCGGCGCGAGTCAGTTCGCCGTCGCGGTGGACCTGACTGAGCAGCAGGCCCAGGTTGTGCCGCCGGATTGCGTCCGGACGCGCGGCAGGGACGCGTGGCATCTCGTACCGCCGCTTCCCGTCAGCCGAGCCCGGCGGCGCCAGCGCGTCTGCGCGATAGGGCGTCCACCGCGGCGGCGAGCATCAGGACCAGCCCGGTGACGACGTACTGCACCGCCGAGCTGTTCGTGCCCCTGACCAGGTCGGACATGCCGTTGTAGATCACCTCGACGACCAGGCCGCCGATCAACGCATCTACCATGCGGCCCTTGCCACCGAACAGGCTCGTGCCGCCGATGACGGCGGCGCCGACGGCGAGCAGCAGGGTGTTGCCGCCATAGTTTGCGACGCTAACCGACTTCACATTCGAACCGATCATGATTCCGCCTACTGCGGCCATCAGCGAACAGAGCACGAACACCGACATGCGGATCCGGTCGACCGGAATACCTGCGCGCCGGGCAGCCTCCTCGTTGCCGCCGACCGCATAGACGTGGCGTCCGTAGCGGGTGCGCGAAAGCAGGAAGGTCCACAGCACGACGAACCCGACGATGATAGGGACCACCCACGGCACGCCCTGCAGCCCCGGCGGGCTCACCAGCACGATGTGGCCGTTGACGTTCGAAAGCACCGGCTTTTTGTGGAGCGCTCGGTTGAGGCTCAGGACGTACACGGCGGCGCAGGTACCGAGTGTCAAGGCAGCAATCTTGGCGGCGATGATGGCGGGGGGCTCGGCCGATAGTCCGTCGCGCCGACGTCCCAACTGGGCGACGAGTTTGGTCACGACGTAGCCGGCGATCACGATGGCGGCGAAGACCCAACCACCCCACTGCGGGAGCTGACTGTGGTCGAAGCCGTTGACGACCTTGTCGGTGATGCTGATGTCGCCGGTCTGTCCGGCGCCGTTGTTCGCGATGTACAGGGCGACGCCCTGGAAAGCAAGGAAAAAGGCCAGCGTCACAACGAAGGACGGGATGCGTACCTTCGCGCGGAGGAATCCGATGAGGAAGCCGATGACGACGCCGGTCAGCAGCGCACTGCCGATCGAAACCGGCCACGGCGCGTTGTAGCCGACCATGAGCCGGACCATTACCATCGCGCAGACGCCGGCCGCGAATCCGGCCGACAGGTCGATCTCGCCGAGCAGGAGGACGAAGACCAGGCCCATCGCGATGAAGATCGGTCCCGCGCCCTCGGTGAGGATGTTGGCAAAGTTGTACAACCCGCCAAACGTCGGGTGCAGCAGCCGGAACATCACGACAAGGAGGACCAGCCCGGTGACTGCGGGCAGCGAGCCCATGTCGCCGCCCCGGATCCGGCGGATGTAGTTCGTCAGGTAGTCCGAGACTGTCCCACCGACCGGCGCCGTTGAGGCCAGCGCGGCGAGCCCCCCGGTCTCGGGCATCTCAGGCGCTGTCAGGATGGTGTCTTGCTGCTTGGCGCTGGTCATGCGGGCGCTCCGTTCGCTGCGACGGATGTGGCCCGGATGGTTTCACTGCGGCCGGTGGTGATGAGCTCCACAAGTTGTTGCTGGTTGACCTCGGTGCGCTTGACGAGCGCGGCCAATTGCCCGAGGTAGAGGATAGCGATGCGATCGGACACCTGTAAAACGTCGTTTATGTTGTGCGAGATCAGCACGACTGCGAGACCCCGGTCGGCGAGACGCCGGACAAGGCTGAGCACCTGCTCGGTTTGGGCGACGCCGAGCGCGGCGGTGGGCTCGTCCAGTACGACGACCTTCGAGTTCCACAGGACCGCCTTGGCGATGGCCACGGTCTGTCGCTGACCACCGGACAGGCTGGAAACCCGCTGGCGTACCGACTTCACCGTGCGTATCGACAGCGAGGCGAGGGTTTCCTGCGCGGCGTGCTCCATCGCGTTCTCGTTCAGGACGCTGCGCGAGACCCTTTCGCGGCCGAGGAACATGTTTTGGACGACGTCGAGGTTGTCGCAGAGGGCTAGGTCCTGGTAGACGACCTCGATGCCGAGGGCGGCCGCGTCGCGAGGACTGTGCATGGTGACGCTACGACCCTCGAACAGGTATTCGCCGGAGTCGATCCCGTAGGTACCGCTGACGCACTTGACCAGCGTGGACTTGCCGGCGCCGTTGTCACCGACGAGTGCGGTGACCTCACCGGCACGAGCCGCGAAGTCCACGTCGTGCAACACCTGGACCGGGCCGAACCCCTTGTTGATGCCCCGAAGCTCGAGGATCGGATCATCGCTCACGGTCGGCGCCCCCCTTGTCGAGTGGTCGTTGTGCCGTAGGAGTGGGGTGGTTGCCCCTGGCGGTGCTTGAGAAGACTATCCGTCGGGACTACTTGACGCCGGCCGTCACGCACTTGGCGACGTACACGCCTGTACACACCGTCGACTTCGGGGTGTATTTGGCGTTGATCGGCAGCGCGACGTTCGCCTTGGTGATCACCGTCGGTGTCGCGAGCAGCGCCGGAACCGGCTTGTTGGTCTTCGGGTCCATGATCGTCACGCCGTTGGTCTGCGGCGGCTGAGCGTTGGCCAACAGGGCGATCGCGTTGACGGCCGGACCCGCTTCGCCGGTAGACGGCTTGTAAATCGTGAAGCACTGGTCGCCGTCCATGATGTGCTGCAAGCCCTGGGCACTGGCATCCTGCCCGGACACCGCGACCCGCCCGTTGAGGTGCTGGTTCTGCAGGTCGGTGACCACAGCGCCAGCCATCGTGTCGTTGGCGACCATGACCGCGTTGATGTCCGAGTGCGCACTGAGAATCGAGTTGAACTCGCGCGCGGCGGTGGGGGCGTCCCAGTTGCCGTTCTGCCGGTCGACCTTCGTCCAGCCGGGGGTCTTGGACAGCACGCCGTCGTAGCCGTTGTGGAACAGGGTTGCGTTGTTGTCCGTGGCGGCACCGTCGATTTCGACATACTTGACGGCAGCCTTGCCCTTCACCTGCGAGCACTGGGTCAGTGCCTGGCCCTGGAAGTCGCCTACCTTGGTGTTGTCGAATGACACGTACACCGCAGCGCCGCCGCCCGGGGTGAGCCGGTCGTAGTCAACCGGGATCACGCCGTTCTTCGTCGCCTCCTGTTCGATTGCCGCGCCGGACGCCGCGTCCAGGTCAGTGATCATCAGCACCTTGACGCCGTTCGACTCCATCTGCTCGGCGATCGTCTTCATTTTGGCCGCATCGCCGTTGGCATTCTGGATGTCGCACTTGAGGTTCGCTGCGAGGCAGTCGGCCTTGAGCGCATCGGGGTCCGCCGTTATCCAGCGAGGCGAGGACGTCGTGTCCGGCAAGATGATGCCCACCTTGGCACCCCTGCCGTCGGCGGCGCTGCTACCGCTGCTGCTGGCGGTAGTGCTGGCGCTGCTGCTGGCGGTACTGCTAGGTGCGGTAGCACCACCGGTATTTGCGGGTGTCGCGGTCGCCTTTTTACTGGAACTGCATCCGGTTACGACGAGCGCCGCGGCGACGCCGACGACCCCGATGCTCAGGGCGCTGTTGCGCATGGGTAGTCACGCCTTTCCCGTACAGGGGCCGACCCCGCAGAGCAGGTGCCGATCCGACCCGGTGAATGTTGTGCACGCGAACATATCCCACCGACAGGTCTCCAGCATCACACCGTCACCAATTTGTTACCTGGCTGTCATGCCGGGTCAGCGCAGGACTGTCTCGACGGGCCGACCCCGCTACCTACGTCAATCCCCGCGGGTCCGGCCGTGCGAGCGGCTAGCGGGCGCCGAGTATGTGCTCGATCGCGAGCTGGTTCAGCGCAACGAAGCCGTAGCCGCGCTCGCCGGCGACGTCGGGGTCGTAGTCCTCGTATGCGCTCGGGTCGGCGAGCAGGCCGACGTAGCCCTCGCCGCTAGCCAGGGTCGGCTCGTTCAACCCGGCGACGCCGCATGCTTCAAGCGCCTGGCGCACTTCGGGGTCGGCCCGAAATGCACGCGCTCGTTCGCGTAGCAGCAGGTACATGCGCATGTTCGCCGAGGCAGACGCCCACACACCGTCGATGTTCTCGGTGCGCGACGGCTTGTAGTCGAAATGGCGCGGACCGTCGTAGGCCGCCTCGCCGCCCGGCGCGCCGTGTTCGAGCAGGTCGACTAAGAAGAACGCGTTGATCAAGTCTCCGTGGCCGAACACCAGATCCTGGTCGAACTTGATGCCCCGCTGGCCATTGAGGTCCAAGTGGAACAGCTTGCCAGCCCACAGCGCCTGCGCAATACCCGCGGCGAAGTTGAGCCCGGCCATCTGCTCGTGCCCGACCTCGGGGTTCACCCCGACGATGTCGCCGTGCTCGAGTTCGGCGATGAACGCGAGTGCGTGCCCAACGGTCGGTAGCAGGATGTCCCCGCGCGGCTCGTTCGGCTTCGGCTCGATGGCGAACCGTAGGCCGTAGCCCTGCTCCTTGACGTAGGAGGCCAGCATGTCGATTCCCTCGCGGTAGCGATCCAGCGCCGCGCGGACGTCCTTCGCGCCGTCGTACTCCGAGCCTTCCCGGCCACCCCAGAACACGTAGGTCTGCGCGCCGAGTTCGGCGGCCAGATCCAGGTTGCGCAGCACCTTGCGCAGCGCGAAGCGCCGCACCCCCCGGTCGTTACTGGTGAACCCGCCGTCCTTGAACACCGGGTGCGTGAACAGGTTCGTCGTCATCATTGGTACGACGAGCCCTGTCTCGGCGAGCGCGTCGTTGAACCTGGCGATGAGCTTGTCCCGGTCCGCTTCGGATGAGCCGAACGGAATCAGATCGTCGTCGTGCAACGTGACCCCGTACGCACCGAGTTCCGCCAGCCGATGCACCGCCTCGACCGGATCCAGCGCGGGACGGGTCGCATCACCAAACGGGTCACGGGCCGGCCAACCCACCGTCCACAACCCGAAACTGAACTTGTCCGACCGAGTGGGGGCAGGCGCCATCGCAATCACTCCAAGAAGTTTGTTGGGTACGAGAACATATTCGGGAACCCTAGCGTGGCGCAACTCTGAGGGGAACAGAACAGAAGTGGCGCGTTACGGCTGAGCGACGGCTCGCGATGGGCCCCGCAGGAAGCGCTCGATGTCTGGCGCTTACGCGAGCCCGTCAGGGAGGTCGGCGGATCGGTCGGTGACCGACGCGACAACGCGCCGGGCCAGGTCGTGGACCCGCCAGCCGTGGCTGCGGGCGACCCGGCGAAGCGACTCGAACGCCTGCCGCGGGGTCGTGCGGCGGCGCTCGGCCAGCACGCCGATGGCCTGCTCCACGACCACCCGGGCCGCCAGCGCATGCTCCAGCTGTGTGATCGAGGCGCGCAGGCTGGTCACCTCATCGACATTGGCCTGCGCTTTCGCGGGGCGGCTTCCGGGCGCAAGGTCATCGGTGAGGAGATCGGCCAAGACCATGGAGGAGATCAGGTCATTGCTTTCGGTGTGGCCCTCGTCGTCCTCCACCGACCACCCCTCGGGCGTCCGCCGGATGATGACCCCGTCCAGCCGCGCGGCCTCAAGGTGGGTGCCGATGACGTTCGCCAGGCTTTGCAGCAGGTGCAGGGCGTGCTCGGTCACTGGCACCGCTGAACGATCGATGCCGCACAGCGTGCCGAGTACCCGGCCGGCCGGCCCCATGATCGGCACCCCCACGTAGGACCCGACTCCCAGCTCTTCGCGGACCACCAGATCGGCGTAAGCCGGGTCATGCGCCGCGTCGAGGGTGGCGTGCGGCGCCCCGGCGAGCATGCGATGACAGAAACTGTCCTGCCGGGGTCGGCACGCGCCTTCGGTCAATCCCTCCCAGGGGCGGCCCCCCGAGCTCGCCACCCGCTCCAGCACGAACTCGTTGTCGCTGAGCCCACCGATGAAGGCAGCCTCCATGCCGAGCAGGTCCATCGCGGTGGTGAGGGCAGCCGCGATAGCTGGGTGGGCAACGGCGAGGCGGACCATAGGCCGATATCCTCACACGCATTGCGCCATCGGGTTGCCTAGGCGATGGCGGCGAGCTTGCCCTCGACCTGCTTGAGGGAGGGGTTCGTCAACGCCGAACCGTCGGCGAAGACTAAGGTGGGCACCGTCTCACTGCCGCCGTTGGCGGCGCGGACGATATCGGCCGCCGACGGATCCGACTCGATGTCGACCTCCGCGAATGTGATGCCGGCCCGGCCCATCTGCGCTTTCAGCCGCTTGCAGTACCCACACCACGGGGTGCTGTACATCGTCACGGCGGGGTCAGGGTTGTCGGTCATGTGAGGTCAACGTCGCAGGGTGGCCCAGACCTTCCCCGCCGTTCGTGCACAGCCGGCGGCGCGGGAGGAGCCAACGGGGCCGGTGGCTGCGAGGATGGATCGGTGCCTGCTGTGTCCCCTTCCGTGGATGTGCTGGCCGGGTTGGACCCAGAGCAGCGGGCCGCCGCCGCGCTGCCGCCTGGACCGGTGGTGATCTTGGCCGGTGCGGGGACCGGCAAGACGCGGACCATCACGCACCGCATTGCCTACCTGGTCGACACCGGTCAGGTGGCTCCCGAGCACGTGCTGGCCGTGACCTTCACGACCCGGGCCGCCGCCGAGTTGCGTGGCCGGCTTCGAGGGCTGGGCGCCGGTAGCGTGCAGGCCCGTACCTTCCACGCCGCGGCGCGACGCCAGCTCGCCTGGTTCTGGCCGCGCACTATCGGTGGAAGCATGCCGCCGCTGGCCGAGTCCAAGCTGGGGCTGGTTGCGGCGGCGGCGGCCCGGATCCGGATGGAACTGCGCGGTACCGATCTGCGGGACGCGACCAGCGAGGTCGAATGGGCCAAGGCCACCCTCACCGGCCCGGAGAACTACGTCGTGCGCGCCGCAGTGGCGGGGAGGGAACCGCCGCGCGCGCCCGAGCAAATGGCTCGGCTGCTGGAAGCTTACGAGCAGGCCAAGGGCCGAGCAGGGGTGCTGGACTTCGATGACCTGCTGCTGCTGCTGGTCGGAATCCTGGCGGATCATCGGGATGTCGCCGCCGAGGTCCGGGCGCAGTACCGCCATTTCGTGGTCGATGAGTACCAGGACGTCACGCCGCTGCAGCAGCAGCTGCTGGACGCATGGCTGGGGGACCGGGACAGCCTGACGGTCGTGGGCGATGCCCACCAGACGATCTACTCGTTCACCGGTGCGACGCCGTCCTACCTGCTGGGCCTGACCCGGCGCTTCCCCGCCGCCCAGCTGGTTCGGCTGGTCCGCGACTACCGGTCCACGCCGCAGGTGGTGGGGCTGGCCAACGAGGTCATCGCCAAGGCCACCGATGTTCCCGCGGGCGCGAGGCTTGAGCTCGTCGCGCAACGACCCAACGGCCCGCGCCCCGCCTTCGCCGGCAGCGACAGCGAACCGGACGAGGCCGGCGCGGTCGTGCGGCGCAGCCAGGAACTCGCGGCGCAGGGAGTGCCGTGGTCACAGATGGCCGTCCTCTACCGGATCCACGCCCAATCCGAGGCCTACGAGGCTGCCTTCGCGGCCGCGGCCATCCCGGTGGTGCTGCGCGGCGGGCAACGGTTCTTCGAGCGGCCAGAGGTGCGCCGGGCGGTGGTGTTGCTGCGCGGCGCCGCACGAGCGGCCGAGGCCCCCCCGGGTGAGACGTTGACAGCCCAGGTCGCCGAGGTGCTGCTGGCGGCCGGTTGGCGGGCAGCCAGCCCGCCGCCAGGGGGCGGCGCAGCCCGAGAGGGCTGGGACAATGTTGCCGCGCTCGCGGCGCTGGCTGACGACCACACCGAGCTGCGAGGGTTCCTGGCCGACCTGGAGGAGCGCACCGCAAGCCAGCACGCGCCGGCGGTGGAAGGCGTCACCCTCGCCACGCTGCACGCAGCGAAGGGCCTGGAATGGGACGCCGTGTGGCTCGTTGGCCTGGTCGAAGGAACGCTGCCCCTGGTGCACGCCAGCACCCCGGCGCAACTGGAAGAGGAGCGCCGGCTGCTCTATGTCGGCATTACCCGCGCCCGCGAGCACCTGGCGTTGTCGTGGAGTGCGGCCCGAGCGGCCGGCGGCCGCCGCACCCGTCAACCCTCCAGGTTCCTCGACGGCCTCGCCCCGGCTGGGGCGAGCCGGGCCCCGGCACCGACGCCGGGTCGTAAGAGCAAGACGCTGGCGCGCTGCCGGACCTGCGGACGGCCCCTCGCCACCGCGGCCGAGAAGGTGCTCGGCCACTGCCCGGCTTGCCCGGCGCAGGTCGACGATGCCCTGTTCTCCAGGCTCCGCGAGTGGCGGTCGCTGACCGCCAAGGCGCTGCGGCAGCCGGCCTACTGCGTGTTCACCGATGCCACGCTGACCGCGATCGCCGAGGGCCGCCCGGGTTCGCGCCAGCAGCTGGCGACGATCCCTGGGGTGGGCGCCGCAAAGCTGGACAAGTACGCCGCCCAGCTGGTTGCCCTGGTTGACGGCGCACCGGACCAAACCATGGGCGCCGCCGGCTCCGAGCCGGCCTGATCACGACCCGGTTACGGCCGCAATAAAAGGGTTGCCCCCCTTTGCGGCCACGGCGTAATGTCCGTCCGGTCGTACACATCGATGCCCGCAGCCCACGCTGTGGACCGTGAAGGGAGGTGCCCCATGGACAGCAACTCAACGAACTACGCCGTGACCCACGCGGGCACCGGCGTCGGCTGCATGTCGGGGGCCGTTGACACCGGCTCTTTCACCCCCACCCGCCTCACTGTCATCCCGAAGAACCCCGCTCTGCAGGATTCCGTTCCTCGAAGTCCCATCCCGGTCTGACCGACCGACACCGGCACTTCGAGGCCGCGGAACCCGACAGGGATCCGCGGCCTTTTTGCTGCCCTCACCACGTTCACGACCCACAAGGAGGTGACCGCCGTGACGCTCGAGGCGACCTGCGACCAGGACAGCTCCGTTCTGGCCGAACAGGTCCGCACCACAGCCACCCGCTCGCTGATCGCCGATGACAGCCCCGGTCCATGCCCGGGCGTCCACGGTGCCCGAGTCGATCCCTATCCGAGCGTGGAAGACGCCCTCGCAGCGGGGGTGGAGCTTCCGTGTCAGGTCGTCGACCCTGACCTGTTCTTCGCCGAGTCACCCGCCGAAGTCGAGCTGGCCAAGGCCTTATGCAGGGACTGCCCGGTTCGGGACGTGTGCCTGGCGGCGGCCCTGGCCCGGCGCGAGCCGTGGGGGGTCTGGGGAGGCGAGTGGTTCGTCGCCGGTGAGGCGGTGGGGCACAAGCGTCCCCGGGGGCGTCCCCGCAAGGACGCTGACGCTGCGCCGGGTCTCGGCCGGCCGGCTCTGCCCGCAAGCCCCTCGAAGCGCAAGGAGGTCGCCGCGTGAGTGAACCCAGTCAGATCCCCGCCGGCGCCCACCTCGGCGCCGTCCCTTTTAGTGGTAGGAGGCCAAGGATGTACCTGTTGGATGAGCAACTCGCTCTAGAGCGCATGCGCCAGCTGCGCGGGGAGGCCGAGTCGTCCGCACGGGCGAACCGGATCCTGGCCGCGCGGCGCCTCGCCCGTAAGGCCCAACGCGCCGAGGCGGCCGCCCGCCGTGCCCGGCAGGCGGCCACCGCCATCGTCGTCTGGTAGGCGCGGATGCGATGAGTCGGCTCGCTCACTCGACCAGCCTGGGAGCAACCCACCAGGCTGGCCGAGTGCGACCGTAGGCTGGCGTAATGCCGATGCCGGACCGTTTGCTCGCGGCCGCGACCACCGGTGGCAGCGCCGACCTGCCGCGGACCATCGAGGTGCTCCTCGACCCGGCTTTGGGCAGCATCGTGGAGTTGGTGGCCTGGCGCAGTGGTCCCGAACAGCTCATGGTGGCGAACGCCCTAGGTAGCGCACGGATCGGCCCCGACGGGCATCACCCGGTCCACGGGAGGGACCCGATCGCTCGGCAGGACGCGTTGGCATTCGCCGGCGCCGACGTCGAGCATGCAGACCCGCACCCCCCGAAGGACCGCAATCACTACCCACTGGCCGCGCCCCGGCTACTCGCCGCGTTCGCCGACCGGGACCGCGCTCCGGACGTGATCGTCGTGCACAGCGACGCGCATTACTGGCCGGAGCGTGGCGGCCACGTAGGTGAACATGGTTCGCTTTCGGTCCTGCAGTCCCGGGCGCCGTGGCTGCTCAGCGGTGCCGGGGTCAGCCGCCGCGGCGTGCTGCCGACATCCGCCCGTGTCATTGACGTAGCCCCGACCATGCTGCACCTGGCCGGCCTCACCGTGCCGCCGGACCTCGACGGTCGCGCGCGCACCGACCTCGCGGGCCCCGGCGCCGAGCACGTGATCGGCCTGTTGTGGGACGGGGCAAACTGCTCCGCGCTGCTGGCCGGCGCCGCGGACGGGACGCTGCCGAACGTGGGAAGGCTGCTGAGCGCCGGATGCGCACTGGCCGGCGGCGCGGTCGCCGAATTTCCCAGCGTCACGCTGACCAACCACACCAGTGCGCTGACCGGGCTGACCCCCGGGCGCCATGGGATCGTGCATAACGCGTTCTTCGACCGGCAACTGCAACGCCAGGTCCTCGCGAACGACGCCGGTACCTGGCACACCGCCTGCGACCTGCTCCGGCCGGCGGCGCGAACCCTGTGGGAGTTAGCGGACTGCGCCACCGCCTGTGTCAACGAGCCGATCGACCGCGGTGCCGGCTACTCCACCTTCGCGCTGGTACGGGCCAGCGGTGCCCACGACGGTGCCCGCTCCATGCGCGGGGGCCTGGCGCCAGCGAGCGGGGATCCGCACGCAACTCACAGCTGGGCAGAACGCGATGATGCCTACGCCTGGTCGACGCAGGTCGATGCCATGGGCCTGACGCAGATTCTGACGTTGTTCGGTGCCGATTCACCCCCGCGGATTTGCTGGTGGAACACCACCCTCACCGACACGGGGCACCACGGTGGGGGAGCGCACAGCGCGGAGGCTACCGCGGCGTTGGTGGACTCCGATCGACGCCTTGGCGTCTTCCTCGACCTACTGGAACGGCGCAACCTTCTGCGGCGCAGCGTCTTTCTGCTGACCGCCGACCATGGAAGCGTGGCAGCCGATCTCGCGTGCCGAGGCGATTGGGATGGGGCGTTGGCCGCGGCGGGGCTTGCGGTGCGCGACGAGGCCTATGGATATCTCTACCTTGGCGTCGGTGGCTGAGTGGTGCGGCTCGGGCGAGGGCTGCACGAGGCCACTCCGGTAGGCGAGCACCACCGCCTGCACCCGATCGCGTAGGCCCAGCTTGGCGAGCACCCTGGTCACGTGTGTCTTAATGGTCGCTTCCGACAGGACGAGCTTCCCCGCGATCTCGGCATTTGTTCAGGCCGGCCGCCACCTCCAGCAACACCTGCCGCTCGCGCTACTCACATGCTTCGATCATGGAGCTACCTTCGTTCAGCGAGGATTTTACCGTAGGCATCGCTGTTGCTCGCGCCGACATCCTTAGGGTTGATCTTTGGTGGCCTCGCCATACGACCTGGGCCGTGCGCGGGCTTGCCGCCCACCACCTCAGAGGGCGAGAAGTAGTTGCTGTTCGTCGATCCACTCATCGACCTGGCCCCAGCACGCGAGCAGCCACTCGGATCGGTCTTGCTCGTCTTCCCGCGGGATCGATGACGGCGGGGTCGGCCACCACGCCATCCGCAGTGGTGTCGTGAGGGGAAGGGCGGCCCACACGGCCGCACCGCTGCGTAGCTCGTCCAGGCCGGTATGGGTGAAGACCAGGACGCCGGCCTCCGGCGCGGCGTCTATCGCCGCGAAGGCCCCACCCGGTTTCGGCGGCAGCGTGTGTCGCAGTCGTTGCGCCTGGGCGGCCTGGACTCGAAAGCCTCGCCGCAGCAGCCGTCTGATGGCCTGCCGGTGGCGCAGTGGCGTGAAATTTCCCCCCTCCGGGAAGATCAACAGTGCGTCGTGCGCTGCGAGGGAGGACGCCAGCGCCCCGATCGCGGCGATCGACCGCTCGCCCGCGTCGGGGGCGGCGCTGATGAATGCGCAACCGAGCCTGGTCAGGACAATGTCGATTGCAGGGTCGAGGCGCAGTTGGGACTTGAGCACGATCCGGGGGTGGCGCTGGTAGCCGGCAAGAAGGAGCCACACCAGCACGAACGATGCGCCCGGGCCCGCGTGCCGGGCCAGGACGATCAACGGTTCGGGTCCGTCCAGCGGCCGCAGCTGGCGGGCGGTCCCTCCGGGTTCTTCGACCTCAAGTCGGAAACGCAGCGTGCGCCTGGCCGTCGCGAGCACAATGCCGAGGAACCGGCGCAGCAGCCATCGATGCGCCCGCTGCGACCATGGCCGGCGCAGCGACAACCCGAAGCCCGTAGCCAGCCATAACCCTGTTAGCAGCAGCAGCCCCACGGTCTGCAAGAGCAGATAGGCAGTGGCGCACCACCAAAGCCGCAGCAGTCGCCAGCGGGCCCGTCGTGCGAAGGCGGGGGGCAGCGACATGATGGCGATGATCGGTCCCAGCAGCAGGCCGATGACGGCCAGCAGCGGCATCAGCGGCGCGATCACCAGCCGCCGGACGATCCAGGGTGGAACCGGGACCGCCATCAGGGGCGCCCGGGCAGGTGAGCGTTGAGGTAACCGGCGGTGGCGACGTGCGCCCGCTCAATGCGGGCGCCGATCTGGCGCGGGTCGCGGTAGCGCAGCTGGGCCAGCGGCGCGTTGATGTCGCCGGCCGGTAGCACGTGTACCTGCACGTTTTCGGCCAGTGAGGCCATGTCCTCAGCGAAGCGATGCCGTCGAGCAATCTCGAAGCACACCAACCCGACTTCCCATGGCCAGCGCGGCGCGGTGAGCGGGCGTTCGATGCGGCCCACGTGCAGGACGTAGACGGTGCTGGCTCCGAGCTCGACGGCGCGACCCACGGGTAAGCTGCGGACCACACCCCCGTCGATGAAGTGCTCGTCGCCGATGCGCACGGGCGGCAGCAGCCCAGGCACCGCGCAGGAGGCCAAGACGGCCTCCACCAGGGGGCCGCGTTCGAACCAGTGGGCGCTGGCGCGCTCGATGCTGGCGGCCACGCACTGAAATTGCACCGGGAGGTCCTCGATGAGCGAATCCCCGGCGTGTTGGGAAAGGACCTGGCGCAGGGCGCTGTTCTGGTGCAGGTGGGTACCTGAGCGCGCCAGGGTGGTCGCCTGGCGCAGCAGGGATTGCCCGAAAACGTCGCTGCGCCCGAGGGCACCCCACAGCTCGCCCAGCCGCTGGACTGCCGCGAGCGACGGGTCGGCGGCGATGAATGCCCCATTGATGGCGCCGACGGAGGTCCCCACCACCAGGTCAGGTCGGATGTCACGTTCGGCGAGGGCGTGCAGCATGCCCACCTCGGTGGCGCCCAGCATCCCCCCGCCGCCGAGCACGAAGGCGGTTCTGCCGTGCGTTGGGGGCGCCATGCACTCCAGTGTGGCTGGGCCGGCTTCGGGCGCTCTCGCGCCCCCGGCTTACCCTGGTGGCGCGCTCCGCGGCGGTGATCCGTGCCCCGCCCGCCGCGGGGCTGCTCGGTCCCCGTTCTGCTCGTCGGGGTCGATCGTCAGCGCAGCCGTCGCGTCGCCGCTGACTTGCGGGGGATATCGCCGTGGGCCGGTCGCGGACGCCAGCACACCCGAGTTGGGTAGCGTGATGGGCCCATCGGCTGTTTCCAGCACCGTGTACATCAGCCCGATGCTGACGACACTGCCGTCGTATTGCCCGCCGAGGGCACCGGAGCGCAACGTGATGTAGTCGCCAAGGGTGAACGGCCGGGCGAACAGCAACACCAGACCGGCGAATGCGTTCCCGAGCGACTGCTGCGCGGCGATCCCGACGATCACTCCGGTGATGGCACCCGAGAGCAGTAGGCGGCTGACCGGCAGCGTGAGCATCGCCGCCACCGTCGCGGCCACGATCAGGTAGCCGAGCAGGCTCGCCAGCAGCCTGAGCACCCCCGAGGCCCTGGCACCGGCACGCGCCAGTACTAACCGACCGAGTTCGCTCGCCGCGCTCCGGGTACCAAGGCCCCCCGCGATCGCAGCGGTAAATGTCAAGGCGAGCGTGGTGATGCGGTGGGTGAACATCGGCGAGTGCAGGCCGCCCAGCGCGGCGGCGGTGGAGGCTGAGGCGATAAAGATCAGGGCGCCCACACCCGCGCGGCGAAAATCTGGCCGGCGGGTCACCTGGAGGGCATCGGCGAGGGCTTGCCGGGATCTGCTGGAGTGCTCGAGGCGTGGCAGCCGCATGCGCTCGCCCCTCCCTGTTGCCGTTGCGATGTGGGGTGGACCCTTCCTTGCCGCGGTTAGTGTCCCGCGCCGTCCCCAGCCGCCTTCGGGCGGGAGGTTGCGGTGGCGGCCGGCCGCGGCTGCCAGGATGCCTCGATGAGCAACCGAGTGATGTCCGGTGGCCGGGGGGCGCCCCCCATGACGGTTCTCGTGGAGCGGTCCGGTGCGGTAAGCACGATAGTCATCAATCGCCCCCAGCGCCGCAACGCGGTGGATGAATCGACCGCCGCTGCCCTGGCGGGGGCCTTCGCGGCGTTCGAGGCCGATGAGACGGCATCCGTGGCGGTGCTGACCGGCGCGGGTGGCGGCTTCTGCGCCGGTGCGGATTTGATGGCGATCGCGGGTGGGGCCGGAAACCGGCTTGAGGCCGACGGGGACGGGCCGATGGGTCCCAGTCGTATGGTCCTGTCCAAGCCGGTGATTGCCGCTGTCGAGGGGCACGCGGTCGCTGGCGGGTTGGAACTCGCGTTGTGGTGCGACCTGCGGGTCGTGGCGCAAGATGCAGTGCTCGGGGTGTTTTGCCGCCGCTGGGGCGTGCCGCTGATCGACGGGGGCACGGTGCGGCTGCCGCGCCTAGTAGGGCTTGGGCGGGCGCTGGACTTGATCATGACGGGCCGTCCGGTTGGCGCCAGCGAGGCCATTGCCATCGGGCTGGCCGATCGGCTCGCCCCGCCCGGCGGCGCCAGGGCCGCCGCCGAGCAGCTTGCCGCCGAACTTGCTGCCTTGCCTCAGGCCTGCCTACGAGGCGACCGGACGTCGGTCTACGCGGGCCTTGACCTGCCCCATGAGCAGGCGATGGCCGCCGAGTTCGCCCGCGGGCTGGCCTCGTTGGCTGCCGACGGCGTGGCCGGGGCGGTGCACTTCGCCGGAGGCGAAGATCGGCATGGCGCCGGAGGCGAAGGTCGGCATGGCGCCGGAGGCGAAGGTCGGCATGGCGCCGGAGGCGAGGGCGTCGGGGGGTGAGCCGTTGCCGCGCTGGCTCGTTACATAGGTGTCGCGTACGCCGCGTTGGCCTCGGAGCGCCCGTCGCAGTGCGCCGCCGCCTGGACGCCCAGGTTTTGGTGGTGTCTGGTCTGCTCGGGCTCGTCCTGGCGACGACCAGGTACCGCCCATCACGGGGGACCGCTGCGCTGGTGGACCCGATAGGCCCGTCGGCGTGGAAGCCCTACCGGCGGCGAAGCTCCGGCCGCATCGGGGTCGTGGGCAGCGCCAGGACGGGCAACGGGCGGCCGGGAGCGTTCGCGGCGTGGGCGTGCCGGCCGGCTTTGGTTCGAGGCCCCGCGAAGCCGGGCTGCCACTGCTCCATCTCGGCGCGGTAGGGAGCGGTGGCACCCAGCTGGCAAAGCACGCCGATGGTGCCGATCGTGACCCGATGGATCAGCAGGTATGAGGGCGGCAGGTTCAGCTGTCGGCCCAGTTGCGCGGCGGCCGACCGCGGATCGCCCAGCCGGGTGGCCTCGGCGCGTAACCAGGCGCGCGTGAACGTGAAGCGCGGCTGGGCGATCGGTTCCAGGATGGGGCGCAGGTAGGCCAGCACTTCGGCGGCGTCGACCTGGACCTCCGGCTGGATGAAGCCCTCCGCGCGCAGGCCCGCCATGACCACCTCCGCGTTCTCCTCCAGCGCCTGACGGGCGAGGCGGCCGATCGGCTCGGGAAGCCCGTCGGGCAGCCGGTTGACCGCACCAAAATCCATGACACAAAGCCGCCCGTCGGCGGTGATCCGAAAATTGCCAGGGTGGGGGTCGGCATGCAGCAGGCCGACCCGACCGGCACAGGAGTACAAAAAGCGCATCAGGAGCAGGCCGGCCTGATCGCGAACTTCCGGTGCCCCGTTGCGGATGATCGTTGACAGCGGGGTCCCGTCCACCCACTCCGAGACAAGTACCCGGTCGGAGCCGGCAATGACCTCCGGCACCTTGATGTCTGGGTCGTCCCGGTAGGCCTGTGCGAAGGCACCCTGAAAGGCCCCTTCGAGCCGGTAGTCCAGCTCCTCCGCGACTCGCGCCTTCAGCTCGGTGAGCAGTGGCTTGATGTCCAGCCCGGGGGAGATGACCGCGAACAGCCGAGCGAATCGGGCGAGTTGGTTCAGGTCGCCGAGTAGGGCCGCGCCGGCTCCCGGGTACTGCACCTTCACCGCCACGTCGCGACCGTCGTGCCAGGTCGCGTGATGCACCTGACCGATGGAAGCCGACGCGGCGGGCTTGTCCTCGAACCCCCGAAACGAGCTGCGCCACCCAGCACCTAGTTCATGGCCCAGAACCGCGTGAACGGTGGTTGCCGGCATGGGGGGGGCGGCGTCCTGCAGCTTGGTCAGTGCCGCCCGGTACGGGCCGGCGATGTCCTCGGGGAGGGCCGCCTCGAAGATGCTGAGCGCCTGCCCGAATTTCATGGCGCCGCCCTTGAGTTCACCAAGGACGCGGAACAATTGTTGAGCGGTCCGGGCTTGCAGCTCACTCGTCACCAGCTCGGCCGGCCGTCCGCCGATCCGGCGGCCAAGGCCCCAGGCCGTGCGGCCGGCTATCCCGAGCGGAAGGCTCGCGAGCTTGGCGCCCCGGACGACTGCGCGGATCGGAATCTCGGGGCGTACCGCTCGCCCTTGCTCCTGCGGGGCGCCGGAAAAACGACTCGAAGGCAACGGGCCGCCCTCATCGTCGTTGGTCACGCCCCATCATGCCCCGGCGGTCGTCGCCGGGGCCCTTCGGCGAGCAGGAACACTCCGGGTGGGCTCCCCAGAAGCGTCGGTGCCAGGACCAACCAGGCGGGTCCAGTTCGAGGCTGTAACCCTGCGCCGTGACGGGACCGGAGGCCGCGGACCAGCCGGCGAACCCCGGTGGGGCGCCCGCGTCGGCGGCGCGCAGGCTTTGGCCATCGATGAATTCCAGCAGCTCAGCCACCGCCGCGGCGGCGGCGGCCCACACCTGGACTGCGCCTGCGGTGCTCGCTAGCCAGTTTCGGGCGAGGGCCAGCTGCGCGGATAGCGCCGGCCAGCAGGGGTCGCGGTCGCTGCGGTGCCGGTCAACGCAAGCGGGGCACCCCGCCTGGCCGGCGGTCCACATGGGCCCGACCACGACAGTGCCCTCGCGCAGCTCGACGGGCAGCAAGGTGGCGCCACCTGCTCGCAGCTCGCGCCAGGTCGCATCCGGGTAGGGGCCGGGCCGTTCGTGCGCCATCACCACCACGTCGGGGCGGCCTGCTGGCAGGGCCGGGGGCAGCGCCCGGACGGCGAGCGCCGTGGCCGCCGCGCCGTGGCGCAGTCCCACGTCGGCGGCGGACAACCCGCCCGGGCAGGCATCGCCAGCCTGGACGATCTCCTCATTCTGCGTCGTGACGCGTCCCAGGCCGCTGGCGGCCAGCAGGTGCGCGACGGTCGCGCCGACGCGGCCACCACCGATCACCAACGCTCGGGCTCGTCGTCGTCCGAGAAGGACGGTGTCACTCGCCCCCGGATGAGGGTGGGTCAAACCCACCACTGCCTGTTCCGGCGCGAACCGGGCCCGGGCGGCCGTATCAAGATTCGCCCACGATTCCGCGGGGTGGCCCTCCAAGTGGCCCTCCCGGTGGCCCGCGCCCTGGCCCTCCCCCTGGTCCTCGCGGTCCAGGACGCCGGCCTGCTCCAGCCACTTCGTGACCTCGATTGGCGCGCGGAGTTGCGCGCCACCCGGTTCGGCGTCCCCGCAAAGTCGGTGCGTAGGATCCGGGATGACGCCAGTAGCGATCAGCGCACGGCGCGGATCCAGACCCACCTGCACGGTGCGCGCATCGCGCCATAACGGGGCAAGCCCGGGTCGAAGCCGCACCACCGCCAAGGGCGTCCCGTCGGCGTACCGCATCCGGCTACCTCCTCACGCGGCAAAAGGCGCACTCGCGAGGCTGAACATTGCCAGTACTTCCCGTCCGGTTGACCGACTTGTCCACAGGACCGGGTGGCTGCTGGTCGGGAACGGGCCAGCAGGGGAGGGGGATGCGCGACAGGGGTTGGCCAGCGTGCGGGCCAACCCCTGCCGCGACGGACATCGTGGTTGAACTCAGCTGCCTGCGGGTGCGCCGGCCGCGCTATGCCCGGCGCCCACTGGTGACGTTTAGGCCTTGCCCAGGATCCGGTTCATCTTGGTGCTGCAGACCGGGCAAGGACCCTGGGCCATGCGGCGCCCGGACTCACTTACCTTGACCTCACCATCGAACTCGCGCTTGTCCTTGCATTTGACGCAATAGCCCTCGTACTTCTCAGCCACGAGTTCTCCTCTTCAGCGGGTGGGCCGGCCCGCGATGGGGCCGGTCGGTCGCGTCAAGCCTAACGGCCGGGACCGACCACGCTGCGCACGCTGCCGCGGCACGCCCCTTGCGTGTGATACCGCTCACGCATCAGTCGCGTGACCCCCCTGTGACCTGCGAAGACCCGGGCCGGTGCGCCCGGCCGGCCGGTAGGGGGGGCGCCAGCGCCGTGACCCACGTAACCTCGTCGCCAGACGCGGCCACTACAGCACCATCCATTGACCGGTGCGCCGCTGCGCGGGACACACGAGAGGTAGGTGAGGTCCGCCCCGCAACGGTGCAGTGCCGCTCTAGGGCCTGCGCACCCGGGCTGTGGACCGCCGCCCAAGGCGCCGGCGTCCCGGGAAGCCCCACAGCCGTGGTTGGCTGCGGGACCGGGACTAGTTCATGAGCAGATCCCCGCAGGACGTTCGCGTGCGCTTCAGCGCCCATCGCCGCGTCCCACGACCCGCTCGCCGTCAGGGGCTTCGCCCCTCGGCCTCGCTTCACCCCAGTGCCGTAACGCACCGCCGCTCACGGCTGGCGTTCGCCGGGATCGGCCTGGCGGCCGGGGCCGGCCTGGCCGGCACCGTCGCGGTGTCCGCCCCGGCCGCCGGCTTCGGAGCGGTCAACCACCGGACCATCCTGCATCCGGCGGCAGCACCGCCGGTCGCCACGACGACGCGGCGAGAGCCGCACCCGGCGGGGGTGGCCCCGGTGCGCGCCAGCCGCACCCAGGGCCGCCAGCCGTTGACCCGTCAGGTCACCCGCCTGGTCAGCCGAACCATCCCGGTCGCCCCCCCATTCAGCGGCGACGCGAGCTGGTACGGACCCGGTTTCGAAGGTCACTCGACCGCCAACGGCGATCGGTACGACTCTTCCCTGCTGACCGCCGCCAGCAAGACGTTGCCGCTCGGGACCCGGCTGCAGGTGTGCCACAACGGGGCCTGCGTCACGGTGCTGGTCAACGACCGCGGCCCCTACGTGGGTGACCGGGTCCTGGACCTCTCCAGGGCTGCCGCAGCCGATATCAGGCTGGTCGACGCCGGCGTCGGCTACGTCACGGCCACACCGATCGAGACGCGGCAGGTGACCGAAACCGTCACCGAGACGGTGCCGGCCGCCACTGCCCGGCGCTGACGCGACCGGGGCCCACTGTGCAAGGCTGCCAGGGCGCGCGAAATCTGGTGTGCCCCCGGCCAGCGCCCCGCTCATCAGGTGCGCTCGACGCTCAGGTGGGCTCCGGCAATCAGATGGAGGAAAGATCCGATGAGCGAGCCGCTGCAGGTGCAGCGTCACGACGACGGCGTGGTGGTGTTGACCCTCGACCAACCTGACCGCCGCAACGCGATGACGGAGTCGCTTACCCACGCCTGGAGTGAGCAGATGTCTGCCCTCGCTCAGGACCTGGCCGTGCGAGCTGTGGTCGTCACCGGGGCCGGAAGCGCGTTCTGTGCCGGCGGCGATCTGTCCTGGATCACCGCGGACGCGCCGGAGAACGTCACGCCGGACCGCCTTCGCGCCAAGATGTACCCGTTTTACCGCGCGTGGCTGGCCCTGCGCGACCTGCCGGTTCCGAGCATCGCGGCGGTCAACGGTCCGGCGGTCGGTGCTGGGCTTTGTCTCGCTCTCGCGTGCGACCTTCGCTACGCGGGCGCGCGGGCCCGGTTCTCGGCGCCCTTCACCTCCCTCGGCATGCATCCGGGGATGGCAGCGACGTGGCTGCTCCCCGAGGCTGTCGGCATGCCGCGTGCCCGTGAGATGTTCTTCGCCGGCCGGGTCGTGCACGCCGAAGAGGCGGTGAGCTGGGGCCTCGCCTCCGCGCTGGTGCCGGATGTGGTGACCCACGCGGTGGACATTGCCCACCAGATCGCGGCAACCGCCCCCATCGCGGTCCGGCTCACCAAGGCCGCGCTGGCGCATCCCTATCGCGGGTACGCCGAGGCTTTGGAGTGGGAGGCCGCCGCGCAGCCCATCACCATGGCGACGGCAGACCTTCGGGAGGGCATTGCCGCGGCCGGCGAGCGCCGGGCGCCGCGTTTCACCGGTGCCTGAAAAACGTGGCAGGCCGGCCCCCCTGTTCGCGATCAAGCAAATGTGGTCGTGATTTCGCCGATTTCGCGACCACTTTTGCATATCACGACCGTCGGCGGACCAGCCCGGGACTTACGGTGGGCCCGTGACTAGCCCGTCGCCGACGCTGACCCCGCCATCGCCCGAGGCGCAGGTGCAGGTGGAGGTGCGCCGCAGCGCCCGGCGCCGCCGGACCGTGTCCGCCTACCGGGAGGGTGGGCGCATCATTGTCCTTGTTCCCGCCCGCCTCACGGCCGAGCAGGAGCGGGACTGGGTGCGGAAGATGGTGGCGCGCCTGTCGGCCGGCCCGCGGCGGCGCACCGACACGGGACTGGCCGCCCGGGCCGCCGACCTGTCGGCCCGCCACCTTGAGGGACGGGCGCAGGCGGCGAGCGTGACTTGGTCGACGACCCAGGGGCGCCGGTGGGGGTCATGCACGACGACGGCTGGCACCATTCGGTTGAGCAGCCGCCTGCAGGCCTTTCCTGGATGGGTCGCGGATTACGTCCTGATCCACGAGCTGGCGCACCTGCTGGTGCCGGATCATTCGCCGGCGTTTTGGGCCCTGGTTGACCGCTTCCCGGACGCGGCGAGGGCACGTGGGTTCCTCGAGGGCGTGGCCTACCGCGAACCTGGAGCATCGAACGGGTTCGCGGACTTGGCCGACCCCGAGCCGACCCCGGACATCGTCGACTGCCGTGGGGCGCAGCAGGGCAGCTGCATGCCGTGAGGGTTGCAGCCGTGCTACTGCGACCTGTTGACGCTCATCGGCCGCCGCCGGGCGTAGCGCTGGCAGCGTGGGCGGACGCGCTGGCTGAGGACACCTATGAGGTGCTCTCGGGGCTCGCCGTCCTTGACGCGGCGGTGATCTGCCCCGCGTCCGAACGGGACCGCGCCGCCGCTCTGGTGTGGCCGGGAACTGCGATCCATGTCCTGCCCGACTCCGGCAGCCGGCCTGCTGGCGCCACCACCGCCCTGGATTTGCTCCTGAACGCCGGGGCGCAGGCGGCAATCGTCGTCAGCGACGACGTGCCCGATCTGCCGGGGCTGTTGCTGGGGAAGCTGTTCTCCGCGTTGGAGGGCGCAGTGACAACGGCGAGTACGGCCGGGCATCGAACACCGCCGGACCGGCCTGCGGCGGGTGGGCTGGTGGCGCTCGGCGCTTGCGCGCCGCGGCCCAGCTGGATGCCGGAGATCTCACTTGACGCCGAGGACGCCCTCGGTCAACTGCAACGGGCAGCCCCGGCCGGGGGGTTGGCGCTCACCCCGGGTTGGCGGCGGCTTCGCTCGGCTGCCGACCACGAACTGCTCGACGACGGCTTGGAGGGCTGGCCGGCGACTCGGGCCCTGCTCGGCAGGTAGTTCGGTCAGGCGCCGCCCGGCGCGGGCTTGTCGGGCTCCTCGGGCGGTCCGGGTCCACGCTTGGGGTCAGTGTCGTTGTCGTCGTCGCCACCGGTCGGCGGTCGGGCCTGCGCCGCCATCAGCGCCTCGATCTCACCGACGGGGTCGTCTCCGACCATGTCCTGCTCCCCGCCGAGGAACGCCGCCGGGTCCTGCAGGTCCGCCGCGTTCGGCAGTAGATCCGGGTGCGCCCACAGCGCGTCGCGGCCCTCGATGCCGCGAACGCTCGCGAGGCGTTCCCACAAGGCGGCTGCCTCGCGCAGGCGCCGTGGACGCAATTGCAATCCGACCAGAGCCGCGAATGTCGCCTCGGCGGGGCCACCGGCCGCCCGCCTGCGCCGGACCGCTTCGCGCAGCGCGGGCGCCTGCGGGAGGCGGTCGAGTGCGGCGGCTGCCGCCGTGGCGTCGACCCATCCCTCGACCAGCGCCAGCAGGGTTTCCAGCCGGGCCAGTGCTCGCTGTTGCTCGGGACTGTTCGGCACCTCGAACAGGCCTTCCCCCACTGCCCTGGTCAAGCTCTCCGGGTCGGTGGGATCAAGGCCTTGCAGCGCGCCCATGCTGCGCTGCAAGGACTCCGGGTCGACCGTGATGCCTCTGGCGTATTCCTCAACGGCGCCCAGCAGGCCGGCGCGTAGCCACGGCACATGCCCGAAGACCCGCGCCGCGGCAGCTTCACGCAGCGCCAGGAACAACCGGACGTCCCGTTCGTCGACCTCCAGGCCGCCCCCGAACGCGGCGACGTTGGCGGGCAGCAGCGCCGTCACCCCGGGTGGCGCGAGCGGCAGCCCCACCTCGGTGGGGGACAGGACACCGGTGGCGAGGGTGCCGAGTGCCTGGCCGACCTGACTTCCGAACAGCAGGCCCCCCACCTGGTTAAGCATGCCGAGCATCGGGCCGAGCATCGCCTGGAAGCCGGCCGGGTCGCGGGGCAGCCCATCGGACAGCTCGGCCGGCAGCATGCCTGCCAACTCCGGGGGCAGGCCGTTCTCGGCGATTCCGGCCAGGCCAGATTGCAGCGAACCACCCATCGCGGCGGTGACCTGGGCCGCGACCGGATCGATCAGTTGTTGCCATACCGGCAACGTGGCTTCGACGAAGCGCACCCTGCTCCAGGCCTGCCCGTCCGCGCCGAGGCCCGAGGGCAGCGTGGTGCAGTCTTCCAGCCAAAGGTCGGCCAGTCGCAGGGTCTCGGCGCAGGCGGTCACCTGCGCCGAGGAGATCGCCGGATCCTGGTCCGAGGCGACCTTGATGGCGACTTGGCGGGCCAGGTCCCAGTTCACCGGGCCGCCCTGCCAGCTCATCAACTTCTCGAGCTCAGCGAACAGGGGCATCTTCGCGGACAGCTCGTCGGGGCGCTCTTCGCCACCACCAGCGGCGAAGCCGAACGGGAAGTCGGCAGGCATGCTCCTACGGTAGCCCGCCACGCGCGGCGTTCCGGTCCCTTGAGCTGCGCCGTCGGCGAAACGGTACGGTCGCGGCCGTGACCCGCGGCCCGTTTCCCAGCCCGTCCAGTCCGGTGGGGGTGCTGCGCCGCGCCGCGGTGGTGAGCGTCCCGTTGGACCCGGCCGCGCTCCTGGCCCTCACCGCGCAGGGCCCGGCCGGTGGTCAGGTGCTGTTCGTGGGGATGGTCCGCGACAACGACGACGGTCATGCCGTGAGCGGCCTGGATTACGAGGCGCACCCGGGAGCCGAGCATGAGCTTCGCCGGGTAGCCGAGCAGGTGGCGGCCTCACCCGGCCTGGTTGCCGTCGCGGTCGAACATCGAATTGGCGCGCTCGCGGTCGGCGACCTCGCCGTGGTCGTTGCCGTCTCCGCGGCCCACCGGGGGGCGGCCTTTGAGGCCTGTCGCCGGCTGATCGACACCCTCAAGGCCGAGGTGCCGATCTGGAAGCGCCAGCACCACCCGGACGGCGACGCGGGTTGGGTCGGGTTGCCGTGAATGGCGCGTCGCTGATGCTGGCGCGCTACTGTGAGCGGGCCACCTCATCTTCGTGGAAGCAGCCGCCGTGATCGTCTTTCTTATTCCCGTTGCCGCTCTGGCGCTGGCCCTGGTGTGGGTGCGCTGGGTTCGGCGCCCCGATAAGCCTGTTGACCCGATGAGCCAGGTCGAGGCCTACCGCAAGGCGCTGGATGCGCTCGCGGCCGCGCAGCCGCGTGGGCAGCGCGACGCCCAAGGCGCCCCCGCCCGGCGCTGATCCCGGACACCAGGTCCCGCCGGGCGCTCAAGTCTGGCGCGGCAGGACTCGACAGGGACCGGGAGCGGCGTGAGTCCGCCCAGCGTCCGGAGGTTTCCGTGAGTCAGAACTGCGCCGACAGCGAGCACGTCGTCTTTCACCCCCAAGGGCGAGATGGCGGTTTCACCAGGGTCCCTGACCTGGCCGCGGCGGTCGCGCTCGTCGAGTGGTTGCACAACGAGCGGGGCGTAGTGGATGCCTCCGTGTTCGCGATGGCGCCCGTCCGGCTGGCCGTTCGCTCCTACGTGCGGGTGGAGGTTGCGCCACCCACCGACGGCGACGACTACGTGACCCAGTCCGTGACCGGCAGATTCCAGTCCGCAACGCCAGTGGGGTCCGATGACCTCGCGGCGGCGGCCGAGGCGCTCCGGGCCAGCGCTGAGCGTTCCGCGATGAGTCTGGACCGGACCGCGAACACCGCGGTGGCCGAGGCCGCCCCGGTGGCAGTCGACCCGGTGGCAGTCGACCCGGTGGCAGCCGACCCGGTGGCAGTCGACCCGGTGGACGTGGTTCGCGCGGCAGCCCACGAGGCGCCGCCGGTCCTCGCCCCCGAGCCGCTGCCCGCGGTCGCCGACGAGCCGCTGACCGCTGCCACGATCCTGCCTAACCAGGGAAAGCCGCGCGGGTTGGGCTTTTTCGTGCACTAACCCGCCGCGGCGCTCGCCGGTGATGGCCATGCGAGGATCAGGCGGTGAGCCGCCGCGTGATCGCTGCCTCGATCGCCGGTGCGGCGGTGGTGGTGCTCACGGCATTGCTGTTCTTTGTGCACGTGCCTTACGCCATCCTGTCGCCCGGCCCGGTCTGCAACACCGTGGGGGCCGGCAATAGGACCTGCCCTTCGGTCAGCGGCCAGTCGTTGATCAAGGTGACGCCGGCGAGTGCGGATCATCCCAGCGGCTCGCAGCTCGGTTTCACCACGGTAAGCGTGCGCAATGGCGAGCCGTCAGCTGCGGAGGCGCTCGGTGCGTGGCTGACCTCCTCCAAGGCTGTGGTCCCGGCGGAGGTAATCACCCCGCCGGGAAAGACGCAGCAGCAGGTGGACAAGCGCAACCGGCAGGACATGCAAAACGCCCAGGATGCGGCCATCCTCGCCGCCGAACAGGCCGTCTACGGAGTCCAGGTCGACAGGGTGCAGGCCGGGTTTCCTGCCGCGGGGGTGCTCCGGGTTGGCGACGTCGTGCAATCCATCGACGGCACCCCCGTCTACTCCGCCGCGGGGATCCTCGCGGTGAGCTCCTCCAAGGACCGCACCCGAACCTTCCGGCTGGACATTCGTCGCGGCGGCCAGGCGCAGCAGGTCACGCTGGGTCGTAAACCCAGCGCGGACGGTTCGGGCCGGCTCGTGTTCGGGGTGGAATTGGGATCGGTGAAGAGCACAGCCAAGGTGCAGATCACGTTGGATCCGGCCGTGATCGGTGGTCCCAGCGCCGGGCTGATGTTTTCCCTCGGGGTATACGACCGGCTCACCGCCGGCAATGTCACCGGGAGCACGGTGGTGGCCGGTACGGGAACCATCGACGCGGCCGGCCAGGTCGGCCCCATCGGTGGCATTCAGCAGAAGATGTACGCCGCGACGCATGCCTTCCACGCCCGGGTGTTCCTTGCCCCAGCCGGGGATTGCGCCGACACGAAGGGTGCGGTGCCGCGGGGTCTGCAGGTGGTCAAGATCGTCACGATCGACGATGCGTTGCATGCGCTTGCCGCCGTCAGGATGGGTCGGACGGCTGGTCTTCCGGCCTGCTGATCGAAGCTGGCCTTCTAGACTTGCCGCGTGACCCCAGGAGTGCCTTTCGCGCTCCTGGCTGCCGCCCAGCTCCTGGCGGTCGCGGGGTCCCTCGCTCTGTGCGCCAGCGCGTTTCGCCCTCCGCTGCGGGCGGGGGTCCCCAGCTTGGTGCTCCTCGTCGCTGGCGGCCTGCTGTTGGCCATCGCCGACGCCGTGACCGGTGCGCGGCTGGGCGTGGCGCGGGGCGACGCGCTGATGGCGCTGCATGCCGTCGGCCTTGCATTGCTGGGCGTGGGCCTCGCGGATCGCCGTCCCGCGGCGAGCGCGTCCCCTGCGGCGGGGACGGTAGGGTCCGGCCGCCTCCCTTCGGTGGTGCCGCTGGGTGCGGCGCTCCCCGTGGCGCAGGCCGCTGCGGCCGCCGGGGTTCTTGCGGCGGTGGCCGCGTGGCGGCGCCCGGTTCCCGGGCGGCGCGTTCTCGCCGTCGGCCTACTGCTGGAAGGTGGATGCGGGCTGCTCGCCCCCTTTGCCGGTGACCGCGCGGGGGCGGCCCAGGGCCTGCTGGCGACCCGCGCCGTCGGGGCCTTGGCGGTGCTCGCCGCACTCGGCCTGATGGCCAGGTCAAGCGTTCTGTCCAAGGTCGTCGCCGTCGTCGGCGTCGGGATTTTGGCCACCGCGATCGCCACGGCCGGTGTCGTCGGAACCGTGGCCGCCGATCAGCTGGCCAGCGATGAGGCCACCCAGGTAAGACAAGTGGCCGCCGGCGCCGTCGCCGATCTGCAGTCGGACGCGGCCACCGCGCAACAGCTGGCGACGCTCGCTGCCGGCTGCGCGGATCAGGCGGCCGGGGTCACGGGCTGCGCCGCGAGTGTCGCTGGCTTCGCCGCCGGCAGCGTGTTCACCGCGGTGGCCTTCCCGGGTGCCCCCGTCCGTGAGGTGGGCGGTGATACGCGCCTGGACACCGCCGCGTTGCTCGATCTACGTCAGCAGCCAGCCTTGCGACAGGCGCTTGCCGATCCCGGTTTCGTGGGGTCCGGGTTTGTCTTGCTGCGGGGCGACCCGGTCCGGCTGGTCGCGCTCGGGGTCGCGAGCCACCGCGCCAGCGCCCAGCCGGCGGCCAACCCCCGGGTGGTGGTGCTCTACGGCGTGGTCGTGGACCGCGCCCGGCTGCTTCGCTCGCGCCAGCGTTCGACGTTCGACGCGACGGTGCTGGCGTTGCCCCAGGGCACCGAGGTGGCCTCAAGCCTGCAGGCGAACCAGGCCCAGATGCTGGCGGCTCGGGCCCGAGCCGGCGGGGTGCTGACCCACCTGCCGCCGGCCGGTGCACCGGTGTCCCGGGTGGGGGAGGGCCCGTCGCCCACCGTGGGATACGCCACGCTGCCAAGCGGCACCGACCAGGTCGCAGCCCTGGCTCTCTCCGCGACTGGGAACACCGTCCTGCGCACCCAGCGGCTTGTCCTCGAGCTGCTTTTCACGGCCCTGGTCGTGATCGGGCTGCTCGTTGTCGGCGGCGCGTACCTGCTCGGCCGGCGGGCGGTGGAACCGGTAGTGCGACTGACGAACGCCGCTCGCCGGATCGGAGCCGGTGATCTCACGGTCCGCCCGCAGGTGCGTGGCAGCGATGAGGTCGGTCAGCTCGCGCAGGTGTTCGCCGCCATGACTGGCTCGTTGCGGACACTCACCGGGGATCTACGCACCACCGCCGAGCAGGAATCGGCGACCCGGGCCCGGCTGACCACTGTGCTCGATGCCCTGGTCGACGGTCTGCTGGTCAGCGACGAGACCGGCCTGGTCAGCGTGGCCAACCCGGCGGCGCGCGCCCTTGTCGGCGATTCGGTCGGGCGTCCCGTGCACGAGGTGCTCGCTGACCCGGCCGGGGTTGCTCTTGGCGAGGGAGCCGGCGTCCTCGCTGGTGCCACCGGTCCCATCCCGGTCGACGTGAGCCGGGCGCAACTGCCCAACGCCGGGGGGGAGGTCCACCTCGTTCGGGACGTGAGCGAGGCGCGGCAGCTGGCTCGCGCGAAGACCGAGTTCCTATCCAACATCAGCCATGAACTGCGCACGCCGCTGACGCCGCTGCAGGGCTACGCCGACCTGCTGCACCGCCGTCCCGACCTGCCCGCCGAAACCAGGGCAGATGCGGCGGCCGGCCTGGCTACCGCCAGCCGGCGGCTGGGCAGGGTGGTGGGACTGCTCGTCGACGTGGCCGCGTTGGACGCGGGGAACGTCCAACCCGTTGTCGAGCCCGTCGCGCTCGGGTCGTTCGTGGCCGGGCGCCTCGCGGGCTGGCGCAAGCACTCGCCGGATCGCGCCGCGGATTTACGCCGGCGGGTGGCATCCGACCTGCCAGCGGTCCTGGTCGACCCGCAGTGGCTGGGGCGCGCCGTGGACGAGCTGGTGGACAACGCGGTGAAGTACACAACTGTCGGCACCCCGGTCACGCTCGCGGCGGCCCTCGCCCCGTCCCCAGGCCGGGTGCGCCTTTCGGTCCGCGATGCTGGCACCGGGCTCGGGCAGGAGGCGCACGCGGCGCTGTTCCTCGATTTCGCCCAGGTCGATGGCTCGGCCACCCGCCGCTACGAGGGCCTGGGTCTTGGGCTGGCCTTCGTACGGCGGGTGGCGCTCATCCTGGACGCGGAGGCTGGGGTCGAATCCAGCGTGGAGGGCGCGAGCTTCTGGCTCGACCTACCCACCGCAAACTTCGACAGCGCGACTGGCCGGCACGGTAGCGGCCCGTCGGCGGGTTCGCCTCCGCCGAGGGCGGCTAGCGTGTCCCGCAGGCGGGCCGATCGTGAACCGTGGCCGCCCGCCCCACGAACGGGAGGACCACCGGCGTGACGTTCAACGCCCCGCGGCTTCGCAATGGACCCCGGCCGGCGGTCCTCCTGCCGATCGGGCTGGTACTGGCGCTCATCGTGCTTGCCTTGACGGTCGGCACGAACCTGTACGTCGATCTGCTGTTCTACCGCGCCGTGCACTTTTCGGAGGTCTTCTCCACCGTTCTCGCCACCAGGGTTGTGCTGTTCGCGGTAGCGGGGGTGCTGGCGGCAACGGTGCTCGGCACCAACCTCGTGCTCGGCTACCTGCTGCGCCCTCCCTACGTACCGATGTCGCCGGAGCAGCAAAACCTGGAAAGTTACCGCGTTGCCCTGCAGCCCTATCGCAAGGCGCTGCTCGTCCTGGTCAGCACCATCTTCGGTGTGCTGTTCGGCGTGGCGGCGCAGGGCCGCTGGACGACATGGCAACTGTGGCTGCACGGGCAACAGTTCGGGGTCAAGGATCCACAGTTCCATCGGGACATCAGCTACTACGCGTTCACCCTCCCGTTCGAACGCATGGTCCTTGGGTATGCCTTCGCGGCGATAATTCTCAGCGGGCTGGTCACCGTCGGTATGCATTACCTTTACGGTGGTATCCGACTGCAGACCCGCGGCCAGAAGGTGTCGGCTGCCGCTAAGGCGCATCTTTCGGTACTCCTGGGAATCTTCGTGCTGCTCAAGGCGGCCGCGTACTGGCTGGACCGTTATGGCCTCAACTTCTCACCCCGCGGCCGGGTTACCGGCGCGGGCTACACCGACGTGCACGCCACGCTGCCGAGCAAGAACATTCTGGTGGTCATCGCCGTGCTTTGCGCGGGACTGTTCTTCGCCAACGCGTTCCGGCGCGGATCGGCGCTGCCGGCGATCTCCTTCGGCTTGTTGGTGCTGTCCGCGGTAGTGATCGGCGGCATCTACCCGGCGATCGTGCAGCAGTTCAAGGTCAAGCCGAACGAGATCAACCGTGAGGCGACCTATATCGGACGCAACATCACCGCGACACGAACCGCGTACGGAATCGTTCCGCGAGATACGCAGAATCCCGGTGGGAGCGTCGTGGAGACGCCGTACACTGCGAGCGCCGCACCGGCGACCGCTGCTGTCCGCAACGACCAGACGACGGTTCCCAACGCCAGGCTGTTGGACCCGCAGAAGCTGCAGCCCACCTTTGAGCAGCTGCAACAGGTGCGGTCCTACTATGGGTTCGCCCAGACCTTGGATGTTGATCGCTACACGGTCGCCGGTGCGCAGAACTCCTATGTGGTCGCCGCCCGCGAACTCGACCTGACCGGGCTGCAGCCAGACCAGCGAAACTGGCCGAACGAGCACCTCACCTACACGCACGGTCAGGGGTTCGCTGCCGCGCAGACCGGAAATGTCGATCCCACCAACGGCCGGCCGATCTTTTCGGTAAAAAACATCCCGGCCACCGGCAACAACGGTCCTCCGCCGATCCCGATCACCCAGCCTCGGATCTATTACGGTGAGAAGTCGCCGACGTACAGCATCGTGGATTCGACCCAGAACGAGATCGACGGACCGGATCAAGCCGACTACCACTACAACGGTTCTGGGGGTGTCAAACTCGGCAGCAAACTGTTTCGACGGCTGGCCTTCTCCCTGCACTTCAAGGACTATCAGCTCTATTTCTCCTCCGCTGTCAACTCCAACAGCAAGATCATGTACAACCGCAACCCCCGTGACCGGGTCGGCAAGGTTGCGCCGTGGCTACGGCTTGACGGCGACCCCTATCCCGCGGTGGTGGGTGGTCGCATCGTCTGGATCGTCGACGGGTACACGACCAGCAACGGCTACCCCTATTCCGAGCGTGTCTCGTTTGGCGACGCAACGGCCGACAGCACCACTAACACGGCGAACGTTTCTCCCCAGGGCGGCCAGATCAACTACATCCGCAACTCGGTCAAGGCCACCGTGGATGCCTTCGACGGCACAGTGACCTTGTTTGCCTTCGAGCAGGGGCATCCGGATCCGGTGCTGCGCACCTGGGAGAAGGTTTTCCCGCATTCGGTCCAGGCCGAGTCGGCGATCCCCACCGAGTTGCGGGCGCACCTTCGCTACCCGGAGGACTTGTTCAAGGTGCAGCGGGACCTACTGGTGACCTATCACGTGACCGACCCGCAGGCTTTCTTCCGGGGTGGCGATTTCTGGTCGGTCCCGCCGGACCCCACGATCAAGAACAACCAGACGGTGCTTCAGCCGCCGTACTACATCGAGGCGCAGGTCCCTGGCCAAAGCTCGGTCCAGTTCAACCTGACGACGTCGCTGAACTTCCGACAGCGGCCGAACCTTGCGGCATTCGTGGCGGTCAGCAGTGACCCGGTCGACTACGGCACCATCCGGGTGCTGGATCTGCCCAACCAAACCGTGATCAACGGACCGGGAAACGTGGAAAGTGCCATCCAATCGGATGCGCGGTTCGGGCCGACGCTGACCCTGTTGGATCAGCAGGGATCGCAGATCATCATCGGCAACCTGCTCACCCTTCCGGTGGGGGACAGCTTCCTTTTCGTGGAGCCGTTCTACGCCGAAGCCACCAGCGGTCAGACCTTTCCCACCCTGAAATATGTCGTCGTGGTCTATGGCGACAAGGTGGGTTTCGCGCCGACCCTCGCAGATGCCGTCAGTCAGGCACTCGCCGGTGGGGGAGGGGTGACCATCCCGACGCAGGGCAACAATCCCACGACATCGACATCGCCTCCCCCCGCGTCGTCGCAGTCGCCGGGGCCGACCGCCCCGGTGGGCAATATCGGTGTGCTCGCGGACAAGGTCAAGGCTGACGCGGATGCGGTCCGGGCCGCGCAAGGCTCCGGCGATCTTGCGAAAATCAATGTCGCGCAGCAGCAATACTCGCGGGATCTCGCTTCGCTGGTGGCCGGGTTGAACCTGCCCGGCTCGGCGGCAACGGGGGCGCCCGGCGGTGCGAGGCCTACGCCGTCGCCGGCCGGGAAATGAGGGTCGGATTTGGCCGCGCGAACCGTTTCGTCGTAGACTTACGCACACACCGACGCGGGGTGGAGCAGTTCGGTAGCTCGCTGGGCTCATAACCCAGAGGTCGCAGGTTCAAATCCTGCCCCCGCTACAACGACGAAGGCCCCGGATTCCGGGGCTTTCAGTCATTTTGGAAGATCACCGTCGAGCCGCTGATTTCGGCGAATGTCCATCAAATGTCCGTCAGCCTCGCGCCGGTCCAGGCCTGCTCAGGCCCGTAGCCCAGCTCGACAAACACCCGGGCCCCGGGTTGCCGAGAGTCCTCGGATGGTGCTGGGAGACTCTCTCCGTGACCCTGGCGAGCAAGGACGTCGAGCGTGCGGCGCTGCACAAGACGATCTGCGGATCGCGAACGACCTGAGCGGCAGCGTCGACGGGTGGGACTTCAAGAGCTATGTCCTGGGGATGCTCTTCTACCGGTTTATCAGCGAGAACCTGGCGGCCTATCTGAACGAGCAGGAAGGGGCAGTGGGCAAGCCGGATGTCCGACTACGCCACGCTGTCGGACGGTGACGCCGGGTTCGGCCGGGCCTCCACGGTTGAGCTGCGCTGAACGGCCGACCTGTCGGCGCGACAGCAAGAGTCCACACTCGGTGGTATGTGGAGCAGCTCGAGCCCGGTGAACGAAGACGATGGCCGGCGGGGGGTCGCGGCCATGCGGCGTCGTCAACGACCCGACAACGAGGTGCCGGTCAGCATCGCTTTCGATGCTGTGCTGGGTGAGGCCGATGACTTCGTCGTGTATGTCGGCGCCGTGCGCGTCTTCCGCACCGTGGTGGAGTTCCGGCTGACCGCGCTGGCCCGTCACCGCAGCCCGGGACACGGGCTCAGCGGCGCGCTGTTCGGCCATGGAGAGCAGCACGATCAGCTGCTACTCGGTGTCGAGTTCGCGGACGGCCGCACCGGCACCAGCCTGAGCGGCTTCCGCGCCGGTCGGGACCTGCAGCTCGACGACCCGACGACTCCGGTCCTGATGCCCGGCGGCGGAGGAGGCGGGGACCGCTCCGCCGACATGGCTTACTACCTGAGCCCGCTGCCACCGCCTGGCCCGCTCCGCATCATCACAGCCTGGCCCAGCCGCGACCTCGCCGAAACCGTCACCGAGGTCCCCACCGCTCCGCTTATCGAGGCCGCCGCCCGCGTGCGCGTTCTCTGGGACCTCGATCCAGACGAATCACCACCCGCGCCACCGACACCACCAGACGTGCCGCCAGGCAGCTGGTTCGACCGCAGCCAACGGTGACCCGGTGGGCGGATCGGTTAGCGGACGCGCAACTACGACGCGAGCATCTTCTGGACTGCTTGCCGAGTGACACCGAGTTCTCGGGCGAGGTCGGACTGCGAAAAGCCGACCCGGAGAAGGCTTTCCATGATCTGCCGCCGTTCCGCGGACAGCTGGCGGGCGATCCGTGTGTGCTCCACTGCTTCGGCGCGGACCTCTCTCAAACGGTCGAGGGTCGCTTCGTGGTTCGTCGCTTCAGCATTATTCACGAGCCCATACTGACAACCATAGTTGACAACTGTCAACTATGGTTGTCATGTCCTGCTGACCGGCCCGCGCCCGGCCAGCGATCGCTCACTGGTCAGCGATCGGGCGCAAGCGTCTGGCTGCTCGTTCGTCCCCTAGACCTAGATTCGGCCTCGTGCGAGTGTTGCTGGCCTGTTCGCTGGGTGGGTCGGGTCATCTCCTGCCGCTCGTGGCGGCGGCCGAGTCGCTACTTCGGCTGGGTCACCAGGCTCTGTTTCGTTCCGCCGTCTCTAGCTGGACAGGCAGAGGCCACGGGGCTTCCACATCGGGTGGAAGAGGAGCCGCCGCGACAGTTCATCGACGAGATCTGGGAGCGGGTACGCAAGGGTGGTCCCGACGCCGCCGGTCTGATCGACCGGGAGCTGTTCGCCGACCGTTGCACCCAGGCGCTACTCCCGGCGGTGCGCGACGCACGCGAGTCCTGGCGACCGGACCTCGTTGTCCGCGAGTCCTGCGAGTACGCCTCTGCGGTGACCGCGCACAAGACCGGAATCGGCCACATTCAGATCGGGATCTCGCTGGCCGCGATAGAACGCGGCGTATTGAACATGGTGAGCCCGATCATCGACCGCTTCAGCCCGGGCGTGGCCTCCGCGATCGGCGCCGCGCCTTACCTCACGTCCTTTCCTGAGTCCCTCGACCCCTCCCCGTGGCCTGAGACTCGCCGGTTTCGCCAGCCCGCCGCGCCCGCCAGACCACTGCCCGAATGGTGGCCCACCGGCAGCGACCGGCCCTTGGTGTACGTCACGTTCGGGACCGTCCTCGGCACCCTGCCCGAGGCAGCCAGCGTCTACCGCACCGCCCTCGACGCCGTGTCCGAACTGCCCGCGCGCGTGCTGCTCACGGTCGGCACTGCCTTCGACATGGGCCAGCTCGGGGCCGTCGCGGCCAACACCCACGTCGAACGCTGGGTACCGCAAGCCGACGTACTCACCCACGCCGCCGTCGTGGTCTGCCACGGCGGCTCCGGCACCACCTACGGAGCTCTCGCGACCGGCGTGCCGCTCGTGAGCTGCCCGATGTTCGCCGACCAACATCGCAACAGTCGGCTGATACAGACCGCCGGTGCCGGCATCACCCTGGCAAGCCCAGATGATCACGGCAGCAGCCTGCGCACCCTCGGACCGGCCGAGGTAGCCCCACTGCAGCGAGCCATCCAACGGGTGCTCGGCGAGCCGACCTACCGGTCCGCCGCAAAACAGATCAAGGCCGAAATGGCAGCCACGCCCACCCTCGACGACGTCATCAACGAACTCGTCGCGAGGACCTGATCCGCGTGGGTGGGCTCCCACCGGCGGCGCCCGGCTAGGGATGGGCGATCGCGCAGCCCGCCAGTACCTGAGCGTCCTCCGAATCGGGCAGCGCACACATACCGACGGCCCCGAGCCGGGCAAAGGAGCTGGCTGAATCACGCCACCCCTGACTGGGTCGACAGCGGACGGCGTGTCGCCGCAGCGACGACGGATACCGTTCGGCCCGTGACCGATGGCGGAGGCAGCGATATCGAGGTGGCGCTGCGGCTGGCCGCGATGGCGGCGCCGGTAGCGCTGGAGCACTTCGAGCGTGGTGTCCAATCGTGGTCGAAGGCGGACGGCACGGTGGTCGGCGAGGCCGACCTGGCAGTGGACAAGCTCATCGCGGCTGAACTGGCGAAAGTCCGACCCGGAGACGGGGTCTTGTCCGAGGAGTCGGATCCGCGGGCGGGAACCTCCACGCGTCGGTGGATCATCGACCCGATCGACGGAACACAGGAGTTCCTGGCCGGGGAAAGGGACTGGGGCGTGCACATCGCCCTCGAAGTCGACGGCGAGATCGCGCTAGGCATCATGACCCGGCCGACGGTCGGTGAACTGTGGTGGGCCGAACGCGGCCACGGAGCCTTCCGCCGGCAAGCCGACGGGACCGACGTGCGGTTGCAGGCCGCGCAGACAACCGTGCTCGCAGGCAGCCGCGTCGCGGGCTGGCCGGAATCGGACGAGCACATCACCCGCCTGCGTGACGTCGGCGCCTGGGACGGCGAAGACATGGCGTTCCCCCGGTTTCTCGCTGGTGAGATCGACGCGCTGTTCGCTCGCGGCGCGCCGTGGGACTGGGCGCCAGTGGTAGTGCTGGTGGAGGAGGCGGGCGGGACATTCCAGGACCTCGCCGGTGGTCGCAGCACCTACCAGATCAATGGAGTGGCCAGCAGTCCGGCGCTGGCTGGTGCCGTTGAGACTTTGCTGCAGCCCACGCCCGGGCACGGCCGCGGCCGCCGTTGCGAAGCTTCGAGGCGCATCCCATGATCCGGCACGCACCGCGTGACCGCAGACAACTGCTAGACGCTCGGGTCTGAGTCTGAGGTCGGCGCGGGGGGAACGGAGGCTCCGCTCCCCCCGGCTGGGGCCACTTCTTGGCTAACTCAACCCGACGGCGCTCGGCCTGACACCTCCGGCACTGCGAGCAGTACCTTGGCCAGCCGCTCGACGCCGAACCACCTCAGCCTGGCTGCCGGGGTGCTTGCATACATCACAGCGAACCATCTCGATCACCTCCTCACCTCTTCCGCGATCTCGCGCGGTCGCGGACATGACCGTTGGCGATCACAATTCAGTAACGAGTACGGAAGCAGCGGTCTGAGCCCTGCCGGTCCTGCTCAGTGCCATGCGACCGCAAGCGGAAGCCTTCCTGCGACAAACTGCACCGGTGCTCCCTCCCTTGGTGCTGACCGGCGGGCCGGCGGTCGGCAAGAGCACGACCGCGGGACGGCTAGCCCGGGGTCGGCCACGGGCGGCGGTGGTCGACGTCGACGACGTTCGCCTGATGGTGGTCGCTGGGCACGTACCGCCGTGGCGAGGGGAGGAAGGTGCGGCGCAGCACCGGCTCGGGATCCAGAACGCCTGCGGGCTGGCCCAGCGCTTCCTCGCGCACCGCATCGACGTCGTACTCGCCGATGTGCTCACCCCGAACACCGCGCGGCTATACCGCGACCTGCTGCCTAGCTGTCTCATTATTCGACTGCAGGTCACCGCAGCGGAGGCGGAACGGCGGGCGAGCATGCGCCCCGTCTATCTGACCGACAACGAGTTCAAGCACCTGGACGCACAAGACCGCGACGATCCCCCGCCGGCGGATCACCACCTCGAGGTCACCGCTATGACTCTCGAGCAACAGGTCACCGCTGTCTCGGCGTTCTGGTACCGCTGACGCATTATCTGGCGTGATCAAGCCAGGCCGCTGTCCCAGTAGCCGAACGATCAGCGGCTCGAAGGCGGTGTCGTAATGGCTGGCTAGGGCTGTCCCGCAGGGTGTGCTCTGCGGGACAGCCCCGGTGGTTATCAGACGCGGCTGGCCGCCAGGTGGCGCTGTTCGGCGCGATAGACGGTGGAACGGCCGACACCGAACAGGTCAGCCAGCTCGGCGGTGCTGTGTTCCCCGGCTTCGAACAGAGCGACCAGGTGGGCCTCTTGGCGGGGGTTGAGCTTGGGCTGCTTGCCCCGCAGTCGGCCCTTCGCCTTGGCGACCTTCATCCCTTCCCTGGTGCGCAGCCGGATCAGATCGGACTCCGCGACCATGGCCAGCACGTTGAACAGCAGCCGGCCTACCGCATCGTTGGGGTCATACACCGAGCCGCCGAGACTGAGCCGGACCTGCCGGGCGGTCAGCTCATCGGCGATCGCACGGGCGTCGGGCAGTGACCGGGCGAGGCGGTCGAGCTTGGTCACCACCAGGGTGTCGCCTTCTCGGCATGCCGCCAGGGCTTCCCGCAGGCCGGGCCGGTCCCGGTTGGTGCCCGTCAGGCCATGATCGACGTACAGCCGGGCTGGGCAGACGCCCAGCGCGGTCAGCCCATCGCGCTGCGCGGTCAGATCCTGCTGGTCGGTGGAGCAGCGTGGGTACCCGATGAGAAGCGCCGCCATGGCGCACCTCCTGTAAGGGGCCAGGTCACCGCGACGCGACGACTCTTGGCAACGGCAGAGCCGCTCCCTCCACCACACCCGCGCAACCCAGTCGCAAGCCGATCCACAGCAGGGACACCTGCGAGGCTGACGCGGTGACAATCGGTGAGGATCTGCACTTTGTCGCCGCGGGACTGTTGCGGCGAGGCGGGTCGCGGGTTGTTGCTGCATCGTGTCCCGACGCGACGCTGGTATCCGGACTGCTGGGACCTTCCTGGTGGCCACGTTGAGGACGGCGAAACGCCCGAAGCCGCGCTGCGGCGAGAGCTACTGGAGGAACTCGGCGTCACCGCCGTCATCACCGGCACTCCGTTCGCCCAGGTCGCAGGCGCGGACTTCCGCATGCACGTCTGGATTGTCGATCACTGGGACGGAGAACCAGCGAACCTCGATCCGGCAGAACACGACGCCCTGGCCTGGCTGAACCAGCATGAAATGACGGCGCTCAGGCTGGCCGATGCTCGCCTGCCGGCACTGTTCGACGCCGCGTTCCGCTGAGCGATCCCTGACCGACGACGGGCAAGCGACCGCGAGACGCTTGGCCGGATAGAAGACACCCAATGGTCGACACGGATACCTCCCGTTCACGTTGCGCCTGCGGCCTGCACCGTCGGTCCCGCCAACGCTGATCTGTGGCTCCTCATCCGAAGAGCGGCAGGCGCTTGGCGGCTGGTCCAAGTTCGTCAGCCTCCTCGTGTGTGAGCGGTTCGCGACCGGTACCGATCAACGCGTAGCGGCTCGCGTCGGCGATCGAGGGGGATCGGCCGAGGAGGCCGTCGAGGACGCGGCGGACCTCCGCGGGTCCTGCTTCGGACGCCTCCCCGAGACGCAGGTCGAGCTGATGCACGGTGGCCTCGACGGCCAGGGTTCGAAACAACGCGTCCACGGTGAGGACGTGGCCCTGGGTGGCGACCAGGTCACCACCGGCTCGGTCGGCGCCGGCGACCAGCACGGCAGTGGCCGTCTCGGCGTACAACGCGGCGATCAACTCCACGCTCGACCCTGCGCTCGCCATGATCCTCGTGCCGCGTCGGCCGGCCTCAGCCCCGGGCGTGCCTGGCTGCCACGAACGCCAGTAGGACACGGCGTCGAGATCGGCCGGCCCGCACGCAGGAGCGTGCAGCGCGACCAGCGCGCGTTGCGCGTCGCCCAGCCGATGGTGCACGAGGTCGCGCACTGTCCAGCCCGCACACCGGGTGCCCCGCCAGCCGGTGTCGTCATCCAGCTCGGTGCACACACTCAGGGCCTGAGTTCCGCAGATAGACGATCTTGATGGGCATGCGTCGGGGCGTTCGTGCAGGTCAGGGCCCTGTCGGGGCTGGTTTGGGGTCGTGAGAGCGAGAATCTTGTAGGCATACGGATCACGGCGTGTCGTGAGTCCGGGGAGGGATGTTCTGCTACAACGGCAGGCATGTATTTGCGGACGATTCAGCGGCGGAACAAGGACGGGTCGGTGGTCCGGTACGTGCAGCTGGCGCACAACGTGCGGCATCCGGAGTCCGGGCATGCGGCGGCGCAGGTGCTGCACAGCTTCGGCCGCGAGGACCAGCTCGACCGGGACGGGCTGACCCGGCTGGTCGGGTCGTTGTCGCGCTACCTGGACCTGGAGCAGCCGGCGGCACCGGCCCGGGCCGACGGC
>JAABUZ0100001029.1_pt1 | contig 57460 bp, 67 predicted proteins | sample 5562091 | NCBI WGS metagenome assembly JAABUZ01 (sample SAMN12813069, study PRJNA571459) | rock metagenome | isolation source: Antarctica rocks | place: Antarctica: Victoria Land, Linnaeus Terrace sud | collected 2015-12-21 | reverse complement strand
CAAGAGGACGGGAGGGCTCTCGCGCGTTCAGAAACGCACGAAGCCTGCCACCGCTAGAACATCATCCCGTCCTTGAACGGCGCGAACACCATCTCCCGTGCCGGATTCAAACGGCGCTCAACACGTGTAGAGCCAAACAGCCACCGGACCCATTGCCAGGTTTCAGCAGGAACCGCGAGCGCCCCGGCTACTCGGGTTTGGCTGCTTTGCTCGCCCTACGGCGACACGCTTGACTCGCCGACGAGAAATGAGGCCCAAGCATGAGGCCCAATTCGCTATCAAGCTATCCGAACATTGTAAAAGATGCCGATTTACAGGTACTTCAGAGTGGAGCCAGCCGGGATCGAACCGGCGACCTCCTGCTTGCAAACGATTCGGTCGGCTCCACGCTACGACGCGCTTACCAGGTCTTTTGGTAACCGCTTCTGGTAACCGACTCGCGAAGTAGTGCCCTGCGTAACTTGATAAATACCTGTTTTGCAGGATGATTGGCAGTGCCGGAGGAGGGACTCGAACCCCCGACACGCGGATTATGATTCCGCTGCTCTAACCGACTGAGCTACTCCGGCGGGAACGGCGAGCTTATCGAGACTCGGCGCCTGGTTGTGCGCTGGAGGGTTCCAGCAGGGACTGCCGGTTGAGCAGTGTGAGGGTCACGGAGACGAGTTCCAGACGCGCCACCTTTGGGCAACGGTCGTGATCCGAGCGCCAGGCCAGATGTGTCATCGACGCACGCCGTTTCCAGTCTGCCTGACTGTGGCCGGTGACGCGGCCGATCTGCGAGCATTGACCGTCGACATGACCACGGCGACCCGTCGTACTCATCTGGATGCTGCGCCGCGGGGTCAGTCAGGCCGTATGTCCGGTCGGTGCCGAAATAGAGCGGATCCCAAACAGCCGAAAGCGAGGGCGGCAGCATGAGTTGGCGCATGAATCCTGATCAGTTCTGTAGCGAGGAGGGCTGTAGGCGCCCGCGTGCGGTGGGCTCCGATCTCTGCCTGGCGTGCCAGCAGGGCATTGGACTGGCCGGCCGGCGCATCGCGGAGCGAGAGGAATCGACTACCCCGATGATCGACCTAGAGAATTGGCCCGTGCTGCCCGAAAGCTATGAGCATCTCTGATCGCCCGTATCCCGATCCCTAGATCGAGAATTGGGCAGTCTCGGTCAGCGGGTAGGAACGAGTCCGTCAGCGGGTAGGAACGAGTTCGGGACCGCCCGGAGTTGTAGTGCCGCGTTCATGGCAGCAGCACGACCTTGCCATGGCTATGGCGCTCGGCTAGCTCGCGGTAGGCGTCGCGAACCTGATCCAGCGCGAAGGTGCGCGCGATCGGTATCTCGAGGCTTCCGTCGGCGACCAGTGCAGCAAGCTCCGCGAGCCGCGGTGCGCTGGCGATTGCGTGGGTGCCCTGCCCGTGGACGCCGAGTCGCTGCACCGCCTCGTAGTCGATGATCGTGTTGATCCGCTGCGCAGGTACACCCAGCCCGATCGCAAGGTCGACGTAGCCGTCCCCGAAGGTATCGATGAACGCGTCGATCGTGCCGTGGGCCGCCGCGCGGATACGGTCGGCTTGCCCATCGCCGTAGGTCACCGGCACGATGTCGTGGCGGCGCAGCCAGTCATGGTTGTGCTCGCCGGCCAGCCCGATCACCGTCGCCCCGGTGCGCCGCGCGAGCTGGACCGCGACCGAGCCCACCCCGCCCGCCGCGGCTGAGACGACGACCGTCTCATCGGCCTGCGGAGCGACCGCCTGCACCGATGCGTAGGCGGCGAGCGCGACGACGAACCAACGACCCCGCCACCTCCCACGGGACCGACGCCGGCTTGACCGTGAGCTGATCGGTCGCCACCACCACAAGCTCGGCCTGGCTCGCCCGTTCCTCGGTCCAGCCCAGCACCTCGTCCCCGGCCGCGAACCTGCTCACGCCATCGCCCACTCTCTGCACCACGCCGGCAAAGTCGCTGCCTTGTCCCGAGGGGAAGGACGCCGGCCACCGCTCGTGAAGGCGCCCCTCGCGGATCGCGATCTCACCGGGATTGACTCCCGCCGCCTTGACCGCCACCAGCACCTGCTCCGACCCTGGGACGGGATCCTCGACGTCGCGCACCCCCAGGACATCGACCCCGCCGTACTCGTCGAATCGCACCGCTCTCATGTCGTCTCCTCCGTCGTCGCCGCTCACGACCATACCTTTCACAGGTTTGAGCGCTCTCACAGCTTTGAGCGTTTGCTTTGAGCGACTGCTAAAGTCTCGGCCGTGCAATCGCCATCGCCATCGCCGGCCGGGCATCGACGAACGAACCCTGTCGCTGCGGGAGGCCTGGCCGGCACGAAGCTGCAGATCGTCGAGGCTGCGCTGGAGGCTCTGAAGACGAAGGGCTTTGCCGGGGCGAGCGCACGGGCGATCGCGCGCGAGGGTGCCTTCAACCAGGCGCTGATCTTCTACCACTTCGGAAGTGTGCGAGCTTTGTTGCTGGCCGCCCTCGACCTGATCAGCGACCGCCGGATGAGCGACTATGGGCCGGCGTTCGAAGCCGCTGCAACCGCGCCTGAGCTGGCTCGGCTGGCACGCACGATCTATGACGACGACCTCGAACGAGGGAATATCACTGCGCTGGGGGAGATGGTGAGCGGCGGGGTCTCCGACGCCGCACTGGGAGCCGAGGTGGCAGCACGGATAGAACCGTGGATCAGGATGGTCGAGCGCAAGCTGGAGCAGTTGCTTGGCGACTCGCTGCTGCGCTCTCTGGGTTCCTCGCGAGATCTGGCGTTCGGGATCGTCGCGGCCTATTTCGGCGTCGACATGCTCAGCCACCTGCAGCGCGACCGCGCGCGGGCTGAGTCACTACTTGATCTCGGTACGCGCCTGGCGGTGCTCGCCGACGCGGTCCTCCCTCCAACGCGACAGGAGCTGTCATGAGCGACAGCACGTCCACCGACCTGGTGACCGGAGCGTTCAGCTACTCCGGAAGCCATATCGCCAAGCGACTACTGGACTGCGGACGGCAGGTAAGGACGCTGACGTTCCACCCCGACCGAGCCCACCCATTGCAACGACACGTCGAGACGTTCGCTTACAGGTTCGAGGACCCGGCGGCGCTCGCCCGCAGTCTCGAAGGCGTGAGGACGCTGTACAACACGTTCTGGGTCCGCTTCGACCACGGGCAGACGAGCTTCGCCAACGCGATCGAGAGCTCGCGGATGTTGTTCTTCGCCGCCAAGAGCGCAGGCGTGGAGCGCATCGTTCACCTCAGCATCACCAATCCGTCGATCCAATCGCCGCTGCCGTACTTCCGCGGAAAGTTGCTGGTCGAGTACGCGCTCGCGCAATCCGGTGTGGACTACTCCATCGTCAGGCCGACCTGGATCTTTGGCGGCCACCGCGACGTGCTCGCCAACAATGTCGCCTGGATCCTGCGCCGAATGCCGGTCTTCGCGCTGCCCGGTAGCGGTTCCTACGAAGTACAGCCAGTCCACGTCGATGACCTGGCGCGGATCTGCGTCGAGGCCGCGGGCTTCGGCGAGAACCTGGTAATCGACGCGGCGGGACCCGAAACGATGCGGTTCAGCGACCTCGTCGCGCTCGTCCGCATCGCGGTCAACACTCGCTCGCCGATCATGCCTATCCCCCCGCGCCTGATGACGGCCGCAGCCCGCGCGCTTGGTCTGCTCGTCGGCGATGTCGTGCTCACGCCGGATGAGATCAGCGGCCTGATGGCCGGGCTGCTCGTCTCACACGACCCTCCGCTCGGCCAGATCGCGTTCAGCGAATGGCTCGAGGAGCACAAGGCGTCCGTCGGGCGCTCCTACGCCAACGAGCTAGATCGCCACTTCGTGCCTGAAGGCACCGCATAGCCTCACCGTCGCGGGTCCGTTCACGAGACGGCGTCAGGACTCGCTCGCGTGTCCTCGTGTGCGGCAAATCCATTCACCAAAGGAACGGGTCTGAGAGCGTTGCGCGTCCGTTGTCCAGGGCGCCGCCTCCATATCATTTGCACTATGCCCGACCTCACTTCCGCCGTGAGCACCGTGGTGAACCGCTGCCTCGCAATCCAGGCGGGCGAGGATGTGCTCGTAATCGTCGACGAAGCCACGCGCGCGGTCGGGGAGGCGCTCCGTAACGAGGCGGCCCGCGTGGGAGCAGACGCCGTGCTCGCCGTGATGGACGAGCGCCCGACCGATGGCAGCGAGCCTCCGCCTCCGCTGGCGGCTGCGCTCGGCGCGTGCGACGTGTTCATCGCTCCCACCAGCCGCTCGCTCAGCCACACGACTGCGCGTAAGCGAGCCAGCGACGCCGGCGCGCGCGGCGCGACGATGCCGGGAGTAACCGCCGAGATGCTCGCGCGCGTGATGGCGGTCGACTTCGGGGTCATGGCGGCACGCTCGCGCGCGGTGGCGGCGCTGCTGGACCAAGCCGAAGCTGCCCACCTCACCTGTCCTCGCGGGACCGAGCTGACGATCGATCTCTCTGGACGCTCCGGGATCTCGGACGACGGTGACCTGAGCGCCAGGGGCGCATTTGGCAACCTGCCATGCGGAGAGGGCTTCATCGCACCCTGCGGCGGGGAGGGACGAATCGTCGCGAGGAGCCTGGCGCCGCTCGGCCTCACGCCAGAGCCCGCGACGCTGAGCGTCCGTGATGGCCGGATCGTCTCGGCGCTGGGTGGCCTCGGGCCCCGCTACCTGGAGCTGCTGACGGTGCACGGCGCGCGCGGGTGCAATCTCGCCGAGCTTGGCGTCGGGACCAACGATCGCGCGACGCTGACCGGCAACGTCCTGGAAGACGAGAAGATCCTCGGCACGGTGCACATCGCGTTCGGGGCGAGCGCCGGGATCGGCGGCACGGTCTCGGTTCCGATCCACCTGGACGTGGTGGTGCTCGACGCGAGCCTCGATGTGGACGGGACTCCGGTGCTCGGAGCGGGGCGCTTCGTGCTCGGCGACGCCCACGCATCCCCCAAAGGTGACCCGCGCCACCCCGCACCGCGCGCGACTCGCCCTTGACCTTGCTCGCGGTCCCCAATGTCTCCGAGGGCCGCGACCACGCGGCAATCAAATCGATCGGAGCCGCATTGGCCACCGCGAACACCCGCCTGCTCGACGTCCACTCCGACCCCGATCACCACCGCAGCGTGTTCACGCTGGCAGGAGAGCCCGGGACGTTGGCAGGCGCCGTCCTGGCCGGTGCCCGCGAGGCCAAGGCGCGGATCGACTTGAGTAGGCACAAGGGCGCCCACCCGCGGGTGGGCGCCATCGACGTCGCTCCGATCGTGTACCTGCGCGACTCCGACCGCGGCGCCGCATGCGCGGAGGCGCTGGTGCTCGGCGACCTGCTCGGGCACGAGCTCGGCCTTCCGGTCTTCCTCTACGGTCCGCTCGCAGACGATCGCACCCGGTCCGAGCTTCGACGCGGCGGTCCGGCGGCGCTGGCGGCGAGGGTCGCGGCGAACGAGCTGCGCCCCGACTTCGGCCCGCGTGAGCTGCATCCAAGTGCCGGTGCGGTGCTCGTCGCCGCCCGGCGCCCGCTGGTGGCGTTCAACGTCGAGCTCGAGCCGCCCGCGACGCTGCAGGACGCCAAGGCGATCGCCGCGAGCGTCCGGGAAGGTGGCCCGGGCGGCCTTCGGTCGGTCCGCGCGATCGGGTGCTGGCTCGAGCACCGGCGCGTCGCTCAGGTCTCAACCAACGTCGAGGATCACCTCGCTACGCCGCTGCGCGCGGTGATCGAGGCGATCTGCGCCCGGGCACCCGTCGCGGGTGCCGAGCTCGTGGGTCTCGCTCCGCGGGCGGCGTTCGAGGACTTCCCGCAAGGGGTTCCGGTCGCCGGACGGGCTCTGATCGAAGACGCCCTCGACGCCGGCGGCCGGCCTGTCGCGCACGCCTGCGCCCCCACCGCGTGAGCGCGTAAGCTTCCTGGAGAAAATGGCTCAGACCAAGCGTAAGCGCCAGACCAAGCACCGCGGAACGGCCGCGGGCACGATCAAGACGCGCGGGCGGACGGGCCGCCAGCCGACGCCTGAGGAGCGCAAGAAGCAGGAGCGCCGGGACGCCAAGGAGCGGCGGCTGAATACGCCGCCAACATGGCGATCCTCGCTCAACCGTGCGGGCATCGCGGCGGTCGTCATCTTCGCGCTCGTGCTGTTCACCACGAAAGGCAAGAACCGGATCGAGCCGGCGATCCTCTTCGCTGCGGTCATGATGGCGATCTATGTACCGGGCGGCTACTACCTGGAGCTCTTTATCTTCCGCCGCCGCCAGCGCCAGCGCAGCAAGACCTCGATCAAATGATCGCTCCCACAGGATGACCCCCGGCAGTGGCATCGACGTCCGCATGTTCACCGTCGGCCCCCTGCAGGAGAACTGCTTCGTCGTGCGCGAGCAGGGGTCGCGCGCAGCGCTGATCGTCGACCCCGGCGAGGAGGCCGAGCGGCTCCTGGGCGCGCTCGGCGAGCTCGGGATCGAGCGCCTGGAGGCGATTCTGCTCACCCACACGCACTTCGACCACATCGGCGCGGTGGCCCCGATCGCGAGGGCTACCAAGGCTCCGGTCTACTGCCCCGCGCTCGAGGCGGAGGTGCTCGCGAACATCATGGACTTCGTCCCCGCGGGTGGGGTCTTCGCCGGACTTGGCCCGTTTGAGAGCTACGAGGCCGACCATACGGTCTCGGGCGGCGAGACGCTCGAGCTCGCGGGCTTGACGCTCGACGTGCTCCCGACCCCGGGCCACAGCCCGGGGCACGTCACGTATGCGGTCAGGGGTCAGGACGCGCTCTTCTCAGGCGATGTCCTCTTCCAGGGCTCGGTCGGCCGGGTCGACCTGCCCGGCGGCGACTGGCCGACGCTGCTGAAATCGATCGAGACGCTGATCGATGCGCATCCGGATGAGACGACGGTCTACCCGGGTCACATGGGGATCACGACGCTCGCGCGCGAGCGCGCCACCAACCCGTTCCTGCGCGAGCTCGCGCAGAACACGTGATCCAGGCCCCCCGCGGCACCTTCGATGTGCTTCCCCAGGACGCCGCGCGCCGCGAGCTGGTGCAGGCCCATGCGAGCAAGGTCCTCGGCGCCGCCGGCTACAGCCGGATCGAGACGCCGGCGTTCGAGGCGACCGAGCTGTTCGCACGGGGGGTGGGGGAGGCGACCGACATCGTCCAGAAGGAGATGTACACCTTCGACGACGGCGGCGGGCGCTCGCTGACCCTGCGCCCGGAGGGGACGGCCCCCGTATGCCGCGCGTACATCGAGCACGGGATGCACAAGCTCGCGCAGCCGGTCAAGCTCTGGTACCTGTCGAGCTTCTTTCGCAGCGAAGCCCCGCAGAAGGGGCGCTACCGCCAGTTCTGGCAGGTCGGCGCCGAGGCGATCGGGTCCTCCGCGCCGGAGACCGACGCCGAGCTGATCGTATTGCTGGCCGAGCTGCTCGGAGCGCTGGCCGTGCACGATACGCGGCTGCACCTCGCGAGCCTCGGCACGCCCGAGACCCGGGCGCGCTACCGCGAGGAGCTGACCGCCTACCTCCATGCGCATCGAGATTCGCTTTCGCCCGAGGTCCAAGGCCGGATGGAGCGCAACCCGATGCGCGCCTTCGACTCAGGCGACCCATCCACGCGTGAGACGATGAAGAGCGCCCCCAAGTTGCTCGACCGCCTGACCGGCGAGGACGCCGAGCACTTTAGGCAGGTTCGCGCGCTGCTCGACGATGCGGGGATCGGCTACGAGCTCGACCCGACCTTGGTGCGTGGACTCGACTACTACACCCGGACCGTGTTCGAGTTCTCGAGCGACGCCCTCGGCGCGCAGTCGGGCGTCGGCGGCGGCGGGCGCTATGACCGGCTGATCGAGCAGCTCGACGGACCGCCCACGCCCGCGTCGGGGTGGGCTGCGGGTGTCGAGCGGATGCTGCTCGCTGCCGATGAGCAGCCGCTCGCGCCGGCCCTTGTCGACGTCTTCATCGCCCTCGCTGCGCCAGGGGCGGCGCGCACCGCGTTCGAGCTGAGCCGCTGGGCGCGCCGCGCGGGGCTGAGCGCGCAGCTCGAGCTGGCTGGTCGCTCGCTCAAGGGTCAGCTCAAGCACGCCGACCGCATCGGCGCACGCTACGTCGCGATCGTCGGCGACCCGGGCAGCGCGAGCCTCAAGGACATGGAGTCCGGCGAGCAGCTCGAGCTGGGGCTGAGCGCTGTGATTCCGGCGATCCTGCGCGGGAGCAGGTTGGCATGAACCAGCCTCTCCGCCCGCCGAGCGAGGTTTGGACCCGATGATCAACCCTCCCCGCCCCAACCGCTACCGCGATACCTGGTGCGGCGAGCTGAGCGCTCAGAGCGCGGACACCGACGCCCGCGTCGCCGGCTGGGTGCACCGCCGGCGTGACCACGGCGGCCTGATCTTCATCGACCTGCGCGATCGCTCGGGGATCCTGCAGCTCGTCCTGCACCCCGAGAGCGCGCCAGGCGCCCATCAGCAAGCCCACGCACTTCGCTCCGAGGACGTGATCAGCGCGGCCGGGACGATCCGCCGGCGCGAGGCCCAGAACGTAAATCCGAGCCTGCCGACCGGCGAGATCGAGCTCGCGGTGGCCGAGCTCGAGATTCTCGCCGACGCCGACACGCCGCCCTTTCCGCTGGACGAGGACGCCTCGGTCGACGAGGCCCTGCGCCTGCGCCACCGCGCGCTCGACCTGCGCCGCGCCCCGATGCTCAGCGCGCTCGCGCTGCGCCACCGCGTGATCGCGACGATGCGCGGGGTGCTCGACGCGCGCGACTTCATCGAGGTCGAGACGCCTTACCTGACGCGCTCGACCCCGGAGGGCGCGCGCGACTACCTCGTTCCGGCCCGCATCCAGCCCGGCTCGTTCTACGCGCTGCCCCAGTCGCCGCAGCTCTTCAAGCAGCTCCTGATGATCGGCGGCCTCGAGCGCTATTACCAGATCGCCCGCTGCTTCCGGGACGAGGACTCGCGCGCGGACCGCCAGCCCGAGTTCACCCAGCTCGACGTCGAGCTGGCGTTCGTCCAGGAGGACGACGTAATCGAGTGCATGGAAGCGGTGATGGGGGCCGTGTTCGAGCGCGAGGGCTTCGACGTGCCCCCGCCGCCGTGGCCGAGGCTGCGCTTCTCGGAGGCGGTCGGACGCTTCGGAATCGATCGGCCGGACACGCGCTTCGGCCTCGAGCTGCGCGACCTGAGCGAATTGCTGGCCGGCTCGCAGTTTCAGGTCTTCGCCGGGGCGCTGGCCGCAGGCGGGGTCGTGCGCGGCCTGAACGCGGGCGCGCGCGAGCTGCCGCGCTCAGATCTCGACGCCCTCACCGAGCTGGCCAAGCGCCACGGCGCCAAGGGCCTGGTGTGGGCGTTCGTCCAGGAAGACCCCCCGGGACTGCGTTCGCCGATCGCTAAGTTCCTCTCCGAGCAGGAGATCGCCGCGATCACGCAGCGGCTGGGAGCTTCGCCCGGCGATCTGCTGCTGATCGTCGCCGACCAGGCCGCCACCGCGGGCCAGGCGCTGAGCACGCTGCGGCTCGAGCTGGCGCGGCGCTTTGACCTCATCCCCGCCGGGCGCCACGAGATTCTCTGGGTGACCGAGTTCCCGGCTTTCTTCTGGTCCCCGGAGGAGCAGCGCTGGGATGCCGCCCACCACCCGTTCACGGCTCCCACCGGCGACCTGGACGATCCGGGCAGCCTCGAGTCACGCGCCTATGACCTCGTGCTCGACGGCTCGGAGATCGGCGGCGGCTCGATCCGCATCCACCAGCGCGAGGTCCAGGAGCGCGTCTTCGAGCTACTGGGGATCGACCCCGAGCAGGCCCGGGCCCGCTTCGGATTCTTCCTCGACGCGCTGCGCTACGGCGCGCCTCCCCACGGCGGGATCGCGATGGGGATCGACAGGATCGTCGCCTTGATGGCGGGTGCGGACTCGATCCGCGACGTGATCGCCTTTCCCAAGTCCGCCAGCGGCGCCGACCCCCTCACCGGCGCCCCGGCCCCCGTCGATGCGCGTCAGCTCCGGGAGCTGGGGCTGCGGCTGACGTAGACGTAGGCAGTACTCACGTGGGCGTTATTTATGCGCGGCCTTGCGGCCGCGTGGTTTGTGGGTTGCTCATCGACGGTATGTAACCGCGGGGCCGGGTCGCCGTACCTCGAGAAGAAGCAAATGACAGCCCGAACCCAACAGGAAGGTGGAAGTCAAATGCTCGAGCACCCACGCCAGCTCCTCGGAGTACTCGGTGCTACGGGAGCTCTATTCTTGCCGCCGCCTGTGGCGATGCCGAGCATGAGCACCGTGCCCGCCCGCGGCCGCTGGCGGCTGACGCGGTAGTTGCCAAGCAGGCCGGACGCGGTGCCGGCTGTCAATGGTGGAAGCCGGTCGACTTCCCAGTAGAGCCGGTGGCGCTCAGCCCAGGCGACAGCAGCACTGACCGGCCGGCCCGCAAAAGCGGGCACCTTCGCGGCGGGCAGCTGACCGGTGGGGACTGCCGGACTGGCCGCGCCACAGCGCGGTGGCTGGGCTCGAAGTGTGACAACCCCGCCTCTGCGCACCCGCCGGCCGGCGCGCGGGGACTGCTGTGCGATCGTGGGCAGGCAGAACAAAGAGCCCGCTGAGAACGAGCGGTCAAAGCGCACGCGCAGACCGGCGCGGTGCAGCCGCGCGTAGGCGACGCCGGGGTCGGCGCTCGTGACGTGGGGCACCACGGCGGCGGTCGTCGTCGCGGTCACTGCCTGGCCCTTTCGCTGGACGCGGTCGGCTGACCGGTTTGGCTGTTAGCCACCCCGTTCCCGAACATGGCCAGTTTTTAACACCCCGGCTATGACCCATGCCGACGCTCGGAGCATGCCATCCATCATGGCACCTACGTCCCCGGAGCGTGGCGATCACGTAAAGGCTGTCCGAAGAGCCTGCCTCCGAGGCACTGGGATTGCCCACAAGAGGCCGACCTGCCGTCGCTCACTTCTCCGCGACGTGGAACTCGAAGCTCACGGTCTGCTTCAGGTTGGTGCCTATGCCGTTGACGTCCTTGCTCACGCGGTAGCGGCCCGGCGGCGCGTCCTCGGGAAGCGCCGCGGCATCCCTCCAGCGTCCGCCGGGCTCGAGGCACAGGCCATACAGATCCAGGCCTCCTCTACGTTGCAGCAGGTCCACTTGCCGCTGTCCTCACGCTCCAAGCGGTAAGCGACGCCGAAGAACAGGTCGGGAGGGCCCGTGTTGACAAGCGTGAAGGTGAGCTTGTCACCTGCTCCGGCCCGCTTCCTGGCGGGTACGAGCTCCGCCTCCAGAACCTGGGCGGGAACCGTGATATACGCGCGCCTCTCCGCAGAGAAGGCATCCTGGCTCACGCTGGTCCTGATCCGATACCAGGCCGGCGCTGTGGGCGGTAGATGAGTGTCGAGCTCCAACAGCTCGGTGGGCTCGTTCGAGACGCTCGTGCGCAGCCTGCGCTGCTGGACGATCGATGTCGGTTGGCCGAGCGCGTCGACCTCAGCCACCTCGATGCGAAACTCGAACTCCCCCGGAACCGGCTTGTCAACCGCGTTGGCATGGACGCCGATCCACGCCCCCGGCGGCTCCACGCCCCAGGAAGACGAGACGATCATCTGCCGACCCTCGATCCACAACGACGAATCATCGTCGGCGGGCAATCGCGAGTTGGCGAGGCGACCTTCGAGCGTCACGACAGGATCAGACTATCCGGGAGAGCCGGAGAGCACAGCGCCAGCCATCGCCATCGGTATCCGAGAACCGTACGGCGCGACGGTCGCCGCATCATCCCAGCCCCCGGACCACCGGCGGATCGCCGGTATGCTGCCAGTCGATGGCAACGCCCCGAGAGCGCGGGTTGAGCCTCCCGCATGGGCAGCTTGACCGCTGGGGTCCGGCGTCGGGGTCCGGCGAGCAGGATGCGGATCTGACCGGCCGCGTGATGGGCAGTGTGGGCGGGCTTGCACATCGATCGAGGCGTCGGGCTGGTGAGCCTCGGGGAGAACGAGGACCGAGTCCTGAGCTGCTGCGTGGGGCGAACGCCGCACCCGCACCGTGCCAAGCCTGTACCCGGACGTTCACAGCCGGCTTCTACCGCGCGCTGCATGGCGGGATGCAGGTTGGCGACGAGGTGCGCCGCGAGCAGCTTGCGAGCGCGGAGCGTCAAGCGAGCTCGACCGGGACGTTTACAGGCAGGCGGGGCCCGGGATGCGTCGGCGGTTGAGGCGCTGCGCCGAGCGCCAGTAGAGGTAACGGTGGCCGATGCGAACGGAGCGAGGCTCGATCTTGCCGGTGAACGCGCGCACCGGGGGATGGTGGAGGCGCCAGAGCATCAGCTCGGAATTCGCGGGCAAATGCAAGCCCGCGAACCGCTGCAGTGCGTAGGCGAGAGTTCCGCATCGGTTGAGCGCGAGCGCGGAGATCGCGATGTTCGGGGGCCGCCCGTCGATCCACGGCCGGTAGGGCAGCGGCGGCTGGTAGGTGCGACCCGTAAGCGTGTCGGCGAGGACGATCGTGCTGGAAAAGCTGTCATCGACGGTGATCGCGTCGGTCTCAACGAGCGCGACCCACGGACCGCCGATCCTCAGAAGGTCAACGCCTGGGTAGTCGTTCCCGGCGGACAGGTTTGGGAGCACCCCAAACTGGGTCAGCCGCTCGGTGGGCTTCCAGCAGCCGTAGTAGAACGTTCCGCCGGAGTCGTACACGTTCCCGGTGTGGGATGGGGGCGCGTAGGTGTCGAGGATCGCGGTGGTGCTGGTCTGGCGCACGACGTGCGCGCCGTCAAGATCGCAGGCCGGTTGCGTGGCGGCGCTCGCCGCCGGGAGCTGGGCGAGGGCGAGGATGGCGCACGCGCACCCGAGTGCGATAAGCCTCACGCACCTCACGGTCGAGGATCTCCGTTTATCGCCGAGAGATCAGGGAGCGGCTGCTGACCGATGCCTGCAGACCCCGGCGTGATCGCGAGATCGAGCTGACGCGAACCCGGTATCGACGGTTGCGGATCGGACGGGCTGGGGGCGAACCCAACGTGGGTCGACACGGGCTGGAGCGCCATTCGTTCGCTCAAGCTCAGCACGCGTCTCCTCCCTTGCGCTCCGCCCGGCGTGACCTGTGTTCTGAAGCTACCGTAGGTCACAAATATAACATAAGAGCGTTATGTAGCTGAGTCATGCACCAGCGGGCGGGACCGCGCCGGCCATCCGGAGGAGCGTGAGCTGGGGGCGTACGCTCAGTCGTCCGATGCAGATCCGCACCGCCCGGCTTATCCTGCGCCCGCTCGCCGACGCCAACCTCGAGGACCTCGTCGCGCTGCATTCCGATCCGCAGGTCACCCGGTTCGTCCGGGCGCTTGGCCGGGTGTCGCCGGTTGCTCGTCGAACATGCCGAGCTCGGTGAGGCGATTGAGCGCGTCGCCTACGAGCTGAGTGTCCTCGAACAAGCGGTCCTCGTAGATGCGCCCCACCGCAGCTCGAGCAGTTGCATGCCCTCGTTGCGATAGGGCTGGCCGTCGGGGAAGGTAACGGTGACGTCGAAACGCGTCGCCACCTGCGGCCGCCCGGGGTCACCCTGGACGAGGATCGTGCGCTGGTGCACGCGGAGGTCGGGGAACAGGCGAGGGTCTCGACAAACCACGCGCGGATCGCTTCGGGACCGCGGCGCTCCCCGCCGAGGCGGTGTGCTCCCGCAAAGGCGAACACGGCGTCCGGCGCGAAGTCGGCGACGAGCGCCTCGAGCTGTCCGGTGCTGAGCAGCCGAAAGCCGCGGCAAACCCTGCTGCGAACGGCGCACGCGGAGGGGGGCTTGCTCGCCTCAAGCGACTGGGGATGCCCTCACCACCGGAGGTGGCTGGCTGGCGCGAGCGTTCGCCGGTTCGCACGCCCAGTCGATCGGGCATGAGCTCGGCGCCGAGGCGACCGCCGCGGCCGAGGTCCACCTGGCTAGCTGCTCGCGCGGGTCACTCCACTTCGCCGCGATCGTGGTCCCGACGCAGACGGGCGCGCAGTGCCAGGCGGCGATCCGAGCCTTGCACGAGGTGGGGGCTCTACGATCAGGCATGCTCGCGCTGGCAGGTCGAGTTGATGCGCGCCCAGGCGCCGTGGATCGAGAATTTCGTCGCGCGGCCGCCGGGCGCGAGCGTGATCATGGTGGGAATCCCGCAACAGGCCACAGAAGACGCCGCCCGGGCGGCCGAATGGGCGGCGCGGCCCGACGCGGAGCGGTCAGCCGGGTGCTTGTCGGTCGGCCGATCGCCACGGTGACCTGGCGATCGTCGCGCTCGTGGTCCACGAGGACGCGATTTGACGACACGCTCGACGCGCTTGCCTCACTGCCGCTGCGCGACGGCTCCGCCGGAGCTATAAGCCGGTCGGGCACGGCTGTACTCAGCATCGGGCGCGGGTGGTATTCCCGATTCCGCGCAGGCGATCACCGGCGCGTGGCGCTACATCCCCGCGGCGCCGCACGCAACTTCACCGCCGAGTGTCAGCGCCATTCCTGGAAGCTGCAAGAGCACGATCGCTGATGACGAGATCCGCGTGCACGCAACATCGATGGGATCGGCGAGCCGTCGTTGCACGATCCTCGGTGTGACGAATGCTCCGCCGGCGCGTAGAGGGGCTGATGGTCCGCTCCGTACTGCTCGCCGGGATCGTGCTGCTCGCACTTACGAGCTGCGGCTCGGGAGGTCCCGCGGTAGCAGTCGCCCACCCGGGCGAGATGCGTGCGCCGGACCCCCGATCGCCCCCGGTCGTGACGCCCGGCGATGAGGCGGCGCTCAGCGCCGGGAACTCCGCCTTCGCGGGACGGCTGCTCGGTCTGCTCGCGCGAGCGGAGTCCGGGGTGGCGCTCTCGCCGTTGAGCATCTCCGACGCGCTCGCCATGACGTTTCCTGGTGCCCAGGGCAAGACGGCGTCGCAGATCGCGACGGCGCTCGACTTCCGCCTCACGCCACCCCGTCTGGCGGCGGCGTTCAACGCGCTTGCGCAATCGCTTGGCACCATCAACCGCCCCGGCGTCAGCTTGAGCATCGCCAACGCGCTCTACGGGCAGCGGGGGATGCTGTTCCGCCCGGCGTTCCTGAGCCTGCTCGCGCGCGACTACGGCGCTGGGATGCGGATCGTAGACTTCGCGAACGCGGCCGACCAGGCGCGTGCCGCGATCAACGCCTGGGTCTCGCAGCGTACCCACGAGAAGATCCCGAGCCTGCTCCACCCCGGGGACATCGACGCCCTCACCCGGCTCGTGCTCGTCAACGCCGTCTACCTGCACGCGATGTGGCAGTCGCCGTTCTACAAGAGCATGACCTCACCGGCGCCCTTCCAAGCGCCCGGCGGCACCGTGCAGGTGCCGACCATGAACCAGAACGGAATGTTCCCCTACGCACGGCGCGCGGGCTATCAGGCGCTCGAGCTGCCCTACCGCGGCGGGCGGCTCGCATTCGACGTGCTGCTGCCCGACCCCGGTCGCCTGCCGTCGCTGCTCGACCGCATCTCGACCCGCGGCCCGCTCGATCTCCTGCAAGGGCTTCGACAGTCCCCCATCGAGCTGTCGCTGCCGAAGCTGCTGCTGCGCACCCGCTTCGAGCTCCCGCCCACGCTCGAGGCGCTCGGCATGCGGTCCGCGTTCGACCCCGCTCGCGCCGACCTCTCCGGGATCGCCGGACGACCCGGCGACCTATACATCAAGACGGTCGTCCACGAGGCCTACCTGCACGTCGACGAGGCAGGCACCGAAGCAGCGGCAGCGACCGCCGTCGTCAGCGAAGGAGTCTCGGCGATCGGGGGGACCGTGGTCTTCGATGTCGACCGACCGTTCGTGTTCGTCCTGCGCGACCGCAAGACCGGCGCGATCCTGTTCCTCGGGACCGTCTACCACCCGTAGCGCGCTCTGGATCTCCTAACCCAACCTACTCCGGAGTGGCGAACGACCGAACCCGACCGGAGCGTCCGGAGCGAACGGGTAGACCTCCCAGCTGCGCGTCCAGAACGCTCCGGCGACGGCGCTGCCGTGCGCGACGCGCTGTGTGCGGCACCAGACAGCTCCTCGGCGATCGCCGAAGCCTGCGCCTCGGTGCTCTCGCGCACCAGCGCCCGCATCCCGTCAGGCCGAAGATCGCTCGCACCCGGCGGTACCGGCGTCGTCCGCAGATCCGCCTCCACCACCGCTCGAAAGCTGGCCTCGTCCACACCCGCGTCCGGATGCAGGCGAAGATCCCAAACCCCGGCGGGGCGGCTTCGGTGTTATCAAGCACCTCCAATCCCCGCGGGCGCCGCGGGCGAACCCGGAGACCCTCCGCCGGCCACTGCGCAAACCGCTCAGAATCCGGATTGGCTCGCCCGCGGAGAGGTAGTCGCTGTCCCAGAGGCGCACCAGCACCATCGCCGCCCGTGCCCGAGCCCACCGCAGAGCCTCGTCAAGAGCCGCGCCCTCCACCCGCTCTCCTGGTCCCAGGTCGATGTAGCCCGAGAATCGAGCCGGTGCGAGCAGGAAGTCATCCTCCGCGGAATCCTCGGCGATCCAAGCCACCCGCGTATCGCTCATCGAGAGAAGATAACCCAGTCGACACGCTGCTCGCGGCGCTGTTCACGGGACCCGCTTGGCCGGCCGGGCTCGGCAGAGCCGGCCAAAGCCGGCGTGGTCCGTGAGACTGCTAGAGGTCAGAGCGCCGGGTCAGACGATGCGCGCGTCCGGTCACCGGATCGACGAGCCTTTGGCCTCGATAGGGCGCCTTCAGGTGCACCGGGACGAAGAAGGGCCCTCCCGCAGCGATGGCCGGGCAGCGGAACGGCTGGGCTTGGGGGTCGGGCTCCAGCAGCTCGATACGGATGACACGGGGTGTCTGCTTGAGGACGCGGGTGCTGTAGTGGATGAAGCAGGGACTGGACCTGTCGGGGTCGCTCTGTATGGTCTCGATGCGCAGTGTTCTCGCGTTTCCCCCCGCGTTATCTGGTCCCGCGGTGTGCGCACGAGCTTGGGATGGGGGCTGGCCGGATGGGTGGAAGAGCCGCTGGCGCTCGCGCAGCCTGCCCACCAGAAGCAGGCTGCACCCGAGGATCACCGCGAGGAGTCCGCGAGCGTTGCTCATCTCGTGCGCCTTGGGAATCTCGCTGGCGGTCAATGGGTTTGTGGTAGCAGGACATGATCCAGTGCCTGCGCGAGGGAGCTACCACCCGCAGCTGGTCCGCCGGGTGCAGATCCCCAAGCCTCCGCGAGCTGGGGCTGGCGCTCGCGTAGTCACGTCGAGCCTCCGCAAGACGCCGCGACTCTTGTCGACGGCCACGGATGTTAGATCGCCGCGAAGCCGAGGCTTTGGGCAACCGTGGCCTGGGCTTGATCGCGCGAGGCGAACGCACGCTCTTCGCCGGGCTCGAGCAGGGGCGGGACTGTGATCGCCGCGACGGCGAGATGCCAGGCGTCCATCGCTCGCAGCGCGTGAGTGCGGACGAGTTGCAGGGCGTGCTGCTCGACTTGCTCTTGTGAAGCGCCGAGAACGATCACCGGTCCCGCCAGGTCAGCGTCGAGCAGCGCCAGTATCCCCTTCTCGTCTCCGCGGCCTGCTCGCGCGGCGCGGACGAGCGCTCCTGAGACCTCGATCCTCGTCCACGTGCCGGTGACCGTGGCGATCTGCGGGTCGGCGAGCAATCGCACGGCGTCTTGGTGCCCGTCTTCGTTGACGAGGTAGGCGCGGGCTAGGACCGATGAGTCGAGGTAGGCGATCACGGCCGCTCGCGCTCTTGCGCGAGCAGCCGGTCTACCTGGTGCCCCAGGTCACGCGTTGATTCCGTGATGCGCCGCCGGCGGGCCGCGCTCACGGGCCGTGCGCTCACGGCTCGCAGGGTGCCAGCCGCGGTCGCGCTCGCGCGTAGCTGCGCACGGCGATCGCCCTGGTCGGCTTCGGCGGTCGCGTCGAGGATCTCGGTCGCGACGGCGTTGAGGCTGCGGCCCTCGCGCACAGCCCGGGCAGCCAGCCGGCGATGAATGTCCTCGGGCACTCTGAGCAAGAGCTGCTTCACACCGATCATGCTATCACTGCACTTGGCTGATAGCATTTTACGTCCGCAGAGCGCTCTGGAGGCCTCGCCCGGCGATCTGCGGGTCTATCCTCGCCCGGAATGGACACTCCTCCACTCGACGCCTTCGAGCACCATCTGACCTCGCCCCAGGGCCTTGGCCGCTTGCCCGCCGGCGCCGCCACGGTCTCCGTGGACGGCGGCAGTTGCTGTGACCGGATGCGGTTCTCGGTGCTCGTGCGGGGCGGCCGGGTGCTCGACGCGGGCTTTGACGCGGAGGGGTGCGGCGCCGCGACGGCTGCGGGCAGCGCCGCCGTCACGCTCGTGCGCGGCGAATCGCTGCTGCACGCGGCTGCGCTCGGTACGGGTCAGATCGCCGCCGAGCTCGGCGGTCTGAGCGCCGGCAAGCTCCACGCCGCCGAGCTGGCGGCAGACGCGCTGGCGCGTGCGCTAGGGACCGGCGCCCGGCGGGGCGCCGCAATGGAGCCCCATCCGGGTCGCACGCTCGTCGCGATGAGCGGCGGAGTCGACAGCGCGGTGGCGGCGCTGCGGTGTGCAGAGTCGGGGGAAGCCCTGGCGGTGACGCTCGAGCTGTGGGCAGATTCCGAGCACGACGCGGAACGGAGCTGCTGCTCGGCGTCGGCGGTCGCCCAGGCGCGCTCGCTCGCGCATTCGCTCGGGCTCCCGCACTTCACGCTCGACCTGCGCCGGGAGTTCCGGGCCGGAGTGGTGGAGCCGTTCATCGCCGGCTATGCAGCCGGAGATACGCCGAATCCGTGTGTGCGCTGCAACGGTCACGTGCGTCTGGACGCGATGCTCGAGCTGGCGCAGCGCCTGGGCTGTGAGTCTCTGGCGACGGGGCACTATGCCCGCACTGCCGAGGACGAGCACCCGGACGGCCCGCTGCTGCGCCTCGCCGCCGATCGGGCCAAGGACCAGACCTACATGCTCGCCGCCCTGTCCCCAGCCTCGCTCGCGCGGATGTGCTTCCCGCTGGGCGAACTGACCAAGCCCCAGGTCAGGGAAATCGCCGCCGGAGCCGGCCTCCCTGTCGCTGACAAGGCCGACTCACAGGACCTGTGCTTCCTGGCTGGAACCGACCGCGCCCGCTTCATGGCCCGCCACGGCGGGCCCCGCGATCGCGGTGGGGCGGTGGTCGATCGCGACGGGAGCGTCCTCGCCCGCCATCACGGTCAGCACCGCTTCACCGTCGGCCAGCGCCGCGGGATCGGTGTCTCGGGTGGTGCGCCCCTGTACGTGCTCGATAAGGACGCCGCCGCCAACCTGGTGCTCGTCGGCCCGCGATCGGCGCTGCGCAGCACGCGGGTGGCGGTCACAGACGCCCGCCTGCACCGGCCCGGCGCGCGCGTGGACTGCGTCAAGCTGCGCTACCGCTCTGCGCCGCTGCGTGCGCGTCTACCAGCGGGCGTGGCGCCCGGAACGCACGCCGCACTCACGATTGATCTCGACGACGCTGCCGAGGGCGTGGCGCCCGGGCAGCTCGCGTGCCTGATGGACGGAGAGCTCGTCGTCGGCTGGGGGACGATCGCTCGGGAGCGCCCGCCCGCGAGCGCGCTCTGGGCGTAGGCGATGCGCCGCCAACACCGCTCGCATCTGCACCTGACGCGATCAACGACGTGCACAGCAAGCCGATGAGCGAGCAAGCCATCGCGCGCTCCATCTCGGGGGAACCTGCAACTCCGGGTCATGCTTCGTCAAGATCGGCGTGGGAATGCGGGTACGGGGTCAGCGCCGGCGCCGGCCACGGCAAGTAGCCTTGCCTGCCTATGAGGCGCCAGTGGGGAGCCGTGATCACCGTTCAGTGGGGAGCGGTGGGCATCGCAGTCGCGGTGCTCGCAATCGCAATCGCAGTCGTCGCGTCCTCCGGGTCCTCGGCCAACCCACAGATCGCCTACGTGTCGGCCGGCCCGAGCTCGGAGCCCGAGGTCTGGGTCGCTGGCGACGGCGGCGCGAGCGCGCGCCGCCTGGGGCCGGGAAGCGAGCCGCTGATCGCCCCCGACGGCTCGATGGTCGCCGCGTCCTCGGTCGCCGGTGAAAGCGCTCTAACCCTCTACCGGGCTTCGACACGATCAGGATCATCGGAATCTGCGCACCGGTTCTTCAGCGCCGCGCGCACCACCGCACGTGCGCGGGCTTGGTCGCCGGACTCGCGCTACCTCGCCGTAGTGCTCTCGAGCACCGACCCCGCCAGCGACGCCGGGTCGGGACTGGCTGTGATCGACGCGCGCACGGACACCTACAGGGTCATCGCCCACGGGCCGATCGAGGGCGCCGGCTTTGCCCCCGGCGTCTCTGACCGCATCGTCTACGGCGCAGCCGCCTCGACCGCGCTCTCGGCCCCGGTGAACATCCACATCGCCACCGCCAGCGGCACAGACCGGACGCAGATCACACACGACGGCAGGAGCCTGAATCCGGTTTGGGGCCCCGACGGGATTGCCTTCGACCACGAGCGGCTGCGCAGGAGCGCCGCCCCGGCCTACGAGATCTTCTCGATGAAAGCGAACGGCAGCGCTCGCAGGGCACTCACCGATCTCGCGCCGTCCGCGCTGATGGACGGCCTCGTTCCTCTCGCCTTCTCCGCCGACGGTACGCGGCTGCTGGCCGAGTACGAGGGCCAGGACACGAGCCAGGCGTGGACGATCACGATCGCGAGCCAGCTTGCCCGCGAGCTCCTCCTGGGCGGTCACAGCGTCGCGGGGGCGGGCATCTCCCGCGACGGCGGGACCGTGCTGGTAGACCGCGGCGGCTTCCTATATCCGCCTGGCCACGGGGTGGTGCAATCGCTTTCCTTCACGGGCGGGCGTGCGCGCGTGCTAATCGCACACGGCTCGCAGCCGAGCTGGACTCTCTAGACTCGCGCTGCGATGCGGCCAAGGGCGCTGTGGATCTCGCTCGTCCTCGCGCTGCTGATCGCGGCGCTGGCGCGCGCCGCGACCGGGTTTGTCGGTCCTGCGCGCGCCACGACCGGGTTTGTCGGTTCCGCGCGCGCCGCGACCGGGTCCTTCGGCCCGGGGTCGTGGTGCTGGTTCGCCGATCCCCGCGCGGTCCAGGTGACCGGTCAGTACAACGAGACGTTCGTCGGCTGGATCGACTGGGCCGGCCACATCGAGATCGGGGCCTACGACCCGCAGTACGGCGTCCAGCAGACGCACACGATCGCGACGCTGTTCCACGACGACCACAGCTCACCGACGATCCTCGTCGAGCCAGACAAGCGCCTGACGGTGTTCTACTCCGCGCACAACGGCTCCAAGCTGGACTTCCGCAGCACGCTGCGCCCCGAGGACATCAGCGCTTGGGGCCCGGTGCAGCAGATCGACTCATCGCTTCCGGGCAAGATGGGCTACACCTACCCGAACCCGGTGCTGCTCCCGGCCGAAGGCGACAAGCTGTACCTCTTCTGGCGCGGGCACGACTACGGCCAGGCCTACGCAGCGCGTACCCTCGACGGTCGCTGGAGCGCCGCCCGGCCCCTGATCGACAATCCCGGACAGCGCCCGTACGTGAAGGTCGCGAGCAACAACCGAGATCTGATCTCGTTTGCGTTCACAAACGGCCATCCACGCGAGGGCAGGACGAGCGTCTACTACGCCGCCTACCGCGCCGGCTCGCTGTGGACCGCGGGCGGGCGGCGCATCATTCCGCTGCGCAAGGCGCCGATCGCCCCGGCGCAGGGAGATCTCGTCTACAACGGCCAGGCGACGGGCATCAGCTCTTGGGTGTGGGACGTGGCGCTCGATTCGCGTGAGCGCCCGGTGATCGTGTACGCGACGTTCCCCACGCCGAGGACCGCTGAGTACTGGTACGCGCACTGGACCGGGCGCCGGTGGGTGTCTCACTTCATGACCTTCGGCGGCCCCTCGATCAGCCCGGGCACGATCGAGACCCAGTACTCGGGCGGCCTCGCGCTAGACCATGCCAACCCGTCGATTGTGTTCCTCTCCCGCAAGGTGCGCGGCGCGTTCGAGATCGAGCGGTGGACGACGAGTGACGGTGGATACCGCTGGCGGCACACGACGGTCGTGCGCGGCGGTGGAGATAACGTGCGCCCCGTCGTGCCCAGCGGGTGGGACGGCGGCCCGATGGGGCTCGTGTGGCTGCGCGGCGATTACCGCACCTACACCACCTACCGCACCTCGATCGCGTTCCAGAAGTGAAGCTTGCGGCCACCGGCCGGTGGCCGCAGGCGATTGCGACATCTTGCTCCATATTGGACCCGTTTCTCGCCCGCTCGATCGTTACGCGCGCAAGCGCCCGGGCGGCCCCGCCGACAGCGAACCAGCGTGCCTACACTCACCGGCACGATGACCTCCGATGAGATCCGGCAGACGTTCATGGAGTTCTTCGAGCAGCGAGATCACTTGCGCCTGCCCTCGGCTTCGCTGATCCCAGCCGACCTCGACCCCTCAGCCCTGTTCACGATCGCCGGGATGCACCCGCTGAAGCCTTACTTCTCCGGGCGCGAGCGACCGCCGCACCCGCGCGCGACGAGTTGCCAGAAGACCTTTCGCACCCCCGACATCGGGATCGTCGGCACCACCACGCGCCATCTCACATTCTTCGAGATGCTCGGGAACTTCTCGTTCGGGGACTACTTCAAGCGCGAGGCGGTGCACTTCGCGTGGGAGCTGTCGCTGGACGGCTTCGGCTTCGCACCCCAGGACATCTGGATCACCGTCTTCGGTGGAGACGACGAGCTCGGCCTCGGGCCCGACCAGGAGGCGATCGACGCGTGGCTCGAGGTCGGCGTCCCCCGCGAGCGGATCGTCGAGTGCGCTCGCTCTGAGAACTTCTGGCAGGTTGGACTCACCGGGCCGTGCGGGCCGTGCTCGGAGCTGTACCTCGACCGCGGCGCGGAGCTCGGGGGCAACACGGGCGAAGCCCGTGGTCCAGATGAGCTGCCCGGCGGCGAGAACGAGCGCTTTCTCGAGTACTGGAACCTCGTCTTCATGCAGTTTGATCAGCAGCCGGAAGGCGTGCTGAGTTCGCTGCCTGCGCGCAACATCGACACCGGTCTCGGTCTGAACCGCCTCGCGGCCGTCCTGCAGGACAAGCCCTCGGTGTTCGAGACCGACCAGTTCGCGCCGCTGATCTCCCTCGGCGAGCAGCTCTCCGGAAGCCGCTATGGCGAGGACTTCCCGGCCGACCGGGCGCTGCGGATCCTCGCCGACCACAGCCGCGCGATGACCTTCCTGGTCGCCGACGGAGTAGTGCCCTCCAACGAGGCTCGCGGCTTCGTGCTGCGCCGGATCATGCGCAGGGCGATCCAGCAAGGCCGCGCGCTGGAGCTCGCGCCCGGCTTCCTGGCCCGCTACGCCGAGCTCGTGACCGAGTTGATGGGCGGCGAGTACCCGGAGCTGCACGAGCAGCGCGGATCGGTGCGCAAGTGGCTCGACACAGAGGAGGAAGGCTTCGGTCATACCCTCGTGCAGGGCACCAAGCTGTTGGAGGAGCTGATCGAGCGCACACGCGAGGCGGGTGCCGAGGGGATCGCCGCCGCCGACGCGTTCCTGCTCCACGATACCTATGGCTTGCCGATCGACTTGACGCTCGAGCTGGTCGCCGAGCATGGCCTGGGCGTCGATCGCCAGGGGTTCGAGGCGCTGATGGACGAGCAGCGCGCTCGCGCGCGCTCGCGCGGGCGCGTCCGGGGAGGCGAGGCCGCGCGGGAGCGCGCGCTTGCGTTCGCCGCCGGCGCCGGCTTTCAGACCGAGTTCGCCGGCTACCAGACCACCGATCTGCAGACCACGATCGGCGCGGTCGCGGGTGATGACGGTGGTGACGGCGCGGTCGCGGGCGATGACGGTGGTGGCGGCGCGGGCGCGGGCGATGGCGGTGGTGACGGCGCGGGCGCGGGCGATGACGGCCCCGGCGTGGCCCCACGCGATGAGGGGCGGGTGCTCGTGAAGCTGCCCGAGTCGCCGTTCTATGCGACCGGGGGTGGCCAAGTCGCCGACACTGGCTATCTGGAGTGCATCGACGGAGACTGCCGCGCGCTTGTCGAGGACGTGTTGCGCCTCGGCAACGATCAGGTGCTTGCCCTGGTGCCCGAGCGCGGCTCGCTGGCGGCGGGCGAGCGCGTGTACGCGCGCGTGAACCGCGCGCTACGCCACGCCACCGAGTGCAACCACACCGCCACGCACCTGCTGCACGCCGCGCTGCGCCGGCGCTTGGGAGATCACGTTCGCCAAGCGGGGTCCTACGTCGGGCCCGACAAGCTGCGCTTTGACTTTACCCACGGTGGCGCCCTGAGCACTGAGGAGCTCACCGACGTGCAGGAGGCCGTGAACTCGTGGATCATCGAGAGCCAGCCGGTAAGAGCCCTGACAACGACGCTGACCGAAGCCCGCCGGCTCGGAGCGATGGCGCTGTTCGGGGAGAAGTACGGCGACATCGTCCGGATGGTGGAGATCGGCGACGGCTCGTTCTCCCGGGAGCTGTGCGGGGGAACGCATGTCCGGGACACGGCGCAGATTGGACTGTTCAAGCTCTCCAGCGAGACCTCGAGCGCGGCTAACGTCCGCCGGATCGAGGCGCTCACCGGGCCGGCGGCGGTGGAGCTGGTCCGCGACCGCGACCGCGCACTCGAGCAGGCCGCGGCCACGCTGCGCGTGGCACCCGAGCGCGTGCCGCAGGCGGTCCTCGATCTGCGCGCCCGGGTGCGCGAACTGGAGCAGGCTGCGCGCAAGGCAAGCGCCGAGAATGGGGTCGACGGTGGTGGTGGCGGCGCTGTCGACCTCGAGGCGCTCGCGTCGAGCGCGATCCAGATCGCTGGGGCTAAGGTGCTCGCGGCGGCCGTGCAGGCGCCCGATGGCAAGGCGCTGCTGACCCTCGCCGACCGGTTGAAGGCGAAGCTCGTCGGAGCAGCGATCGTGCTCGGCAGCGCGACCGGGGACCGCGTCGATCTGATCGTCAGCGTGGCGCCATCGCTGGTCATCCGGGGCGTACGCGCTGCCGAGATCGTGAAGCTCGCCGCCGCCGCGGTGGGCGGTGGGGGCGGTGGGCGCGACACGCTTGCCCGCGCCGGGGGCCCTGACACGGCCAAGCTTCCGGACGCGATCGATGCGGCGCGCACGGCGATAGAGGCGGCGCTGCGCGAGAATTGTTAAGGTCGTGAGGGTGCTTGCGCTCGACTACGGCAGCGCTCGCTGCGGATGCGCGGTCAGCGATCCGACGGGAGTGCTCGCGACCCCTGTGGAGCCGGTGCTCGCGCCAGCCACGCGCCGGGGCCTGAAGCGGCTGCGCGCGCTGGCGGCCGAGGTGGGTGCCGAGCGGGTGGTGGTCGGGCTGCCCCTCTCGCTCTCCGGCGCGGACTCGGCACAGACGCGAGAGGCACGCGCGTTTGCACAAGTCCTGGCGCGCGAGCTATCGGTTCCGGTCCTGCTCCACGACGAGCGGTTCACCACGCGTCTGGCGCAGCAGACTGGGGGACGGGCGAGCGAGGATTCGCGCGCCGCCGCACACCTGCTCGAAGGCTGGCTCGCGACGCAGGCGGCTGCCCGTGGCTGACCGGCGCCAGCGCAGCGCGCAGGAACGCGAGGCCGCGCGCCTAGAGCGCGAGCGCAAGCGGGCCGGACGCGGCGGGCAGGGCCGGCAGCCTCCGCAAGCTTCGTCAAGCGAGGAGTGGCCGGCTCCGCTCGAAGCTCCCGACCCTGTGCTGCCCGCAGCTCCCGACCCTGTGCTGCCCAGAAGAGCTCGCGACCCTGTGGTGCCCAGAAGGGCTCCCGACCCAGTGGTGCCCTGGGCTCCCGACCCGGTGGTGCCCCGAGCCGCTCCCACGGGCGCGAAGGCGCCGGTCTCCAAACACACCGCGCCGCTCCCTGAGCCCGAAATCGGGGCTGAGAACCCGTCCGCTGCGCCAAGTGCGCCAGCCGCAAGCGGAGCCCAGAACGCAAGCGAGATCGAGCTTCCAAGCGCAAGGGGGATCCAACCTCCACCCACAGGCGGAATCGATCCGCCACCCGCAGGCGGAATCGAGCCGCCACCCGTACGCGCGACCGAGACCCAGGACGAGGCAGAGGCTCCCGCCGGAGTCCGCCGCGTCCCGCGGATCGAGCGCATCCGGGCTTCTCGCCGCGATCGTCGCGGCGCAACGGCGGCGGTCCCTGCGCCACGCGCGCCGCGCCAGCCACGGACACCGCGGCGCCCGCTGTCCCAGCGCCGGCCCCGATCCCAGCGATCCCCGCGCGGGTCTCCTGGTGGTCAGGAACGGCGAAGGTACTCCCGCGCCACTCGCATCTTCGCGCTGCTCGCGCTGGTGCTCGCAGTCGCCGTGATCTGGTTTCTAATCGAGCTCTTGCAGCCATCCCACGCATCCGGTCACGGCAGCGTTACCGTCGCGGTTCCCGCGCACGTCAGCTCGAGCAAGGTCGGCGATTTGCTCGAGCGCGATGGCGTGATCGCCTCGAGCTTCTTCTTCGAGCTCCGCGCCACGCTCGCCGGCAAGCGCAGCGCCCTGCGCCCGGGCACCTATCACTTCAAGCGCGACATGAGCTATGGCGCCGTGCTGAGCACCCTGACAACGCCACCACCTCCTGCCAGGGTGACCGAGCTGACGATCACCGAGGGTCGCACCCGGCTCCAGGTCAGCGCGCTGCTGCACTCCCAGGGGGTACTGGGGCGCTATTTCGGCCAGACGCACCGCTCACCACTGCTCAGTCCGAGGAGCTATGGAGCGCCGCCCGGCACCGACTCGCTAGAGGGCTTCCTCTTTCCTTCCACTTATCAGCTACGCGAGCCGATCACGGTGGGCGCGCTGGTCGCCGATCAGCTCCGGACGTTTCGCCAGCGCTTTAGAGCTGTCGACCTCGGCTACGCGCGCCGCCAGCGCCTGAGCGCCTACGACGTGTTGATCGTCGCCTCGATGATCGAGGCCGAGGCAGGGATTCCGCAGGACCGTCCGCTGATCGCCTCGGTCATCTACAACCGGCTGCGCGACGGGATGCCGCTGCAGATCGACGCCACCACGCGTTATGTGACACGTAACTACACCCGTCCCCTGACGGCGTCGGAGCTGCGCTCGCCCTCGCCATACAACACGCGCATCCACAAGGGCCTCCCGCCGACCCCGATCGACAGCCCCGGCATGGCCTCGATCCAGGCCGCCGCGCATCCGGCCGAGACTCGTGACTTGTACTTCGTGGTCAAGCCGTGCGGCAACGGCAAGCAGGTATTCAGCTCCAATTACGCGCAGTTCCTGGCCGAGTCACAGCGCTATCAAGCGGCGCGTGCCAAGCGCGGCGGGCGCTCGCCTTCGAGTTGCGCAGCGGGCAGCGGGTGAGCGGGCAGGCCGCGGGTGAGCGGGCAGCGGGTGAGCGGGCAGCGGGTGAGCGGGCAGCGGGTGAGCGGGCAGCGGGTGAGCGGGCAGGCGGCAGCGGGTGAGCGGGCAGGCGGGCCGCAGGTGAGCGGGCAGGCGGGCCGCAGGTGAGCGGGCAGGCGGGCCGCAGGTGAGCCGGCGCACCCGCCTCGGTGTCCTGGGCTGGCCGGTTGGCCACAGCCGCTCACCCGCGATCCAGAACGCAGCGCTGGTGGCGGCGGGGCTCGAGGATTGGCGCTACCAGCTCCTACCGGTCCCGCCGGCGCTGCTGGAGCAGACCGTCAGGGCGCTGCCCGGGGCGGGCTTGCGCGGCGTCAACGTGACGATCCCCCACAAGCAGTCCACCCTCTCGCTCGCCTGCGGCGCGAGCGAGAGGGCCCGCGCGATCGGGGCGGCGAACACCCTCACCTTCGATTGCCGCGCTGGCCGCGACGAGATCCACGCCGAGAACACCGATGCGCCGGCACTGATCGGGGCACTTCCGTTCCCTGCCGCCGGCAAGACGGCGCTCGTACTCGGCGCGGGGGGAAGCGCTCGCGCGGCGGTATGGGCGCTCCTCGACGCCGGCGCAGCCCATGTCGCCGTGTGGAACCGCACGCCGGAGCGCGCACGGGCGCTGTGCGCGGAGCTCGGGGGCACAGCGGTTGAGACTGCGCAGGCAGCGAACCTGCTCGTCCACTGTACCTCGACCGGCCTGCGCGCCGGCGAGCGGACCTTCGAGCAGCTACCGCTCTGCGCGGGGGATCTCGCGAACTACGCCTGCGTGGTCGACTTCGTCTATACCGGCACCCGGCGCGAGACTGCCCTGGTGCGTGCGGCGCGGGAGCTCGGCATCCCCGCCGTCGACGGACTGTCACTGCTTGTCGGCCAGGGAGCGCTCAGCTTCGAGCTCTTCACCGGGGTTAGTGCTTCGGTAGATGCGATGCGCGCGGCCGCTGGCTTGCCAGCGCCGTCGTCGTCTATTGACCGAGGCTCGATCTCAGGCGACGCCGGCCTCGATCCGCACCCGGGGACGAGGAGAGGATAGCCGGCTGGTCGCTGGCTAGCGGCGGACGAACACGGTGAGCTGCACCGCGACTCCCGACGCTCCCGAATGGACGCTCGAGCTGCTCAGACGCCGGAGTGAGCGGTCATGCTCCAGGAACTTTGTCCACTGCGTGCTGTAGCGCTTGATGAGCTTGATCCACAGGGGGCTGCTCGCCAGATTGACCGGCACGACGAGCAACACGCGCTGGCCGGGCACGAGCGAGCTGACCATCGGCCTCAGAACGGACCGCACCGAGGAATGGCGCAGCTTGGAGAGCGCACCCCGCCAGTCGACGATTCGTGGATCGTGGACCGGTCCAAGCGAAGTCCCGTAGTGGAAGCTGCGCGGCAGGTAATAGGCGAGCACGGGCACCTGCTCAGGCTGGGTCGAGAGGACGAGCGCCCCCGGGCGAAGCTTGGGCCGGACCTTTGCAATCGTGGCAGCGACATTGCTCTTCGTGTAGGGGTTGGTTGATACCGGGTCCAGAACCCAGAAGCAGGCGACGAGCACGAGGGCGAGGAGACCCACACGGCCGGCTCGCGCCAGACCAAGCCCGAACAGCAGGATCAGCGGTCCCACGATCACCGCGAGATAGCGGAAGTCCCACGCGGGCGTGATCTTGGCGAAGACCCAGCCTAGAGCCAGGGTTCCGGCCCCGAGTATCAGCAGGCACTTCGCGGCGAGCAAGGCTCCGTCCGGAGCTTCCTTGGTGCCTCGCAGGGCGAGCAGCCCCGCCCCCCCGCCAAAGAGAAGCGCGACGGCGACGCCGCGTCCCCCGACCAGCGAGTAAGGGCCCTGGGTCAGCGACCACAGCACTGGCGGAAGGGCCCACGGGGCCCCGGTGTAACGGGCTTGATAGAGCACGGTTGGGAGCCATGGCGCGTAGAGCACCGTGACGCTTCCGAACGCGATTGCCCCGTCACGCCAAAGCGAGCGCCGCTCGGGGCCGGGCGGGGACTCGCGGATCGCTAGCAGGAAGGCCACCCCGGTCATCACGCCGAGAAAGAGCGCCCAGTTGTGCGTGTACAGCGCGGCGCTCAGCGAAAGCACGAACAGCGGCAGATGGCGCCGGTCGCGACGCACGAACACATGGACGAACGACGCGGCCACCAGCAGCGCCAGGAGGGCGAGCAGGGAATACATCCGTGTCTCCTGCGCGTATGTCGTCAGGTATGGCGCCCCCGCCGCCAGGACCGCGCATGCAAGTCCGGTGCGGCGGTTGAAGAGGCTGGCGCCAGCCCAATACGCCACGGGTATCGTCAGCATCGCGAAGATCAGCGAGAGCTCGTGCGTCGCCACCTCGCTCGTCCCGCGCAGCGACATCCAGACGTGCAGGAGCAGGTAGTAGAGAGGCGGCGAGCCGTCCTGGCGCATCAGGGACGGGATCTGGCTCAGATGGTGTCCGGCGACGCCCACCGATATCCCCTCGTCGATCCAGAATTGGACATGGAGGCCACGCACCCGCAGCAGCAGCGATCCCAACGCGAGCAGCGCTACAGCGGCTAGGGCCATCCGCCGGGAAAGCGGTTGACCTAAGACATCGGGTGCTGCGAAGGAGTGCCAGAAGCGCTGGCGCGAGGACGTACGCGACCCCGGCGGGACGGATGGCGTCGGTGGGGATGATGCCGGCGCGCGAAGAGTGTTGGAAGGCATGAAACGCTGGAAGCTTCTCGGCCCGTAAAGGGTTACCGTTCGGGACGGGTCCCGGGTGCCCCCGGGGGGGTCTGAACCGGAGGGCAAAAGATACCGGGTGTGCGCTGACACCCGTTGTGCGCTCTGAGGTATCGTCCGCGCGGTGATCGTAACCCAGGCCGTAAGCGGATATCTCGCGAGCCTGCGCGCCGAGCCCGATGGCGTGCTGGCCGAGATGGAGACCCACGCCGCACGAGACGAGATCCCCGTGGTCGGACCCCAGACGGGCGCGCTGTTGCACGTGCTCGCGCTGGCCACCGGCGCGCGTCGGGCCTTGGAGGTCGGAACCGCGATTGGGGTATCGACACTGTACCTCGCGCGGGCGTTGCCGCAGGACGGGTGCGTGATCTCGTTCGAGATCGATCCCGAGCGCCACAGCGCCGCCAGTGGCTACTTGGAGCGCGCGGGGGTGCTCGATCGCGCGGACCTCCGGCTGCAGGACGCCCGTACGGGCATAGCAGGGCTCGACGGCCAATTCGAGATCGCGTTCATCGATGGCGTCAAGTCGCAATATGGCGATTACCTCGACGCGCTGCTGCCGTTGCTGGCGCCCGGCGGCGTGCTCGCGGTCGACAACGTGCTGATGTCCGGCACCGTCGCGGAGGGTCGCAGCGACGGGCACTGGTCAGCAGAGCAGATCGCCACCGCGCGTGCGTTCAATCAACGGCTGCTCGCGCACCCAGGGCTGACCGCCACTGTGACGCCGGTGGGCGACGGCGTGCTGGTGGCCGTCAAGCACTGATGCCCGCCGCTCGGCGAGGGCCCAAGAAGGGCCCCGCGGGTCCTACCGGTCGCCCAGGTGGTCCGGGTCGCGCAGGTGCGGGCCGTACGGGTCCGGACGGTACGGGTCGCGCAGGTGCGGGCCGCGAGCCCGCCCTCGAGCTCGACCGCGGGGCGTGCTCGCCCTGTCGCGGCACCGGGCGGCTGAGCTCGTCAAGCGGGGGCGAGCCTCACGAGGTCGGCTGCCCGTGGTGTGGCGGGACGGGTCGCTTCGAGGCCGGCCGCGACGCGCAGGCCGCGGAGCCGGCGGAGGGCGGCCGCGACGCGCCGGCCGCGGAGCCGGCGGAGGGCGGCCGCGACGCCTGGGCTGCGGTGCCGGTCGAGGGCGACTGAGGCCCGGTTCGAGGATCGCGATCTCGATCAGCGAGCCGGCACCCACGAGCGGGTCGTCGGCCTCCGCGATCGCTTGGCGGCACGGGTGGACGCCGTAACCTCCCCCTTTCCGATGGCCCTCACCCTCACCACTGCCGGGGAGTCCCACGGCCCAGGCTTGACGTGCATCGTCGAGGGTCTCCCGGCTGGCCTGGCGATCGAGCGCGAAGCGATCGATCGCGACCTCATGCGCCGCCAGCTCGGCCACGGTCGCGGGGGACGGATGAAGATCGAGCGCGACAAGGTGCAGGTGGTCGGCGGCGTGCGCCACGGGCGCACGCTCGGGGGGCCGATTGCGCTGCAGGTGCTCAACCGCGACTACGCCAACTGGGAGGAGCGGATGAACCCGTGGCCCGTGGAGGCTCCCGCTCCGGCGCAGGAGGTGCATCTGCCCCGCCCGGGGCACGCCGACCTCGTTGGCATCCAGAAGTACGGGCTCACTGACGTCCGCGACGTGCTCGAACGCGCCAGCGCGCGTGAGACCGCGGCGCGCGTGGCGGGCGGCGCGATCGCCAAGGCGTTTCTCGCGGCGCTGGGGGCGGAGGTCCTCTCGCACGTGATCCAGATCGCGTCCGTGCACGCCCCGCGCCGGCCCGACGTCGGTGCGGCGGACTTCGCCGGCCTCGACGAGTCTCCGGTCCGTTGCCTGGATCCTGAAGCGAGCCGGCGGATGGTGGCCGAGATCGACCGGCTGCGCAAGGCCAACGAGTCGCTCGGGGGGATGTTCGAGGTGCGTGCGTTCGGGCTCGTGCCCGGACTCGGGTCGCATGTCTCGTGGGGCGAGCGCCTCGACGGGCGGCTCGGGCAGGCGATCCTGTCGATCCAGGCGATCAAGGCGGTTTCGATCGGCGACGGGCTCGAGGTGGCCGGCCTCCCGGGCTCACAGGCTCACGACGAGATCTTCTACGACGAGTCACGGGGCTATCACCGCCAGACCAATCGCGCCGGCGGCGTCGAGGGCGGGATCAGCACCGGCGCACCGATCGTGGTACGAGGGGCGATGAAGCCGCTGCCTACATTGACCAAGCCGCTACGCTCGGTCGACATCGCCACCCACGAGCCCGCGCAGGCGCTGCGTGAGCGAACCGACTCCTGCACGGTCCCCGCGGCCGGGGTGGTGGGGGAGGCGATGGTCGCGTTCGTGCTCGCGGATGCTTACCGGATCAAGTTCGGCGGGGACCACATCGACGACGTCCGGGGGGCGCTGAGCGCCTACGAGGAGCGCATCGGATGGCGCCGGAGCTGAGCCTGCCACAGGACCGCGCGCTCGCGGTAATCGGCTTCATGGGCGCCGGGAAGTCGACGGCGGCGCGAAGCGCCGCGGAAGCCCTGGGCGTGGTTGGCGCCGATGTCGATCAGGTCCTGGAGCAGCGCTTGCGCAAGCCGATCGCGCGCGTGTTCGCCGAGGATGGCGAGGCGGCGTTCAGGGCCGCCGAGGAGCGTGTGACGCTGGAGCTCTTGAGCGAGCACCGCGTAGTCTCACTCGGCGGCGGCGCCGTCTGCTCGGCGCGCGTACGCGAGGCGCTGAAGGAGCACCTCGTGATCTGGCTGGAGATCGACGTTGACACTGCGTGGGCACGGGCGAGCGGCGCCACAAGGCCGCTCGCCCGTGAGCGAACCGAGTTCGAGCACCTCTTTTCCCAGCGCGAGCCGATCTATGCCGAGCTGGCCGACGTGGTGCTGGGAGGCGAGCGCTCGCACGAGCTGGGAGAAGTGCTCGAGGCGCTCGCTGGGCTTCCGCGTGCGGCCAAGGTGCTCTGGGCGGGCAGCGCGTCGGGTGACTACCCGGTCTACATCGGGCCCGGGCTGCTCGGAGATCCGGGCTTCTGGCCCCAGACGGTCGAGGGCCGCCGGTTCCTGGTCACCGACGGTCGCGTCGGGGCCCTCTATGGCGATGCGCTGCAGCCGCTCGAGGGTAAGGTCGCGGTGATGCCCGGCGAGCAGTCGAAGACGATCGCCCACGCGGAGATCGTGTGGACCGAGCTCGTGCGCGGTGGCATGACGCGCGCGGATGTCCTGGTCGCGCTGGGCGGCGGCGTCGTCGGGGACCTCGGAGGCTTCTGCGCGGCCACCTACCAGCGCGGAGTCCGCTGCGTGCAGGTGCCCACGAGCCTGGTGGCGCAGGTCGACTCCGCCTACGGCGGCAAGACGGGCATCGATCTCCCGGAGGCCAAGAACTACGTCGGCGCCTATCATCAGCCGGTGGCGGTGATCGCCGATACCGCAGTGCTGGGAACGCTTGCCCGGGAGGAGATCGCCGCCGGCTACGCGGAGGTGCTCAAGACGGCACTGATCGCCGGCGGGCGGCTGTGGGAGCAGGTGCGCTCCGGGGCCGATCCGACCGCCGCGGAGGTGATCGCGGCGTGTGCGGCGGTCAAGTTGCGGATCGTCGCCCGCGACGAGCGAGACGCGGGCGCGAGACAGGTGCTCAACCTCGGTCACACGGTCGCGCACGCGATCGAGACCGCGACCGGATACGCGAGCTACCGCCACGGCGAGGCCGTCTCGCTCGGGCTGCTCGCCGCGCTCAGGCTGTCCGGCAAGGACGAGCTGCGCGAGGAGGTACGGACGCTGCTGGCCGGTGCAGGGCTGCCGACGAAGCTTCGGGACGCAGATCCCGACACGGTCGTGATCGCGACCGCGCGTGACAAGAAGCGCCTGCGCCCCGGGGGCGTGCCCTTCGTGCTGCTGGAGGCCCCCGGCGATCCGCGACCCGGGTGCGCGGTCGAGGCTCGCGAGCTGATCGGAGCGGTGCGAGAGCTGGCCCTGGGGACATGATGGTACGCGTACTGCGAAAGTGGTCCCTGAAGACATGATGAGGCGCGCGGTGCAACAGCGAACCGACTGGCCCTGAGGTCATGAGCGCGTGATCGAGCGAAAGCGAATCGAAGTCATGCACGGGGTCAACCTCGACCAGCTCGGGCGCCGGGACCACGCCCATTACGGTGCACTGACCCTCGGCCAGCTCGAAGGCGAGATCTCCGCTGGCGCCGCCGAGCTCGGTCTCGAGACGAGGTTCTTCCAGACCAATCACGAGGGCGACTTCGCCGAGCATCTGCATCGACTGGAAGGCCTCGCCGACGGGCTCGTGCTCAATCCGGGAGCGTGGACGCACTACTCCTATGCGATCCGCGACGCAGTCGAGCTCGCGGGGCTGCCGGCTGTCGAGGTCCACTTGTCGGATGTCGAGCACCGTGAGGCATGGCGGCGCGAGTCGGTGATCGCGGAGCTGTGCATCACGCGCGTGGCGGGAAAGGGCGCTACGGGCTACCGCGAGGCACTGCGGCGCTTGCGAACGGAGCTTTCGCAATGAGCCGGCGCTCTCCGCGGACGGAGAGGACCGGCTCGTCATGACACGGCGCCTTCGGCGGACAGAAAGGACCGGCTCGCCATGACACGGCGCCCAGAGCGGGTGACCGGGCTGCTGGAAGGGGCGGGCATCGACGTGATGCTCGTCACCGCCCACACCAACGTGCGCTACCTCACCGGCTACACGGGGAGCAACGGTCTGGCGCTCCTCGGCGCGCGTACGCGGGCGTTCATCACCGACTTTCGCTACGTCGAGCAGGCGGCGACCGAGGTCCACCCCTCCTTTGCGCGCCGCCAGGTACAGGGCGGGGTGGACCTGCTCGAGGCGGTCGGCGACGCGCTCCCGGCCGGTCCGCTCCGGCTCGGCTTCGAGGCGGCGCACGTGTCGGTCGCAGAGCACGCCCGTTTGCGTGAGCTGCTCGCAGCTCGAATCGAGCTGGTAGGGGTCGAGCACCTCGTGGAGTGCCTGCGCGCGGTCAAGGAACCCGATGAGATCGAGCGCATCAGAGCCGCGACGGCGCTCGCCGACGAGGCATTCGAACGCTTGATCGGCGGGGGCGTCGCCGGGTTGACCGAGCGCGAGGTCGCCAGCGCGCTGGAGCTCGACATGCGTGCGCGCGGGGCGGAGCGCTCCAGCTTCGAGACGATCGTGGCGGCGGGAGCGCACGCGGCGCTCCCGCACGCGCGCCCGCGCGAGCACCCGATCGGTCGCGGCGAGCTCGTCGTGATCGATTGGGGGGCAGAGCTTGACGGCTACTGCTCCGATTGCACGCGGACCGTCGCGACCGGCGACCCCGGATTGCGCGCGGAAGAGGCTTACGAGCTCGTGCTTGGAGCACAGCTCGTGGGCGTGCGAGCGGTCAGGGACGGGGCAAACGGTCGCGAGGTCGACGCGCTGGCGCGCGCAGCGATCGACGGCGGTGGTTACGGGGAGCGCTTCGGCCACGGCCTCGGCCACGGGGTAGGGCTCGAAGTCCACGAGGGTCCGCGCCTCTCTCAGCGCTCCGAAGACGATCTGCGAGCGGGAAATGTCGTGACGGTGGAGCCGGGGGTCTACGTGCCCGGCGCCTTCGGCGTGCGTATCGAGGATCTGGTGCTCGTTACCGAAGACGGCTGCGAGATCCTGACTTCGGTGCCCAAGCACTTGATGCGGATCGACTGAGCGATGGTTGTGGCCTTTGACGCCGGACCTTGCGCTGGGGTGCTGAGCGCGCGCCACTACACTGGCGCGCGCGCTCGAGATGATCTCCACTAACCAATTTCGCAACGGCAACCACATCGACGTCGAGGGGACGATCTTCAAGGTGCTCGAGTTCCAGCATGTGAAGCCCGGCAAGGGTGCGGCCTTCGTGCGTACCAAGCTGCGACGGGCGACCGACGGCGCGGTGATCGATCGCACCTTCCGTGCCGGCGAGAAGTTCCGCTCGGTGCACACCGAGGTGCGGCGGATGCAGTTTCTCTATCGCGACGGATCAGAGGCGCACTTCATGGACTCCGAGAGCTACGAGCAGCTCGTGATCCCCGAGCGCGCGATCAGCGAGCGGCTGAGCTGGATGAAGGATGCCGAGGAAGTCGAGGTGCTCTACATCGACGATGAGCCGGCCGACATCCAGCTCCAGAGCGCGACTGACCTGAAGGTGACCCAGACCGAGCCAGGCTTGCGCGGCGACACCGCGTCGGGCGGCGGCACCAAGCCCGCGGTACTGGAGACCGGCGCGAAGATTCAGGTGCCGCTGTTTGTCGACATCGGGGATCTCGTACGTGTGGACACGCGCTCGGGCCAGTACGTCTCCCGGGCTTGAGTAGCGCGGCCGTAGGCGAGACGGTGCGTAGGACCGAACAGCGGCGCGCGGCCGTGTGGGGCGTAGACCGTGCGTAGGACCGAACAGCGGCGCGCGGCCGTGTGGGCGCTCTATCAGAGCGATCTGCTGGGCCGGCCGCTCGAGGAGACGTTCCCGCGCGACGTACACGCCTTCACGCGCGCGCTCGCGCAGGTCGTGCGCGAGCGCCAGTCCGACCTCGATGCGATGATCTCCAAGCACGCCAGCGGCTGGTCCCTGGAAAGGATTGCGCCGGTGGAACGCTCGATCCTGCGCGTCGCCCTGCTCGAGCTACTACATCCCGACGCTGTCCCCGGCGAGCAGCCGATCCCGCCAGAGGGGGCCATCGACGAGGCGGTGGAGACAGCTAAGCGCTTCTGCGGTGCCGACGCCCCGGGGTTCATCAACGGCATCCTGGGGGCAGTCCTGCGAGAACGGTCCTCGGCGCAAGCGTGATCGGGAACCGGCGCTACGGCTGCGCCGGCGGGAGGGTGATCTACCGCGCCAGCAACGGCTGCAGCGATGGCGTGCATGCGCAGGCGGCTCCTCGCAGCCTGCGCAGGCCGAGCAGATCCTCGATCGTCTGCAGCACCGAGTAGTGATCCACAGGTGCTCGCAGCCGAGCGCCCACGCGGGCGCCGGCGCCCGCGAGGATCGTCGCAACGTGCCCACCGGAGGCCAGGCGGCAGCAACCGGAGTCACTGGAGCCCTCGTCCCAGGTGATCAACAGCAGTCCCGTGGGGCCGAGGGCACGCAGGAGCGGGGGAACCAGCCCGGCCAGAAAGCGATCCCCGGTGGCCCGGTCGCAGTCGTGCATGTCGTGGCACAGGTTGGGGCTGATCCAGAGCAGCGCCGGCAGCCTGCGTGCTGTCTCGTCGGCCTTCAGCTGAGGTAGCGCGACGACGCGCGAGCAGCGCTCTGGGACGCTCGCGATGTCTCGGTAGTAGAGAAACGGGTCGTGCTTCTTGGCGTACTCGCCCGCCCCTGCGCCCGTGAAGCACGGCCTTGGAAGGTTCTCCATGTATGCCTTCCAGGAGAGCCCTGCCTGCTCGAGCTGGTCTGTGAGGTTCGAGGCGTTGACGGAGCAGTCGCTGCAGTCGCTGTCGATCCCGAACGTCGAGCCACCGGTCAGCGCGAGGTAGTTGGGAAGCGAGGGATGGGTGATCGCGAACATGTTCTCGGCGAGCGCGTAGCGCCTTGCGAGGCTGTTGATGTATGGCGTCGAGCGCGAGCCGATCACGTCGCTGTACTCCTCGTTCTCCATCACGATCACCGCGATGTGGGAGGGACGGCCCGAGCGCAGATGCGCTCTGGGCGCGGGAATGCGCTGGACAGAAAGCGACGCGCTCGCCTTGCCGCAGGCGCTGAGGAGCAGGGCGAACAGGAGCAGGGCGAGCAGGAGCAGGGCGAGCAGAGCTGCGGGCTTCACGCGCGGCGGTGGGGGCTTGACGCCTGTGGGATTGACGCGCGGCGGTGTGGGCAGCTCGGGGTTCAAGGTTTCGCCGACGGCGTGGTGCGCGCGCTGGCCGAGGCGACCCCTGATCGTAAGCCGGAGTGGCGCGCCACGCCCAACAGCCCGGGCGACTTCGCAGCGCCCGCGTGAGGCCTGATGCCTGACGCGGGACTTGACGCATGACGCATGACGTGAGTTAGCGACCGAGCGTGCGCATCAGTTGACGGGCGTTCACTCGCAGATCGCCGATTAGCTGGCGCACCTCCTGGAGCCCGGCTCGTAGCTCCGTGTCGCCGAACTCGACCGGGAGCATCGAATCCTGCAGCGTCGCGAGCGTGCCGTCTGCCTCCTCGACCGCGTCCACGGCGTTGTCGAGCAGGTCCTTGACACTCGTCGACGGAGCCCCCGGAGATGCTGGCTCAAACGTGCGGCGCGGCAGGCCATGGCGCTCGGCGAACTCCGCGTGGGTGCGTTGCGCGCGGCCATAGGCCAGTTGAACTGGGCGAAAAAGGTCCTGCTCGAGCGTGTCACCGGCGTGCTCGTCGAGGCGCTCGTAGGCCTCGCCCAGCGACGCGAGTCCTACCCCGATCTCATTGGCTGCCGTTGCGAGCACATCGAGAAGCTGCTGCCTCGCCTGCGCGTTGGTTGATCCATATGCCATCGCTACCAGATTATTCACAGTCGCCGCGGCGCCTGAGCCGGAAGCCGTTGCGCCATGGTGCTTCATCTTACGAACCGGCGGTAGCTCGCCATCCAGTCGGACGCGATTGCCTGCTGCGCCGCCGCGAGGCTGAGCTGGCCGGCGCAGACCATGTCACGTAACGCGGATTCGAGCTCGTCTTTCGGGTTCGGGCTCGGGCCAGGCTCAGGCCACAAGTTCCTTGGATCGTTGCGCGCTCCGCCCAGCTCGAGCGGGACGAGATGGTCGTACTCGTAATCATGCAGCGGACCGCCATCCCCGTATGCCGCGACGCTGGCCCCCTTCTCGGGCTCGGTGACCGACTCTGGCGGGCGCACGGTCTCGGTGTAGCCGTCCGTGCAGATCGTCGTCCCGATGTTCGCCTGGATCACGGCCGGATCAGCCGCTCCCGGCGTGCAGCGCGCGTCGGGCAGCGAGTGCAGGCCCGAGCCGCGAGCTTGGCAGGAGCTGGGCGGCGGTTGCGGTTGGATCGCATCCGGATCGGCGGTGCTCATGGCGAGGGCAGAGATGTTGGCCGCGAGAGCAGGCGGGCGCTGGCGACGCTGCGGACTGCCAGCGTTCCTGAGGCGGGATGCCGTGCGGGAGGGAGCGTCGCGTCGCGCGGGGCGCGTGACTGCACCCGTCGCGCTCGCGCTCGACCCGGCTGTCGTGCTAGCGCTCGGTCCGTCCGTCGTGCGGGCGCTGGATCCCGAGCAACCGGCCAAGAGGAGGACCAGCGCGAGAGCGACTGTTGCGCCCGCCGTAGTCCCGCATGCTTGCGGGTGCCGCCGCTCGATCATCGGAGCGAAGCTAGCGGCCGCACCGGCGTCTGGGGCGCGACGGTCGGCCAGGCCGATCACCGGATCTGGCGGGGCGCGTAATCGGTCAGGCTTCGAGTTGCGTTGTTGCTACGCGGGATGGAGCGGTTGCTGATCCTTCTCCGCAGGGGGTATGTTAGACAGTTGGAGGATTCGATATCAAAGCCAACAGGGAGAGCGTGATGGCGCAAACCAAGGCGGACCGATCGGCGGCGGCGAAGAAGGGTGCGGCTACCCGTAAGCGAAACCAAGCGAAGGCGCAGTCGCAGGTGGCGGGAAAGAAAGCCGCGGGCACGCGGCAGGGCCGGGCTGCTGGGGAGAGTGCCGGTCAGGCGAAGGATGCTGCGGGTGGCGCGCTCAGCGGAGCTCGATCGGCGGTGCGGCTGGCTGGGAACGCGGCTAAACAGGCGGGCAAAGCCGTCGGGACGAAGGCGAGCGCAGCGCGCGGAAGCCAGAAGAATAAGAAGAAGTAGTAGACACTTACAGACGTCGCTCGTTTCTACGGGAGCCGCGCGCGGGGTACCGCGAGAGCAGGCGGAGTGTTCACCGACGCTGCCCGGCCGAGCGCCGAGCGTTGAACGTTGAGCGCCGATTGAGCGCCGAGCGCCGAGCGTTGAGCTGGCGGCGCGGCGCTAGCGGGCGCTCCTCCCTCTCGGATCCAATCTGGTATGTCTTGCTCTGGTTCACGCCCGGCATGTCCTCGCGCCAGGCCTACGGGCTCGCGTCCGACCAGCCGGTGCGGGTGTTCGGCGGACTCCGCGCCGTGAGCGAGTAGACTCTTGACACGGGTGAGCGCCGGCTCTACCCAGAGCAATGTTCGCGCGTGAGCGCTGGCCGAACTGCAGCCCTTATGGGGCCTGCAGGACGGTTCCGGATCGCTGACGGCGGCGCGGTGCGTTGGTCCGGCAGCAGAACCCGCAGAGGGTTGCAGAGCTGGGTGGACCGAGCCGGGCTTCACCCCAACTGGCCTTCGCGTCATCGACGCACTCGGCCTTCACAACTAGAAGGGAAACGCATGGCCTCGAGCGGCAAGAAGAAGACCACGATGGCAAAGCTCACCCGAGAACGCAGGCTTCGCGAGCGCCGCCTTGACAAGCAAGCCAGGAAGAACGCGCGGAAGCAGGCCTCGGTAGACCAGGAAGGCCAGCCCAGCGACATGCTGGCCGGCAGCAGCGACGATTCAGCCCAGATCAGTGACGCCCCGGCCGGGAGCAGCGACGATTCAGCCCAGATCAGTGACGCCCGTGCCGGCAGCAGCGATGAGTCAGCCGAGGCAGGCACCGGGCAGCCCGATCTCGAATCTGTCGCTTAGACGCTCGCTGAGAACCGCTTTCTTCTCACGCCCCTTTGGTCGGCGAAGGGGGAACGCGCTTGCTCAGCCGAGGCGCCACTGGATCGGCCCGAGTCCCGGGAAGCGAAGGGCCTCGGCGGCCGCGCCGGTGAGGTCCCATTCTCGTCCTGCGATATATGGCCCGCGGTCGATCACCGGGACCTCGATGGCTCGTCCGCCGTAGAGGAAGATGACCTTGGTCCCACATGGCAAAGTCTTGTTGGCGACACCGAGTTGAGGGACACGAAGGAGACTCCGCAGGCGATTGGAAGGCCGTAGTCGGTGAAGACCGAAGCGATGCTGGTGTTGTACTGACCGGCCGCCAGCCGAGATGGATCGATCAGCGCACCCGAGAGGTCAAGGCGGTCCAAGTGATATCTCGCAATCGCGAGCTGGAAACGTGCGACTTCGGCACGCACCTCGGCATCGCTTGGCGCCCCTTTTGCCGGAAAGCTGCTGATACTCGCCGGTTCGGTGGGGGCTCGGTCGTGTGGGTGGTGTAGTGGTGAGGCGGCGCCTGGTTGATCGGTCGTGCGGCTTACACCTCCTTCGCCAGCCACCGGCTCGATCGCCTGAGGGTGGGCTTGCTCATGTGCCGTCGGCATTGCAGCCGGCTTGGCGATGGCACCGGTGCCACGGTTAGACGTGCTGGAGCCGCATCCGGCCAGTACCAGTGCCGTAATCGCTGTCGCTACCCGGAGACCGATTCCGTGACTCTAACTCGCAGACTCTGCGCGTGGTCTAGGCGGAGCAATGATCAGAACCCTGGATGGTCCTCGGCGGGGTGACGTGAAGGGGCGCACCTTCCCGAGGAAGATCGATAGCCCATAGCAAGTCTGATCATGTGCCGGCGTTGGCGCGCCGGTCGGGAAGGTGACGCCCATGCTCAAAGTAGTCCACGACGAGGCCGAGCCCAACGAGGCGAGCGGTTCGGTGCTCGATGAGATCGTGCGCGAGGCTGCGAGGCAGACGCTCGCGGTCGCCCTGCAGGCGGAGGTGTCGGCCTACATCGACGCCCATGCCGAGGAGGTCGATGAGAATGGTCACCGGCTGGTGGTCCGCAACGGTCATCACAAGTCCGCCCAGCCGGGCGCGAAGAAGGCGCTCGCCAAGATCTGGAACGCCGAGGACAAGGACCACGCCCAAGCCGCGGCCAACGTGTTCGCCGCCGACTACGGCACCAAGTGGCCCAAGGCGGCCGCCAAGATCACCGACGACCTCGACGTGCTGCTGGGCTTCTCCGACTACCCCGCCGAGCACTGGATCCACCTGCGCACCACCAACCCGACCGAGTCCACCTTCGCCACCGTCAGGCTTCGCCAGCGAGTCACCAAGGGCCCCGGGTCCCGCGCCGCCGGTGTCGCGATGGCGTTCAAGCTCATCGAATCAGCACAGACCTGGTGGCGGGCCGGTCAACGCACTCCACCTCGTCGTGCTGGTCCGTGCCGGCGCGGTATTCAAGAACGGCAAGCTCATCGAACGACCCGACGAATCAGAGGGTGGTGATCAGCGAGTCGCGTGACACGCCGATCCTCTCACCCAGCGCCCTCCCTGCCCGACGCCGTCGCGCGTGCCGTCTTCCGGGATACGCGTATCCGCAGCCGCTGACAAGGGTCATCGTCATCTGAGAGGACCCGCTTGATTTCTCCGGCTTGACATCTGCCGATATCGGAATATGATTGCGCCATGGCACGAGCAGCGACGACGTCGGACGTCTTCAACGCGATCGCCGAGCAGCAGCGCCGGGAGATCCTGGTGCTGCTGCGCGCGCGTGAGGGGCCGGTGACCGAGTTGGCCCAGGAGCTGGGGATGACCCAGCCGGGGGCGTCCAAACACTTGCGGGTGCTCCGGGAGGTCGGACTGGTGCGGTACCGCAAGGCGGGCAAGCAACGCCTGTACGGCCTTGACGCCCGCGGGCTGCGCCCGGTTCACGAGTGGACCGGCGGGTTCGAGCGGTTCTGGAACGAGAGCTTCGACCGGCTGGACGAGTACGTGCAGGACCTCAAGCAGGCAAGGCAGGAGGAGTAGCTGATGAGCGCGACGGGACGAGGAGCGCCGGCGCGGTCCGCGCCGGACGACCGAGAGATCGTGATCTCCCGGGTCATCAGTGCCCCACGGGAGCTGGTGTTCGAGGCGTTCACCGAGGTGCGGCACCTATCGCGGTGGTGGGGACCGGAGGGGTTCACCACCACCACGCGGGCGTTCGAGTTCCGCGTCGGCGGGGAGTGGGACTTCGTGATGCACGGACCGGACGGGACGGACTACCAGGAGTGGATCTCCTGGACCGAGATCGCCCCGCCGGAGCAGATCGCGCTGCTGCACGGTGAGTCCCGCGGCGACCCGAACGCCTTCGAGTCGGTCTTGACCTTCGCGCCCGACGGCGCGGCGACCCGGATCGAGATGCGCACGGTGTTCCCCACCACGGAGCTGCGCGACGAGGCGGTCGAGAAGTACCACGCGATCGAGGGCGGCCAGCAGACCCTGAGCAACCTGGCTGCCTACGTCACCGAGATCGTTCAGAAGGAAGTTGAGGACTGATGGCCGGGAAAATGTTCTTCAGCGTGACGATGTCGCTGGACGGGTTCATCGCGCGAGGAGCGCATGGACGACTTGGATGTGCAGCGCTGGATGGCGCAGTGGATGGAACTGCAGCAGTGGATATTCCCGCAGCGGTTCCTCCGCGAGAACCTGAAGCTCGGCGAGGGCGGCGAGGAAGGGCGCGACAACGACATCGTGGGGGAGACGTTCGAGCGCACCGGCGCGAGCGTGATGGGCAAGCGCATGTTCGACCTCGGCGAGCAGGCGTGGCCGCAGGAGGCGCCGTTCCACACGCCGGTCTTGGTCGTGACGCACGAGAAGCGGGACCCCTGGGAGCGGCCGGGCGCGACCACCTTCCACTTCGTCAACGACGGCATCGAGCCCGCGCTCAACCATGCCCGCGAGGCCGCCGGCGACCGGGACGTCCGCATCGCGGGGGGCGGCGCAACGATCCTGGAGTACGTGAACGCCGGCCTGATCGACGAGTTCACGATCGCGCTCTCACCCGTGCTGCTCGGCTCCGGAATCCGCCTGTTCGAGGGCGTGGACGCGGGCCGCGTGGCCCTGGAGCCGATCCGCGCGGAGCCGACGCAGCGGGTGACCCACCTGACCTACGCAGTCCGGGAGCGGTAACTGTCTCGACCTCAGCGCTCCCGGACCGAGGTCAGCAGCGCGGTGAGATCCTCGACGCTCTGAGCGTCAGGAAGGGCGAGCGTTGGGGCCGCGAGCTCGGCCGCGCGCTCCTCCGGGAGGGACCTCACGGCGTTGTCGTGGAACTTCCTCGCCAGCTCCTCGTCGGACAGGGGGTTGCCGGGGGCGCCGCGGTTGACCTCGACGCGGGCCTCGAGTTCCTCGCCCGTGCGGGTGCTCACGCGCAGGACGCTAGGCGCCCGCCCGATCGTGATCCTGCCTAGCATGAAGCACCGTCCCGATCGCGATGAACAGGGCCAGCAGCAGCACGAATCCACCGACTCCAAGCGCTATGCCGAGGGCCGTCGACGCAGGAGCGAGCGTAAATGCCAGCAGCGGAGCCGCGGTGGCGGCGATCCCAATGGGCCGGGGTCGCAGCACCGAGAGGGCGAGGCCCAGCCCGAGGAATGCGATCACCTCGGGCCGGTGGTCCAACAGCGCCGTGAGCGCATCCGCCTTGCCCAGCGCCAGCCCTACGCCCACGATCAACCACGGCCAGCCGACGCCGCGTCGCCCGGTTCGCAGTGCGCCCGGCGCGGCGGCCGGCTCAACTGCGGTCGCCCATGCCGGAGGCGCGGCGGACTGCGAGCGCGTGCCCATGACGCCAGGATACCCGCCGAGAGGCCCGCCGCGTGGCCCCGACTCGATCGGATCGCCTTACTCGGCCGTCTGCTTGGGTTCGTGTCCTAGCCCGCAAAGTAGCTTCACACGGGGAATCGGTCAATGACGGCGTCGTGTTCGCGGTGGGCGTCGGTGATCGCGAGTCGGGAGTAGATCTCAAGCGACGTGCGGGTCTCCTGTCCGGAGTACGGCTGGATCAGCACGTCGTCGATGCCTTGCGTCTTGAGCCCCTATCCCCAGCCCCATGAGAAGTTGGCAGTCTTTTTCGGCGACTGGCACGCTGAAGGCACTTCCTACGGTGGCGATGAGCAGTCGTCAGCTAATCCGCACGCCGGGGCAACGCCGTGGAGAAGCATTCATTCGGCGCGCTGGCACTCCGGCCACTACTTCATCGTGCAGGACGACCGAGCAAATGGTCCGTTCGACACCCTGAGCCTGATGGGCTGGGATGCGGAGGCCGAACGCTACTTCGCTCGGAGCATCGAGAACCACGGCTTCGCGCGGGACTACACGATGACCGTCGATGGCCGCACCTGGACGCTGACCGGCGAGCACGAGCGTGCCACCCACAGGTTCAGTGAAGACGCGCGTACCCAAGAGATCTCCTGGGAGTGGAAGCCTGCCGAAGAATGGCTACCGCTGTGCGATCGGATCGCCCACCGCGTCGACTAACACCCGTCCAGCCGCCAGGCTGCCCATCGTCGGACCAGCACTGGGCGGCTGCACCGTGTCCGGTCGCAGATCCTTCTACGGAGCGAGACGTCATCGTTGGAAGCGGGCAACGAATCGGCGCTGCCAGGGCGTTTCTACTGCCCGCAGGTTGTAGTGCTGGCGTACGTACCGCACCGCGTCGGTGGCCGGCACGCCGTCCAGGATGGCCAGGCACGCCAGCGCGGTGCCGGTCCGGCCGCGTCCCCCACTGCAGGCCACCTCGACGCGCTCGATCGCGGCCCGCTGCCAGAGATCAGCGAGGGCCAGTCCGGCCTCAGTCGAATCAGCGGGCAGCCTCCAGTCTGGCCAGCGCAGCCAACGGGACGGCCAAGCGACGGCCGGCGGCGGCGCTCCCAGCAGGTACAACGCGAACTGCGGCAGAGCTCCCACAGGTAGCGGCTGCCTCAGTCCTCGTCCCCGTACCAGCCGCCCGGACGGCAGGCGCAGCACGCCCGGCGCCGACTCCTCCCACGCCTTCATTTCGGAGAAGCTAGCCGATTGCGGACGATCTCCGATCGGGACGGATGACCCTCGCGCTGGTCGATCGGCTTGCGTTGATCGTCAACCTCGCCGCGAGGGCGCCACAGGCGGTTTCCGGACATCCCAGAACAGGCGTATGTCTTGCGCACGCCAACGACAGGCCAGGCTCGGCCCTGATGGTCCATTGAGTGACGCGAAACGAGAGCTGCCGCCCCGACTACCAGGCGACGGCCCGTCGTCGTTGACGAACGCGCCGCTGGGGCCGTCGTCGTCGATTATCGCCATGGCCCGCGAGCAGTCGGGCGCGACGGTACCGCCTCGCGAGCAATGGCCCCAGCCCGACCCCGCAACGCCCGCCGGCAGCGCCCTTACCGACATGATCATGAGCACCTTTCGCCTCAACGGCCGCTTGATGGACGCGGCTCAGGGGATGGCGGCCGCAGGCGAGCTGACTGCTGCCTGGTGGCAAGTGACGGCGGGGTTCTCGATCAACCGCAGACCGTCGCCGAGATCGCCCGTCGGATGGGCATGACCCGCCAAGGCGTCCAACGCATCGCTGACCTGCTCGTCGAGCGCGAACTGGCCGAGTACCGCGACAACCCCGCCCACCGACGCGCCAAGCTGCTGGCCTGCACGGAGGCCGGCTACTGGGCGGTCCGACGCATCTCGCTCGTGCAACATCCGTGGGCCGACCGAGTCGGCCAAGCCGTCGGCACCAGCGAACTGCTCGACGCGCTCGCCGTCATGCAGCGGCTCGTAGAGGTCCTCGAAGCCGATGGCGATCCCGGCTGACGATCGTCGGTGGCACGTGGTGGTGCGTACTGCATCGTTTTGCATCAGGTTCGGCTAGCATGGAGGCATGACGAAGGCCATCACAGTGCGCCTCGACGAGGCCGATCACGCGGCTTTGGCTCGGCAAGCCGACCAGCTACGGGTCTCTCGAGGCACGCTGGCGCGCATGCTTGTCCACGCTGGCCTCGGCGAGGACGTACCCGGGCGGCGGGACGCCCGGGCGGCCATTGCCCGGCTGGTGCGGCGCTCTCAGCAGCGACCGGCGGCCGACGCTGTCACGCTGGTCAACGACGCACGTACCGCGCTCGGCTCGCACGGGTGAGCGTCGTTGTCGATGCCAGCCTGATCGTTGCGCTGGTGGTCGCCGACGAACGCCAAGCGGCGGCCCATGCTCATCTGCAAGACTGGGTGGAGTCTGGCGAGGATCTACACGCGCCAGCGGTGTTGCCGTACGAGGTCGCCAATGTTGTCGCACGGCTGGTCTTCGACGGCGACCTGGAGGCCGACGGTATCGCCGAAACGTGGTCCGACCTGGCCGCCCTCGACATGGTGCTCCACCCGTTCGACCTTACCCAGGACGGTTCCGCCGTCGCGGCGATCACCACGCAGGTGCGGCGTCGCCACGCTACCGACTCGACCTACATTCACCTGGCGCAACAGCTCGACACAGCCGTATGGACCCTCGATGGCCCTCTCGCCCGCAACGCGGCCGACGTCGGCCTACCCGTCAAGCTGATCACCTGACGCTGTCCCACAACGCGATCGTGCTGCGGAGCGACGCGGTCGGGTCTGGCGCCCCTTCGCTTCAACAAGACCTGCTGGCGCGAGGATCCATGTCGGCGGCGAGGGCGCCAGCCAGTGGTGTTGACCGTTGCCTTAGACGACGATACGATCGCGTTCGTAGGCCATTGCTCGAGTTTCGCCGGTAGATCCGGTTCACGACCCTCTCTGCCTTCCGTGCTTTGTGCCCGTGGGCCTGTGCACCGCCCACGCCGGCGGTGCTGATCTCGGCGCGCTCGCCGGGGTCGTAACCCTCGAACGATGAGGTCTCTCCTCGATGCATACAACGCTTCAAGCGTCGCTGCGTGCCGCCTTGCGCGGCCGCCGCGACGTCGAATCGATCTGGTGTGCTGGGCACGGACGTTGAGATCGGAGGTGTGAGTCCTGACCTGGAGCCCTGACAGGGGGAATCCAACATCGAAGAGGCAAGGGCGCGGCCCGGAATTGACCGGGCGACCCCAGTGCGGCTTGGTGATGCGCTGCGGGGCTTCCGTGAGGGCGGGTCTGAAAGAGGCCATAGATGCGTCGTGGTGGCGAACGAAAGTGAAGCGCCGTAAGGCGTTCCTTGGTGGGCGAGCCGGCCAGCGGCGGCGATGCCCTGTTCCTGTCATAGCCGAGGGCGTAGTGGCGACGCGATCACGACGAAGTCTCAGCGTTTCACCCCAGGAGATCTGCTGGGTTCCGGCGATGGCCGGTAGGTCGAAGAACGAGAGGACGACGGCTCATGACCCAGCAGAAGTCCGAGGACCGAGTAGTACCGGAAGGCGGGGTAATGCCCGCTGAGCGCGTCGGGTCGAGCCCCGGCGGGCAAGGGAAGGCGGTCCCGGTCGAAGAAACGGCGGTGCAGCTCTGCCTGCCGATCGCAACAGCAGAAAACCCGCAAGGGGCCACCCGCAGGAGAACCCGGGACCGGCTGGGGGCGATCCGGGCGAGAGCGCCGAAGGCGATCGACAAGACAGGGACGGCAGCGCCGGCGACGATGGAGGAGGTTGCGTATCGATTGACGGATGCGTTGTTGAAGGCGGCGTCGAACAAGGGCGCTCCCGGCCCGGACGGGCAGACGATCGAGGCGCTGGCAGACCAGTGGCCGGTCGTGTTGCCCAAGCTGCAAGCCGACCTGCTTCAGGGGACGTACCGACCCGGCGAGATCCGTCGGGTGTTCATTCCCAAGGCGGGAGGCGGGCAGCGAGGGCTGGGGATTCCCGACGTGATCGACAGGGTGGTCTGTGAGGCCGTGCGGCAGGTGCTCGAACCGCTGTGGGAGCCCATGTTTCACCCCTCGAGCCACGGGTTCAGACCCGGCCGAAGCTGCCACACGGCGATCACCGAGGCCAAGCAGCATCTCGAGGACGGCTACGAGTGGTGCGTAGATCTTGATCTGGAGAAGTTCTTCGATCTCGTCTGCCACCAGCGGCTTGCCGCGAAGCTCGCTGAGCGAGTCAGCGATCGGCGGCTGCTCGTGCTGATCGGACGGATGCTCAAGGCCAAGGTGGTGCTGCCCGACGGTGTGGTGATCGACAGCGAGCAGGGCGTTCCGCAAGGCGGGTTATGCGCAGCTGCGCATAACGACCCATATGAGCAGCGCTGGGTTATGCGCAGCGCTGGCTTCTCGTTCCCGTGGCGGGCGGGGTTGACGGCCGAGCGCTGCGCATAACGAGACCCGGTTAGAGATTGGCGAGCCAGTTGAGCAGCTCGGGGTTTTGGTTCCATTCGGTCAGCTCGGCGCTGACGACCTGGTCGTAGACGGCTTCGAGGGCTTTGCGTTTCGCTTCGGTCGAGGCGCGGGCGTAGATCTCGGTGGTTGAGAGGTCGACGTGACCGAGGATGTCGCGGATGTAGGGCAGCGGCACGCCCGCGTCGTAGAGGTGCATCGACCGGCTGTGCCTCAGGACGTGCGGGCTCAGTTGGGCGCCGGCGAGCGTCGGATCCGCTGAGCGGGCTTGGTATTTGCGAAGGATCCAGGCGATCCCGCCGCGGGTGAGTTTCGCTCGATGTTGGTTGAAGAACACCGGGCGGTCGTCACGGCCGGGGCGGTCGAGTTGCCGCTCGGCGAGGTAGGCGGTGAGCAGCGCCGCCGTTTGCACGTCGATCGGGACGTGCCTCGTTTTGCGGCCTTTGCCGGTCAGCGCGACGATCGCGGGGTCCTTGAGCCGGATGTCCCGGACTCTCAGATCGGCGGTCTCTTGCACCCGGGCGGCGGTGTCGTAGAGGGTGGCCAGCAAGGTCGCATCACGCCGGCCTTGGCGGGTCGAGCGGTCGGGCAGGGCGAGCAGCAGCCGGGTCTGCTCCACGGTCAGGTGCGCTATGGCCGGCTGGTCGTGCTTGCTCGAGGGGATCGCGAGGATGTCCTGGCAGCAACCATCCGCGCTGGGTCCTGCGATTGCAGCCACCGGAAAAACGAGCTGATCGCGGCCAGCCGCTGGTTGCACGTCAACGCGCTGTTGTGCCGGCTGGCTTGCAGCCAGGCGATGAACCCGGTGATCGCGGTCACGTCGATAAGCTCCAAGGTGAGCCGCTCAGGCGGGATCGATCGCTCGTCACGGAAATAGACGATCAGCAGCTTGAACGCGTCGCGGTAGGAGACGATCGTGTTCGGTGAGCAGTCGCGCAGTCCGGCGAGGTGATCGGTGAAGAACCGGCGCAGGCTGAGGGCGAAGTCAGTCGCCATGATCTGCCCCTCCCGTCATCGAGGGGACGATGTCGCCGAGCGTCTGCTTGACGCGGGCGGTGATGTCCGGGTAGGACTCCGCGGTCAGGTGCAGGTAGTAGGCGGTGTCGCCGATCGATGAGTGCCCCAGGTACGTTTGCAGGACCGGTAGGAGCGCATCGACGTTCTCGCCGTGCGCAAACCAGGACCGCAGGTTGTGAACGGCCATCACGTGACGCAGGTCATGGACCCTCGGGCCGTGTCCGCGGCCGCCGTGCGGGATCCGCGCCTGCCACAGAAACCGCCGGAAGTTCCGGTTGACGTTGCCCAGCGTCAACGGCACGCCCGGCGTGGCGCCGGGGAAGAACCACTCCCAGCCCGGCTGTCCCGCGAGCTTCGCGTGGTAGCCGGCGAGCCGCTCGCGTAGCGGCTCTGAGACGGGCAGCTGCCGGTCTTTGCCGCCTTTCGCGTCCCGGATCTGCAGCACGCCGGTGTCGATGTCGACATCGGCGACGCGCAGCAGCCGGGCTTCCGAGCAGCGCAGCCCGCACGCGTAGATCGTGCGGAACAGGACCGGCATCACCAGATGCCGGAACGGCACCTCCGAGCAGTAGCGGCAGCGGTCCGTCGCCGCGAACAGCGCCGCGAGCTCTCGGTCGCTGTAGATGTACGGGACGTACCGGGCAGGCTTGGGCAATATTCCCGCCGGGAGCACGTATGCGTCAACGCCGCGACGGCCAAGCCAGCGGGCGAGCTCGCGGACAGGCGCGATCAGCGTGTTCATGGTCGCGGGCGTCACCGCCCGCAGCTGGGCGCAAGCGATCCACGCCTGCACCGACGCTCGCGTGACCGTCTCCAGGCCGGGGAACTCGACGACGCAGAACGCGTGAAAGCGGGCCAGCGCCCGCTCCTCGCTCACGTACTTGTAACCAAGCGCACGCTTCTCTGAGATCAGCCCGGCGATCGCGTCAGCCAGCGTGATCTGAACGGTCATCGTGCCAGCCCCTCTCGCGCGGGCCTGTCCGGGTCCAGCGCGCACCTGGCCAACAGGCCGAGCGACGACTTCAGATAAACGCCGGTCGACTCCACGGACTGGTGGCCGAGGATGTCGGCGATCTGCTCGACCGGCGTTCCGTCCTCCATCAACCGGGTCGCGAGCGTGTGCCTGAGCGAGTGCATCCCGTGACGACGCTTCTCGCTCAGCGGCACGCGCGCGACGCGGGCGTGCTTGACCAGGATCTGGTGAAGATGATCCTGGTCGGAGAACGGGCCGATCGGAGCGGTATGCCGCAGAAACACCTGCGGGCAGTCGCTCGCGGGCCGGCCGTCGCGGACGTAGTCGATGATCGCCCAGCCGACATCCTTGAGCAACGGCAGCCACACCCGCCGAGCAGTCTTCGCCTGCACCACCGAGACCCGATTGCCGGGCCAATCGAGATCAGCGAACTCGAGCCGTTTGACGTCCACGGACCGCAGACCGAGCCGGCAGATCAACAGCACGATCGCGTAATCACGCTTCCCGGACGGGTTACCGCGATCGATCGCCTCCAACACCTTCGCGACATCGACCGGATCCCAGACCGACGGCACCCGCGCCTGCCTCACCGACCTGACCGCCGGGACCGTCTCCAGCACACCCCGGTCGGACAGCCCGCCGGCGGCAGCGAACCGCAACAGCGACCGCACCGCGCACAGCTTGTGCTCCACCGTCTTGGGCTGATAGCCCGCCAGCGTCGTAACGAACGCGCCGATCACCGCGCCGTCCAGGCCGGCGAGGCCGCCTCGGCTCCCGGTGAACGCGAGGAACTCCCCGGCCACCGTGCCATACGCACGAACCGTCGAGACCGCGCAACCCTCCGCCCGCAGCCACGCCCCAAACCCGGCCAGAACCTCGGCGTGCTCGCCGCTCAGCTTGCTCACGCTCCGGGAATAGCGGCGCAGCACCGACCCGTGAACCGCGAAGTCGTCCAGCATCGCCGCGACCCGAAACACGTAGACGTCGGTCTGCTTCAGCGTCCCGGCCTGCTCCTTCTCGAAGAAGCCGCCGCACGCCTCATCGACCCACGCCATCGCGACATCCAGCGAGAACTCCCGCACGCCCTGGGCCGCGAAATACCTCTCCAGACGCCGCCAGTACCCGCGGTACCACTTCAGCGTCGAGGACTTATAGCCCAAGCGCACCAGCTCGGTATCCAGCCCGGACACCAACTCAGAAACAGAAGCCATCACGGTCCCTCCGATCACCAACGACCGGGCACCACGCCCGAGCCGCGAGACCAGAGCCTCCCCTGGCGTTATGCGCAGCGCTCGGCCGTCAACCCCGCCCGCCACGGGAACGAGAAGCCAGCGCTGCGCATAACCCAGCGCTGCTCATATGGCGGGCCGCTCTCACCGCTGCTATCGAACATCGTGCTGGACGAGCTTGACCAAGAGCTCGCTCGGCGTGGCCACCGGTTCGCTCGCTACGCAGACGACGCCAAGGCGTACGTCCGCAGCGAGCGGGCGGGACGACGGGTGATGGCGAGCCTGACCGAGTTCATCGAACGGCGGCTGCGCCTGAAGGTGAACGAGGCCAAATCGGCCGTTGCCCGTCCCGAAGACCGTCACTTCCTCGGCTTCTGCCTGCGGTTAGATCCGCAGACGGGGACTGTGGAGGTGCTCCTGTCAGAGCGCACGAAGCGCAACGCGATGGAGCGAGTCCGGCAGCTCACGCCCAGGAACTGGGGAGGCAGCTTGGGTAGCTGCATCCTCAGGGCCAACGCGTGGCTGCGGGGCTGGCACGGGTTCTTCGGAATCGTCTCCGCTCAGGAGATGCAGGCGATGCGCAAGATCGACGCTCATCTCAGGCGGCGGCTGCGCGCGATCCTGCTGCGCCACTGGAAACGCAAACGCACGATCGCACGCAGACTCATCAAGCTGGGCGTTCCCCGGCGGTCGGCGTGGCGGCAGGTCTATCAGGGCCGTCGGTCCTGGTGGGCGCTGAGCCACATCCCGGCTGTGGACCACGGGCTCAATCGAGCGTTCTTTCGAGAGCGTGGGCTCATGTTCCTGGTCGAGACGCACCGCCAAGCGCCTGAGCACGTCATCGCCCCCGAGTCGCCACAACTGGCGTTATGGGGATGACTCCGAGGTCGCAAACCGGCCGGCGGCGGGGGTCATAACCCGCCGTCCCGAGGAGCCGTATACGAACAGCGTACGTACGGTTCTGTGGGAGCCGGGGCGGGCAACCGCCCCGGCTACCCGAGCCCGTTCCTAGCCGCCTTCGATGCCGAGCATGACAGCCCGTCTCGCAACTACGCGATCCCCGATGACGACGCACGGCCGACACCCGAGGAGGTCGAAGACCTTCGCCGCGCGTTCGCACGGCGAAACCGACTTCCGCGCCTGGAGTTTCTGCCCGCAGCCGCCCCCGCCGCAGAGGCGGTGCTGCTCCAAGCCGGCTTTGTGACCGAAGACCGACTGGCGATCATGACCTGCGCCCCCGCGCAACTGCGCGAGCTATCACCGCCGCCCGGCATCAGGCTGACCGTCGCCGTCGGGAACGACGCGCTGCGCCAGACCGCCGCGATCCAGAACACGCCTACGGCGCGCCAGAGGCCACTGCAGCCGATGTCGTGCGCCTCCAGCACACGATCGACGCGGGTGGCGTCGTCGCCCTCGCGCAGGAGGTGACCGGCGGTGGCGTGGCGTCGGGACTCATCACCGCTCCCAGCCACGGCTTCGCCGAGCTCGCGGCAGTCGGCGTTCTGCCCGCTTGGCGTCGACGCGGGATCGCCGCCGCATTGACCGGCACCCTGGGCCGAGCGGCGTTCGAGTGCGGCGTGCCCATCCTGACGCTGATGGCCCATGAGGCCGAGCAAGCCGTCTACGCCCGCGCCGGCTTCACAGTGGCCTCAGAGATCATGTTCATGTCCACCCCCACTTGAACGCGCGCCCTCCCGGGCGGCGGACCCACAACTCCAATCGTCCGTCCGCTGGAGGATCCGCTATCGGTGAGCGATGGCGCTAGTTGGTCTCGCCCGGCTTTGTCGCTGAAGCCAGCAGTAAGTCGAGCTGGAGATCGAGGCGTCCATCGGACCGCTCGCCGCGCTCATCGACAAAGCGCGTGAGGTCTTGGCGCAGGTTCTCCCAGCGGCCCTCCGCTGTGAGCCGGTCCTGTTCGCTGACCACGTGCCCGGCGGTACGGATCAGAAACCCGGCACCGGCAGCCGCGTCAGGGAACTGCAAGGTCACCCGCTGCTCAGAGACCTCGATCAATTTCAGTCCGCAGGGACCGAGCAGCTCAGCGAGCGCGTCTGGGTCTCCCCACCGGCTCGGCGGCCCGCTGCTCGGCGGGGGCGGTGGCAGGTAAGCGCCCAGCACCTGTCCCATCGCCGGCATCACGCTGCCCGGAACCCACGCCGCCAACACCACCCGAGCGCCGGAAGCGGCGACGCGAGCCAGTTCTCGGGCAGCCAGGGCCTGATCGGCGGCGTACATCACCCCGAACACAGACAACACCACGTCGGCTGACTCGTCCGGCACGGGTAGCGAGGCAAGATCGCCGGTCAGCCACCGGACCTGGAGTCCGGAATCCGTCGCTCGCTGCTCGGCCACTTCCAGCAGCGCGGGTTCAAAATCGACGCCGACTACCTGCCCACCCCGCTTGGCCGCCAGCAGCGCAGCGTTGCCGGTCCCTGTGGCCACGTCGAGCACTCGATCACCAGACCCCACGGCAGCGATCTCGACGGCGGCGCGGGCGGCCGTTTCAAGATGACGCGCCATGAGCGGGTAGTCGCCTGCACCCCAGGTCGTCATGCCGTTATCGCGATCGACCACAGGTCGATCATGCCATCGCGCGATTCACCCGGTTCCCCGACCGCCGGACCAAGCACCGTGGTTGGCCCGCAACGCGATCAGCTTTCGGGATCGTATTTTGCCGGCGTCAGTCCCGAGCGTGTCCCAGTCGTTTCAGGAGATGGTTCTGACACGAGGACCATTCGGAGGCGATGACCGAATAAATAGCGGAGTCGCGCAGCCCACCTTCTTCGCCTGGCGCCCGGGACTGTGACAAGCTGCGCAGCACGCCTTCGAAACATGCGCCCAGCCCTTCGATCGCCCGATGACACCGCGCGTTCGCGCATCGGTCTTCACACGTCCCAGTATCAGCCGATCGAGCGGAGTGGCTTGATCGTCGATCTCGGTCCGGCCCAGCTTGCCGAGCAAGCTCGACTGGCCGTAGGCCCCAGGGGGGCATGGCTGCCCGACCTGGCCGGCTGCGTCGCGGTCGCCAAGAGCCGCACCGAGGTCGAGGAGCTGATCGCGCAGACGATCGTGCTGCATGTCGAGAGCCTGCCCGAGCACGGCGAGCCGGTCTCCGAGCCGTCCTTCTGCGACGGGCCTCGAGCTCCCTGCCGCTGAGCCCTCAGCGCTGGCGTCATAGCCACCTCTACGGTTCGGATCGTCTGGCGGTCGTATACTGGGGCACGGTGCCGCTCGTCGGTGGCGCTGCGCGAAGCACCGCGGTCCATGCGCGCCGTCGCTGAAGTCGCTGGCCTTACGCCAGGGCGCGTGCAGCAGATCCTCGACCAACATCCGACGCGACAGCCACCGTGCTCTTACCACCGCGCGCCCTCGAACCGCTCGCCGACCGCGCGGCCGCGGATGTCCATCACGTCCACAACTTGCTTACGCGCGGCTACGGACCTGACGTCGCCGCGCTGCCCGCGGTCGCGATCGCGTTCGCTCAGCTCGCGTGCTCAACAGCCGCGGGTGGCGTGGAGCACCCTCACCGCACAATCAAGCTCGCCGGGCGCTACCAGAACCCGATGGAACACATGCTGCTCGACGTCGTCTCGGCAGCACAGATCGCACATACCGAGCTCGCGCCCCTTCTCGCCGACGACCACCGCCAGGAGTTCCGCCCGCTGGACCGCGCGCGCGATGCGCTTGAGGCCGTGCTGGGGCGGGCAGACGGCGAGGTGCCCCAGCTGCGCCACCTCGTTCGCGTCGTCGAGCGCGAGCTTTACAAAGCCGCCCAGGCACTCGCATTCGCCAGCGCTGCCCCACCCAACGACGTATACGACGCCGGCCTAGAGCTCACCGACGCGCTGAACAGCCTTCTCAGCGCTGCCGGCTATGCGCTCGCCGCCGCCGCACGCGCACCCGAGCTGCAGCCGACATCCGACAACGGCCCCTGGGCCAGCCATGTCGATCGCTACCGCTGAACCTCTGATGGGAGTGCTCGGTCTGCTCAGACGAATAGAACTGGCTCATTGCTTGAGGCGATCGCCTTGGGGTCGAGCTCGTCGACGAACCGTCCCGCCTGTCACCCGGGGAGCGAGAACAGGTCGGCGTAGGCGTGAGCGAAGGTGGTGAGCTGCCCGTAGCGGGCGATCCAACGGTCGGGCGTGAGGACCAGCTCGACGTCGCTCTCCCCGCCGGCCGGGAGCTGCTCCCCGAGCGTGTCGATGCCGTAGGCCACAAGACGGTGCTGTAGTCGGCGATCCGGTTGACCCCGAGATGCGCGATCACCGCGGCACGAAGCGACCAGGCATGTTGCGATAACAATCGTTCACGAGACATCCCGCGCGTTCAGGCCATCGTCAACCGCCGCAGGGGGTTAATTTGTAACGGTTGCCGTGTAACTCGACTGTGGGGTATCCATCTAAGCGGCCTAGAATGGCGGGATCTCCAGTCTCCAAGCCGGAAAGGACTATCCACGCTCCCTGGGCGAGTTTCAGGCCTGGTTTCGGACCGACGCCGACTGCCTGGACTACTTCGAGTGGCTGCGCTGGCCGGGTGGGTTCGTGTGCCCGGACTGCGAGCACGCCGGTGGCTGGAGGATGTCCGATGGCCGCTTGAGGTGCGCGGCTTGCGGGGAGCGCACCTCGCCGACGGCGGGCACGATCCTCGACCGCACGCGAACGCCGCTGACGGTCTGGTTCACGGCGTGCTGGCTGTTCGCATCCCAGAAGGACGGGATCTCCGCGCTGTCGCTAAAGCGCCAGCTCGAGATCGGCTCCTACCAGACGGCGTGGGCGATGCTGCATCGGCTGCGCTCGGTGCTCGTGCGTCCGGGGCGGGAGCGCCTTCGGGGCGAGGTAGAGGTCGACGAGAGCTACTTCGGCGGCGAGGAGCTAGGGCTCACGGGCGGACGCGCGAAGGGCAAGAAGGTCCTCGTGGGGATCACTGTCGAGCGGACCGAGCCCACAGGCTTCGGCCGCTGCCGCATGGCGCCGCTCTCGGACGCCTCCGGGAACTCGCTGCGCGCGTTCCTCACCGACAACGTCGAGCCCGGCGCGCGGGTCATCACCGACGGCTGGCAGTCCTACCAGCCCGCGACCCGTGACCTCTACGTCCACGAGCCGCTTGTCGGCGCCTCGGCGGCCGAGGCCTCCAAGCTGCTGCCCGGCGTGCACAAGGTGGCCTCGCTGGCCAAGCGCTGGCTGCTTGGCACCCACCAGGGCGCCGTCGACGACGCCCACCTGGCCGGATACCTCAACGAGTTCGTGCGCCACGAGGCGCTGTCGAATCGAGTGGGGTGCAAGGCCCCACCGCCGGGCTGTCGCAGCAGCCCGGTGAAGCTGAGGGCAGCCTGACCCCGGAGCTGCGGGCGAGGGCGGGAGC
>JAABUZ0100001027.1_pt1 | contig 57510 bp, 48 predicted proteins | sample 5562091 | NCBI WGS metagenome assembly JAABUZ01 (sample SAMN12813069, study PRJNA571459) | rock metagenome | isolation source: Antarctica rocks | place: Antarctica: Victoria Land, Linnaeus Terrace sud | collected 2015-12-21 | reverse complement strand
TTTGTGGTGCATTTGATCGCTGGGCTCCTTGCCTACAGCCATCAGGGCAAAAAACCGGGTCTGCATCTCGATGAACGCGCTCTTCTGGCTGCTTGATCGACTTCCCTTAAACAGAACTCACGTTAATTAAATATTTATAACTTGTTGTGGTAAAAGGTGAAAGAGTTAAAACTTTATACTGATTTGTTTTGGAGAAATTGAAAAACGAACGAGAGTTATGAGCAAATTAGTATCGTTCTCGAAAGATGCAAACCAAATAATGAAAAATAATCTTCTTTGTCAGGAATTGAAGGTCGTTCTCGTGCTTCCACCAGCTACTTTAGCTAAAATAAAATGTTTGTTAGCAACCAGTACAACTACTAAGTGCGTAAGAGTAGAAGGTAGTAGAAAAACATATTTGTAACAGTGGAAGCCAACACCCGTAACATTGAATGTATCACCTTTAAATAAGTATAGTCAACCTCGAAATAAAGTACGAATTTTTACTGAGCCGTGATGTTCCTCTTAAGGATATTTACGTAGTAGAAGTACGAATTTTTGCTAACATTCTTTTCTCCCGATAAGCAGCCGTTCTATTCGTAAGTCTGTTCACGACAACTACCAGGAAATACCCACTGAAAAACTTCTGGCTTTCAAGGTTGTACATCCTATCGGCGCTTGTTAGACTTATTTTTAATAAGCAAAAATATTTTTTATGCTGCTCAACCATAATAAGAATTCCCATCTTTCCTAGTTCAGCATAGCTTGCTGCATTAGCTATATGGACAAGAAAATGCCAGGAGGTAGCGGTTTATGAATTTTAGTATGTCGGATGCTCTTGTTCAGAATGTTAGTAAGACACCAAGTCAACATGAACAATGGCAAAAAGAGGAACATGCCGATCAGCTGGCTTACTGGAAACACCAATTAAAAGAAGTGCCACTAGCCCTGGATTTACCCATAGATCGCCCTCGCACATCAGGTCTTTCTCCTGTGACAGCAAGATATCCCTTTACTTTGCCACAACAATTGTCTAACGCGCTTAAAATGCTTAGTCGACAAGAGGAAGTTAGCTTCTTCATGCTCCTGTTCACAGCTTTGCAGATATTACTTCATCACTACACAGGTCAAGAAGATCTGCTTGTAGGGACTTCCAGTATGGAACGTACTCCAACTGAGTGTATGTTCGTCAATTTTCTTGTACTGCGTACTAGAGTAGCAGACAATCCTCTCTTTCGAGAACTGCTGAGGCAGGTGCGCGAAGTAGTGCTGATGGCATATGTTCATCAAAATGTTCCATTTGAACAGATAGTACAAGCCTTGCACCAAGAGCGAAATACAAGGAGTTATCCTATATGCCAGGTAATGTTTACCCTAGAAGAAGTCCCAATAGAAAATTTAGATGAGCTTGCCCTCAACTTGCCTTCTCTAGAAATAGAGGCAGGTAGTGAAATAGCGAATCTTGATCTTGCAATCTTTGTACAGGATGCAGTAAAGGTGACGAGTGGGTACATCGAGTACAATGCTAACCTCTTTGATGTGAAAACTATTACTCGAATGATCAGTCACTGGCAGAGGCTATTAGAGAGCATCGTAACCAATCCCGATAAGCGTATTGCTGATTTCCCATTATTATCAGATGCTGAGTGGTATCAACAGGTGGTGGAATGGAATGCAACCCAGGTAAATTATCCTCAGAACCTATGCCTTCACCAGCTATTTGAAGCACAGGTTGAGCGAACGCCCGAGGCAGTATCAGTGGTATTTGAACAGGAGCAACTTACCTATCGCGAATTGAACAATCGTGCGAATCAACTGGCGCATTTTCTACATGACCTCGGCGTTGGACCAGAAACAGTAGTTTCCCTGCTTGTTGAACGTGGAATAGCATTCCTGGTTGCGATACTGGCGGTCTTTAAGGTCGGAGGCGCATATCTACCTCTCGATACCCATCATCCTCCCACACGAATCCTTCGCGTGCTTGAACACAGTTCATCCCGCTTTATATTGGCTACAAAAAACTTCGTGCCCCTGCTTTCGCAGACATTGGTAGACATGAATGTTGATGAGCATCCGCAGATTGTGATCATTGAAGATATTCTATTCTCTAATGAATGCATAGAAGGAAATTTACCTACACATGTTACTCCCTATAACCTAGCCTACGTTATTTATACTTCTGGCTCGACAGGGATGCCTAAAGGGGCGATGATCGAACATCGAGGTATGCTTAATCATATCTACGCCAAGGTAACCACGCTTCACGTAACAGCAACTACTACTGTTGCACAGACAGCTTCTCAATGCTTCGATATTTCAGTCTGGCAATTTTTAGCAGTGCTATTAGTTGGAGGACGTGTACATATCTTCAACGATGAAGTTGCTCATAATCCGGTGCAACTGCTCACTCAAGTAGAGCAACACCAGATATCTATCCTCGAAATCGTTCCATCCTTGTTACGGGTGATGCTTGAGGAAATCGAGAGTAGAGGTAATGCTTGCCCACATCTTGAGAAACTGCGTTGGCTTGTTTCTACAGGGGAAGCGTTGGCACCCGAACTTTGTTGGAGATGGTTGAAAGTTTATCCAAACATTCCATTGCTAAATGCATATGGACCTACTGAGTGTTCTGATGATGTTACTCACTTCCCAATCTACCAACCTCTTACAGATACACGAATTCATATACCAATCGGTAGACCAGTAAATAATATGCAACTGTATATACTTGATCGAAGGTTGAGACCGCAGCCGATTGGTGTCAGCGGAGAACTGTATGTCGGAGGAATCGGTGTTGGTCGAGGCTATCTCAATGATGCACTACGAACAGCGGAAGCTTTTGTGGTTGACCCATTTAGTAACGAACCAGGAATGCGTCTGTACAAGACCGGCGACTTGGTACGATATCTATCAGATGGCAACATTGAGTTTCTAGGTCGCATTGATCACCAGGTCAAGATACGAGGTTATCGCATTGAGTTAGGAGAAATTGAAGCAGTGCTGCACCAACATCCTGATGTGCAAGATGTAGTGATTATTGCACGCGAGGATGTGCCCGACGATAAATATCTGGCCGCTTATATTGTAGCATCAACTGGTGTGACTCGAAACAACCTACGTACTTTTTTGAAGGAAAAACTTCCCGAATATATGATACCTTCCACCTTTATGTTGTTGGACACTTTGCCTTTAAATTCTAACGGGAAGGTGGATCGTCGTGCATTGCCTATCCCTGAGCAACTCAGGCACGAAATAGAAGAAACCTTTGTAGCCCCGATGATGCCAGTACAGGAGCAACTCAAGCAAATATGGGAAGAACTTTTAGAGGTACGTCCTATTGGGATCAAGGATAATTTTTTCGAGTTAGGCGGTCACTCGCTACTCGCTGTTCGTCTTGTTAGTAGGATAGAGCAGGTCTGGGGCAAGAAAATTTCCTCGGCTACCTTGCTTAAAGGAGCAACTATAGAACAATTATCTACTATCCTTGTACAACCAGAAGTTGCTATTCCTGAGACTACCCTGGAGCAGGTTAAAGCTAATAACTCTAAACACCCTTTTTTCTTGAAGGGACAGCTAGCATCTTCAGTCAGGTCAATTTTTTCAAACTTAACCAGGAGATAGTGGAAATAACTAGAGAAGGAATATGTATATGGGTACGGTAGTCGCAGCAAAGGTGGTTCGTGATGATGGGATAGAGTATCCAGTGCATTTAGAGCAGGTGAGTGAGCTTAGTAAGTTAGGACGGATTGAATACTCATACGCATATGGACCTCATCTACTGCCTCCATTACCACCTTCAAATGATGGTATGTGGCGATACCAGGCATTGCTACCAGTTCAGGGCGAAACACTTTATCCGCTCGCAATTGGTGGAACTCCTTTACTTGCATCCCCCAATTTACGTGAGCAGACAAATATAGCATCCCTATGGTTGAAGGATGAGACACGATCCCCAACTGGCTCTAATAAAGATCGCGCAACCGCGCTTGTTTTAGAACATGCACTCCACAACAACGTGCAAACTGTGAGCTGCGCTTCTGCAGGAAATGTAGCAGTATCACTTGCCATTGGTGCCGCTGCATCAGGAATTGAGGCTATCATCTTCGTTCCTGTACACGTTTCAGAAGTGAAATTGCAGTTAATGCTTCTAGCAGGTGCTAAAGTGTTTAAGGTGGCGGGGGGATATGAGGCGGCAGTTGAACTTTCACGACAAGCAGCGCTAGCTTTCGGTTGGTATGATCGCAATACAGGCTATAATCCTTTAACCTTAGAGGCGAAAAAGACCGTTGCGCTAGAAATTTGGGAGCAGCTTGGCCGCCGCGTGCCAGATGTAATCTTGTCTCCAGTAGGCGACGGAGTTACACTTAGTGGAATCGCCAAGGGCTTTCGGGAATTGATGATGTGCGGTGCTACTGAGCGGCAACCACGTCTTATCGGCGTTCAGGCTGAAGGGTGTCAGCCATTGAAGGTTGCATGGGAAGGCTGCGAACAATGGCAGTCAGTGCAACCCAAGACAATAGCAGATGGCATTGCTGTTGTCTCTCCAATAAACGCTGCAATGGCTCTTCGAGATGTACGAGAGAGCGGAGGTAGCTTTATTGTAGTCTCTGACGATGCTATGCAACAAGCAATCAGCACACTTGCTGCTAAAGGGGGTATTTTGGTTGAACCTGCTGGGGCAGCAGCATTTGCGGGAATTGATGTGGCGTTAACATCAGGGCTTTTGAAGCACAATGAGAGCGTCGTAGTGCTAGTGACAGGAACAGGTTTGAAGAACCCTCACTATTTGCGTCCCAAGAACTTCAGCCGAGTTTATGAGGTGAGTATGAATTTAGAGGAGGTCAAGCAAGCTCTCAAGTGTTTCTAGGAAGACAGAGTTGATAGACAAAGCTTTCCTTGCTTGAGCATATGTCGTCAGCAGGTAGAATTCTTAAAATTCGTACAGGGATATCAAAATTCTCCAGTCGTTCGGCTAAGTACACACACCTTGTGCTACATCTTGCAAATCATGCTCTCGAAATCGTTGTTACACACAACAAACGGTACTGTTACTCCCCCATAACCTTCACATAGTTGGGCGTCGCTCCAGTGAGATCCCAAAAGAACGCTATCCGATTTGAGCAGAATATGGACATGTTGAATGCGATGAGCATCGGCTTATCCTACGAGAACTATTGCTTCCATTTCTTCACGTTGCGCTACAGTTAATTTTATAGTTTTCTTTCGCATAGATATACCCGATCTGGGTAAAATATGCGACAATAGGAGAGAGATGCTTTATGAAGCTCATATGTAACAAGAGGAGATACCAACATATGTGTTATGACAACAATGCACGTCCACCGTTTCCTCCGGGAGAGAGCGGATCGGCTCGTGGCGAAGATATTGTGTTGACGGGTGCCGACGGAAACCGCTTTTCCACTTTCGCCGCTCATCCAGACTCAGGACAGCAGACAGGCGCACAAATCGTGATTTATCCCGATGTGCGTGGCCTCCACCAGTTTTACAAAGACCTGGCATTACGCTTTGCAAGTATTGGTATCGCGGCAGTGGTAATGGACTACTTCGGGCGTACGGCAGGTCTCACCACAGGACGTGAAGACTCGTTTGAGTTTATGCCCCATATCCAGCAGATGTTAGCGAAAAATGTCTATAGCGATGCACGCGCCTCATTGGAATACCTACGTACACAGGTAGGGAGTGCTAACAACGCTTCTTTCACGGTTGGTTTTTGTCTTGGTGGAAGTATGTCGCTCTACACGGGATCAGAAGACCTTGGTTTCGCAGGTGTGATCGGCTTCTACGCGGGTTTGAGCCGGAAGATGGACGACAGCAAAGGGACCGTGCTTGAGTCTGCCGATAAGATCAAAGTACCTGTACTTGGACTCTTCGGTGGTGCTGATCAGGGCATTCCCGCTGAGCAGGTACAACAGCTTGATGAGCAACTGGACAAGGCAGGTGTAACACATCAAATCATCACCTATCCAGGTACACCACATAGTTTCTTTGATCGTAAAGCAGTCGAATTCACAAACGAATCTACAGATGCCTGGAAGCGAGTTCTTGGCTTTATTGCTGAGCAGACACAGAAAGTACCAGCATAAAAGGCAAAAAGCCAGGTGCAGAAAATTGGCTTGCTCATTTTCTGCACCTGGCTTTTTGCCTTTGAATAGCTATTGCCTTTTTTGTCGCACTTAGCTATACTAGGCGAGTACACAATATATAATACTCCAGCGATGATGAAGAGAAGTAGTTTGTTAGGAATGACAGAGAGCCGACGGATGGTGCAAGTCGGTGATTCGTAACAAGTGAAGGGCACTTCGGAGTTGGACTGAATGAGTGGCTTCACAGAGGTGAAGAAGCAGGGTGGAACCGCGCTTCATGCTATAAGACGTTGTGGCCCCAGGCCAGCGCGAGCATGTGTCGTCCCTGGGCGTGCAATGACGCCTGGGGCTTTTTTTATTACATGCCTTGCATTCATTCCGGATAAGATGAAGGTTGGACACCCCAACGTCGTTCCGGAATGATTTTAAGGACAAGAAGGAGGCCACTCATTCATGACTCAGACAGAAGACAAATCAGAGATCAATGATACTCCGTTGGTGCCAATTGATAAAATCGTGTCGCTCTGCAAGCGGCGCGGCTTTGTGTATCCCAACTCCGAAATCTATGGTGGTGTTTCAGGTATCTACGATTTTGGGCCGATGGGCGTCGAACTACGCAACAATATCCGTCGCTACTGGTGGTGGTCGATGGTGCAGAATCATGATAATGTTCTAGGTATCGAGGGTGCCATCATCACCCATCCGCGTGTATGGGAGGCGAGTGGACACGTCGAGAACTTCGTGGACCGTCTCGTCGATTGCAAAAAGTGTAAGCGGCGTTTCCGTATCGATCATCTTGAGCCAGAAAACCTTGAGCAGCATAAATGCCCCGTCTGCGGTGGCGAACTGACAACAGAGCCGCGTGTCTTTAACCTGTTGATGGAAACCTACCTCGGTGTCGTCGAAGGAGACCGAATGAAGACATACCTGCGCGGTGAGGCTTGTCAGGACATTTACCTGGACTACGACAATGTGCTCAAATCATCACGCGTGCAAATTCCGTTCGGCATATGCCAGATCGGCAAAGCATTCCGTAACGAGGTTACACCGGGGAACTTCTTGTTCCGGCAACGCGAGTTCGAGCAGTGGGATCTACAATTCTTCGTCCATCCAGACGAGATGCAGAAGTGGTTTGACTACTGGAAAGAGTTCCGCTATAGCTGGTATATGAGCATTCTTAACCACAAGGATCGCATTCGCTTCCGTGAGCATGGCAAAGACGAGTTGGCACACTACGCCAAACAAGCATATGATATCGAGTATAAAACGGTCCTTGGTTGGCAAGAGTGGGAGGGTATTCACTGGCGCCAGGATTGGGACCTCTCACGGCACAGCCAGTATAGTGGGCAAGATTTGAGCTACACGGACCCAAACACGAAGGAGCGCTATATTCCCTGGATTGTCGAAACATCCGGAGGTGTAGATCGCACCTTTCTTAATCTGTTGCTTGATGCCTATGAGGAAGAGCCTGATCCATCCGGTAAGGAGCCACGAACGGTGCTGCGGCTGCATCCAATGCTGTCTCCAGTGAAAGTTGCAGTGTTGCCACTACAAAAAAACAAGGAAGAGCTGGTTACAACGGCAAAGGATATTCATAAGAAACTGCAACGCTTGATGGTTTCGCAGTATGACGATGTGCAGAACATTGGACGCCGCTATCGTCGACAGGACGAGATTGGCACGCCTTATTGCGTGACCATCGACTTCCAAACATTGGACGATCAAACCGTTACAGTACGTGAACGCGATCATATGACGCAAGAGCGCATAGCCATCAGTGAACTTCCAATGTACCTTTTGGAGCGCGTTTCCTGGAAATAAGCCATGCATAGTGAGAGCAGCATGGCGATTTGCGATAGTACTATTGTCGAGATTGCCATGCTGCTCTCACTATGCTACATGCTGTGCCTTTTGTGTATTTGGTTCGTCTGATATAGTAATAAAGAGAAACAAACAATTCACAAGAGGACGTATTCTGCATGACATGTATCACTTCATACAATATCCTAGCTGGCGGTTACGATTTGCGTAAAGATGGTTTCACGCAACGTACGCAAGAACTCACCTCGATCATTCGCTCTACTCAACCAGATGTTGTAGGACTTGCTGAAGCCATCAATCCTGCAATAATACAGCATCCTCTCGTTATTGAAGAGATTGCAAATTCACTCGATATGCAACTGGTGCTGGGTACCGATTTAGACAATTGTGACGATTTTCAAACAGCGCTTTTGACCAAGCTTCCTATTGTTTATAAGAAGGTTCACTCACTGCCAGGGGTTTTGATGAGACCGCTTTTAGAGGTGTGTGTGGAAGAGACTGATGGACAACAGCTTGTCTTGTTCGTGGCTCATCTAACAGCTGCATTCAACAAAGGATGGGCAGGCAATGCTATTCGGATGCGTGAAATGCGTGAAATTCTACGTATCATGGCACAAGTACAGGACAAGCCTCATGCAATCATGGGCGATTTCAATTCAATGGCCCCCAGTGACCCTTTCAAGGCAAGCTTTCTACTACGCTACCTTGTACATGTTGATCGCAAACAGCAATCAGTGGGGATAATTGATGGACAACCATACCTTGCTGCTGTTGTGCCCAAATCCCTACGCTTTCTTAACCCACTGCTTCAGGCCATTCCTGAAAGTACCTTGTTGAGCGCTCTGTTTGATCTTGCCGCATCATTCTATGCGCCGCGCAGTCCAATTGCACAGATACAAGCCGCTGGTTATGTTGACAGCTATCGTCATCTTCATCCTGATTCATTGGGGTTTACCTGCCCGTCGGCAGCACCAGCGGGACGCATCGACTTCATCTTTGCTAATCCTGCGTTGGCAGAGCGTTTGGAAGCATGCGATCCCATTCTCGAGGGCGGTGGCTTCGTCGGTAGTCAGGCAAGTGATCATCTTGCAGTTTCAGCTACTTTTGGGCTTGCAATAAAAAACGATGATCAGGGAATACGCTTCGCTAGTGCAGCACATACCCACTGATCATCATTGTGTCCTGGTTCTATTGAAACACATCTTTCGTCTTGTCAAAGAGGTTACGAAAGATGTTTTTGTCATTTTGCTCAGTTTGTTCACGCTCAAGGCGAGCGAATTCTTCAAGCAAATGTTTCTGCTCGGATGTCATATTCGTGGGTGTCACTACTTTGACAAGTACGTGCTGGTCGCCACGCGCACTGCTATGAACAACAGGTACGCCCATACCTTTAAGACGGAATGAACGTCCGCTCTGTGTGCCAGGGGGAATCTTGAGTGGTGTCGTCTTATTATCGATAGTCGGCACCTCGACCTCATCACCAAGGGCTGCCTGTGCAAAGCTGACAGGGAGTTCATAGGCAATATCGTTGCCTTGCCGCTTGAAGAATGGGTGTGGCTTGACCGTCAGAATTACGTACAGATTGCCAGGAGTGCCTCCACGCGCGCTCACCTCGCCTTCGCCCGTCACACGAACATTTATACCATCATCGACACCCGCAGGAATGTTGACCACGACACGACGATTATTCCGTACACGTCCCTGTCCACGGCACTTCTCGCAGGGAGTCGTAATAATTTTTCCTTCACCTCGACAACGCTCACACATGGTCACGTTGACAAATTGACCAAAGATTGACTGCTGTACACGGCGAAGTTCACCAGTACCCTGACAAGAGGGACAGCGTGAGGTCGACGTTCCAGGCTGTGCTCCACTGCCACGGCAAGACCCACAGGTCTCCCAACGCGGCAGTTCAATTTCTTTCTGACACCCAAATACCGCTTCTTCAAAGGTGATTGTCAGATCATAACGCAGGTCCGCGCCACGTTGTGTACTAGAACGACGTTGTGTACCACCCGTTGAACCCGCGAAGAAGGTCTCAAAGAGATCATTGATATTGGTAAAGCTACCAAAGTCATTGAAGCCAGCACCAGCACCCGCGCCGTTGCCGAGACCTGCATGACCATAGCGATCATAGGCGGCACGCTTTTGTGTATCGCTGAGTACCTCATATGCTTCGTTAATTTCAATGAAGCGGCCTTCCGCCTCTTGCTCTTTATTTGCGTCAGGGTGATATTGTTTAGCAAGACGACGAAAGGCTTTCTTCACCTCATCCTCGGTTGCGGTGCGAGCCACACCTAATATTTCATAATAGTCACGTTTATTCGTCGCCATCGCCAAGTCCTTCTTTTCCGTCATACACACAATGTGGTGTCTTGTAAACCACGTTATCCATTGAAATACGTTGCTTGCTTTTATTTTTCATAGAAGACGTTAATAGTAGATTACGTCAGTTAGCAGTGTATACGCAAGAGTGATAGCCCAACTAGGATAAATAGAACGCGCTACAGTACAATTCTCTAAGAAATCGCACCATAGCGCATCCCCTATTCCTACATTTCCTTGTATTCGCCCTCGATGGTGTCATCTCTGGCAGAACTCTGTCCTGGCTCCGTTGAGCCAGTACCAGCACCAAAGTCAGCACCAGGAGTTCCCTCACCACCACTCTGACGGTAAATCGACTCACTGATCTTGTAGAATGCTTGCTCAAGTGCCTCGCGAGACGACTTAATGCGGCTTACGTCATCAGTTGAGAGGGCCGAGCGCACATCGGAAATCTTGGACTCAAGCTCGCTCTTCTGTTCAGAGGTGATCTTATCACCCAGTTCAGCAATGCTCTTCTCAGCACGATAAGATGCACTGTCGGCAAGGTTACGCTCCTCGACCTCTTCCTTGCGACGCTTGTCCTCGACGGCGTGAGACTCTGCGTCACGTACCATCTTCTCGATCTGGTCCTTGTTAAGACCGCTAGAAGCGACGATGGTAATCTTCTGCTCACGTCCAGTACCGCGGTCGCGGGCTGAAACGTTCAGGATACCGTTGGCGTCAATGTCGAAGGTCACTTCAACTTGTGGTACGCCGCGTGGGGCTGGTGGAATGCCATCAAGGATGAAGGTACCGAGCGAACGGTTGTCCTTCGCGAATTCGCGCTCACCTTGTAAAATGTTGATCTCTACACTAGGCTGATTGTCACTCGCGGTTGAGAATACCTGGCTCTTCTGTGTTGGGATAGTTGTGTTGCGCTCAATCAACTTGGTCGAGACGCCACCCATGGTCTCAATGCCCAGTGAAAGCGGAGTCACGTCGAGCAGGAGTACATCCTTCACTTCACCAGTCAGCACGCCAGCCTGAATCGCGGCACCGATTGCCACCACTTCATCAGGGTTCACACCACGATTTGGCTCACGATCAAAAATGCGCTTGACCATATTCTGTACAGCAGGCATACGTGTCTGACCACCGACGAGCACAACCTCATCGATCTCGCCCGGACGAAGGTTAGCGTCAGAGAGTGCCTTTACGACAGGGCCACGGGAACGCTCAACGAGGTCCTCGGTCAACTGTTCAAGCTTCGCACGTGTAAGTGTCATGACAAGGTGCTTAGGACCACTAGCATCGGCTGTGATGAAAGGCAAGTTGACCTCTGTCGACATTGAGCTTGAGAGCTCTTTCTTCGCCTTCTCAGCGGCTTCCTTTAAACGCTGTAGAGCCATGCGGTCCGTACGTAGGTCGATGCCCTGCTCCTTACGGAACTCGTCGGCCAGCCAGTTGATAACGCGCTGATCGAAGTCGTCACCGCCGAGGTGTGTGTCACCGTTGGTACTCTTTACCTCGAAAACGCCATCGCCGAGTTCCAAGTTGGAGATATCAAAAGTACCACCACCAAGGTCATAGACAGCGATCTTCTCGTCTTTTTTCTTATCAAGGCCATACGCAAGAGATGCAGCGGTTGGCTCGTTGATGATACGCAGCACATCCAGCCCTGCAATCTGTCCCGCATCCTTCGTTGCCTGACGCTGAGCGTCATTGAAGTATGCTGGAACAGTGATGACAGCTTGTGTGACACGCTCGCCCAAGTACGCCTCAGCATCTGTCTTGAGCTTCTGCAAAATCATTGCGGAAATCTCGGGGGGACTATATGTCTTACCCTGAACCTCTACCCAGGCATCTCCATTCTTCGAGCGTACAACCTTATAGGGAACGAGACGCTTGTCGCGGTCTACGTCGATATCTTCAAACTTGCGCCCCATGAAACGCTTGATGGAATAGACAGTATTCTCAGGATTGGTAATCGCCTGACGCTTTGCTACTTCACCGACAAGACGATCACCATTTTTATTAATGGCAACAATTGAAGGTGTGGTGCGTGCTCCTTCGGCGTTAGGAATAACGACTGGCTCGCCACCTTCCATTACCGAAACACATGAGTTCGTGGTCCCTAGATCTATACCAATAACTTTTGGCACGATTGCCTCCTACTTATATGTACTATAAGGGCGAATAGAACGCCCCAAACGATGTTTTTTTTGTATTTGATAGCACAAGTGAATGTGCTTGAATTGTTTTGCCTATACTGCTGATGATGTACGAGAAATTCTATTTCATATATATAAACATAGGTTTATATTTTGGATATTCCCATTTTTGAGGAATCTGACATTTCACATTAGTACATCCCTTATTGGTCAGACTCGTATCCGTACATCTCGGCAAGCAGTTCGTTCATGACCTGTGCCATGTAGCGTACAACGGCAATGGCACGGCCATACTGCATACGCGTAGGTCCAATGACGCCTAGCAGACCGCCAATTTTGCCCTCTTGGCCGTACCGCGCAACCACCATGCTCACGTCTTTCATATCGTCCCACTGGTTCTCACCACCGATGATGACCTGCACACCGTCAGAGGCGCGTAGATGCTCGGCAAGGACAGGTAGAAAACGGTTTTGTTCCAGCACCTCCATGACCTTACGGACACGTTCGTTGCGTTCCTCTTCGGGTCCCATGCGGCTGTATTCTGGCTGCTCAAGAATGTTAATTACGCCTTCACGATAGAAGACATCACCTAGAATATCGCCATGTTGTTCTAAGATATGAGAGATGCTGTTCCCAATCAGCCGTTCAACAGATGTGAGGTCGTGCTGCTTGAGCAGCGCGTCTATCTCAAGTGAGTTTTTATTCTGTAACAGTCTATTTAGGTGTGCAGCAGCAGTACTCAGTTCTTCTTGTTGAATAGGTGCTTCAAGCAGCAAACGCTGTTGCTTCACCGTACCATCTATCAAAACCAGTACGACATAGGCCGAAAGCTCCGTTACCGAGAGGACCTCAAAGTGTTTGAGTCGCCCCTCTGCAGATCGTGGCTGTGTCATTACTGCAGCACTATGTAACAACCGCGCCATGACCGAAGCGGTAAGCCGCACCCACTGGTCTAACTGATCCTGTACCTGGTAGAATTGGTGACGAATGAGCCTCTGCTCGTCCATCGATAATGCCGATTCTCCCATGAGATGCTCGACAAAATAACGATATCCCAAATCTGTAGGTACGCGTCCAGCCGAGGTATGTGGCTGGAAGATAAGATTTGCTTCTTCCAGCCCTGCCAATTCGTGTCGCACAGTTGCAGAACTAAACTGCAGTCCGTATTTCCGTACAAGGGTATCAGACGCAATAGGAATGGCAGTGTGAATATACTCTTGAACCAGAGCACGCAAGATTTGCTGCTTGCGCTGGCTTAATGGTGTCATTGTATGTACCTCGTGCCATTTGCCGTTGTGCTCTCACTCGTGAGAAAATCCTTTTTATGGCAGACTAAGAATGAACTTCGTCCTAGCCTTGCTCATACTAAGCAATAGGATATGCTTTAGCAAGATGATACAACGTTTGTCAATGCTGATTGCTAGCACTCTCACCATGAGACTGCAAATACAGAATAGCACTCCTAGGGGGGAATTGTCAAGAGGAAAAAAGCCGCGAAAATGACCGACGAGTGTCTTAACCTTGGGCAAGCAAAGTTAAACTACTAGACGGAAGGAGGAACACTTATTCATGACTTTCCGCCTCCATTACAGCAGGAGTCTAGAGTCATGCGAACAGTTAATCACCTCTTCCAGTGTGCGGTCCCGTACTTACTTCTAGCACTCGTCTCGCCAATATTATTTTAATATGGATGTTCCAGAGATAAATTTTATTACCTGACGAGATAATAGCCTATTCCTGGTTCAGTAAGAATGTGAAGAGGTTTTGACGAATCGACCTCTAATTTACGTCGCAGTCGCCCAATATAGACTCGTAAATATTCAGCATCTCGACTGTGTTCCGTGCCCCACACACGCTGAAGGAGTGTCTCGTGTGTAAACACCTTGCCTGCGTGCAAGATCAACTCTTGCAGTAAACTGAATTCCGTAGGAGTGAGCTTAACACGTTCACCGTCGCGCCAGACCTGTCGCTGCTCAAAATCAATCTCGATATTCCCAAAGCGTTGCACGCCAACCGAGCGAGGAGTATCGACCCAACTGGCACGCCTTAGAACAGCCTGTACCCGTGCCAATAGTTCTCCTACGCCAAAAGGCTTGGTCAAGTAATCATCCGCTCCCTGGTTCAATGCAGCTATTTTGTCGGCCTCTTCTCCCAATGCGGTTAGAATGATAATGGGTATAGTGCTCGTTTTTCTGATACGATGGCATACTTCTAGTCCATTCATTTGAGGCATCATAATGTCCAGTATCACCAGAATAAAGGTTGTTTGCTCAAACTCAGCAAGAGCTTCCCATCCATTGGTGGCAAGTTTTACTTTGAATCCATGTTTTTCCAGCGAGCGTCTCACGAGTTCACGGATATTTGGCTCATCATCGACAACTAAAATATACTTCTCCTGGGGCATCTTCGCCCTGCCTTTCTAAGGTTGTCTCTCATCTCTTCAACGAGAAGTCCTCTCTTCTTTCGCCAAGTCAGTTTTTTGCTTCTCTATAGATACTGCTGTTCTCGCTCCTGGGCGCGTAGCACCATGGAAGGAAACCATAAGTGAAATACGGCTCCACTCTTGCCATCGGTTCTATTCTCGGCCCAGATTCGCCCACCATGAGCTTGAACAAATCCCCGGCAGATAGCCAGACCCAGACCAACTCCGCTACTGCTTCGTTCGTGACCACTCTCTACTTGATAAAAACGATCAAAGACACGCTCGACGAGGTGCGGTGGAATGCCCGGCCCACTATCGGCAATATGCAAAGTAAGCCCTGTTCGTTTTTTTGTCTGCTCACGCTCATATGTAGCTGAAATCTCTATAAGGACATCTGGGCCACCATACCGTTGAGCATTCTCAAAGAGATTGCGCAGCACGATCTGAATACGTCGTCCATCCACATAGAGCAGTGGCATATCTTTAGGTAAACGGATCTGAACGCGATATCTTTCATTGTACACGGCCGCAAGAGACTCCTCAAGCAAAGAACTTAGATGGTAAGTACCAGGATAGAGCTTGAGTGTGCCTGCCTCTACTTGTGCCATCTCCAGCAGGTTCGTTACGAGGTCCGCCATACGGTTACTCTCCGCCACGATCTGACTCAGGCTGTACTCTTGCCAGTTCGTATCCACCTCGCCGCCCGTTTCTTCTAGCAGACTCGTAGCAAATCCCTTAATAGCTGTCAACGGAGTACGGAGTTCATGAGAGACAATGGCTAACAAGTTTCTCTTGATACGCTCTCCCTCATTTTGTTTGGTAGTGTCTTGAAATATCCTTCCACGCCCAATAAGTGCGCCTTTTGCGTCTCGAACATGGAATAGTCGCATGCGTATATTCCGCAGAGCCGGTACAAATTGATTGTGTGTCTTATATGAACCACGTATCTGAAATTCTACGACATGCGGTCCACGTCCTTTCGTCATCGGTTCAACTACCTCGTGATAGATTTCAGAGCTGCCAAATATTGTAGTCAGCCTCTCATGCAGGTTGCGATCGTGAATGCGACTGTTTATCAACTCTTGTTGAAGCATACCTACTTCTCGGCTGAAGATATGATTGGCATAGACAATTTGTCCATCTGGGCTTTCCAGTAGAATACCCTCATCCATACTTCGCATGATAGCATCCAGCGTGTAATACTGAGCCTGAATCGTTTCATCACTTTTTTGAAAATGAGTTCGTATCTCTCTTTCCATAGCAGAGAAAGCTGCAATAAGATTGCCTATCTCGTCCTGCCGACCTTGATCCCTGTCAAGCAGATGGCTATGCATCACCTGCGTAGGCTGGTCTGGTTGAATCTGTGAAATAGCTTTCGCAAGTCTGGTGAGAGGGGAGATGACACGGTAATGCATCATAAACCAGAAAAAATTGGCTCCCAGGAGGAGCAATGCCAGCGCTGCTATCAACCCGTACTGAAAATTCGTGAGTGCAACAAACGCGATATCGGTCGGACGTTGCACTACTATAGCCCAGCCCTCCTCCGGTATAGGGACATAGCTATAAAGCCAACTACGGGTTTGAGCGTGTGTGATGAAATTGCCTGCTTTTCCTTGAAGCGCATCATGAGAAGCACGTATGAGACCATCATAATCTTCAGGTAGATTGAGGAACGCAAAAATCCCTTTGGTTGTTGCTATTGTCTGTCCTATATGATCAATAACCCACAGACCCACTTTACTGCTCGGTGATAACCGCTGATGAATTGTATTTAGTCGAGAAGTAAGTTTATCAAGAGATAAGTTGATGATCATCACACCGACTACTTGCCCCCTAGTATTCGTGATACGGGCAGCAATAGGGACGACATAGCTATCGGTAATAGCACTAATGGTGCCTGATGAGACAAAAGGTGCATCACTTTTGAGGGCTTCTTGAAAATAATCGCTTGTATTGAAGTTTTGACCGATGGCACTCGGGCTGAAAGGATAGTTGATGATCATTTTACCGGACGGATCACAGACAAAATACAGACTGATATCATGGTGAGCGTTGGCAGCATTAGCAAAAATAGATACGAGTTGCTTCGCATCCAAATCTTTGGCTGCCTGGAATGTCGATAATTCGCTATCTATCTCTGACGCCGCCTTCAAGTTGGCTTCTAATTCCAATGCTACGGCCTGTGCGAGGCCTAGATCGGATTGAAAAGCGTTTTGTGTCAAAACATTCTTTTGAAATATGTAAAGTCCTGTACCACCCAGCAGAACAGGAACTACAAAGAGGAGATAGAGGCTGAGCAACTGTAAACCGATCTTCTGCCGTATCAGGTAGGGCATACTATACCTCCCAGGAAGAGAACAATAGCCTTTGTGCGATTAGTATGTATGAAACCTCTTTTCTTAGCAATTCCTTTTCTCTCTGAAACAATTTTACTCAAAAATTGTTATATATTTTGTTATATTTCGATAGCTATATTTATGAGTTTTTTACAGTATATCATGTATACTTCTCACATATCTCGTTCAATTTTCTCGGCTTACTTGCTTGTAGTCACTGCATTAATTTTTATTAGCGCGATGAACAAAGGAGTTGAACCGAGAAGAGTGTGATGACTGTCCTTTTTATTTGTGGAGGGAATAAACATGTCCAAACCCACAACATTTGCTTCAGGAAAGAGGAGCATCCGACATGGATTCCTGCAGATGATGTTTGGCTTCATGGCGATCATGCTCGTACTGGCGGCATGCGGCTCTACTTCAACGACGAGCGGGAGTGGTCCAGTGACCATGGGTGTCCTATCCTGTTTTACCGGCACATTGGCTAGCCTCGGACAGGCTATGTTGCAAGGCTCACAGGTGGCACAGAAAGCGATTAATGATGCGGGTGGTATCCTCGGAAGGCAACTGAATCTGGCACACGCTGACACACAGTGTGATGAAGCTGACTCTGTACCTGCGCTTCGCCAACTCCTGGGTACTCAGAATATGGTTGGGATTATCGGCCCGGAGACTCAGGAGATCAGTGCTGACGCACCCATCATCACATCAGCCAAAATTCCGGACGAGTTCCAGGGGGGTAGCACACTCTTCGACCACAATACCAATCCTTGGCTGTGGCGAGATAGTCCCTCCGACTCTCAACTGGGCGTTGCCATGGCTCTCTATGCGCACAAGAAGGGGTATCACACTGCTGCACTGATGTTCTACTCGGACATTGCGGCGCAGACCTTCGCGGCCCCAATCAAGGCAGCCTGGCAGAAACTCGGACATTCGATCGTGTCCGACGTGACTGTGGCACCGGACCAGACCTCCTACCGCAGTCAGGTGCAGCAGATCATTAACACACACCCTGACGTGATTTTTACACAAACGGATGCAGCCACGGCGGCCGTCGTTTTCCAGAACTTCAAAGAGCTGGACAACCTTGCCATCCCGTTCGTGGGTACCGATGTTACAGGTGTTGACGAATATCTGAAGGCCGTCACCTATGCAACTGCCCATGCCCATCTCACCTCGATCTACGGGACCTCGGTCACAGGACAGGCTGCCGATGCATTCAACCAGGTCTTCGCAGCGAAGTTCGGGAGTACAGCCCAGCCACTCGCCAACGCGAACTACGCTTATGACTCGGTCATCAGTCTTGCCCTTGCCATTGACAAAGCGAACTCCACGTCGGGTACCGCCATCAACGCGGCTGTGAACACCGTAACCAATCCGCCGGGGACTCAGTGCTACACCTATAAGGACTGTCTGAAGTTGCTAAAGGCAGGAACAAAGATCAATTACGAGGGTGCCAGTGGCGACCTCAACTACAACCAGTACCATAACGTGTTCGGGCCTTACGGCGCTTTTCAGGTCAACCCCAATGGCCAGGAGCAACAGGTCATGCTGCTCTCAGCACCTGACCTAGCAGCTGCCACGCCTTAACACCTGATTGACCGCTATCAGTTCCATACCGGCCTTCCTTTTGCACAACAAACGATGGCTGGTATGGAACGTATTCGACTCACATGCTTAACTGTACAAGAGAACACCGTAATATCAAAGCTGCTTGCGAGTCTTGCCAGAGAGAGATGAAAGTCTTCTCTACATTATGCCTTTCATTTGTGGAGGGAATAGACATGTTCATGAACAAAACATTTTTTAAAGGGAAATCGAGACTCTCAAGTGTACTCCACTCAGTTTCTACGGTTGACATGAATCATCTCAAGGGACTTCTCCGCGTAGCACCTGTGGCAAAAATCTCATTGGCCTCCGGCTCTTTCCTGGAGCCTCAACAATGCCCTGAGTGTAAGACTGAACTAGGAGCCTCAAACGAGCTGTACAGTCACATTGCTATCTGTGATCATTGTGGCTATCACTTTGTCTGGTCTGCATTCAATCGAATAGAACACCTGGCTGACCCTGGCAGCTTCAGGTCCATAGGTCAGGATATCCGGCCAATAGATTTTTTAGACTTTGTTGAAGAGCAGCCTTATTCCGCGAAACTTCTTTCGAAACAGGAGCAAACTGGACTCAGTGATGCTATTCTCATCGGTCGTTGTCGTATAGGTGGAACAGAAACGGTCCTGGCGGTTTTGGATTTTCACTTCATGGGCGGTAGTATGGGATCAGTTGTGGGAGAGCAAGTCACGGTTGCCTTTGAGTATGCTACGAGACACCGCTTACCGGTAGTAACCGTTGTCACTACCGGTGGTGCGCGCATGCAGGAGGGAATCATCAGCCTGATGCAAATGCCAAAAACGGCTGCGGCAGTTCAGCATTTTCAAGCCTCAGGCTTACTCTACCTTTCTATCCTGGCGAGTCCTACAACAGGAGGAGTGTTTGCCAGTTTCGCAAGCCTGGGAGATGTGATCCTGGCTGAACCAAAGGCGATCATTGGTTTCGCTGGACCTCGGGTGGCAGAACAAGTTACAGGACAAAAGCTTCCTATAGGCTCACATCGAGCCGAAATGCTACTAGCATCCGGCCAGCTCGATGCAATTACCGCTCGATACGATCTACCACATACTGTCGCAACAGTATTGAAAGCGACAGTGGTATACGCGAAACAACACCGCTCACATAATGTACGCACAAACGAACTTCCACTCGTGCCTGCTCACACTCCCAGGCATACAGCCTGGGAAATTGTGAATCTCGCCCGACGCCCAGATCGTCTCACCGCACGCGACTACATTCATCATCTGTCTCCAAATTTTCTGGAATTGCACGGCGACCGCTGCTATGGCGATGACTCAACAGTTGTAGCAGGTCTGGGAGATATCGCCGGACATACTGTTATTTTTGTCGGACAAGAGCGGCACTACCGTACTCATGAAAACCAGGGAGAAGAGGTGCAGACGAGACCCCGGCCAGAGGGATACCGCAAAGCGATCCGCATGATGGAATTAGCCGCCCAACTGCACTGTCCACTGGTGACATTCGTTGATACTTCTGGTGCTGACCCTGGAGTTGAAAGTGAAAGACATGGTATAGCGTGGTCTCTGGCTCACTGCCTCTCTACGATGAGCAGTTTACCGGTGCCAATTGTGACAGCTATCATCGGTGAAGGAGCCAGTGGAGGAGCAGTAGCATTTGCAGTTGCCGATTCTATACTGATGCTACAAAACGCGATCTATGAAGTCATTGCGCCTGAAGGAGCGGCAACTATCTTGTATCGAGATGCACAGAAAGCCAGTCAGGTTGCAGAGCAATTGAAACTGACAGCCTCTGACTGTCTGCAACTGGGTGTTATAGATGCCATAATACCGGAACCGTTGTCAGGTATACACGCTGATCCTCTCATAGTCATGCAAGCGCTTCAGCAGCATCTGCTTCATGCTATCACTGAACTTGAGCAAGTTTCTGTGAAACAATTACTTGCTCGGCGATACCGCAAGTTTAGGCGGTATGGACAGTTCCAACGAAGGCCGTATCTATTGACACGCGCTTCAATGACCGCAGTTGAGTAGGGACAGAGCTTACTACATCAGTTCAAAAATCGGTTTTCTGGAGCAATTATCTCGAGATTATTCACTTCTGTTGTCCATTGGGGAGAACAGGAGAATGGTCTCGCATCCTAATTGAACCCTGAGGCAAGATTGAGATATTCTACTCAAAGAAGTATAGGAGAATTAATGGCAACGATCAGTGGAACCTCAACACAAACTCAGACAATCACATTGCAGTATCTACTGCTTGAAATCAGTGTAAGTGCTATGTGTAAGGTGATTGAAAGGAAGAGGTGGCAACATGCATGAAGTGCTCCTGACCCTTGGCTTCGGACTCGTTGCGGCCGCCATCCTATCGCTGTCCGCTGTGGCATTCACGCTCGAGTATGCGGTAACCAATGTAGCCAATCTCTCCCATGGAGAGATACTGACGGTAGGAGCCTACACCGCCTATCTCATACACCGGGCGACCGGAAATACGCTTCTAGCCGCGCTAGGCGCAGCGGCCGCAGGTGGGATACTAGCCTTCATAGTGCACATCACGGTGATAGAACGTTTCGTCAGTCGTGGTATTGGAACCATGTCAGTCTTCATTGCCACACTTGGTATATCCTTCGTGATGCAGAACGTGCTGGTTATTATCTTTGGCGCGGCTAACGTCGCCTACACCATTCCTCAGAGTGCTCCACGGCAGGTCGGGCCTTTCCTGTGGACTTCCACCGAGGAAGGGATCATTATTTCCGCACTCTGCATCACGGCCGTGCTCTACGTAATTATTACGTACACAAAGTTTGGAAAGGCCCTACGAGCCGTTTTTCAGAACCGGCAGTTAGCTCGCGTCACTGGCATCAACGCACGGTTGGTGGGTGCCGCAACCTGGTTTCTGGCCGGTATGATAGCAGGCTATGCTGGCTTCATTCTTGCCGTGAGTGTGGGAACATTCAACCCTTATTTTGGCTTCAGCTTCTTTCTCATCACCTTGACGGCATCGGTCGCAGGTGGACTGGGAAAGCCATTCAGCACGATGGCTGGAGCACTCATAGTCGGCATAGTACTAGAGTTTACGGGTGGATACATCAGTGCCAGCTATGAGCTCGCCTTTGCCTTTGCGATCCTGGCTGTGATCATACTGGTACGCCCACGCGGCCTCTTTACTAATGCGAGGAGGGCTATATTCGAATGACACAGTACCTCATCTCCATTCTCACCGAGGGCGCGATCTTCGGGATCATGGCACTCGGGCTAAACGTCATCTGGGGCTGGTCAGGCGACTTCGATCTCGCCTACTACGGCTATGTCGCGCTAGGTGCTTACATGACGCTTGTATTGACCATAGGCCGCCAGCCTCCCCCAGCCCAGTACATCCTGGGGTTGCAGCTGCCATATCTGGTCGCCCTGCTTGGTGCTGTAGTTTCCTCAGCACTCATGGGGCTTATCGTCGGTCTGATCGCGCTCCGGCATCTCCGCGGCATCTATTTCTCTATAGTTACGTTAGGAGCGGTTTATGTACTGTATGTGTTGGCAAGCCAGTATATACCCCTGTTCGATGGTTACAACGGGCTGTCTGGCCTGTCCAACCCGATGGGAGATGCGCTTGGTTTAGACTTTCAAAGCTACCAGTACTTCTTCCTTGGTTTCTGCGTGTTCATATTCATCCTCGTCGTAATTTTCATGTCACGACTCTCTGGGAGCCGATTTGGACTCGCACTACGATCCCTTCGTGAGGATGAGCGTGCATCAGCAGCCTTCGGTCGTGACATCTACCTGCTGAAATTGAAGGCATATGTTCTAGGCGCCGCGTTTGGCGGTCTGGCTGGTGGTCTATTTGCCGCATACTTGAGTGCCTTCAATCCGTCGGCATGGTCTCCAATTGAAGCAATCATCCTTTACTCCGCCGTTCTCGTTGGAGGAAAAGGAAATATCAAGGGCGTCGTCCTGGGCGTCGTGTTGATGATCGTATTGATCCAGGAATCGACGCGTTTCCTTCCCGATGTTCCGGGTTATCCAAACATCGTTCCCGCACTGCGCGAGATCGTGGTCGGCATAGTGCTCGTGCTTTTCCTCCGCTTCCGACCTCAGGGATTGCTACCAGAGAGTCGGTACATCGACCGCCTGGCCTATGATGGAGTTGAACCGGCAAACGCTCTTGCAGTCAAGAGTGTCGGCCGACCCGAGCGTCGTTTCCGCTTTGCGCAAGATTGTAATCGGCAGCGTGTTGTTCCTGCACCTCCAGCTTCAGAAATTACTACTGCTTCTCCAGTTCCAGCTTCAGAGGTTACTGCTAGGGCACAGGTAAGTCAACCGCTTGCTCAGAAACAATCTGAAGTGGCGACATCCGTATCGCCGATCCTGGTGGTTGAGGGTCTTTACAAGCACTTTGGTGGTGTCGCAGCCGTGGATAGCTGTTCATTCAGAGCTATGAAGGGCCAGGTAACGGGGCTGATCGGCCCTAATGGTGCGGGCAAGAGCACAGCAATTGATCTCATATCGGGGTTCAAACTCGCTGACGCAGGCACCATTTTCTTCGAGGGTAACGCAATCCAGGGCTTGCCTCCTCACCGTATATCCCGCCTCGGGTTGATCCGCACCTTCCAGACGCCGAGAGAATGGCCTGGTCTGACCGTTCTCGAGAATGTTCTGCTGGCGCACTGGGATCCGCAACGGGAGGGACTCTGGCGAGGTCTCATCGGGCAAGGGCAAGTTCAGAAAGCCGCCTCAAAGTCGGAGTTAAGCAGAGCACGCGAGATACTGGCAGAGCTGGGACTCGACAAGATGGTCAACGAGCGTGCAGGAAAACTCAGCGGCGGTCAGAAACGACTAGTCGAGTTCGCTCGTATCCGCATGGCCGCACCCCGACTCGTGATCCTTGATGAGCCGATGGGAGGAGTGAACCCGGTGCTCGGCGAACGTATGGCGACGGCGATAGAAGGCTTTGTCACTTCTGGAACCTCTGTCATTATCGTCGAGCATAACCTTCCTTTCATCGAACGGGTTGCTCAACAAGTGGTCGTGATGGCTCAAGGTGCGGTGATCGCAGCCGGACCATTCGCATCTCTCCGCTCGAACCAGACCGTGATTGATGCATATCTTGGTGAGGTGCCTTTATGAGTAACGAAGTAGTAGCACTCGACATCCAGGGGATTACAGTTGGCTACGGGGGACCGCCTATTATCGAGCAAGTCAGCCTTACGGCACGACGGGGTGCGATCACGGCAATCGTAGGACCAAACGGAGCTGGCAAGTCCACGCTACTGAAAGCAGTGGGTGGTCTTATCCGACCCTCTGCAGGCAAGGTGTTCGTAGAAGGAAAGGAGGTCACCAGCCTACCTGCTGAGAAACTTGTCCGGCGCGGAATAGCTTATGTTCCCCAGGTGGAAAACGTATTTCCCGATCTCACCGTCCGTGAGAATCTTGATATGGGCGGCTATGCCCGCAAATCCGGTGTCCGGGAAAGAATCGAGCAACTGTTCCTCCTCTTTCCCGACCTCAAAGTGGCATCGCATAAGCGAGCAAGTACTCTGAGCGGCGGCCAGAGAACGATGCTATCTCTAGCACGAGGCCTGATGGTTGACCCGGCGGTTCTGATTCTGGACGAGCCAAGTGCTGGTCTGTCGCCTAAGTTCCAGGGGCTGATTTGGGAGCGGATTGAGCAGATCCGCTCCACTAACGTCGCAGTTCTCATCGTCGAGCAGAATACACGCGAGACACTTCGTCATGCGCAGTGGGCCTATGTCCTGGTCCTGGGTCGGAACCGACTGGAAGGGAAAGGACTCGATCTACTGGAGGATGACGAGGTTGTAAACCTCTACGTGGGACGCCTCACCTGAAAACTGTATGATTGGCAATAGGGATATCGGGGACAGCAGTCCCCGAGAAAAGAAAAGTACAGGCCTACGCAACCTATGCTGGGCCTCAAGCATCTAGCAAGAAAGAGTATTGTTGAGTAAGGATGTGGAAGGAGAACGAGTATGCAACCACTGCAAGGAATACGTGTCATTGACTTGACGCGCGTACTGAGTGGTCCTTATTGCACCATGACATTTGCGGATCTAGGGGCTGAGATCATTAAAGTCGAGCCTTCGACAGGTGATGATACCAGGCATTGGGGACCACCCTTCGTCAACGGAGAGAGTACCTATTTCTTGAGTGTAAACCGTAGTAAGAAAAGTATCTGCCTCGACCTCAAGGCTGATCGTGACAAACAGATACTCTGGAAGCTCATTGGTACAGCAGATATTGTGGTTGAGAACTTTCGCCCCGGTGCGCTTGGTAGATTAGGCTTTGGATGGGAGGAAATCCACCGACATGCTCCTTCCGTCATTCTTGTCTCTGTCTCTGGATATGGTCAGACTGGTCCCCTTGCATCACGTCCCGGCTATGACCTCATCGCTCAGGGCGAGGGGGGATTGATGGGTGTTACGGGTGAAGAAGGTCGTCCACCTGTCAAAGTAGGCTTCTCCATTGTAGATATTGGAACAGGTATGTGGGCCGTCATTGGAACTTTAGCTGCGCTTCGTGTGCGCGAGCAAAGCGGAATGGGCGATCACATTGATGTATCACTCCTGGAAACCGTGATTTCGTGGCAAACGTACCTTGCAGAAGCTTACCTTGTCGCAGGTGACATCTCTCGACCCCTTGGAAGTGCTCATCCAACGATTGCACCCTATCAGACCTTTCAAGCTAGTGATGGCTATTTCAATCTAGCGGTAGGAAATGACTCTCTGTGGAATCGGCTCTGCGACATGCTGGATACGGTCTGCGAAGAAGACCGTTGGTATCGTGAGCCAAATTATCTTCACAACGCTGATCGCGTTCTAGTACGTGAGTCACTCGCTCAGGCACTCAACGGGGTGTTTTGCAAACGACCACGTAGCGAGTGGTTGCGAAGGTTGACAAATGCAGGAATACCAGCTGGAAGTGTCAATACAGTAGCGGAGACGTTTGAAAATCAGCAGGTTCAGGCACGTGCTCTGTTGCAGTATGTTGAGCATCCGACTGTAGGACACATGCCAACTGTAAAAATTCCTATTACCTTTGCCAGTACAGAAACAGCGACACCTACTGCACCTCCACTTCTAGGTGCCGATACACGTTCTATCCTTCAAGAGCTTGGCTACACAACAGAGGAGGAATGAAAGTCACCTAACGTCAGGATCAATCCATCTTCAAGTGTGGATCAAGTATGACCCCATCAGTTTCGAGTTGACGACATTGCTCAGAGCTATAACCAAGCAACTCTAGCATCGCAAACGTATGTTGGCCTAATACTGGTGCCGGACGATACATTTGTCCGGGCGTACTGGAATACTTCACAGGAAAACCTATCGTATGAATCGGACCCGCGACAGGATGCTGCACCTCGGTATCCATAGCGCGGGCTTTAACCTGTGGATGTTGATAGACCTCGTCAAGCGTTAATACTGGCCCGCATGGAACACCAGCCTCATCAAATATCTGCAACCATTCCTCTGTAGTACGTGTCTTCAAGGTTGCAGTAAGGGTCTCCACAAGCTGCGTTAGATGTGCCATACGGTCAGCATTGGTAGCAAAGGCTGCATTTTGCAGCAGGTCAGCCCGATTCATCGCCTTGACTAGCAGTTCCCAGTTGCGCTGGTTTGCCGCTCCAATAGCAATCCAGCCATTTGCTGTCGCGAATACCTGGTAGGGGGCTGATAAGCGGTGTGCGGTTCCCAAACGTTGCGGTGCTATTCCGGTGGCCCAATACTCGTTCGATTCCCAGATGGTATATGCCAGGGCCGCTTCGAAGAGCGAGGTATCAATGTACTGCCCTTCTCCTGTACGCACACGTGAAAGTAACGCAGCCAGGATTGCATGGCTTGCATACAGCCCCGCATTGAGATCGCTAATCGGCACGCCAACTTTGGCAGGCTCTTCTGGCGAGCCTGTAACTGATAGCACTCCACTCATCGCTTGCGCCACCAGGTCAAATCCCCCTCGTTCTCGATACGGTCCCGTTTGTCCAAAACCAGAAATAGAGCAGTATACCAACTTGGGATATTTAGCATGCACCTCCTCGAAGCCAAAGCCAAGCCGTGTCATCGTTCCTGGTCGGAAATTCTCCACAAGGACATCGGCAGTTTCAATCAAACGCCACAGCACCTGTTTTCCTGTTGAAGTGCGAATATCAACGGCGATGCCATACTTGTTTCGATTCATTGCCATGAATGCCGCCGATTCCCTGTTATAGTAAGGAGGAGCCATACGCCGTGAATCATCTCCACCGCGCGGATTTTCGATTTTTATGACCTCGGCTCCCAGGTCTGCTAAAAGCATGGTACAAAATGGTCCCGCCATGATTTGAGTTAAATCTAAAACGCGGATTCCTTCGAGTGCGGCTGCCATGGACTTTCTCCCTTTCGTGAACGCTGGTTAGCACGGATGAATCATCCTCTATTGTATACTATGCAAGAGATACATGTAGGTCGGATACAACTACATAAGGAGATGCACTTCAATGTCAAATGGAAACGTGGCCCATCAGCAGGATGAAGGGAAGGTACTACTTGAACAACAGGGACCGATCACGATAATAACGTTATCTCGTCCTACCGCTCTCAATGCCCTAACATGGTCTATGTACCAGCAGATGAATGCTCACCTTGAGCATGTGGCTGCTGATGATACCATTCGTGCCATCATTATTCGTGGAGAGGGCAAGGCATTTGCGGCAGGGACGGATATCAAACAATTTCAAGGCTTTACAGGTGAAGATGGTGTCGCCTATGAGCATACAATGGATGCAATTGTCGAGCGTCTTTACACTCTAACCAAACCAACGATTGCAGCTATTCATGGATATGCAGTCGGTGCAGGTCTCGTTATTGCCTCCGCATGTGATCTTCGCTTTGCTACTCCCACTTCCCGCTTTGGCGTACCTGTAGCTCGAACGCTCGGCAACTGTCTCTCCCTCAAAAACTATCGGCATCTGGTCGACTCATTTGGCGTAATGAGAGTGAAGGAAATGCTCTTTACAGGGCGATTGCTCACAACAACCGACGCTTTGCAATGTGGTTTTTTGACAGCGATTGCGGATGAAGAGAAACTCATCACACATGTGACCGAGGTTGCTCAGCAGATAAGTTCTTTTGCTCCTCTCACGGTCTGGTCGGCGAAGGAGGCACAGCGGCGTTTGAATGCGCCTGCAGAGGCTAGTGATTTCGACGATGTCGTGGCCCGTGTCTACGGCAGTTCCGATTTCGCTGAAGGGGTTCAGGCCTATCTAGAGAAGCGCAAACCGCAATGGCACGGTCATTGAGGTGAGCACTGGGAGACTACCCAAGAACAAACTGCTGAGTGAGGGTGTAGGTGAAGTCAACTGCTATCTTTGTGAGGATATGTTCAGAGCATGTACCACTTGTAACAGTACATGCTCTGAACATATCCTCATGTTAATAAAGTGCGTCACAAACACTTCTATCTACGTGTTTAATGGCCGCTTCCTCCTGTATTTATGGGGGAAGTACCTGATGTAATGCCGTACAAAGTTGGATATTCACCGTCGATCACCCAATCATTGTTGCCGCTTCCCTTCAAACCATCTGCACTAGAGGTAGAGGTTTTATATATGCCAGATGGAATAGTGAAAGCTCCCTGCGTAAAGTTGTATAACTCAGGATTAAAGGCACCGCAAGGCACGCGATCCCAATTGGATGCATTAGGATCGCACGGCTTGCCACTTGCACGCTCAATAATGCTATGCCAAATTGGAGCCGCACCAGTAATACCAACACTATTAGCCGATAAAGAGCTATTATCAGCATTACCGGACCAGACACCAACAACAATATTGGGAGTATAGCCCATCGTCCAGTTATCCACAAAGTTATCAGTTGTACCTGTTTTGGCTGCTACTTGATGAATTTGATAGGTTGGGTCCCAGTCGTTAAAAGAAAGCACATGGTCGTTGAGGAACTCAGATGCACGCGCGGGCTCATCCATAAGAACAGAGGTCATCAAGTAGGCTACTTGTGGACTAATTACACGGATAGCTTGTGGGTGAGCGGCATCGTAGTGATAGAGATTGTGTCCATAGTTATCCCGGATATCAAGAATACTCTGTGGCAGTATCCGTAGCCCTTGATTAGCAAATACTTGATAAGCACCTGTCATTTGTATAAGTGGTACACCCATTGAACCTAAAGCAAAGGAAAGTTGGTTATAATCGGTTACTGATTTGAGATGCAAGTGCTGTGTTTTATTTTTTATTGCAATATCTTCATCTAAAGCAGTAATACCAAAGCGTCTTGCTGTATTGGCAACATTCTCAATACCTGCAAAGGCTAATGCCTTTACTGCTGGTACGTTACGAGAGTTGGCTGTTGCAGCACGAATAGTACTGTTCGTATTAGAATAGACTTTCCCATAATCAGGGGGGAGATATGCATTGTTGATATCGATACCACCACCATTAGGGAAGTATGTTTTTACGTCGGGCAACACCATACTTGGATACCACCCCATCTCAAAAGCTGTCGCATACACAATTGGTTTCCAGGTAGAGCCTGGAGAACGATAAGCCTCTGTCGCTGCATTAAATTGACCATCGATTGTCTTATCATTAACTGCATTGTAGTCAGAGCTACCATCCATTGCCAAAATTTCGCCCGTCTTCGCGTTCATCACTACTGCCGCTGAGTTGTGCAAATTATTGTCACGGCTCAATACTGCGTAGTGACCATAAGGGAAAGGTTGGTACTCCGGTTGGTTTAAATGACGGTCTATGGCTTTCTCAACATAGTCTTCCAGATTCACATCAATAGTGGTACGAATGTTGAAACCAGCTGTGAATAGTCTGATTAGCCCAGCTGTTTCGTCACCATTGCCTAACTTGACTGCGAGTTGTTGTTCGGCCCATTCAAAAAAGTGTGGTGCTCTAATGTTTTGCGTATAGCGGGTGAATGTCATGTTTGCCGTCAGAGTCTCCGCCTGCTGAATCATAGCTTTGGTGATAGGATGACCATCTACTGACATGCCTATGGTAAGCATGTCACGCAGCACTTCATCTTGACGAACTAGAGCACGTGCCCGCGCAGCCTTACCATTGGTTGGGTCATAGCTCACAGGACTTTGTGGCATACCGGCAAGCAATGAAGCGCGAGCAAGACCCAGGACCGGATCAATCTTTCCATTGGGATCTCGATCAAGTTGCGTAATACCCGGAGTACAATGAAAGCTCACGTCACAAGTACGTTGCAAGTGGAAATATTCTTCCACGGCAGCTTCGACACCAAGATCAAGTGTGCCGAATGGAGAGATATTGAAGTACATCTCCATGATTTTCCATTTAGGGTATTGCTGTGTCATACCAATAGCCAGAGCGGCCTCCGGCAACTTGCGGTTCAGCGTTTCTGCATTATCCTTTGTCATGTTTTTAATCAACTGCTGCGTCAACGTACTACCACCACCTTGAATGGAAGCATGCTGGAGAAATGCAGCACCTGCGCGTAACACACCCTGTGGGTCTACACCTGAATTGGTCCAGAAAGTTTTGTCTTCTGCCGCGATCATCGCGTCTTTCATGACCTGGGGTAGGTCGTTGTAATGAATAGGGATGCGTCGACCATCACCATTAGGATCAAATAAGTCTCCTAACAAGACACCATTGCGATCATACATGCGCGACGTTTGCTCAATCTGTTGGTTGGCAAGACTTTGTACACGTGGTAACTGATTTTGATAGTAGCCATATCCATAGGCACTCGTTGAAGAAGTGATGACGAAGAACAATGCCATTAAAGCGATCAAGATACCTGTTCTAGCACGTCCACCATTAGGTCCTTGATTGTGCCAACGATTCCGACGATGACGCATTTGCATCGTGATGCGCATTGTGCGCGAACGCTTCCATGGCTTTCTCTGTAGCATTGGAACACTAGGCAACGGTGTTTGTGATGGATGACGTAGGACCATTGGGGGCTCTGGCTGTCCATAGCGTTGTGCAACCATCTTGCCGGACCACTGCCGGACTCTTTGTACTGCGTTTACAGCCCACCGCTGTTGTCCTTGTGGTCCTAATGGTGTTTGAGGGCTACGAGGCTGCTGTTCTCTTTGTACTTGCGGCTGTGGTTGACCATAAACTTGTGATACTGGAGAGTATTGATTTTGAAATATTGGTGAAGCCGATTGCTCTTGATAACGTGGCGGAGCCTGGTTTTGTTGCTGACTTGCCTGCTGGCTCTGTCGCTGATATTCACGCACAATATTCCCAGAACGGGAAGCATCATTTCCAAAACCCTGATTATTTTCAGGTCGCCAATTGTTACTCATAGCAATATTCTTCCTTAATAATATCCATTTATTATATAAATGCGTTATCTCTCATCCGGCCTCGCCCTTTTCACATGTATGTACTTTTTAAAAGAACGAACTGTTGAGAAAGTTTTTGGTAGATTGAGTCGACCCGCTCCACCTACCCTGCCTACATAATCTACTCGTTGCATACGTTTCACATATTCTCCACATCATCCACCTCTACATCTCTACGTATCATTAAAAACGCTGATGACTAACAGCACCAGGGCTATATAATATGTTCGCGTGTATATAGTATGTATCATAGCTCTAACATGTGTTTTGTCTTATGTATCGTAACGGATAAAATAAAACAGGTTAACCAAACTACCCATTCGGGTTACTCTTATGCAGAAAGAGGGACGTTTTCCTATCACACAGTAAATATCAGAGGGGAAAGCAGTATTTGCCACAAAAGGACTAGCACAGCTTTGTCAAATCATGTACAATACGGTCTATGCACACTATACTGCTGAGAGGGGCCCCTGCTATGTTCTCGCGACACATCTACTCGATACAATTGGCAATAGCGTTTCTTTGTGCTAGTATTCTTTCGCCTATTCTTCTTATACCCCATACATTCGCGGCTACTGATCCAATAACGGTTACGGCACAAACAACAACCGAAACATTTCCAACGGGAATAGATTTTCAGGTCAGTGTGCAAGACAGTACGAATATTATTACAAACGCTACCTTGATACTCTCAACCAGCCAGCCACGTTACCTACAAACGGAACGAACCGTTCCGGTTACTACTCCTCAACAGATATTGACACTTCATTGGCATGAAGACACAACAAATAATAACTTCATTTATGCAGGAACGATTATCAATTACAAGTGGCAATTTAATGATAATGCTGGTCACTTACATATACAAAGTCAACAAACACTTGTCGTGATTGATAACCGCTTTGCCTGGCAACACCTTACTCAAGGCCTGGTACAAGTGAATTGGTATGGGCAATCAAGTGATTTTGGTCAGATTGTACTGAGCCAGTCTCTTAATAGCGTTAGGCGCATCAGTGCTAATCTTGGTGGAACACTCCTTCATTCTATTAATTTGTGGGTCTATCAATCCGCCAACGATTTTCATGGTTCGCTACCGCCAGAAGTGCATGAATGGGTAGGTGGCATTGCCTTCCCTTCCCTTGATGAAGCATCTATTGTTGCTGATAGCCCTAATGCAGACACGCTTGTACGTGACATGCCACACGAGTTGACGCACCTCATCTTTCACCAGTTAACTGAGCAGGGCATTACAGCGCCGCTCTGGTTCGATGAAGGCTTGGCAGTGTACAATCAGACCTACCACGAGCCTGAAATGACGCAGCATTTCAAACAAGCGCTCGCCACACATTCGTTACTTCGTCTGAATACCATTTCGTACACCTTTCCCAATGATGCGGACGCGGCCTACCTTGCATATGCACAGAGTTGGAACCTTGTTGGCTACATGTACGACATCTTTGGTCAAGCAAAAATGGCAAAGCTCATTATGCTGATGGGCAGACCAACGGGCTTGTTCAACGAAGATTTAAAACAGGCATTAGGGGAAGATCAGATACATCTTGAAAATCAATGGCATGTTCAACTAAATCAACCACCTGTATTAACGCCTGCGGACATAACACAGTCAAAATCTCAATCATCACATGGGACAATACCGGGACCTATAGCGACTCATGATATGTATACCCCACTACTCGTTTTTGTCGGCTTATTACTTATCATTCTACCTGTTAGCGGTCTTTCAGGTCTACTTGTCTATCAGCGACGAAGACGCCAAAGGGATTTAGCTACGCCACAGGCACAGCAGACACAACAAATTATCAACACAACGCCCCCACCATATACGTCTGTGACAACTCAATCGTATGGACCATGGCTACCACCATATTCACAACAACAGCAATCACCAGCACAGCTTCCAATGCCTTTTGAGTCTTATGGTGATATGACAATTCCACCTATCTCGCATATCGACACAACGCGAGCATATACTGATCCAACGCAGTACACAGCACAACAGGAACAATTTCCTCAATCATCCACACCTGGGCAAGAATACACGAGCCAGCCACCACCAAAACAGGTTTCGCAGGAGTAAGTATTATTATGGACAAGAAGATACATGGTCACGTGGTGTTCGATCTCCCTACCCCCTATTATCCGTCCGATGCATTGTCGCTCGATGAACTAGCACACTGGGTTGCATTCAGTCGTTTCCCAGGCATTGGGCCGATACGCTTCAAACTTCTGCTCGACTTCTTTGAAAATGATGTGGCCGCCGCCTGGAATGCTCATGGCAAGCATTTAGCAGAGGCAGGACTCGATCAGAAGACGATAGATAAACTCATCGCACATCGTAGCAAGATTACACCACAGCACGAACTAGAGGTGCTAGAAAAGAAGCACATTCAGGTCATCACCTGGAAAGACGCCGCGTACCCACCATTACTGAGAAAGATTGAATACGCACCACCAGTGCTCTATGTATATGGAACATTTACCGAGGATGATCGTCGCTTTTCTGTCGGCATCGTTGGCACACGCAAAATGAGCACGTATGGCCGTCAAGTAACGGAGCGGCTTACTACCGATCTTGCACAAGGCAAAATGACAATCGTGAGCGGCCTTGCTCTTGGAGTCGATACCGTCGCGCATACGTCGGCACTTGATGCAGCAAATTTTTACTCACTGTATCGGAACGAAAGAAACCTTTCTCGTACTGTCGCGGGTGCTCGTTTAGGCATAAACGCACAGATTCTACCGTTGGAGATTCCTTTTATGCAGTATACGAAAATGACTCTTTATTGATTTGCTTGAAGTGGACTCTCGTCCGCTTTCAGCTTTTTTGCTTGCTCCTCCTTTTCGATTTTCCTCAGAGACCGTGCTATCCGGTTAAGGGCTTCGTCAATAATGATCCAATCCTCTTCACTGAGTTTTGATAAGTGCGCAGAGAGAAGTGGTGAAGACTTTTGAATCTTTGTCATAGCTAACCCTCTGATAGCCTTGCTACCGATCAGTACAGACCACTTTATGTAGTAGGAGTAACCACCGGTTTGAGCCGCTTAGTACAGATTGTTCGGTCATCTCGTTTTCTACATTAGCTATGGCGAGAATTGCACCTAAGCGCACCGCTGGACGCAAAGTCGGCGGATCTTCCGATATATGACGGCATGTTGTTATCTCCGTTTTATACTTCAGACAGTAACGATACTGGTGGCTGGCTCAAGCCAGTCGTGAACCAGCACGGCTCTAACCAGACCCGGCGTGGGTCTAATGGCTGCATAAAGGCACCGAACAAGAACAAGCTGCTGACAGCCGACGGCGCACCGATAGCCGTCAGTTCCGACTGCGTCCAATCACGCATTTGTTTGACGCGCAACTCACCGGCGAATGTGCTAAAGGCAACGGTGACAGCCTTGACGCCCAGGTACTGCTGGTAGTCTCCCTTCTTAAGCAGTACCAAGTAAGCCCTTAGTCGCCTGCGAAAATGATCTTGCCCTTCGGTACCTCTGTCATGCTCTAAAAGGATAGGGATACGCCTTTGGCCGCTAGCAGTGGTCACCCGGAAATCCAAGAAGGCGTCAGGTACTAAGCGTTGGGTCTGCGTCTTGCCGTGTTCCTGCCACGAGGCAGTATACGGATAGCGTTTAAATGTACGCTCATGGATGAAATTTGCCAGGATATAGATCGGCGCTACCTTACGGAGTAAATTAGCAGTAATGATAATGTCATTCAGCTCAAGCGCATGTTGCACGAACAAGTAGTGCTGACCGACCTCTTTGCTCTCGCGAAAACTCTGGGGTACGTCTATGCCGATACTTTCCAAGTACTGGATGCCCTTAGCTCCTAACGTATAGAAATACGGGCTTTTGTACTGCCTGGTCGGTACGCTGTCAGCTTGAATAAATCCGTTATCTGTCAGTGTCTTCAATCGCTTTTTGACCATTTTGATCGAGCCTTCGCTGTAGTGCAAACGGCATAACTGTTCGGCGGTTGCCAGGTGTAGCTGATATAAACCGACGTTGATGTCAGCACTTCCTCTCAAGAGCAGATCATAGACGGGCGTGACGCGGAACTGTTTGCTCATAACTCCTCCCAGCGTGAGGGTGGCAACTCTGTGTCATTATCATCCGATTGCGTAAACAAGCGCTCTATTTTAGCTTTCGGATGGCTATACTTCTGTCTGGTCTGCGTCAAAATGGTTTGGATACGCTTGACGAGTTCTCTTCCTTGTAAGCGGTTTGGCGTGTCCTCGGTGTAGATGACGCCGACTGTCTCTCCTGAGCGTTCAAAGGCCGCTCGGCGTGGTAGGTTCGTGAGCATCTGGCCGAGCGCCGTATGACTTGGGGCGCTCTTTTTGCCGATGGGCGTTGCAGCTAAGACAATCATGGTCATCCGTAAGTGGAACACGAAATGGTACATCTGTTCCATGCCGCTTTCCGGTAAGCGCGTCCAACGGAAGCCGTCGTCGGCTGCGTGTACTACGAGGGCAGGCGGAAAACGTACTTCTGGGCCTAACAAGTCGCGTCCAAACGTAAGACGGGCGGTAGTGAAAAAGCTCCGGCCGCAATTGGAGAACCCCCACACCACCTCGCTTGGTATGTCTAACTCGGGATTCTGCAGCCGCATTGTCTGGTAGAGCAGGTTATCAAGGTAGGGCGTGGGATCGTCCACGTATACCTCGCGTTGCTTTATTCCGTTCCACCAGTCGTATGTCAGATGTGAACCTTTGATGTCCACCTTGCCACCACGCTTCTGCGATTGCAAAGGGCGCAAGTACGTCTCGATAAACGTTTTTATCTGCGGATTGTCGGAGCCATACGTCAGCAAGTAGTTGACCGGATGGGCTTCTATATCCTCCGGTTTGATCGCTTCTTCCTGAGCTGGAAAGATTTGCGCCATTTCACGCCCGTCTTCAGGCGTCAATTGGAAACAAACTTTCGTCCGAGCAGTCATGGTCGAATCTTGTAAGTAGCCTGGTAATTGGTTGCGGTATTGATGGGCAACGGTGAGCTTCATACCGTACTTACGGCCTTCCGTAAACAATTCTGCTATATCGTTCGTGGAAAAGTTTTGAAATTCATCGATGTATAAGCTGACGCCGGGACGCTTCGATTCCGGCACGCTGGCGAACGAAAAGATGGCAGCATGTATCTGTGCCATGAGTATGGTACCGATCAGCCGGGCATCCTGAGCTACGGTCTTTACTGGCAAACGGATAAAGATTATCTCCCGGTTTTCGATAGATTGCCGAAAGTTAATCGTCGTGGCCCGCTGTCCAACGATGTTCCGCACCAAGCTTCTGCCCATAAACAGTGCTTCCAAGCGGTTGATAAGCGGTTGGACGCGCCGTACTTGCTCAGAGGATGATAAATCTTCAAAGTTTGTTTTCCAGAACTGTGTAACGCTCGTATCGGTGACAAAGGCGAGCAAGCGCGCCCTGTATGACTCGTTTATAAGCATGGCGTACATATCTACCAACGTCGTACCGGGGTTGGCCAGCAAGGTGATGGTAGCCGCCCGGACATAGCGTGGCAGGTTTTGTTGGTTGAGTACATCGGCCCAGAGTACCTCAAAGATGTGCATGATACGTTCCACGGCTTGGGTAAGCGCCAGGTCGGTGTCCAGTTTACCCATGGCGAAAACATTCACTCCAAAGGGGAACATCTCATCTTCCATATCCAGCAGATAGGTTTGCGCCAATCGGTGCGGCGGCAAGGTTGCCAGGCAGTTTGTAATCAGGTCGCCGTGCGGGTCGAGCACAATCACCGCGTTACCGGCCTCGGCATCGTAGGCGATCATGTTTTCCAGCAGGCCGCTCTTGCCTGAACCCTGGATTCCGAGTAAGTACGTGCCAGCATAGCGGTCAACTTCAGGTATGAACAAGTGGTCATGCGTCTCCGGGTGGTAGCCGAGCAGCAGATGTGTTTTGAGTAATTCGGCTTGTTTACCAGGGTTCAATCCCTGGTAGTAGTCATCAGACATAAATGGCATATAATGCCTCCTTTATGAAACTAGGATCGACGATCTATCGGCGGTGGCACGAATAAGCGGCTGCTGCCTTTGCTACTCATTGGCGGCGGTGCTGGTAGTTGACGGCTTGCCAGCAATTGTTCCTGCTTAGCACTCGCGATCATATTCCTATCGCGCATGTACTTCGCGTACGCGATTGCACCGAAGACCATTGCTGCTCCGATAAACGGGAACATGCAAGCGTACAAATGCACTGGCAGGCAGAGCATTGCCAAGAATAGGGCGAGGGCTACAAAAGCTAGGGCTTTCCCTTTGGACATAATCGTACTCCCTTCTCTGTTTTAAGAATTTTGGGTAATAAAAACCTTCCCTCGTTACCTCAAGTTGAGTGGGGGTGCAGATTGCAAATGAGGCGTTACGGCAGGAGAGGCAGAACCTATCATACCTTGCTAGTGGCCGTTCCAGTAACAGATCAACCAACGGGACAAGTGCTTATAATTCAGGCTTCGGTAGATGTCGTTGAACTCAAGCCCAGCCGTCCCATTCGCTGGTCGTGCGAGCTATTAGAGATCTTACTTTTTGCTCTAAAAAATCTACTCCATCAGCTCTTCAATCAGTCGCTCAAAGACAGTGGACTCACTCTGCTGAAAATCGTGACTATAATGCTGCAGACGTCGCAAGTCTCCTATAGTTGTTGTAGAGGATACATCATCAGTTATTGGGAGGTAGGGGTTACTATGCTGCACTGGTGGTAGCACTCTATTACGATCTTCCTCTTGCCACAGTTGCAGCAGTTTTGGCGGCAGCCCCGGTGGCATGTCTAGAGTAGGTAGGGCTTCAAGAAGCCACGGTAACGCGGTGAAGTCTGTAACGATACGATGGCAGTCTGGACAAATTAGGATATGCGTTGCGATTACCTCGCGCTCGGAAGACGAGAGCTCCTCCATAGGACACGTTAGCTTCTCGATCCACTCCTCAGAATAATGATTGAAAGTTAATTTATCCATTACGTTCGCTCCCTCCTTTATTGTTCGTGCAGTTGTCACTCATCATCCTCTCGTATATCGTGCGAAACTGCTTATTCCCACGGCTGACATTGGTACCGACTGCTTTTACGCCAATGCCTAATTCTGAGGCAATTTCCCGTTGTGTCATGCCCCACTTGGTTTGAAGCAGCAAACAGACTCTGTATTGTGGTGACATAGCTGCTAATACCTGTTCGATACACAGCTGCTCGCATACCTGTTGTTCGTGTCCCACTACACGTATTTGCCCAGATAACACGTAGGCTCTGGGCTCATCCGACTCGCCTTCGGGCATTGGTACGAACACAAGCCTGTTAGCATGGCGGATATAATCAACTGCTAGATTACGAGCAATTGTGTAGAGCCGTGGTTCAAAGTATTCGATAATCTCGTTTGAAACACGTTCCGGTTGTAAGAAGTAGTTCTTCCACATACGAACAAATGTATCTTGACAAAGATCATAGGCAATCTCTCTATTGTTTACTAAAGCCTTGAGACGTTTCGTAAGTGGTTCGGTGTGATACTCATAGAGCATGCCAAAAACCTGACGGTTTTCTGTATACGCATATTTCCCTGCTGCCGGAAGCAGTATAGGGCCTAGAGGCTCTGAGTACCTAGGGGGATCGGTTTTCGATTGATACATCGTCTGCCCTTTTCTGGTCGGTTATAGTAATTCTCCACTCCCTATCTGCTCTAACGTATAGAGTCCCCCAAAAACTGCGTCTAGGAGGCCAAGTTCTGTAGAGAAAAAATAGTCATTACTACGCGTAGTAGAATACTCTGCATTTTCACTCACTTGATACTCTGATTTTACCTCTCGCCAGCCTGCCTACGATCAAGCTTGCCGTGACGATACGCCAGAGTTACTGTAAGAGCAAGTTAAAGAGGAACACCCATATGGAGGGATGCGTATGCAGTCCTGGCTTTGCTCGTGGTACTTCATTTTTGTTCCTGGCGGACTGCCTAGATATGCTGGCTGATCTCCCCGACGAATCGGTCGACTGCATTATTACCGACCCTCCTTACGGCATGAATTACAAGAGTTTGTCCAAGAGTATGCCGAAAACCACGATTGCCAATGACGGACCGGAAGCCTACGGACTGCTCGACAAGGCACTGGCGTTAGCCATTCCCAAGTTGAAACTCAACAGTCACGTCTACATCTTCACGGATTGGCACGTCTATGAGCCGATGGCCGAGGTTGTAAAGCGGTACTTCATCCTCAAAAACGTACTGGTATGGGCCAAAAATAACCGTACCCGTGGCGACCTCAAGGGTAACTATGGCTACCAGCACGAGATGGTCTTTTACGCTCATAAAGGCAGACGACATCTTCTGGGCAAGCGCGACGGCAACGTGCTGAATTTCAACAAGGTCTACTCTAATTGCATGAAACATCCGACCGAGAAGCCAGTCAGCCTACTTAAGTACCTTATTGGCAAGTCTACGAATGAGGGCGAAACGATTTTAGACATGTTCGCCGGATCAGGCTCAACGTGCGTCGCGGCGCAGAACCTCAAGCGGAACTATATTGGGATAGAGGTGGATGAGACGTGGTACTGTGTGGCCCGAAAACGGCTGGAGGAGGGAGCATGATACCTACAAACACGGTTATCTGCGGCGATGCGCTCACAGTGCTTCAGTCTCTGCAAAGCGAATCTATCAATATGTGCTGCACGTCCCCGCCCTATTTTTCGCTGCGGGATTATGGCGTTGCCGGACAGTTAGGTCTGGAGCCAACCTATGCCGAGTACATCACGAAACTCTGTGACGTGTTCGACGAGGCAAAGCGAGTGCTGCGAGGCGACGGTACGCTTTGGGTGAATATGGGCGACAGCTACAGTGGTAGCAGTGGTGGTCATCCCTCTCCTTTCCAGGCGAAGGCGCGTCGGTTCAATTACACTTTTCCTAAGCCGCCGCGTACCGATATTCCGAAGAAGTCCCTCTACCTCATCCCGTTCCGCTTCTCTATCGCAATGGTCCAGCGTGGCTGGATACTCCGCAACGTGCTGATCTGGAAAAAGCCAAACGCTCTACCGGAGAGCGTTACCGACCGGTTCACAGTAGACTTCGAGTACCTGTTCTTTTTTACCAAATCACGCCACTACTACTTCGAGCAGCAGTTCGAGCCAGCAGTCTATCAACAAGGTCGGCGGAATAAGCGGTCCGTGTTCTCCATCAATACCCGACCGCTTGCGGTAAATCATTTTGCGGCGTATCCAGAAGAACTCGTTGAGACGCCAATCACAGCTGGGTGTCCCTTGGGCGGGATCGTCCTCGACCCCTTCTTAGGCAGCGGGACCACTGCCTTAGTCGCCCGTCGGCTCGGCAGGCAGTGGCTCGGGATCGAGTTAAATCCTGCGTATGTCCAGCTCATTCTGGAACGGTTACAGGCGAATGCTGCTGTCTCTCAGAGCTATACTAGCTCGAGTAATGTGGTTAAAGGGAGGTAGGAGCATGGAACAAGTCTCACAAAACAACGAGCAGGAACGCCCACGGCTAGATATAGACTTACAGGGGCCGGACGGAAATGTGTTCGTCGTGCTGATGCAGGCGCGTGAGCAGCTGGAAGGTGCTGCTCTCATGGCCTTCAACGAGGATATTCGGATGGCGATACAGCCAGGACCGGGCACCAAGTACGAGGATATTTTAGACATCGTCAATTCCTATATGACGTTGACTGACACTTCCACCACCTATGAAGCGTATGCGCCGAAGCCGCCAGAAGAATAGTTTGCTGCCTAAAACCACTCATTGTATGTTTGAAGGATGTATGCACGAGCTTCTACGAGAAGATAATGGCCGGTGTTACGAACTAGAACAAGATATTTATAAGGTCGGTGATGCCAGCGTGGGTATTGCGGCGAGTAACCTGCAATGCCCGGAGGCGGAAGCACTCCGAACCGAGGCTCTTGCAACGCTCGGTGCTGCGAGAATCCTACTAGACAAGATGTACGAGAGTGAATTGGCATACGTCCAGCATCGCACCTACGTCGCGCAACCATTGGAACATGTGACAGAGGACAACCAATAGGACGAAGCTTAAGAAAAATCGCGTGTTATATCGTCCTATAGTTGGTCGTTATGAATAGCTACCCCATGATGCCAGTAGTCACGCCGTTCCAAGCTATCGTAACCCACCTTCAGAACCAGCGACTTCCGTCCCTGACTGCTTAATACGCGCTAGCGTAATAAGAGAATACAGCAGAGCGGGTATAGCGTGAGGCAACCCTTACTTACGTCTAACGTATCATCCTGAAGGCTATTACGGCAGTCGCCACACGGGTACCTACAGCAATACCGAAATACGCCTTGTTCTCTCAAGGACATCTTGCCCCTCAAACCAAACACATGTTCAAAGTTTACGCGGGCAGAGAACGACATAGCGATGTGGCGGTGTTTACCAAGAGATTCGTGACCGTACTCACTGTCAGGCAGCACACATGACTATCCGTGTTCCGCTAAAGATCAACCTTTCCCTTTTTTCCTGCAACAACTACTGGAGAGGACAGGCAGAGGTGCTGGTCAGGCGTTTGCCAGATAAAAGGTCAATATTATGATGCAGTCAGGCACCAAATGAGTGATTTGTAAGGGCATCACCTAACACCGACTCACCGATAAAAAAAACTGCAGTTTGCATATGGTAAGACATGGGATTGAACATAGGACGATGAAAGCCTAGCCTTATCCCACACGTTGTCCTATGACTCTGGCCTTGCTTTCCCGTGCTGACACAAGTAATAGCTCCGAACGTATTACAAGGCCTGCAAGCCGCTTTATGTTTGAAAACGTAAGAACTTACATCTCCGTTGCGTAACGTGCCGTACAGCCGCACTGTGAGGCTTAGGCAGGATTTTATGCGGCTCTCCCCTGCCCTTCCTGCTTGCATAGATAGGCAAACAGTCTTCCCCTAGATTGCTTCGGCTTATCGTGGCCCACCTCCTCAGCGGCAACTGCCCAGCGCTCGACGTTCCTCCCTGCCCATATCTGTTTATAGATAAAGGTAATCATGCCTTCCCCTATCCGTTTGGTGACCTGGATGGCCTTCTGGCGCACGTTATTCAGCTTCTTGAGGAAGTCGAGGGTACGCTCCCAGGCTTTCACTGAACAGACCTTCGCAAACCAGTTAGCCGGATTATGCTTTGTCAGGGCAAGTTTGGCTAGCTCTAACAGATTATCCAGGTGCCCTTCCCTTATGAGTTTCTTGTACCTGTTACTCTTCGCTTGTATCCAATACTCGTTCCCTGTTATTAACTTAGTGATCGCCGTAGGCAATTCTATAGAAGTATCGTCGTTATTTATGTTTTTTTCTGGTTGTTTTTTGTCGTGCTGCTGCCGCATTGCCTGAAGGCGCGTGAACGCGATGACACCGATTGAGGATGATCTGTTCATTCCCGTTGCTCCCCTTACTCGTTAAGGTACTTTGCTGCGTTGTAGGGAGGCTTTTGAAACGAGAAAAGCTCCCTTCGAGAGGGAGCTACTATATTAGTTTTATAAGTGTTGGTTAGATCAAAGTCTCATCGCATAACCAATACTAAACTAACCACTTACCTAAGTCAATAGATAAGAAGCGCCTTCGTTTCCCTCTTTGTGTAGCCTAGTGTGGAGATTGTAAGTCACTGCGATGAAACTTCAATCTTGCCAACGCTAAGCTAGCTTGAGCATAACTCGCAAAAGCATATGCGTCTAGTCGTATTAGGGCATACCGAGGTATATGGTATGGTACGATCAGCAAAATAGGGGTGGCGGTTACGCTTAAGTTTATTTTTATAACCGCCCCGCAGCTCTTAAAAATTCTTACATAAGGAATTCTTACATTTAATTCTTGCATTTCGATCTGTAACATCTGCTGACTTTTTTATTGCCGAGTGGTTTGAAATCCCCGGACTATAGCGGCTACGTGTTGATCTGGTCCATTATTGCCTGATGTACAAGTAACCTTTTGCTAATTTTATGGGTTTATTGTATAAAACTTACATCTATCCCAAAGCAAACAACCGGCGCACATGCCGGTATTAAAAGTGATAACTACGCTAACTACACCGTAGCTGGTTGTCGTTTTTTCTTGGTCAGCGCGAAGAACACCCCAGCTGGGTTCTTAATCCCGGTTCCCTGCTCTGTTGCCAGTCCTAAGTAGTGCATGATGGAACTCTTCAGTCGCCAAGCAATTCCCAATACTACTTTAGCAGTCTCTGCTTTGAGTTTGAGCTTTTCCATGACCTGCAAGGTAATACGACGTATCTCCCACGTCTCACGTACCATCTGGAGCGTCCTAGTGGCCCAGTTACCTGCTTTCTTGCTGACCATTGTTGCAAACAATTGGCACGGTCCTTTTTTGTACTTGGCGAGTGCTATCTCTGCCGCTGTTTCCAGCTCAGCACCGTAGCCCTGGTCATACAGTTCACTCACTGTAATCCAGAGGCCGGGCAAGTTGATGACCTGCTTGAGCTTCTGCTCCAGGTCTTCCCAGCTTGAGGCCGTTGGTTTGATGAGTATAGGCTGTACCTGTTGAGGTACGTATGCCTGCGGCGTCTCTGTTAGACCCTCTTTCCTTTGTTTGTATTTTGCCATTTGATCTGCAAGTACGTAACCTGCGAGTACTGTGCTCATTAACTGTTACCCCTTGAAAGCCATAATCAAACTAAGCCCTTGAGCATAGCTGAAGGCTAAATTGTTTAATATTTGGTGCATTGCCGCGTGGCACTGCCAAAACATAGGGGTAAAAAAGCGAAAAGCCCTCGTAGGGGGCTTTTCAAGTTGGTAGCTAATCGCTCAACGAACTTGTAGTTATAGAGCTATGTTAACTCAACAACCCAGGCATGTCAATGTCTCAGCTTAAAACCCTACTGCAACTTAGCGTCGATTCTCAGGCGAAAATAACTACAAGTTCGTCTGACGAATAAACTACTAAGTTACTAGTATCATAACGCTAGAGGCTGCTTTTCTCAAGAACGAGTTAATAACTTCATCTAAAGCTGGTTGTTTCAGCAATAAAGCTGGCTGCCAGTTGAGTAATGTTAATTGTGGCAATAGTAGGCACAACTCTATATTCGTACCTACTTTTCTTTTAGCTTGTCACGAAAGTACATCTCAAGCCCGACATCAATAATCTGCCATTGGCTAAGCCCGGTTTCGCGTACCTCTTGCTCTAGTTGCTCGTATCGCCATTTATATATACGGAACGTCTTAGTGACTTTTTCTTCCTCTTTACGAAGGTATTTACTCTTATAGCTATCTAAATCATCTGTCTCTGCTAGGGTCGTAGTTGTGGGGGAGGCATCTTTCTGTGCAGCTGTTACCGGTTTTTTGCTAGTTTTTCTAATCTCTCGCTGTGTAGGCTTTTGATTTTGGGTGTCAATCTCCATCAATGGATCGAGTTGTGGAATAGCTACAGGCATGGGCTTTAGAGGATTATCTTTCGCTAGTTTTCTAAAGTCAGCCATTGTTGCGTATCCTTTCGACTAATTTACTGTACCCAACTGCCGCCGGGTGGCTCGGCATATACAAAACGATAGGCACACCTAAAGAATTTGCATGATTGACATGAGTACCGCGAGGCACATCAAAGGGATATATTAGCGCGGAATAGTTTGCTGTAAGATCGTCGCTGAGCACCTCTCTAAATTGAGTTCGGTCAGTTTTAGTAAACAATATGCCATCTACGGCCAGTTGTGGGTTGCTCCGCTGCTGTACCCTGCCTATCATTGCCATAGCAGCCGCTAGGCCGTCGTCTGTGAAGCTCTCTGCTGCCACAGGAATTATGACCCTATCAGCCGCAAGTAACGCGCTATAGGTCAGCATGCCCTCATTAGGTGGGGTATCAATGACGATAAAGTCATAGTCGTTTTCAACTTCAGCTAAAATCTCTTTGAGCCGCCATAAGCTGTCAGGGTTCCCTACCATGCCCTGCTCAGTCTGTGAAAGGTCGCGGTGTCCTGACAATACATGTAAACCGAACCTATTAGGAACAATGGCGTCTCGTATGCTGGTAACGCGGCCAGCGAAGACGTCATTAAGCGTGTACTTTAAGTTTTCTACTAGAAGACCGACTCCTTTTGTGGCATTAGCTTGACTGTCAATGTCAACCATTAAAACTCGGCAACCTTTTTGACTCAGACCTGCTGCTAAGTTGGTTGTGGTCGTAGTTTTACCAGACCCTCCTTTTCTAATAACGACAGCATATTTTTTAGCCATTCTGTGTTCGTCCTATGATGAGCTTTGTCTTAAATAAATTCATAGTTTAATACTTACATACTTACATAGCGGATGCAATATATTTATATTACAATATGTACTTATTTAAATAAGTACATACGTAAATAACAACTTATGTATTTTTTGTTCATGTGTCCGAAGTTCGTATGCACCGTGGAACCTTGAGCAATACAACGTGAGGCAAGGAGTTGTATCCGGTAGTCTAATCAGCATTCTAGACTCCAGTGGCAACTTCTACGTCAAGCAAGGGGCTCTCACTGGATCTTGGAATACAGAGTACAGCGGGTCTATAGCAGGGGTCCTGTGGACGCTATGAGGTTAGCACTAAGGATCCGCGTTTATTTGAGCCATGTCGAACAATAACGTTTCGAGACTGTTCCAACTTACTTGATGACCTGTTGATAGTTAGTCCCAAAAACCACCGTTTTGTGGACCCGGAGAGGGGGATATATCTCAGCCGTCAAGGTCTGCGTCAATGGATTGTTCGGCTGGTAGGCACTGCTCAGTAGACGGTACAAGATAGGCACTGTTCGTTGCCGCCGTGTATAGACGGCAAGGCAGGAGCGTATGCCGCTCCTGAATGATATCCTTCCAAGCCGTGCATAGGCTCGGCCATAGCAAGGAACCAGGAAGGGTCACTTTGTAGTATAAGCAGGGCTACTGGTTGACACACACAAACAACTCATCAGACATGTATCACTAGCAGCCCATATGCCACTCCTGTTGCGTCAGAAATGGAGTTATTATAGACGCTATGGAGGAATAACTCCATATGCACGAAATCGGACGAACAGAGGCAGTACAAATAGGCAGGCATGTGCGCCGCTTGCGACGGACGCACAACCGAACCCTTGAAGGACTAGCAGACATGGCAGGTATGGGTATTGTCAAGGCATAAGGGTGTGAAATGAATCCTGTTTGTCTCAAACGACAGATTAGTGGAATTGTAGAGTTGCCTTCGCCTATACGAGAGGAGAGCCGCCTTCATAATGGTTCCGAATGTAGATTAATCCCTGGTAGAGTAGGATCTCCGCTTCCTCTAGTTTGGTAAACAATGCTTTTTGAGCATACGTAACAATGCTAAACGGAAAATCTGGGTCGTGCTCTTAGGACGGCTCAGTTGAAGCTTTATTTTAGAACTTATCGAGTGAAAGGTTCGACATGTCAGTACCAATCCAGTAAACGGCGTGTTCATAGAACCGTAACCACCATTGGCTCTTATTGAGGTGTCCCGGCGTCAAAGAATGATAGTACACGCACCAAAAGACAGATCCATCGCCAGCTTGAACCGTGTGGACCATGCCGCTGGTATCAGCCGCCCAACGATGCGCCTCCGCGAGGACTATCTCCGTGTTCACTGCCCGTAAAACATCAAAGTTTGTTGTGCTTGCTAAATCGTAGTGTTCATAGGCGACCATCAGTCCTCGCACGAGCCGTGTGAAGATACCATGCAATCGTTCTTTCGGGAGTACCGGCTCGGCAACCAAAAGCCCTGAACCAGTCAGTGAGGGTACAAACCGCAAGCGTGAAGCAGCGCGAGGATATTGAGACTTTCCTCTGGAGATGGAACGTGCATGCGTACCATGCCGGATGGTTTGCGCAATGGGGTGATCCGTTAAGCGCAAGTCCCGAACAAGCACGTCGCGGAGAAGTGTATCGTCAGTGCTTTTTGCGTTGTTACACTGGCTGCATGCTCCTACCCTTGGTACGTCACCAGGTACACCACCCGTGACGCTATCGAATAGGCAACGCGGAATAACATGATCTACTGTCAAAGTATCGTGTTGACTGCAATAGGCACATTGTCCCTCTTCTCGCAATCGCTGGGGCTTGCTCATTTCATCAACCTTTTCTAAGGCACTACTATGTATCTGTTGGAATCTCAGTCGTGGTGATCCGTCAGCTGGGCCCTGCTTGCTAGACGCGTATCATCGTAAAGCTTAATCACTTCTCGGTAGATATTCTGCTCTCGGTCCATTTCGAGCACGCGCTCACCCCATCCTTCCAGGTACTGTGAGTAGTCATCTCCTGTTCGGAAGTCCCTCATCCAGTCGCCCTTGCCTGGTTGCTTGCTTCGATGGTGAAGAGACTCGTGTACCATCAGCATTTCAACAAATGTGATTTTATTCGTGCGTGTTAGTGACCAGCAATTTGGGCATGGCTGTCGCTGATCATCAGGCAGGGAGCTAGACTCATTGAGAGTTTGCTGGCATTCTCCGCAACACACTTCGATGCTCGTAGACGTATCAGCCGGAGGAGGCGCTTTGGGACGACCGCGCACGACCTGAAGTTTGAGTATGCGGTCATGTGCGCGGCATACCTGCCATGTTTCATGTACCCCTTCTGGGAAGGATATATCTACTGAATGGGTTGCCACGTCGGCACACCCCACCCATTCACAGGTAGTCATCGTGTTACTCTCCAGTACAGAATATATCAGTTATCGTTCGGTGACGGTATGCTCAGATGAGACCTGCTTTGCTCCACCTCGTTCGCATGTCCATGAACAGTATCATAGGTAGTGTTCGCCACCATCGTAGCACTTGATTTCGTTCGATTATATCAGATGGGTTGACACGTCACAATTAGAGGAATGGCCTACTTTATTGTGTATACAACCGTGTGAGTTGTCTATCAATACCTGTTACCTGGCGTCGAAAACGAATAAGCTCCTCACTCGCTTGGAAATGCTGTACCATCTCAAGTACAGTTATACGACGTTTGACAGCCCACAATAGTGCTGGTCGCGGAAGTTGCAAACAAGCGCCGAACCAACTGGCTTCCTCTTCCTGCTCAGCGTTATATTCTCGTAGGAGAAACGGAAGCTCTCCAACCTGCATCAACTCTGAAGGTGCATGCTTACAGATAATATGCGCCAATTCATGCATGAGGTTGCTCTCTTGACGGGTTCGAGCATGGCCTGTGTTACGAATAATCGCGGTAACATCACCAGCGCTCACTGTAATAGCAGACCAGCTGGATTTATCACGCTGCAAGAGACACTCTAAGTGCTCTTGTGACATGCCCGGTATAAGCTCCGGACTAATAATGCTAACGCCGAAAGATGCAGCTAATTGCGCTGCTGGAAGTGGTGCGTCTACTTTCAAATCAAGATGGTGGCGGTGCTCTATCGCCTCACGTTCAGCCCATGCCTTGAAACCACGCCGCATCCTTACTCCTGTTCTTGTTGCCGTACTCCAAGCTTCCCTTGGTTGGCGGCCTCATACGCCAGTCGAATCATGGTACTCAATGCTTCAGCAGTATGAGCATCAAGGGTACGATCAGCCCGCAAGTGTGCGACGATCATTTCTGGAGCACTCACAGTTGGGGCAGGTTTATGCGTATCAACAGGTGTAGCTTCGGATGAAAATTGTTCAGGCGACACACCAAGCCAGCGGCAAATACGGAGAAACGTACCAATATCTGGTATTTTTCCCTGCTCTATACGGGAAAGCGTTGAAATACTGATTCCTCCAATCTCCTGTGCCGTTTCTCGTAGCCCACGCTTCCCTCGTTTCGTACGTACTAAGGCGGCAAATTTGTGGATGTCAATCTCGTCGTTCAAAAGCTCATCTCCTCTCGCTTTGCTCTCCTTGTGGGTAGTACCATGGTACTTTCTTACATGTGAAACATTGCCATCTGTGAAAAAACTCTGTTATTATTATATTGTGACGAGCAGCAAGTTGCAACGTCACAATAACTTTACAAGAAGGAGTTTTTAATGACCCAAATTGCTAACGCCGCTGAAGATGCGGCACGGCACAAAGTAATCACCATCATCGTCAACGCTGAGCAGAAACCTGTTCCGTCGAGAGACGTTTCATATACGGAAGTCGTCGCCTTAGCGTACCCAACACCGCCATCACCAGACATCAAATATACCGTCACATACGCGGACGCCGTAAAGCCTAATCACGAGGGGAGCTTGGTCGAGGGCCAATCGGTGACGATAAAGGAAAAGGGCACCATCTTCGATGTCACACCCACTAATAAGTCATAGTCCCGACCTGAGGCGGCTCCGCGAAGAGGGCTACGACATCGAGATTCGCGCGGAGCACCTGCTTGTCAAGCAAGTGCCATACGTAACCGCGGAGAGAGTCGTGAAGCGCGGCATTCTGGTGTCCGATTTGACAACGAGCGGAAGCACAACCGCTCCGAATCCGTATCATGTTGTATGGTTCGTAGGCTCGATTCCGTGCGATAACCACGGACGCGCACTCGATGAAATCATCAACCAACGTACTGACATGCCGATCGGCGAGAACCTGGTGGCAAGCTGTTCGTTCTCCCGTAAACCGGTAGCAGGATATCCAGACTACTACGCGAAGATGACGGGCTACATTAACATGCTGCTCGGGTATGCTCAGGCAATTGACCCAGGTGTCACCGCGAAGTTGTTTCTTCCTATTCCGGCTGATGAAGATGAATCCGTGTTTCGCTACACGGATTCCGCTTCGAGTCGAGCGCAGATAAGTGCCATTACCGACAAGCTCAAGCTAGGCAAGGTGGCAATCGTCGGCCTTGGGGGGACGGGTTCGTACATCTTGGACCTTATCGCTAAGACGCCAATTAGAGCAGATTCATTTATATAACGGTGACATACTCTACACGCACAATGCGTTTCGGGCACCCGGTGCGGCATCGCTCAACGAACTTGACGCCGCACCGAAGAAGGTTGAGTACTTTCAGCGCAAGTATGACCTTTTGCGCCGAAACATCATCTCGCACCCCGTTTATGTCGACTATTCGAATATTGACGATCTACGGGACATGGCGTTCGTTTTCCTGGCGATGGACGGTGGCACGAGCAAAAAGTACATCATCAAGAAGCTGGAGGAATTTGGCGTCCCCTTTATAGATACTGGCATAGGCGTCTATCGGGCCAACGACTCGCTAGGTGGCCAAGTTCGCACGACAACCAGCGTACCTGGTCACCGGCGGCATGTGTGGGAGCGCGTCTCATTCGCTGACGAAGCAGAGAACGAGTATGAGCAGAACATTCAGATTGCCGACCTCAACGCGCTCAATGCCGTTATGGCGGTTATCTGGTGGAAGAAGCTCGTCGGCTTTTACGCGGACCTCGGTCATGAGTATTCGAGCACGTACGCGATTGGGCGCAATCGTCTGCTAAATGAAGATCAAAACGAGGATCAGAAGGAACAGGCGGAATGAGACGTAAGTCTTTCGACCATGAGTTTGTCGAATTCATCCCGTCCGAGCTCCAAGAGGGAGTTCTGTACGTCTCGATCCCGTACGCAACGGTGGCTCATAAGTGTGCCTGCGGCTGCGGTAATAAGGTGGTGACTCCGCTCAAGCCGGTGCAGGTTGGCTGGCAACTCCTGTTTGACGGCAAGACCGTTTCCCTGGCGCCATCCATCGGGAACTGGCAGTTTCCCTGCCGCTCGCACTATTGGATCAAGTCGAACAAGGTCCGGTGGGCAGAAACTTGGACGCCCGAACAGATTGCTGCGGGAAGACAGCGTGAAGAGCGTAATTATGAACGGTACTTTGCAAGCAGCCAGACAGGCAGCAACTCTATTGAACAATCGGACACTGAAGTGCAGCCTGTGAGACGACCGCGTAACAGTCTTTTAGCTAGACTCTTGAAGCGATTTGTACCTTTTTAGCTTGGACTACACAAGGCAACATCATCCATATCCACCATCTGTCAGGTGTAATCGCATGATGAACACACGTGCATTCATTCTCTATTCATCATGCGATTACATTTGTGTATGTACTTTTGGCTGCCCACATATTTTTATCCTCAAAAAGGAACGTCACTTATTTACTCACAATAAACGCTTTAGAGAGCCTATATAGCCTATCTTTCTCATATCTATTGCAATGTCTTCTGCTAACAGCTAGGCTTAGTGGTCTGTAGTGAACATAATCTAGACATTTCGTCATACCTTGTGCTATAGAGATGGTAGTAATGTTATGGCGGCATAAATCGTATGGTTTTACACAGTAAAACTTTCAGCAGGGGAGTGGATTATGATCAGGGATGAGATAGAGAGTGTGGAGACGACTTCTCCTAACCTTCTAGCAGAACAAACTGAACAGCTAAAACTTATTTTCCCGCAGGTCTTCAGCGAAGGGAAAATTGATTTTAAGAAACTGCGAGTTGCTTTAGGTGATGCAGTTGATACCCAGCCTGAGCGGTACAGTTTTACCTGGGCTGGCAAACGAAACGCGACGCAGTTATTGCAGACACCTAGCTACGGTACGCTTACCCCAATGGAGGATGAATCAGTCAATTTTGAAAACACTCGGAATTTGTTCATAGAAGGGGACAATCTTGAGGTATTAAAACTCCTCTACAAGTCCTACTCAGGGCAGGTAAAGATGATTTATCTTGACCCTCCTTATAATACTGGCAATGACTTTGTATATCCCGATAATTTCACTAATCCACTCGATACGTACCTCAAAGTAACAGGTCAAAAAGATGCACAAGGTAACCTTCTAACAAGCAATCCTGAAACAAGCGGTCGCTACCATTCAGCATGGTTATCGATGATGTACCCTCGTCTCTTTCTTGCACGGCAACTACTTCGAGACGATGGTGTCATCTTTATCAGCATTGACGATCATGAAATGCATAACTTACGTCTTCTAATGAATGAGGTATTTGGTGAAGAAAACTTCCTAGCAGTATTTGTCTGGAAACGTAGAAGCGGTGCTATGGATGCTGTCAATAATGTCAGCAGCGACCATGAATATGTTCTTTGTTATAGCAAGAATTCAGCCTCACTTGTTGGTGAGCAGAGAACATTTGAACGATATACCAATCCTGATAACGACCCACGAGGGCCTTGGGTAGCAGATAACTTAAGTGCAGCAAAACCCGGTGGGAATACCCTTTATCCAATAAAAGACCCAGAGACAGGACACGAATTCTTGCCCCCTAAAGGACGGTATTGGCCGTATAATCCTGCAACGATGGCGCAAAAAATCCGAGAAGGGCGCATCATCTTTCCCAAAACGCCACAAGGTACACCACTTCTTAAACGGTTTCAAAGTGAGGCAAAATCATTATTCCGACCAGTATCAACATGGGTCAGTGCTACGAATGGCATACATCAAGACAGTGAGACAGCTCCTATAACCCTCACAACCACGATTAACAGCGAGGGAACCCGCGAGGTGAAAGAACTATTCGGCGATAAGGTATTTTTATATCCAAAGCCTGTGAGCCTTCTACGCTCACTTATTAGGCAAGGCACGGTAGGTGAGGAGGATATTGTCCTGGATTTATTTGCAGGTTCCTGCACAACTGCTCAGGCAGTATTAGAGCTAAACCATGAAGACGGGCAAAATCGTCGATTCATAATGGTACAGTTACCCGAACCAACAACCGATAAAGACTTTCCGACCATCAGCGATATTGGAAAAGAACGTATCCGACGGGTGATTAAGCGTATGCAGCAGGAAAATGCAGGCAAGGTTGAGGATCCAAAACGCGACAAACTCGAAAGCCTGGGATTTCGGGTATTTAAAATGACTGCCTCAAATTACACGTCGTGGCAAGGTATGCAGACAGATGATGCGGATACATACACAACACAATTAGAACTTCTTAACGATCCTCTGAGAGAAGGATGGACCCTTGAAGGGGTAATCTGGGAAGTAGCCATCAAAGAGGGCTATGGGCTAAATAGCTTTATCAGACAAGTGTCAGGAATTGAAGGAAATTCGGTCTATAGAGTTACTGATGCTGACAAAGAACAGTCATTCCTTATATGCTTGGATAGCGAAATCATACTTGCCAAGCTTAAACCGCTGGCACTGACAGTTAATGATCTTTTTATTTGCCGTGATGTAGCACTGAACGATGAGACCGCGGCTAATCTCGCGCTTCAGTGCCGACTAAAAACAATATAAGAGGGTGTTATGCCGCAAGATGCTGACTATTGGAAACGGCTCTATCAACAATCATGGGCTGTAGCAGATAAACGAGAGCGAGCAATTATTGAGCGGGTACAGCAAGAAGCAGGGAAGACTGCAATATTTGTTGGGTTAGGCGCCGGTTCTGCTGATTTTCACTCTGGCACAGCAGCCAGTCAAGGCTTCGAAAAAGGAGGAGCCGATTTACATGTAGTGGATACGAATATATATTTAGAGGTTACAGGCCCCCAGGTCAAAAGTGTGACTCAAGATAAACCGCTCTGGCTTCGGCCCGACAAGATAGAGAATGCTAGAGCGCATGCCGAGCATGATACGTGGGTTGTACATTGGCTAGAACGAGATGGAACGTTACGAGTAGTCCACTTGAATCAAGAATTCTTTCAATCATATGATAAGAAAGAGTTACTCATCGTTACTCCAAGAATTCGGGCAGTCGTCGAAAAATATGTCGAAATTCCAGCACAGCATAGGTATGTCCAACCTTGGGCTGCACTCATTACCTATTTAGAGAAACTATGATTTTCAAATTTGATGCTAACCAAGAATATCAGATTGAAGCAATTGAAGCAGTTGCAGGCTTGCTTGATGGTCAACCTCGGAATGAGGTAGATTTGACGTTTGCCTTATCAGGTTTTGCTACTGTAGCCAACAAGCTTGATTTGGACGAAGCTACACTTCTGAAAAACCTCAATACGGTACAAGCGCTAAATGGTATTACACCTGACGGCGAACTGCATTGTATTGAGGGACACATCCAGACCACAATAGGTTCAAAGCAGGTGCGTTTTCCCAACTTTTCTGTGGAAATGGAAACAGGGACAGGGAAAACGTATGTTTATATTCGTACTGCACTTGAACTCTTCCGACGTTATGGACTGCATAAGTTTATTATTGTTGTCCCCTCTGTTGCGGTTCGTGAAGGCGTACTTAAGACATTGCAAGTTACTGAAAAACACCTTCGCAAACTTTTCGACAACGTACCGTATCGCTACTACAACTACGACTCGCTAAATCTCTCTCAAGTACGTCAGTTTTCACTTTCCGACAGCATTGAAATCATGATCATGACTATTGACTCTTTCAATAAGGCATCGAATATCATTAACCAAAGTACTGACCGCTTGCAAGGGGAAACACCTATTTATCTAATACAATCAGCGCGTCCTATTCTTATCTTAGACGAGCCGCAAAACATGGAAAGTGAACTTCGTATCAAGGCCCTCTTACAGCTTAATCCCCTCTTTGCATTACGCTACAGTGCAACTCATCGTAATCCTTACAATCTCGTATATCGCCTCACTCCCTTTGAAGCGTATCGTCAAGGTTTAGTCAAGCACATTGAAGTAGCTTCAGTGGTGCAAGAAAAGGATACAAACCAGGTTTTCTTGCGTCTTGAGGCGATCACTTCCAAGAAAAGCACTTTGATGGCATCTATAGCCGTACATAAATTGATGAAAGATGGAACCATTAAAGAGCAAGTGATCACTGTCAAACCGGGCGACTCAATGCAAGATAAGACGGGAAGAGTCGAGTACGCAGGCTTTGAGGTCAGCGAAATCAATGCTGGCCTTGAGATGGTTCTATTTTCTAATGGGGTGGAAATCGAGGTAGGTGAAACGCGCGGAGCAGATAAGACCGCCATCTTTAAAGCGCAAATCTACTATACGGTTGAGGAACACCTTCGCAAGCAAATTAAGCTCCAGCCACATGGTATTAAAGTGCTCTCACTTTTCTTCATTGATAGAGTGGATAATTACGCCCTACAAGGTAGCACTATTCGCCGTTTGTTCACTCAAGCGTTTAATGAGCTAAAGGTTAAATACAAGGATAAATATCCTGCGTGGCAAGACCAAGACCCAGAGGGCGTCCAGGCCGCTTACTTTGCCCAACGTCATACAAAAAATGGTGAGATTCTTCTAGAGGATAGCAAGAGCGGAGAGTCTGAGAAGGATAAAGAAGCATACGACCTAATTATGAAAGACAAGGAACGCCTTTTGTCCTTTGACGAGCCAGTGTCTTTTATTTTTTCGCACTCTGCCCTTCGTGAAGGATGGGATAATCCGAACGTTTTTCAGATATGTACCCTTAATCAGACAGCTTCTGAAATGAAGAAGCGTCAAGAGGTTGGTCGCGGCGTGCGCTTGGCTGTCGATCAATCGGGGGAACGCACCCACGATGAGCGGGTTAATGTTCTCACCGTTGTAGCAAATGAAAGCTACGAAAGCTATGTCGGCCGTCTGCAAACAGAAATTGAAGAAGCATACGGCAAGGAAGCATTACCGCCCCAGCCAGCTAATGCGAGAGCGCGTGGAGTTGCCCGATTGCGGAAAGAGTTTACCCTGCGACCAGAATTCAAGGAACTGTGGGAACGTATCAGAACCAGAACACGCTACGGAGTAACCATTGACACCCAAAAGCTCATTACCGATGTTCTGCAGGAGGTAGAGCAGCTGGGGGTAAAAGCACCTCAAATCGTGATAACCAAAGTACTTGTGGATGTCGGAGAGGAAGATACGTTTACCCCTACGCGGATGGGGTCATCAAAGCTCGCTACAGAGCCAACGAGACCTTTCCTGCCTAATATTGTTGAGATCATGAGCAATCTCATGGAGCATACGACACCCCCTGTATACCTTACCCGTAGCACATTACTTGAAATATTCCGACGAATGAATAACAAAAAGGTTGCGATGGAAAACCCTCAGGTATTTGCTACCGAAGTTGTCAGGATTATTAAAGATAAGCTTGTAGACCAACTGGTAAATGGTATCCACTACGAAAAAATTAATGACTGGTACGAAATGACGCAACTAGATGAAGAGATTGAGAGCTGGCAGGAGTATTTAACTCCCGCAGCGCATTCTGTTTATGATCAGGTTATCTATGATTCAGATGTGGAGAAAGCGTTTGTTGAAGGACTTGAAAAGCGCGATGATGTGAAGCTGTATCTGAAGCTGCCTAGGTGGTTTACGGTATCCACACCTGTCGGAAACTATAACCCTGATTGGGCAATTGTTATGGAAGAGCGGGATGAGTACGGTCAACCATTGAATAAGCCACATCTTTATCTAGTCCGTGAAACTAAGAGTACAACGCACCTTGACGATTTGCGGCCTGATGAACAGCGCAAAATCCTGTGCGGGGAAAACCACTTCAAGGAAGCTTTGGGCGTCGATTATAGAGTGGTGACTACTAGCGACCAGTTATTTTAGCCGGGAGCATAGGGATATGCTCTAAACCCTCAAAAATGCCATCACCAAGAACCTCATTTGTCTCAACAAATGGCAAGTGTTCTACGAGTCGAGATTTATTGAATAAGTTTATTCAGTGCCGTAAATGCTTCGCTAAAGTAGTTTTTTGTCTCTGCTGGAATGTTCCCTACTGATCGCGTAACATTTTCACTGAAATAGCGTGCAGGTCTAAAATGGCTGAACTGACCAGATTTTAATGGATGCTGCTTGAGGTATTCTTCAATACGTACAAGAATACGTGGATGTTGAGAGGTTAATTGCGTAACCTCTATCGGCTTGGAAAGCTGTGTTGCAAACTCTGCGTTTACGAGGTCTATGTAAAATTCTGGCTTAAACATGTCTTCCACATCAGCTTCAGCTGCTCTGGTGAAATCTGCAAAGGATAGGACGTTTGCTTTTTTTAGTAGCTTTTCTTTATAGAGAGCCTCAATTTTCTGGTGGTCACTTGTTTGGTAATCGATAAGTGTAGCAATCGTCATGTTTTTTTGTGCACCAAGCAGTGCAACGAATGTAGGTACTTTTGCCGAGCCGCCAACTGGGGTTATAGTCCATCGTGAGTCTAGGCCAGTCAAACCCTCCGCCTGCAATAGACCAGAAATTGTTTGTAAGTACAGAAGGTCTGCGACTCCTTCGACCACAAGGCTATATGGGCCAATAAATAATGTCTGATGTAGCTCATAGCCAAGTGCTCCCTGCAATGGGAAAAGGCTGTCATCCGTCGCCTCAAAAATTTCGGTCAGGACTTTTGTACCGCCATCTTCAGTAGGCAGTTCTCCCTCTGCATCAATGCCCTTGTCTTGAACAATTCGTACTCGCTCGAAATGCATGGGATCAACCATAAAGGGTGAGTGAGTTGTATAGATAAGTTGATGGTTGCCTTTTAGTTCGATTTCAAAGTAGCGGAGTAAATCATACTGAGCTTTGCCATGCAGCGTCATTCCCGGTTCATCTAGTGCAGACTCACGCGACCTTTTCGGGAATGGAAAGATGTGGTTCATAAGAACACCCAAAGTAAGTACAGATGCGTTGAGCAAGCTGCGAGGCCGTAAGCAAGCCATTAGTCTCGACGACATTAC
>JAABUZ0100001026.1_pt1 | contig 57512 bp, 53 predicted proteins | sample 5562091 | NCBI WGS metagenome assembly JAABUZ01 (sample SAMN12813069, study PRJNA571459) | rock metagenome | isolation source: Antarctica rocks | place: Antarctica: Victoria Land, Linnaeus Terrace sud | collected 2015-12-21 | reverse complement strand
CCACGTCACAACAACCCCGCCGCCGCACGGCCCCAGGCTCTCCGCCGCCGCACCCTGCGACCACTCTCAGCCCGCTGGCCCTTTCAGACCCACGCTCCTAGGGCTCGCGCCGGACGACGGTGTGCAGCTCGCTGGTCACGACGAGCGCCTCGGGGGCGGTGTGCTGGCAGCCCAGGAGCTCGGCGGTGCCGCCGGACGGCCGGGCGCGGGCGCGGGCGTTCGGGTCGCGGTCGTCGACACAGGCGTGTCCGACACCGCCGCCCTCGACCGCGCCTCGGGCCGCCTGGTCGACGGCGTCGACACCTCGGGCGGCACCGCTCCCGGTCCGTACGAGGACGGTTTCGGGCACGGCACCTTCATGGCCGACCTGGTCGCGGGCGGCCCGTTCGCCGGCCGGGTGCTCGGCGTCGCACCGGCCGCGACCGTCGTGGTCGTCAAGGTTGCCTCGGCCGACGGTTCGACTAGCCTGTCGCGGGTCGCCGCCGGTCTGGACTGGATCGCGGCCCACCGCGACAGGGTCGACCTGGCCAACCTCAGCTTCTCCCACGAGCGGCCTTCCTCGGCGTACGGCGAGGACCCGCTCACCCGCGCCGTGGAACGGGTGCGCGATGCCGGTGTCGCCGTCGTCGTCGTCGCCGGCAACCACCCCGGGCACGTCGGCGACCCCGGCCTGGACCCCTTCGCCCTGACTGTCGGGGCTGCCGACCTCGGCACCGAGCGGGTCGCGAGCTTCAGTGGCAGTGGCCGGGTCGCCGGCCTGCACAAGCCCGATGTCGTCGCGAGCGGGGTCGGCGTGCTCGGCCTGCTTCCGCCGGACTCGGTGCTGGCGCGGGCCACCGGCACTGCCCATCTCGCCGACGGGCTGTTCCGCGGCTCCGGCACCAGCCAGTCGACCGCCATCACGAGCGGTGCCGCGGCCCTGCTGCTGGTCGAGCACCCGGAGGCCACGCCGACGCAGGTCACCACCTCACTGCGCTGCGCTGCCGATCCGCTTCCCGGCCAGCGCGACGGCGCCGGTCTCCTGCGTACGACGACCAGCCTGTGCTCAGGGCCGAACGGCGAGCCCCTGCCGGGTTCGGCGGACCCGACTGGCGACGGGCCGGGCCGCAGCGATGGGGCGGCTTCGACGTGGGCGGCCTCGACGTGGGCGGCCTCGACGTGGGCTGCCTCGACGTGGGCTGCCTCGACGTGGGCTGCCTCGACCTGGGCGGCCTCGACGTGGGCGACTTCAAGCTGGGGTCCCGCCGACTCGAGCGGTTCGGCCCAGTGAGCGGGTCACCCACCCGCAGCATCCGCGTCGTCACGCTGATCTGCGCTCTGCTCACCGTCGCTGTCTGCGTGGTGACGCCGTTCGGCGGCGTCGCCTGGTGGGCCCTGCCGGTGCTGGCGGCCGGCGTCGCGCTGTCGGAGGTCGGCGTCGTCTACCTGCAGTTCGACCGCCAGCGCTGGGCGTTCTCCCTGACGGAGGGCGTGCTCGGGGCCGCCTGGGTGCTGCACACCGGTTGGTGGTCGGTGGCTGCCATGTCCCTCGGGGCCCTCGTCGCCCAACGGCTGACCCGGCGCCCGTCGGTCAAGCTCCAGTTCAACGTCGCCATGCTCTGTCTCGCCACCGCCGCGGGACAGGTTCTGGCAGCTCTGACCGGTGGACACGTGCTCGGCGCCGCGACCGGGCTGGTCGCCTTCTTCCTCGTCAACCACGTGCTGGTGGGACTGGCCGTGGCGACGACGAGCCACCGGCGCCTGCTCCCACTGCTGGTCTCGAGTGCGCCGCTGTCCGCGGTGCACACCGCCGGCAACTCCTCGATCGGCTTACTGGCAGCCTTTCTCGCCACGACCGCGCCCCTCGGCCTGCTCGGCCTGCTCGTACCGCTGGCTCTGCTCTGGTCCTCCTACGACCAGCAGACCCGGCGGAGCCAGGAGGTGACGCTGTTCACCGAGCTCGCCCGCGGACAGGCTCAGGTGACGGCGCGCTCCAGCGATGTCAGCGCGCGCGTCGTGGTGACGGCCGCCGCCAGGCTGTTCGGTGGTGCCGACGTCGAGATGGTGCTGCTGGCCGCGGACGGCCCGGTCCGGTACGTCGGGGACGAGAGCCGTGAGCCGCAGCGCCTGCGGGTCGAGGCGGGGGCCTTCGACGAGCCGTGGGTGCTGCGCGCCCTCGGGACGCCGGGGATCTCCACGGGCAGCGAGCACGGCCGGCCGTGGTGCTCCGCGGTGCTGGGCGCCGCCGGTTCGCCGCAGGCCGTGCTGATCGCCCGCCGCTCGCCCGGGGCCGCCCCGTTCGGTCGGCGGGAGGCGCGGCTGGCGCAGGTCCTCGTGGGCCAAGCCGAGACCTGGCTGTTCCTCGCCGACCTCTCGGTCCAGCACCGTACGGCGACCGAGCGGGCTGAGCTCGCCGGCGAGGCCGCGAAGGCCCTGGGCGACCTCGGCGCGGCCACCGCTCCCGCCTTGACGGTGCTGCGGGAGTCCGCAGACCGCCTGGCCCGGCTCGCGGAGACGGCGGGCGGGGTCGAGGACATCGTCGGGGAGCTGCACCTGGTCGAGCGAGCGGTCGCCTCCCTGCTCGGCGCCGTGGCGCTGGCCGCCGAGCCGGACCTGCTGTGCCTGGCTGCGGTCGAGGGGCAGCCGCCGGTCCGACCCGCGACCGACTGGACGACCACGGGTGTCCTGTGGTGACGCCCCCCGAGCCCACGACATGAAGCGCAGCGCGGCCGCGTTGCCCCTCGCGGTGTGGGCCGGCGTCCTCACCGGGGCCGCAGTGCTCTCCGTGGCGGCGGTGGCGACGGCGCTGCTCGCCGTGGCGAGTCGCCTCGACGGCACGACAGCGACCGCTCTGGGCCTGGGGACCTGCGCGGGGTTGGGGCTGTGCGTGGTCACCGTGGTCGCTGCCACCCGGCTCGCGGGCGGCCTGCGTGAGCTGCACTCCGACGCCGTACGACGTCTGCAGGAGCCCTCGGCGCCGCTCGGTCCGCTGCACGGGCGGCGCCTGTTGACCCGGACGAGCGCCGAACTGGGCGAGCTCGCCGGTGTGCTCGCGGCGCTGCACCTGCGGATACGGGTCGCTGACGAGCTGGGGGAGCGGCACCGGCGCGACGCCGAGACCGCGGGCGCCGGCGTCGTCGAGCTGCTGTCCGGGCTCGTCGCCGCGGAGGAGGGAGCGCGTGGCCAATTAGCTGCCGAGCTGCACGATACGGTCGCCCAGTCCCTGATGATCGCGCGTAGCCTGGTCGCGGCCGGACCGACGACGCCGGCAGAGTTCATCAAGATCGGTGAGTACGTCGAGGACGCCGAGGAGCAGGTGCGCGCCGTCATAACCCGCACCCGGCCGCCGGCCCTGCGCGACGGCGACCTCGCCTCCGCGGTCGGGGCACTGCGGCTCGATGTGGACGCCCGCTACGGCTTGCGGGTCGAGGTGCGGTGGCCGCCGTCGGCGTACCCGTTGCCCCTGGCTTCGGCCATCACCGTCTACCGCTTCTTCCAGGAGGCGCTGCTCAATGTCATCAAGCACGCCGACGTGGACGACGCGTGCCTGTCCCTCGTGGTGGAGCAGGACCACGTGCTCGCGACCGTGAGCGACCGCGGCCCGGGCTTCGACCCGCTCGCCGTACGGCCGGACCGCGGTCGCCACGTCGGCCTCGGGCTGCTGCGCGAGCGCGCCCGGCTGTCCGGCGGCTCCGTGGAGGTCGACAGCGTGCGGGACACGGGCACCACCTTGACGTTGCGCCTGCCGCGCCCGGCGTCGTCGGTCGCCCCACTGGTGCCGTTGCGGGCGGCGGAACCGGAGCAGCCGCGGCGCCTGACGGACCGTTACGTGCTCTCCTAGCGCCGCCGGCACGGGCGGCACGTTCGGGGGCCTGTGGAGCTGCCTGCAGCCACGCCGGCGCTCAGGTGCGCTGGGCCAGGGAGGTGACACCGGGCGGCGGCAACCCCGCGGTGGCGCCCAGCAGGTCGCACCATGCTCGCAGGTGGGCCGCGAGGTCGAGCCCACCCGCAGAGCCGGTCAGCGCCGTCCAGGAGGCCCGGATCTCGACCTCGTTCGCCTCGTTGCCCGCGTCCTGACCGTCCGGGGCGATCTGGCCGTAGGTCGAGGAGACCGTCCGGGTGACAGTGCCCGCCGCCGCGGTGTGCGCGGCGCTGCGCTCGGCCAACGACTCGGTCAACCAGCTCCAGCCCACGTCGGCGAGGGCCGGGTCGGCACCCATCTCGGCCTCGACGTCTGCCGAGACGAAGGCCACTACGCGGGTGTCGCCCCGCCAGTCCTCCTGGCCGGCCGGGTCGTGCAGGACGACGAGCCGGCCGTTGGCGACCTCCTGCCCGTCCCGGCTCACCTCGGCTGAGATCGCCACGGCGTACGGCGCAAGGCGCTTGGGTGCCGGCACCTCGCTGAGCAGAAGGCAGCCCGGGCGCTGCGCCTGGACCAGCGCGCTGCGCAGTCCAGCGAGCGCGGCCGCGAACACCTCCGGCGGCTCGGGCTCCCACGACGCCGTCACCCGGCCAACGTAGTTCTCGGCCGGGTCCCGGCCCGGTCGCCGCGCCGAAGGGACGTCGTGCGGTGGTCCTCGGCCGGTTGCTCCGGGTCCCTACGCTGGGGCCCGTGCCCGTCCTGCTCGCCCTGCTGTCCAGCGTGCTGTGGGGGACCTCGGACTTCCTTGGGGGTACGGCGACCAGGCGGCTGCCCGGTGCCTCCGTCGTGCTGGTGTCGCAGTTCGTCGCGCTGCTCGGCCTGCTTCCGGTCGCCGCCCTGACCGGCGCGTTCACGACGCCGACGTCCTACGTGCTGCCGGCGGTCCTGGCCGGGTTGATCGGGACGACGGCGCTCGGTGCGTTCTACAACGCGCTCGCCACCGGGACGATGGGGGTTGTCGCGCCGGTTGCGTCGTTGGGGATCGTGCTCCCGGTCGCGGTCGGGCTGGCTCAGGGCGAGAGCCCCCGTGGACTGCAGCTGCTCGGGATCGTGGTCGCGGTGGCGGGGGTCGTGCTGGCCAGCGGGCCGGAGCTGACCGGGGGCGCCGGGCTGCGTCCGCTGCTGCTCGCCGGCTACTCCGCGGCGGGGTTCGGGGCGGTGGTCGTACTCGTGGCGCGGGCGAGCCGGGGGGAGTCCGGCGCCGTCGTCATGACGCTGCTGACGATGCGCCTGACGTCAGTGGTCGTGCTTGCCGTCGTGCTGCTGGCTGCCCGCAGGCGCACCTTGGGGGTGCAGCGGACCGATTTCGCCCTGCTGGCCGCGATCGGTGTCGGGGACGTCGCGGCCAACGCGTGTTATGCCCTCGCGTCCCGGGGCGCCCTGCTCAGCGTGGTGGCGGTGCTGTCCTCGCTCTACCCGGTGGTCACCGTGCTGCTTGCCCGACAGGTGCACACCGAACGCCTGCGGCCCGTTCAGGTGGCGGGGGTCAGCGCCGCTCTGGCCGGTGTCGTCCTGCTCGCCGGTGGGTGAGCGCGGCGAACGACCGCGGCGGCCTCGGGACCCGGCAGCTCGCATCAGGCCGCGGCGACCAGCATGTGCTCCTCAGGCGTCAGGATCAGGACCCCGACCACGATCGCGTGGCCGCAGGCGACACAGGCCAGATCGAGGCAGTCCAGCCCGTGCTCGTCCTCGCAGGGCGGCATGACGAACACCTGCTCCTCGTCGCACCCGGCGCACCAACGGAACTGCTCGGTCACGATGACCTCCCTCTCTCGATGAGACGACGGTGCCACCCGGGTCCGACAGTTCCGACCAGGCGCGCCGAGGCGGCTGCCACCGATCGCGGCCACGACGGACTGGCCCGTGCCTCGGACCGGGCCGCGTGGGACGATCAGCGGCGATGAGCACCCGTGACGCCCGGCCGTCCCCCCAACAACGGCCGCACCCCGGCGCCGCGACGCCGGCCGGAGCTGAGCCGCACCCCCACGACGCCGGGGCGATCCGCCGCCGCGCCTCGCCGGCGTACGACTCGGTGCTGTTGAAGGCCTGCCGGCGCGAGCCCGTGCCGCACACGCCGGTGTGGTTCATGCGGCAGGCGGGACGGGCGCTGCCGGAGTACCGCAAGCTGCGCGAGGGCACCGCCATGCTCGAAAGCTGCTTCCGGCCGGACCTGGTCACCGAGATCACCCTGCAGCCCGTACGCCGTCTCGGGGTCGACGCGGCCATCTTCTTCAGCGACATCGTGGTGCCGCTCAAGGCGGTCGGGGTCGACCTGGACATCGTGCCGGGCGTCGGGCCTGTGGTGGCGGCACCGTTCCGGACCGCTGCGGACCTCGACCGGCTGCCGGAGCTGCTCGCTGCGCCGCAGATCACCCAGGCGGTGCAGCAGCTCATTGGCGAGCTCGGTGCGACCCCGCTGATCGGCTTCGCCGGCGCACCGTTCACCCTCGCGAGCTATCTCGTCGAGGGCGGCCCGAGCAAGAACCACGCGCAGACCAAGGCGCTGATGCACGGCGACCCCGGGCTCTGGTGGCAGCTCATGGACCGGCTCGCGAGCATCACGCTGGCGTTCCTGCGGGTGCAGGTCGACGCGGGGGCCAGCGCGGTCCAGCTGTTCGACTCCTGGGTGGGGGCGCTGCCGGCCGCGGACTACCGCACCTTCGTCCAGCCGCACTCGGCCCGGGTGCTCGCGGGCGTGGCCGACGTACCGCGTATCCACTTCGGCGTCGGCACCGGGGAGCTGCTCCACGACATGGGCCAGGCCGGCGCGGACGTCGTCGGCGTCGACTGGCGGGTGCCGCTCGATGAGGCCGTACGCAGGGTCGGCCCGGGCAAGGCGCTGCAGGGCAACCTGGACCCGACCCTGGTCCTCGGCCCGACCTCGGTGGTCCGGGCGCAGACCGAGCGGATCGTGGCCGAGGGGCGGGCTGCTGAGGGCCACGTGTTCAACCTGGGCCACGGTGTGCTGCCCGAGACCGACCCGGACGCGCTCGCGCGCATCGTCGACCACGTGCACGAGCTCACCGCCCGCTGAGTCCGCGCAGCCCACGGTCAGCTCGGGGAGGCCCGCACCCGCTCAGCAAGGCCGCAGGAGCCGCACGACGATCTTCACGACGCGTTCTGCGGTGGCGCTGCCTTCAAGACGCGGCGCCCTGCACCCTGTCGTGAAGATCGTCGTGTGCGGTTGGGTCGGCGCACACGCTCAGCAAAGCCGGCCGAGCCGCACGACGATCTTCACGACCGGGGAGGTGGACGATCTCCTGCGCGCCCGCGTGCGCCGGTCCGGAGTGATACGCCGGGCGCTGTCGCGGGCGCCGGCCTCAGCAGTCCGGCGCACAGCAGGGCGACCGCCAGCAGCGCGAGCCCGCCGCCGGACAGGGCGACGCGGGTCGAGGCGGTGAAGGACGTCTCGGCCGACGCCAGCAGGACGTCCCGGGACTGCAGGGCGCGCTCGAGCCCGAGGTCCCCCAGCAGCAGGCCGGTGGCCTCACCCGTGCGGGCCCCCAGCAGGGCGTCGACGACGGGCCGGGTGTCGTGCACGCCGAGCCCGACCAGCGTCCGGGTCAGGCCGGCGCCCAGCCGGGAGACCGCCAGTGCACCGAGCCCGGCCACGGCGACCACGCCGCCGAGTTCGCGGGCCACGTTGACACCCGCGGCGGCAAGGCCGGAGCGGCCGGTCGCGACCGCCTCCAGCGAGGCGGCGACGACGGGCGCCGTTGTGAGGCCGACGCCCACGCCGGCGACCCCGAGCGCAACGCCGAGCAGCAGGCCCGGCGCGTGCGCGGTGAGCACCTGACCGAGTCCGAGCAGGGCCCCGCCGGTCAGCAGCAGTCCGAGCACGACCGGCGCACCCGGCCCGCGGCGGGCTGACCACCGCGCGGCGACCGGGGCGGTGACGACCAGGCCCACGGTCAGAGGGAGCAGCAGCAGCCCGGAGGACAGCGCATCCCGGGCCTGCACCAGCTGCAGGAACAGGCTGAGGAACACCAGCAGCAGGAACACCGCGAGCGAGGCCGCGAAGGCGCCCGCACAGGACCCGAGGAACGCCCGTTCGCGCAGCAACGGCAGCGGCAGCACGGGGTCGGCAGCGCGCCGCTCCACCAGCACCAGCAGGACGAGGGCGACCACGGCTGTGGCCAGCGCCAGCACCACCGGGCGCCCGAGCCCGTCCCTCCCGGCGAGCACCACGGCGTACGTCGTGGCACCCAGGACCACGGCCGTCAACGCGCTTCCGGGCACGTCCAACCTGCGTTCGTGCGACTGCGGGGGGACGTCGGCTCGCACAGCCACGACGGCGACCGCGAGGGCCAGCGGCACGTTCACCCAGAACACCGCCCGCCAGCCGTACGCCGCGACGAGCAGTCCGCCGACGACCGGTCCGGCGACGAGCGCGAGACCGCCGGTCGCGGCCCAGACGCCGACGGCCCGGGCCCGGCGTGCCGGATCGGGGTAGGCGCCGGCGAGCAGGGCCAGGCCGCCGGGCAGGACCAGTGCCGCGCCGATCCCCTGCAGGACGCGCCAGGCGAGCAGGTGGCCGATCGTGCCGGTGGTCGCGCAGCCGACCGAGGCACCACCGAACACGGCCAGCCCCGCCAGGAAGATGCGGCGGCGGCCGAACACGTCGGCCAGCGCCCCGCCGGTCAGCAGCAGCGCCGCCAGCGCGACGGTGTAGGCGGTGACCACCCCCTGCAGCCCCGTGACCCCGGCCCCGAGGTCGTCCTGCACGTCGCGCAGGGCCACCGCGACGACCGTGTTGTCGAGCGTCGCGGTGAACGCCGCCAAGGACGTGGCGGCCAGGACGGCGCCGCTGCGGACCCCGCCGCCGGGAACTTCGCCGCCGGGAACTTCGCCGCCGGGAACTGCACCGCCGCGCACCCTCCAGGCGCCCCGCCGCCCGCCGCGCACCGTCACGCCGCGCAGCCTACGGCTGCTGCTGCCTACGCTGGCCGACGTGCACCGAGCCCCCGTCGTCGTGGTCGTCGGCGCCGGCATCGCCGGTCTCGCGGCGGCACTGGGGGCGCAGCGGCTGCGGCCGGATGCCACCGTGGTGGTGCTCGAGGCCTCCGGCCAGGTCGGCGGCAAGGTGCGGGTCTCCGACGTCGGCGGCCAGAGCGTCGACGAGGGTGCGGACTCCATGCTGCGGCGGGTGCCGTACGGTACCGGTCTCGCGGCTACGGCCGGGCTGGAGCTCGTGTCGCCCGCCCCCGGTGGCGCGTCGCTGTGGAGCCGCGGCCGGCTGCGCCCGCTCCCGACCGGCACGCTGATGGGCATCCCGGCCGACCTGGCGGCCCTGGCCCGCAGCGAGGTGCTCAGCGCGACCGGGCTTGCGCGGGTGCCGCTGGACCTCGCGCAGCCCGGATCGCCACAGCAAGAGGATATCTCGGTCGGTGATCTCGTACGCCGACGGCTCGGCGGCGAAGTGGTGCAGCGGCTCGTCGACCCGCTGCTCGGCGGGGTGTACGCCGGGCGCGCGGATCTGCTGTCCCTGCAGGCGACCCTGCCGGCCCTGGCCGTCGCCGCCGCCCGGCACCGCAGCCTGCTGCTCGCCGCCCGTGCGGCCCGGGGGACACCTGCGCCTGGGCCCGTGTTCGCCGGACTGCCAGGGGGTCTGGGCACGCTGCCGGTCGCCCTGGCCGGGCAGCTCGACGTGCGCCTGCGTACGACGGTGCGGGGCCTGACCCGGACCCCGAGCGGCTGGCGGCTCGAGACCGGCTCTGCCTCAGCACCATCACTTCTCGACGCCGATGCCGTCATTCTGGCCGTGCCCTCGGCGCCTGCGGCCCGGCTGCTGGCCGGCCACGTACCCGTCGAGGAGCTGGGCGCGATCGCTTGGGCCAGCGTCGCGCTGGTGACTCTGGTCCTGGACGGTCCGTCACCCGGCACGGGCAGCGGCTACCTGGTGCCTGCGGTCGAGGGGCGGACCACCAAGGCCGTCACCTTCTCTAGCCGCAAGTGGGGGCGCCCCGGACCGGCCGTCGTACGGGCCAGCGTCGGGCGGTACGGCGAGGAGGTCGACCTCCAGCGCGACGACGACGAGCTGGTCGCCGTGGTGCGTGAGGAGCTGGCGTTGGCCGTCGGCCCGCTGCCGCGGCTCGTGGACAGCCGAGTCATCCGCTGGGGGGGAGGGTTGCCGCAGTACGCCGTCGGCCACCTCGATGTCGTACGCCGTTTGCGGGCAGCCCTGCCGGCGTCGCTCGCGGTGGCCGGTGCGTCCTACGACGGGGTGGGGGTGCCGGCAGTCGCCCGCAGCGGTCAGGCGGCTGCGCAGATCGCCCTGGCAGGGCTGGCAGTGCCTCCAGGGGTGACAATGGAGCCATGACCGAGAACCGCCCCGAGGCGCCCAAGGCCCGCGAGCTCAACGACCAGCTGCTGTACTGCATGTACGCCGTCTTCGAGGTCGCCCAGCCGCTGCCGGAGGACCGCGCCGTCCTGGTGCAGGAGGCGCAGGCGTTCCTCGACGAGGTCCTGCAGAAGGACGTCTACACCCGCGGGACCTACGACGTTGCCGGGTTCAAGGCCGACGCCGACGTCATGGTCTGGTGGACCTGCCCCGACATCGACACGTTGCAGGACGCCTACAACCGCTTCCGTCGCACCGGTCTCGGCTCGCACCTGCTGCCGGTCTGGTCCAGCGTCGGGCTGCACCGGCCGGCCGAGTTCAACCGCAACCACATCCCGGCGTACGTCCGGCGCGAGGACCCCAAGAAGTACACCTGCGTCTACCCGTTCAACCGCTCGCTCGAGTGGTACCTGCTGCCGGACTACGAGCGCAAGGGCATGCTCAGCGAGCACGGGATCATGGGGCGCGAGTTCGAGGACGTTCGGGCCAACACGGTGGCGGCATTCGGACTCGGCGACTACGAATGGCTGCTGGCGTTCGAGGCCGACGAGCTGCACCGGATCGTGGACTGCCTCCGAGCCCTGCGCACCTCCCGCGCGCGGCTGCACACCAAGCTCGAGACGCCCTTCTACACCGGCGTTCGCAAGCCGATGGCCGAGATCGTGGCCGGACTGCCGTAGCTGGGCTGTGGCAGAGGGGCCGCGCCTACGCCCCGGTGGGGGCCAGCTTCAGCGACACCGAGTTCAAGCAGTACCGGTCGCCGGTGGGCGTCTGCGGCGCATCGTCGAACACGTGCCCGAGGTGGCTGCCGCAGGTCGCGCAGAGCACCTCCACCCGCTTCATGCCCATCGAGATGTCCTCGTGCAGCTCGACGTTGTCCTTCTCACTCGGCGCGTAGAAGCTCGGCCACCCGCAGTGCGAGTCGAACTTGGTCTCGGAGCGGAACAGCTCCGCGCCGCACGCCCGGCAGCTGTACACGCCCTCGGTCGTGGTGCTGTCGTACTCGCCCGTGAAAGGCCGCTCGGTGCCGGCCTTGCGCAGGACGGCGTACTCCTCGGGGGTCAGCTCGGCCCGCCACTGCTCGTCGGTCTTGCTCACCTGGTAGCTCATGCCCTGTTCAGCGCGCGGGGTCCCCACTGTGTTCCGACGCAGGTACGACGACGCGGTGACGTAGCGTCCGGTCGTGGCCAGCCCCTTCGTCGAGGTCCCCGTCGACACCCCGACCGGGGAGCGGGTCATCAAGGTCACCAACCCGGACCGGACGTACTTCGCCGGGCTGCCCGAGGGCCGCGGCCGCAAGATCGACCTGGTCGAGTACTACCTCGCGGTCGCCGACGGTGTCGTGCGCGGACTGCGGGAGCGTCCGACGGTGCTGAAGCGGCATCCCGAGGGTGCGGACGGCGAGGCGATCTACACCAAGCGGGTGCCGAACAGTCGGCCGCCGTGGATAGAGACCGCGACGGTGCACTTCCCGTCCGGCCGCTCGGCGACCGAGCTGTGCCCGGTGGACGTCGCGCACGTGGCGTGGGCGGTCCAGATGTCCACGCTGGACTTTCATCCCTGGCCGAGTCGTCGCGTGGATACAGAGTCGCCGGACGAGCTCCGCATCGACCTCGACCCGATGCCCGGTTCGGGGTGGGCGCAGGTGCAGGAGGTCGCGCTCGAGGTGAAGGACGTGTTCGACGGGCTGGGTATGACGAGCTTCCCGAAGACCAGCGGCAGCAAGGGGATCCACGTCTACCTGCGAACGCGACCGGGGTGGACGTTCACCGACCTGCGGCACTGCGCCTTGGCCGTCGCCCGCGAGGTGGAGCGGCGCCGCCCCGACCTCGCGACCAGCAAGTGGTGGAAGGAGGAGCGGGGCGAGCGGGTGTTCCTGGACTTCAACCGGATGGCCCGGGACCAGACCATCGCCTCCGCGTACAGCGTGCGGGCCCGGCCGCTGGCCACGGTGAGCGCGCCGCTGGCCTGGGAGGAGGTACCGGACTGCGAGGTCGCCGACTTCGACATCTGGACGATGCGCGATCGGTACGCGCGGCTCGGCGATGTGCATGCGGCGATCGACGTTGTGGCGCATGACCTGTCGCCGCTGCTGGAGCTGTACGACCGGCAGGGCGAGGGGGAGGCGCCGTACCCGCCGCAGTTCCCGAAGATGGAGGGCGAGCCGCTGCGGGTCCAGCCCAGCCGGGCGAAGAAACCGACGGCAACCTGACCGGGCACGATGGAGCCGGGGCACGGGCCCCAGCCGCAGCGCGCGCCGTCGCTACTTCTCGTTCGTCTCGGCGCTGACGAGCTGGTCCGCGAGCACGAAGAAGGTCGGTGCCCACAGACCGATGAAGATGCCGAAGCGCTCGGCGTGAGCGGTATCGCCGGAGCTCTTGGCCTTCCGCCACGTGGCGATGCTGCCAAGGATGGACAGGAAGCCGAGGATCTGCAGGACGTCGCTGCTGATGCCGAGCTGACGCAGGCGCTGGACGAGCATGGGGTTCTCCTTCGAGCGGGGGGTGCGGGATACGGTTCACGCATACCGTTCCACCGACTCCGGGCGAGCGCGAACGCAAGCGTCATCGCGGGACGCGCAGCAGGCCCTCCTGCACCACGCTGACCGCGAGCGTTCCGTCGCGGGTGTAGATCGAGCCCCGCGCCAGCCCCCGGCTCGCGCCGGTCCACGGCGACTCCTGGTCGTAGAGGAACCACTCGTCCGCCCGGAATGCCTGGTGGAACCACATCGCGTGGTCCAGGCTCGCGCCGGCCACGTCGCCCGTACCCCAGGCTCTGCCGTGCGCGAGCAGTGTGGAGTCCAGCAGGGTCATGTCGGACGCGAACGTCACGGCGCACACGTGCAGCAGCGGGTCGTCGGGCAGCCGGCCGTCGGCGCGCATCCACACCTGCGAGCACGGTGCCTGCTGACCGGTGTCCTTCGCCACGCGCGGCGGGTCGCCGACGTACCGGATGTCGATGGGGCGCGGCCGGGTGTACCAGCCGCCCATCTCCTGCGCGTACGGCGCCATCCGCTCGCTCAGCGTCATGAGCCCCTCGGGTGCGGGTACGTCGGGCATCCGGGTCGTGTGGGACAGGCCCTGCTCGACGACCTGGAAGGACGCCTGCAAGTTGAAGATCGCCTTGCCGTGCTGGATCCCCACGACCCGGCGCGTGGTGAAGCTGCGGCCGTCCCGGATCCGGTCCACCTCGTACACGATGGGAACGGCGGGGTCGCCCGGTCGCAGGAAGTACGCGTGCAGGCTGTGCACGGGCCGATCCGCCGCGACGGTGCGCCCGGCAGCCACCAGCGCCTGCCCGGCGACCTGACCCCCGAAGACGCGCTGGAGCGACTCCGTCGGCTGCTTGCCCCGGAAGATGTCCTGCTCGATCGGCTCGAGGTCGAGCAGGTCGATGAGGTGGTGCAGCGGCGTGTCTGATTCCTGGACGGTCACCCGCGGCAGTCTTCCAGCCCACGGCTGGCCCGTCCCGTCCGAGACGTGCCGCTCGGTCCGTCGCCCGGAGGCAGCGGTGGGGGGGGGGCAGCCGCCTATGCAAACTGCCACAAGCGCCGTGGCAGTTGACATAGGCGGCTGACCCCTCCACGGGTTGGCTCGCTGTCGAGGTATGCGGAAGGGATGCGCGGCCGCGCTTGGCTGAGCGCGTGGACGTCTCGAGGGAGCTGCGGGCCGTCGGCAGGCCCGCGGCTGGTCGCAGCGGGCGCTGGCGGGCTCGAGCAACCCGTCGAGCTGCGCAAGGCGGTCCGGGCGTACCTGCACCTCAGTCTCTCGGCGCGTTTGGGCAAGGTGCTCGGTGCCCCGCAGAGTCTGTACCCGTACGCGGGCTCCGCGCATTGGCGCGGGGTGTGCGCATGGGCGCGTCAGCGAGGCCATTGGTCGTTGCTCACGGGCCGGTCGCCGCTGGGCTGTGGGTGCCTGGGGTCGTGCTCGGCCCGAGGCCACCACTCGTGCTCTCCCGGTGGCAGCTCGGGGCCCTACGGCGTGATCATCCGCTCTGGGACCTCGACGTCCAGGACGGCGAGCCGGTCGACCGCTTGGTGCCGGTGCCGGTGCCCGGGGCACATCACCCGTTGCTCGTGCCGGTGCCGGAGTCTGTCGCTGCGGTGGAGGCCGAGCACGCCTGTGCTTTGCACATCGCGGCACGGCTGCTGCACGAGGAGGGGCGGCGCGACGCTGCGTCTCGACGCGTGCCGCCGCACCGCGAGGGCGACCCGTGGCGGGAGGCGGAGCACCTGCGCCAGCACTATCGGGACCGGGGCTCTCGCGGCCTGCCTCGCGCCACGGATTTCCGGTCCTGGCGGCTCGGCGCACCTGGATCCATGGCCCAGGAGGTGTGGACCCGGGGGCTCCTCGCCTACCCGCCGTCGCTCGAGTGGTCTCGCTGGGGATGGTGATCGCCCGCCGATGTCCTGTCGGGCTCAGGGTTCGCGGACCTGTCCAGCGATCACCTCCAGGGTTCGGGTCGTACGGACCGCGGTGAGCAGCCGCCGGTCGTGGGAGACGAGCAGAAGCGTCCCGGCCTACGCCTCGACGGCCTGCTCGAGCTGCTCGATGGCGGCCAGGTCCAAGTGGTTGGTCGGTTCGTCCAGGACCAGGCAGTTCACCCCGGCGGCCTGCAGCAGGGCCAGGCTGGCCCGCGTGCGTTCGCCGGGGGACAGCGAGCCGGCGGCGCGTGCGACGTGGTCGCCGCGCAGGCCGTACTTGGCCAGGAGCGTGCGTACGCCCGCGGCGGCCCACTGCGTGCGTTGCTCGAGCACCTCGACGACCGTCTGGTCTCCTGTGAACGCCAGCCTGGCCTGGTCGACCTCGCCCAGCAGGACGCCGGGGCCGAGCGACTGCGTGCCGGCGGAGAGCGGCAGGCGCCCCAGCAGGGCTTCGAGCAACGTGGTCTTGCCGGCGCCGTTGGGGCCGACGACGGCAATCCGGTCCGCCCACGCGACCTGCAGGTCGACGGGTCCGAGCACGAAGGCGCTGCCCATGTCGCGACGGTCGACGACGGCGCCGGACAGAGTGGCGACCACCGCGCCCGAGCGCGGTACGGCGGCGATCTCCATCCGCAGCTGCCACTGCTTGCGCGGCTCCTCCACGACGTCGAGGTGGTTCAGCTGGCTCTCGATGCCGCGTACGCGGGAGGCAGCATGCGTCGCGGCCTCGAGCTTGGCGCCGCGGGCGTTGCGGTCCCCATCCGGCCGCTTGTTCTTTGCGCGCAGGGCCCCTCGGACGGACTGCTCGCGCTGCCGCTGCGCCTGGGTCACGAGGGCGGCCCGCTTGTCGTCGTACTGCTCGAAGGCGTCGTGGGCCTGTCGGCGGCCGAGCGCGTGCGCCTCGAGGTAGGCGGTGTAGCCGCCGTTGAACAACCGTGCGGACCGCGACGGTCCGTCGATGTCCAGCACGGAGGTGATGGTGCGGGCCAGGAACTCGCGGTCGTGGCTGACGACGACGAGTCCCGCTCGCAGGGACGTGCAGAACTGCTCGAGCCGCTCCAGCCCGGCGAAGTCCAGGTCGTTGGTCGGCTCGTCGAGCAGGAACACGTCGTAGCGCGACAGCAGGACCGAGGCCAGACAGGCGCGGGCCGCCTGGCCGCCGGACAGGGTCACCGTCTCGGCGTCGAGCAGGTCTGCTGGCAGGCCGAGGTCGGCGCAGACCTCCAGGCTTCGTACGTCCAGATCGGCCCCGCCCAGGTCCAGCCAGCGCTCGAGGGCGGTGCTGTAGGCGTCGTTCGCACCGGGCGCCTGTTCGGCGAGCGCCGAGGTCGCGGCGTCGAGGGCGAGCTGTGCCGCCCCGACGCCGGTACGCCGGGCCAGGAACGCGGCGAGCGTCTCTCCGGTTCGCCGGTCCGGCTCCTGCGGCAGCAGACCCACCGTGGCCGTCGGCGGCGCGAGCGACACCGTGCCCGCATCCGGGGCGAGCAGCCCGGCCAGGGCCGCGAGCAGCGTCGACTTGCCCGCACCGTTGGGACCCACCACACCGAGCCGGGTCTGCGGGGAGATCGTGAGCGAGATCTCGGACAGGACCGCGGTGGCGCCGCGGGTGACGGTGATGCCGCCGGCGACGAGAGTCGCGCTCATGAGCGCAGGACGGCGCCCAGGTCGAAGCGGACCGGCACCTCGAGCTGGGCGAAGCCGCAGGAGGCGGCGTCGCGGTCCGGTCGCCAGCGCTTCCACTGCACGGTGTGCCGGAAGCGGGTGCCCTCCATGTGGTCGTAGGCGACCTCGGCGACGAGCTCGGGCCGCAGCGCGACGAAGGACAGGTCCTTGTCCCGATTCCAGCGCGAGGGCTCGCCGCCCGGGATCCGCTCCGAGGTCAGCTCGCCCACCCATGGGTGCCGCGCCCCATCGGGCAGCAGGTACGGCGCCAGCTCGTCGATCAGCGAGGCCCGCCGCGCCATCGGGAACGACGCGGCGACGCCGACGTGCTGCAGGGCGCCCCCGTCGTCGTAGAGACCGAGCACGAGCGAGCCGACGACGGGGCCCGACTTGTGCAGCCGGTAGCCGGCGACCACGCAGTCGGCGGTACGGGCGTGCTTGATCTTCTGCATGACGCGCTTGTCGGGTGCGTAGACCTGGCTCAGCGGCTTGGCGACGACGCCATCGAGCCCGGCGCCCTCGAACAGCGAGAACCACTCCCGGGCCAGGGCCGGGTCTGCTGTCGCCGGCGTGAGGTGTACGGCAGCCCCCGCCCCGGACAGGACCTGCTCGAGCAGGGCGCGCCGCTCGGACTGCGCCCGGTCGAGCAACGAGTCCTCGCCCAGGGCGAGCAGGTCGAAGGCGATGAACGCGGCCGGGGTGGTGCCGGCGAGCATCTTCACCCGTGAGGCCGCCGGATGAATCCGCTGCAGCAGGGCCTCGAAGTCCAGCCCGTTGCCGGACGCAATGACGATCTCGCCGTCGACCACGCACCGTTGCGGCAGCTGGTCCCGCACGGCCTCGACGACCTCCGGGAAGTACCTGGTGAGCGGCTTCTCGTTGCGGCTGCCGAGCTCGACCTCGTCGCCGTCGCGGAACACGATGCAGCGGAAGCCGTCCCACTTGGGTTCGTACAGGAACTCGCCGACCGGCACCTCGGGAACGCTCTTCGCCAGCATCGGCTTCACAGGCGGCATCACGGGCAGGTGCATGTCCGCATACTGCCTCGCCGGTGGACCCTTACCTGGGTCCCAGGTAGACGAAGCGGCGTACGGCGCCTGCGTCGCCCTCGGCCGCCAGCGCGCCGGTCGACGGGTCCACCCACGCGAGGAAGTCCCCGACGGTGCGAACCGCCAGCCGCGGCCCGGACAGGGCCGGGTCGTCGTACAGCGGCACGTAGACGACGACCTCCCGGTCCTCGACGTTGGCGTCATGGGCGAGCCCGAGCACGAGGTAGCGTCGCGGCGCCTCCGGGTGCTTCCAGTGCTGCCAGACCCCTGCCGGCACGTCCTGCTCGCGATCGCCCGTCACGCGCGCATCCTTTCGCAGGACAGACTGCGGGTATGTCGCGCCTGCGGACCCTGTCGCCGTACCTGCTCACGGCCCTGCTCGCCGGCGCGGGGGCACTGCACTTCCTCCAGCCCCAGCCCTACGACGGGATCATCCCGTCGTTCCTGCCCCACCCGCGGTTCTGGACGTACTCCAGCGGGCTCGCCGAGCTGGCCTGCGCGGCGGCGGTTGCGGCCCCCCGCACCCGTGAGCGCGGCGCCCTCGTCACCGCCGGGCTGTTCGTCGCGGTCTTCCCGGCGAACGTGCAGATGGCGGTGCACCCGGGCAGCGTGCCGACCCTGCTGGCGTACGCACGGCTGCCGCTACAGGTTCCGTTGGTGCTGTGGGCGCTGCAGGTGCGGGCTCAGAGCAGGACTCGGTCGGCGAGGGTGGCCCGGCCGAGCTCGACGAGCGGCCCGATCCGGTCCTCGTAGCCCTCGAACCCGCCGCCGACCATCGCGCCGCCCCGCACCCGGGCGACGATGCCGGCACAGACCACCGCAAGCTTGAAGAACGCGAAGCTGACGTACCAGGGCAGGGGCGTGACGTCCGCCCCGGTGCGCTCGGCGTAGCCCTGCGCGACCTGCTCGCGGGTGAGGAACCCCGGCAGCACGGTGGCGCTCGGCACGACGGTGCTGCCCTGCCGCAGGCCGGTGTCGTCGGCCTGCGCCCAGTAGACGAGCAGGATGCCGAGGTCGGCCAGCGGGTCGCCCAGGGTGGACATCTCCCAGTCCAGGACGGCGCTGATGCCGCCGACCCGCGTGGGGTCGAGCATCGTGTTGTCGAGCCGGTAGTCGCCGTGCACGATGCTCGAGCGCGGGGTGACGGGCACGGCCGCCGCGAGGTCCTGGGAGAGCGCGTCCAGGGCTTCGAGCCCTTCCAGCCGGGTGGCGTCCCACTGCCGGGTCCAGCGCGCCACCTGGCGCGCGAGATAGCCCTCAGGGCGGCCGAACCCGCTCAGCCCCACCGACCCCGGCTCGATGGCGTGCAGCGCCGCCAGCACGTCGATGAGCCCCTCGCTGATGATCTGCTTGTCCTGCGGGGACTCGGCGTACCCGTGCGGGAAGGTGGTCGTGATGATGTGGCCCTCCACGAGGTCCATCACGTAGAACGGTTGCCCCAGGACGCTCTCGTCGAGGCACACGTCCAGGACGGCGGGCACCGGCACCGGCGTGCCGCGCAGCGCCGCCATGACGGTCGATTCGCGTCGCATGTCGTGCGCCGTCGGCAGGACGTGACCCAGCGGTGGCCGGCGCAGGACCACCGACCCGGCGGGGGAGTCGACGCGGTAGGTCAGGTTGCTCTTGCCGCCGGTGATGAGGGCGACGGTGCAGTCGGTCCAGGCTGGTTCGTCAAGAGCGGTGGCGAGATAGGGGCCTACGGCCGCCGGGTCGGCGCCCGCCACAGGTGTCGTCATGGCCACGAACGTAGTGCCGCCCCTCCGGGGCGCCCCTGACGTGGTGAGATGCCGTCGTGCGCAGGGGCTGGGTCATCGCGGGGGTGGTGGTCGTGGTGGGCGTGGTGGGGGGCGCCGGCACGGTCGTCCTGCAGCAGCGGGCGGCGGCCCAGGCCGCGGCCGAGGCCAAGGTGCGCGACCGGCGGGAGGCCTCGGCCGTCGCGGTGCGCTTCCTGCAGGACTGGCAGACCGGCAAGTACGCCGACATGGCCGCCGTCACCGTCCAGGGCAAGGACGCCGGCACGTCGTACTCCACCCTGCTCAAGCGGCTGCAGGCGACCGCGGTGCAGGTGCGTCCGGGCGCGCTCGCGACCAACGGCGCGTCGCTGCCCTACTCGGTGCACCTGCAGCTCAAGGGGCTGGGGCCGCTGGACTGGACCAACACCGTTCCCCTGGTCAAGCAGCCGGGCGGCTGGAAGGTCGCCTTCACCCCCGGCGCCGTCTACCCCGGGCTGTTGCCGGGGCAGCAGCTGACCCGCAGCACGCCGACCTTGACCCGCGGCCACCTCGCCTTCCGGAACGGGACCGAGATCCGTGGCTTCAGCGACGACCTAGCCGGAAACGTGCTCGGTGTCGTGTCCGGAACGACCGGAAAGACCGGCCTCGAGCGGCTGTACGACACCCAGCTCACGGGCTCGTCCGGCGGTCGGGTGGAGATCTCCGGTGCGGCGAGCCCGACGCTCATCAAGAACTACCCCGCCACTGCGGCCGGCACCGTCACGACCACACTGGACCTGCCGCTGCAACAGGCCGCCGAGCGGGCGCTGTCCGGGGTGCCGGAGAAGGCCGCCCTCGTCGTGCTGGACATGGCCACCGGCGAGGTGCGGGCGGTCGCGAATCGGCCCGTGCAAGGCCTGCCGGCTGCCTTCTCGTCTTACGCGCCCGGGTCGGTCTTCAAGATCGTGACTGCGACGGCCGCGCTGCTGAACGGCTTCACCACGGCGACCCCCGTCGACTGCCCGGCCACTGCGGTCTTCGGAAAGGCGTTCAAGAACGACGAGCCGTTGCCCCCCCACCTCACGCTGACGACAGCCTTTGCGAAGTCGTGCAACACCGCGTTCCTGGGGATCGCCAACAAGCTGCCCCAGGGCAGCCTGCGCAAGACCGCCGCGCTCTACGGCTTCGATTCGGGCAAGCTGCTCGAGACCCACTCCTCCACCGGTGGTCGGGTGCCGGTGCCGGGTGGCACCGCGGAGGCCTACGCCGACGCGATCGGGCAGGGCTCGGTCGAGGCGAGCCCGTTGCTGGTCGCCTCGATGGCTGCCGCTGTCGGCTCGGGCACCTGGCACGCGCCGCACCTGGTCGCCTCGACGCACGCCCCGAGCACGCCGCTGCCCGCCGGGGTCGCGACCTCGATGCGCACGCTGATGCGGGCCGTCGTCACGCAGGGCACCGCAGCGACGGCCGGGCTGCCGGGCCCGGTCTTCGGCAAGACGGGCACGGCCCAGTACGGCACCACGCTTCCCTTGCGCTCCCACGCCTGGTTCGCCGGCTACCGCGGCCCGCTCGCGTTCTGCGTGTTCGTGGAGACCGGCACGTCGGGGGGCGACACGGCGGCGCCGGTCGCGGCCCGCTTCCTGGCCGGACTGCCGGGGTAGGCCACCAGCATGACGACCCCCGAGAAGCAGACGCCCGACCCGCACGGCGGCCTGTCCGCCACCGGCACCACCGCCGACGAGATGCACCCCGGTCAGCCCGGGCCTGGCACGACGTACGGCGACCCGGGCGGCACCGATACCGCCGACGAGGAGGTCGAGGAGGGCAAGCAGGACCAGCCCTAGCCTTGCCCGTCGTGCCCCTGCACCTGATCGACCGCAGCCCCATGGTGCCCGCCGCTTCCCTCGTGACGGCTCTGGTCCCGCCGCCGCGCTTCGACGCCGCCCGCTTCGGCACCTACGAACCGGATCCTGCGCAGCCCACCCAGGCCGCGGCCCTCGACGCGCTGACTGCCTTCTGCGCGGCGTTGGAACCGCCGCCGAGACGGCTGTTCGGCGGCAACCGGCGTCCGCAGGGCCGGCCGGGCGTCTACCTCGACGGCGGCTTCGGCGTCGGCAAGACCCACCTGCTCGCCGCGCTGTGGCACACCTCGCCGGAGCCGCGGGCGTACGGCACCTTCGTGGAGTTCACCCACCTGGTCGGAGCACTCGGCTTCGGCGCCACCGTGGAGGCGCTGTCGAGGCACCGTCTCGTGGCGATCGACGAGTTCGAGCTGGACGATCCGGGGGACACGGTGCTCGTCTCGACGCTGCTCGGCCGCCTGGTGGACGACGGTGTCCGTGTCGCGGCGACGTCCAACACGCTGCCCCGGGCGCTGGGTGCCGGCCGCTTCGACACCGCCGACTTCCTCCGGGAGATCCAGGGACTGGCGGAGCACTTCGTTCCGGTGCGCGTCGATGGTGAGGACTACCGCCACCGCGGGATGCCCGTGGCGCCTTCCCCGCTGACCGATGAGATCGTGTTGAGCCGCGCGGAGGCGACCCCCGGTGCGTCGTACGACGCCTTCAACGCCCTGCTCGGGCACCTGGCGCAACTGCACCCCTCCCGGTACGGCGCCCTGGTCGACGGCGTCCCGCTCGTCTGTTTCAGCGGTGTCGAACCGGTCGTGGACCAGGCGGCCGCGCTGCGGCTGGTCGTGTTGGCTGATCGGCTGTACGACCGGGACGTGCCTGTCGTGAGCAGTGGCGTGCCGTTGGACGAGGTCTTCCCGGGCGAGCTGCTGGACGGCGGCTACCGCAAGAAGTACCTGCGCGCGGTGAGCCGATTGACCGCTCTCGCCCGGCAGGGCCAAGGGAGCTGAACAACCAGCCACCTTGCAGAAAGCAGGAGGAATCGGTCAGCCGGCGTCGAAGCAGGGCCAGTGACGGTCTGCTGGCCGTCCCCAGTTCCCGATGCGGAGACGCCGATGCGACGCCTTTCCTTCCTCTTGCCACTCGCTGGTGCTGCGCTCCTGGGAGCACCGGCGCTGTCGGTACCCGCGTCCGCGGCAAGCACGCCTGCCTCGGCGGTAATCTCGCCGTCCATGGCGGCGGCCTTGGCGTCTTCGGGGGGTACCACGCCGTCCTTCACCCCGCCCCTGGCGCTGTCCGGGCCAGCAGGGGAGCCGAGCATCCGCAATCCCCTCACCTCTCAGAAGGACGCTGGGTTGGCGGCGTACATCTCGGCGCCAGGAGGCCTGGGGAGCAACTTCTGGTACGTCGATGAGAAGTCCAACCGCGATGGTTCGTTCTACTTCAAGGCGAGCCCCCCGCAGCAGCCGGATGCCGGCACCGGTGGTGGCGACTCGGAGATCTCGATCGGTGACACAGCGGACCCGGCGACGGGTTGCGCGACAGTGGCCTACTCCGGCCTGCACAACATCGACCTGCTCAACGGCTTCACCGTGGCCTCGTCGAAGGACTGCGGGCGCAGCTTTACCCCGCCGAACTTCGTCGGGGTCCAGAACACGCTGACCGACCGGCAGTGGCAGACCTCCGACGGCGCGAAGACGCACTTGTTGATCTACCACACGCAGATCCCGGACAACCAGATCGTGGTCTCCCGCTCGTTGGACGGCGGGGCGACCTACAAGTCGTTCGCCCCGGTCCTGGGCCTTAGTGGCGTGATCGATGCGAACACCCGGCCGTCGGTGTCCAACAGCAACCAGATCGGCAACATCGTCACCGACCGCAGCCAGCCGGTTGCTGGGATGAAGTACGCCAACGGCGACCAGGTGCATGCGCTGTACGCCGTCTTCGCCGGGCCCAGGAGCCCCGAAGACAACGTCCCGGCCCAGGAAGACCAGCGCTACAACCACGTCGACACGATCTACGTCGGCAAGAGCCTGGACGGGGGTGAAACCTGGACCGACACGAAGGTGTTCGGGGCGCCCCCGGCGACCATGCGCGAGCTCAACCTGCTCTTCCCGGTCATCACCGCGGACACCGCAGGCAATCTGTACGCGGCGTGGAGCGACCAGCTGCACGTGCAGTACGCCGTGTCGCGCGACCACGGCAAGACCTGGTCCAAGCCTTACCAGGTCAACCCGGACAATGCCGCGGGCCGCGACACCGGCAACGCCGACATCTTCCCGTGGATCGCCGCCGGCCGGAACGGCACCCTGGACGTCGTCTGGTACCACTCCCAGGGCGGTGCACCGGGCAGCAACCGCAAGCACCGCGACCCCGGCGACGCCAAGACCAGCTGGACGGTCGCCTTCACGCAGCTCACCGGAGCCACCGCCGCGGCGGGCCAGGCCCCGGCCCCCACGGTCGCGTCACAGGGCCTGGCGGTCACGCCGGTGATCCACAAGGGCGACATCTGCAACAACGGCATCGGCTGTGAGGCCGGTGGCGACCGGAGCCTGCTGGACTTCTTCCAGATCTCGCTGGACACCGCGGGCCGGGCCAATGTCGCCTACGCCACCGATGCCGCCAGTCCGGGAACGGCGATCATCAACTAGATACGCCAGAACGGCGGTCAGAGCGCTGCCACGGGTAAGGGGCTCCCCACCGTCCCCTACAGCCCGCCCCCGCTGGCAGCCTCCGGGACCACCTGCCCCGGTCCTCAGGTGGTTGATCCCGTCGGGGATGCTCCGGGCAGCCTGCTCGTGGGCACCACCGACAGCAACGTGGACAGCCTCGACGTCAAGAGCGTGGCCTTCGGAACGCCCTCCGCGAGCGCACTGCGCATCCTCCTGACGCTGAAGAACCTGCAGGCACTTCCGCCGGTCGGCGTGACGACCGGCACGTCGTACTTCGTGAAGTGGACGCAGGGCGGCACGATCTACGCCGTCCGCGCCAGCAGCAACGCGCCGGGCGTGCAGACCTACGATGCCGGGGAGTTCGTCGCCGGGAAGTACACCAGCAGGGGTCAGGTCAGCGGCGTGTTCACGGCCGGTCCGAACGGCACCATCGCCTTCACGGTGCCGCGCAGCCTCGTGGGCTCTCCGGGCAACGGCACGACCCTGTCCAAGCCGGCAGCCGAGACGCACGGGACCTTGAGCGTTGCCGGCAGCGGGCTGACGTACACCGCGACGACGGACCTCGCTCCCAACGCCGGCGGAGGCGCGTCGTACGTCGTCGGCCAGACCTGCGCCAGGATGGCCGGGGCGGTGGTTCCCCCGCGCGACGTCCCCGGATCCTCCTCGACCACGTCGTCGTCGTCTACTTCATCGTCGTCGCCGGCCTCGCCCTCGACGTCCTCCTTCTCGGTCGCACGTTCGCCTGGGACCGCGTCACGTGCGCTCCCGAACACCGGTGTCGACCTCAGGATCCCCGTCCTCGGCGCCCTGCTGCTCCTGCTCGCCGGGGTAGTTCGTCGGCGCCCGGGGCGTCCCTAGGAGCTGCTCGCTCACCTTTATGGGGTGCCGCGGTGTACTGACGTCCCGTCAGTGCAGGCCGAGTCTGGTCGCACAGGAGGACCACGCGGAGTACCCACCGCGTTCCTTGCGCACCTTCTGGGCGATGATGATCTGCTGCTCTCGGGTGGCGTTGTTGGGCAGTGGCGCATACGCCGTACCGCCGTTGCGCAGCCAGACCGCCCGGTCGAGCTGCAGCCCCCCGTACAGGCCGTTGCCGGTGTTGCTGGCCCAGTTGCCGCCCGATTCGCAGTGCGCGAGAGAGTCCCACGTTCTGGCGTCGGCCACCGCCGCCGCATCGGTGGCGGGGTTGCCCTCGGCCGGTGCGCTGCTCCTCGCGGCCGTCGCCTTGCTGCCCTGGCCCGTTGCCGGCGCCGACGGCGCCGACGGCGTGCCGGAGGTCACCCGGTCGGCTGCGGTGCCCGACCGGTGCTGACCGCTGAGCACACCGCCGACGCCCAACACGGCGACGCCAGCGATCGCCGCGGCTACGGCGTTCCTGTTGCTCCGTTTCGGCGCCCCCTGTACGCGGGCTCGGGCCAGGGCGACGAGCGCGACAGCGAGCAGGCAGAGCCCGAGAAGCATGAGCGCGGTACCCAAGACATCTCCCGTCGTGAACGCGAACAACGCCCGAGCCTGCACGTCCTCACACTTCACCCGCGCCGGCCCAGCCCAACCCTTCCCGTACAGCTTCCAACACGGCGTCCCGCGCGGGACAGCAGGCAGAGTCGTTCAACGCACCACTCTGCCGACCTCCGGCCGTCCCGGCGATTGCCAGCGCGAAGCGCCGTGCTCCGCGCACAATGCTTCCACCACATCGACCGGAGGGACCGCAGTGACTGCCGACGAGCCGATCCAGCCCGAGCCAAACGTCGTACCGCAGCAGCAGAACGTCTGGGCGCCGTCGACGCCGCCGTCCGCGCCGGTGTCGACGTACGCCCAGCCGCTTCAGCAGCAGTACGGCCCTGGGCCGATCGGCAAGGTCCGCGGGACCGGCGTCTGCATTCTGCTCTCCGTCGTGACCCTCGGGATCTACAACGTCGTCTGGTACTACCAGACCCACGAGGAGATGAAGCGGCACACCGGACGAGGCCTCGGCGGCGGCATCGCGCTGGTGCTGGCCCTGTTCGTCGGGATCGTCATGCCGTTCTTCACCAGTGACGAGGTCGGCGGCATGTACGCGCTGCGGGGCCAGCCCAAGCCCGTCAGTGGCATCACTGGCCTTTGGTACTTCCCCGGTGTGTTTCTCCTCGTCGGCCCGCTCGTCTGGTTCGTGCAGACCAAGGGCGCGTTGAACGCCTATTGGCGTTCGCTCGGCGCCCGCTGACTCCGCTGCCCACTGACTCCGCTGCCCACCGATCCGGTGGGCTCTCCGGCGTCGTAAGTGTGGCTGTCGGCGAGCATCGCCGCCGAGCGGGAGCCCGCTCAGGCGGCGAGGGCGAACCAGGTCGCCAGGGTGACGACGCCGGTGGCCGGCAGGTGATGGCTGCGCTGGAAGGCCTGTACGGCGGCGAGCGTCTGCGGCCCGAAGGCCCCGTCCGCCGGGATCCGCAGCGCGCGCTGCAGCGCCACCACGGCCGGCCCGGAGGCCGGGGTCCGCAGGACGAGGCGGTCGTACCCGATGAGGACGTGACGCAGAGTCGCGTCGGGGACGTAGTGACCGGCTACGGGCCGGGGTGGCGCCGCGACCCGCGGCGGGGTGGCGGCCGCGATGAGAGCGTTCCAGGTGACGGTGGTGACGATCCCGGTGGCCGGCAGGTGGTGGGCGCGCTGGAAGGCCTGGACCGCCGCGAGTGTGTGCGGGCCGAAAGCCCCGTCGCTGGTGATGTGCAGGGCCTGCTGCAGGGCGCGGACGGCCGGACCGGTCGAGCCGAGCTTCAGGACCTGCGCGCGGTAGACGCTCAGGCTCACGACCCGAGGAGCTGGTACGACGGGCGGCGCGGGCCGGACGACAACGACGGGCGGCGCGGGCCGGACCGCGACTGGGACCGGGACGGGGACTGGGGGCTTCGTGCCGGCGATCAGGGCGTCCCACATCGGCGTGGTGACGATGCCGGTCGCTGCCAGGCTGTGCGCGCGCTGGAACGCCTGAACGGCGCCGACGGTCTGCGGCCCGAAGTCCCCGTCGCTGGTGATCCCCAGGGCCTTCTGCAGGGCCTGGACAGCCGGACCGGTCGAGCCGAGCTGCAGCACCTGTGTGCGGTAGCTGCTCAGGCCGACCGTCGGCGCGGGAGCGACCGGTGGTGGTGAGCCGGCCGGCAGTCCGACCAGCTGTGCGGTGCCGCCGGTGATGTGGGAGATCAGGTCGGCGACGAACGCCCGGGTCACCGTGCCTGTCCTGGACAGGCCGCGGCGCTCCTGGTAGGTCAGGACCAGGTCCCGGGTCCCCTGGCCGAAGTCGCCGTCCGCAGTGGTGCCGCCGATCGCCTGCTGTACCGCGGCAACGGCCGGACCGGTCGAGCCGACCTGCAGGACGGTGTCGGGCGAGCGCCGTAGGGCCGCGACGACCGGGTCGGAGGGGGCGAGCACGCCGCTGGACGGGCAGGGGGTGGGCCGGGCGGTCCCGGTCGGGCGGGCGAACATCTGCCCTGGGCCGCTGCACGGGCCGTAGTCGTTCGGTGCGACCGTCCCGGTCCAGTACGACGTGACGCCTCGGGCCCCGGCCCAGGTGAGCGAGAAGTGCACGTGGTCCTGATGGCAGCCGGTCACGCCCGAGCAGCTGTAGGGCCGCCAGCCGGCGGCCAGGTTGTACACGCCCAGGATGTGCCGGTCCCAGATCATGTACATGAGCCCGAGCCGGCGGGCGTGCGCGGCCGGCCTGCCCTGGGCGTCCGGGGCCAGCAGCCAGGAGAACAGCGCGTTCACCTGGGCAACCTGAGCCGGGTTGTTCACCGACACCGCCCAGTCCCAGGCCCGACCCTCGGTGTGCTCGCTCACCGATCCTTCAGCGGCGCAGGTGTTCACGATCCCGTACGACCCGGTTCCGGCGTACGTCCGCTGGATGAGTAAGGCGAAGCGCGCCACCCCCGGCTTGACGGTGTAGTCGCACGAGTTGGCCCCGACGTAGGACGGTGCCAGCTCCAGGCCCGCGGGCTGGGCAGTAGCCGGAGCCGGTACCGGCGGCGGCGCGGCGACCGTTCCCGGTGCGGCGAAGGCGCCGTGCGGGCTCAGGGCGACCAGCGGGGCGACGGACAGGGCCAGCGCGAGCAGGCGGCGACCGCGCGCGGGCCGTGGTGCTCGGGGGAAGGAGACGGCGGTAGGCATGCCGGATGTCTCGGCTACGAGCCTGCTCGTCTTAACCGTCGACGGCGGTTGTTCGTGAGCCGGTCCTCGGGCGCCGGCGTGACCGGGGCCCGTGGCATCGGGCGCTGGGCCGGTTCAGGCGACGTGGACGGCTAGGCGCCCGGACGCGAGCAGCACGGCCTCGGGGGAGCTCTGGCAGGGGCACGGGGTGGACTCGTCGGGCGTCCTCGGGATGCGGAGCCAGACGGACTTGCCTGCGCCCTCGGGGTGGACGCCCCACTGACCGGCGAGTGCCTCGACGAGCAGCAGGCCCCGTCCACCGATGACCGAGCCGGCGCCCCCGACGTGCAGGCGGGGGTCACGCTCGTCCACCGGCCCGTCCAGGACGCCGGCCTCGGCCGCGAGCAGCAGGTCCAGGTCGACCCGGAGGTCCGTACGGCGGGGGCGGAGCTGGGGCAGGGCGGGACTGCCGTCCTTGACGGCGATCTCGACGTCGTCCTGGTCGAGGCTGATCGTGACCTCGACCGGTGTCCGGGCGTGCAGGACGGCGTTGGTAACCAGCTCGGTCAGCGCCAGCTCGACGTCGGCGAGGAGATAGCTCAGGTCCCACGTGGAGAAGCAGGTCCGCAGGAAGTGGCGCGCTGCTGCGGCCGAGGCGGGTGCGCCTGGCAGGCGGAGCCTGGCGAAGCGACACACGGCCGAGATCCCTTCCTCGTCTCGCGCGGGTTGGTACCGGTCGTTCGGGGCCTTCGGTTGGTTCCCGCTGGACGGCGGATGAAGCACCATCCGCGCGCTGCAGGTCATCGCCAGTCGTGCCGGACCCGCCAGTGATCAGCGTGGGACCCTCGACGGATGGGACTCGGTCAGCCGTACGACGACGACCTGGAGTGGGTCGATCTGGCACTGGAGCCCGATCTGGCCCCGCTGCCGGCGGGCGCCGGCGCGTTCGCCCTGGGCATGCAGACATGGGCTGCGCAGAACCTCGGCTGGGCCACCGGGGCAGGCCGGCGGGTGCTGCTGGTCGACCTGGACAACATCAGGGCCGACACCGAGACGCTGTCCGGCCGCCTCGCCCTGCTCGCGGTGCTGGCTGCCGGCGCCGACCACGTCGTGCTCGCCGGCCAGGACGGCGCCGTGGCTCGAAGCCGCCCGTGGCTCGGCGAGATGGGGGCCAAGGCGCACGGGGTGCCCGCCGGGCGGGACGAAGCCGACCACCTGCTCCTGGAGGAGGCCGCGGCGCTGGTGGCCGGCCGCCGGGCGCAGTTCGTGGTGGCCAGCAACGACGGCATCTTCGCCCGGCTGGCCTCGATCGGACCCCTCACGCTGCTGAGTCCGCGTTTGGACGACCTGTCCGGCCGCCTGCTCGAGGCGGCCGACGTCGTCGTCGACCTCGCCGCCCTCGAGGACGGTATCCGGCAGGGGCTCCAGGGAAGCTGACGCGTTCAGCCGGTGCCGCGGGACCCCGGCACCAGGCCGCGCGCCAGCTCCAGCGCCCGCGCCGCGCCGCCGGCCCGGGGACGCAGGACGGGCGAGCCGCCGCCGCGGCCGTGGGCCATGGCGTCCAGCGTCTCGACCAGCGCCGTTCCCGCGTCGGTGCGTGGTGTCCAGCCGAGCACGTCCTGCGCGCGGGTCGTGTCCATCAGGGGGCCCAGGCGGGCGATGTCGACCCAGCCGGGGTCCGTCGGCTGCAGGTGCAGGCGCCAGGTGGCATTGACGAGGCCGCGCAGGACGGCGGCGGGTAGCGGCACCTGACGCGCGGCCAGCAGACGGGCCAGCACCGCAGGGTCGAGGACGGGCTCAGCGGCGATGTTGAAGGCGCCGGTCACCGGCGTCGTCGCCGCCAGGACGTACGCGCTGGCCACGTCCTCGGCGTGCACCGCCTGCACGGCCAGCCGGCTGACGGCGGGCACGAGGGGTAGCAGGGCCCGGCGCACCAGGGACTGGGGCACGAACGGCCCCAGGAAGTAGCGGGCCAGCTCGCTTGCGGCCGCGGCCTGCAGGACCACGCCGGGGCGCAGCCGGACCACGCGCCGCTCCGGGTGCTCCTGCTGGAGCTCGTCGAGCATGCGTTCGGCCCGGGACTTGTGTCGGCTGTACGTCGAGGAGGAGATGCCGCCGGTCGGGTAGTCCTCGCCGACCCGTACCGACTTGTCCTCGACGGGGGAGTAGGCCCCGACGGAGGAGGCGTGCACCAGCGCCGGCACACCCTCGGCGACGACGGCGTAAACGACGTTGCGGGTGCCCCCGAGGTTGACCCGCGCCATCTCGGCCGGGTCGTGCGCGGGTTGCAGCAGCCAGGCCAGGTGGATGACGACGTCCGCACCGCGCAGGAGCGGGCGCAGGTCCTGCTCCGTGACATCGGCTGACCGCCAGTCGATCTGGCTGTCGCGGGCCGGGTCCAACCGCCGGGCGATGCCGACGACCGAGGTGACGGAGGGGCAGGTGAGCAGCTGAGGCAGGAGCCGCGACCCGACGTTGCCGGTCGCGCCCGTGACGACGATGCGCATGCACCCAGGCTGCCCGGCGAGTGGGACCGGCAACCAGGGGGCAGTGGCCTGCCATGACCGAACACGAGGTGAGCAGGGTCCTGCAGGCGACCAGCAGCGCTGTCTTCGAGGTGGCCAGCGACATCGAGCGGTTGCCCGAGTGGTTGCCCACTGTCAAGCACGCACAGACCACCCGCGACGGCGAGGTTGAGCTGGAGGGGTCGTCCGGCGACGGCAGCTACGACTCCACCGGCTTCTGGCGGCCGCAGCCGGACCAGCGCCGCATCGAGTGGAGCACGCCGTCGCGTGATGGCGAGCAGGGGACGTACGCCGGGTGGCTGCAGGTCGCCGACTCCGGGCAGGGCGGCAGTGAGGTGACCGTCCACCTGTCGTTCTTCGACGCGTCGCGCGCGCCATCCGACGTCGAGGGCGAACTGGCCCCGTCCCTTGCGGCCCTGGCCGACCTCGTCAGCCGGTAGGGCCCGGCTCAGAGCAGCTCGAGCACCACGACGCTCGCGCCGTCGATCTCGACCTGACCCTGGCTGTAGACGAAGCCGGTCGAGCTCGCCAACAGAGCGGCAGAGGGTGTGCCGGGCAGCGGCAGCAGCTGGCGGTCGGTGCCGAGGTTGCAAGCTACGGCGAGCGTGCCCCGTCGTACGACGATCCAGCGGGCGTCCTCGTCGTAGGTGACGGCGACCCGGTCCCGGCGGCCGTCGGTCAACTCCGGCCGGCCCCGGCGAAGGGCGAGCAGCCCTCGATACCAGGCGAGAAGGTCCTGTTCGCGGTCACCGTCGAGCTCGGACCAGTCCAGGGTCGAGGCGCGGAAGGTGGCGACGTCCTGCGGGTCGGGGACGTCCTTCGTACTCCAGCCGTGGGCGGCGAACTCTGCCCGCCGCCCCCGGCTCACGGCGACGCCCAGCTCGGCCTCGTGGTCGGAGAAGAACTGCCAGGGCGTACGGGCGCCCCACTCCTCACCCATGAACAGCATGGGGGTGCACGCCGAGGTGAGGACCAGGGCGGCGCCGACCTTGACCAGGCCGTCCGCCAGGGTCGCCGAGATCCGGTCGCCGGTGGCCCGGTTGCCGATCTGGTCGTGGTCCTGCAGATAGGCCACGAACCGCGTCCCGGGCACGGTGGGAGGCACCGGCCGACCGTGGGCCCGCTCCCGGAAGGTGCTCCAGGAGCCGTCGTGCACGAACATCCCCTCCAGCGCCTTGGCGATGGCGGCGAGCGTGCCGAAGTCGCCGTAGTAGCCGGTGGTCTCGCCGGTGAGGTTGGCGTGCAGCGCGTGATGCACGTCGTCCGCCCACTGCGCGTCCAGGCCGTACCCGCCCGCCTCCCGGGGGCTGACCAGCCGGGGGTCGTTGAGGTCGCTCTCGGCGATGAGGAACAGTGGCCGACGCACCTGCGCGGACAGCGCCGCCACCTCGGTGGACAGCTGCTCGAGCAGGTGGGTGGCCCGCTCGTCGACCAGGGCGTGTACGGCGTCCAGTCGCAGGCCGTCGATGTGGTAGTCGCGCAGCCACATGAGGGCGTTGTCGGTGATGTAGCGGCGGACCTCGTCGCTGCCGGCCCGGTCCAGGTTGACGGCCGGTCCCCAGGGCGTCTGGTGCGCCTCGGTGAGGTACGGGCCGAACTCCGGCAGGTAGTTCCCGGCCGGCCCGAGGTGGTTGTAGACCACGTCCATGACGACACCCAGGCCCTTGGCGTGGCAGGCGTCCACGAACCGCTTGAGCCCGTCCGGACCGCCGTACGGCTCGTGCACGGCGAACCACGCGCAGCCGTCGTAGCCCCAGCCCCGCTCGCCGGCGAAAGCGTTGCAGGGCAGGAGCTCCACCGCGTCGATGCCGAGCTCGACGAGGTGGTCCAGGCGCTCGATCGCGCCGTCGAACGTCCCGGCCGGGGTGAACGTCCCGATGTGCAACTCGTAGAACACGGCTCCGGGCAGCGGCATGCCGCACCACAGCGCGTCGGTCCACCCGAACGCCTCGTGGTCCACCAGCCGGGAGGGGCTGTGCACGCCGAGCGGCTGCCAGGAACTGCGTGGGTCGGGCCGCGGGATGCCCCCGTCGAGGGAGTAGGCGTAGTCACGCTCGTCGGCGGCCACCTCCGTGCTCCAGTGGCCGCCGTCACCACGGCTCATGGCCGTGCGCTCCTCGCCCCGAACCAACTCGACGCTCGAAGGGATCGGGGCCCACACGCGGTACGTCATGCGCTCAGCCTGCCCGGTGTCGCAACGCGGGAACGTGACGTGGACCGGTCAGGACGCCCGCACGAGCAGGGCCACCGGGAACTGCGCCAGCAGATCCGCCAGCGCCACCGTGCCCTCGTGGGTCCCCCCGCCCAGCAGGTCCCGCCACCGGCCGGCCGGCAGCACGACCGTGTCGGAGTTCTGCAAGTCCTGCAGCGCCCGGATCGGCGCGACCGTCACGACCTGTCCGGTCCGGCAGAACGCCACCGCCCGCTCTCCGGCCTCGACCGCCTCGTAGGACGCGTCGGCGCCGAACCACTCGGGGTGCTCCCGCCGCAGGTGCAGCGCCGTGCTGACGACGCGCAGCTTGGGATGTGCCCCCGAGTCGAGCAGGGCGAGCCGCTCGGCGTAGTCGACCGGCCGCCGGTTGTCGGGGTCGACGAGCGAGAGGTCCCACAGCTCGGTGCCCTGGTAGGTGTCGGCCACGCCAGGCATGGTCAGCTGGACCAGCTTCTGCGCCAGCGCGGTCGTCTGCCAGGCCGCGTCGAGCGACTGCACGAAGTCCTCGACGGAGCTGACGATCTGCTCATCTGCGAGGACGGCCCGCACGAAGGCGGCCACCCGGTCGTCGTACGCCTTGTCGGGCTCGGTCCAGGAGGTATGCGCCTTGGCCTCGCGCGTGGCCTTCTCGACGTAGGCCGCGGCGCGGTCCGCGGACAGCGGCCACGCGCCGACCACGCTCTGCCAGATGAGCTGCTCGGTGGCCGGGTCGGGCCGGCCGTGCCGGTGGGCGAGGGCGGACCATCCCGTCACCGCCTCGCCCCAGGTGGCCGGGCTCTGGGTGAGCAGGACCAGCCGCGCCCGCACGTCCTCGGAGCGCTTGGTGTCATGCGTGGACAGCGCGGTCATCGACAGCGGCCACTGCTGCTGCTGCGCCCGGCACGCCGCGTGGAACGCTCCGATCGTCGTGCCGAACACCGAAGGGTCGCCGCCGACCTCGCACAGCGCGGACAGCCGGAGGTAGCGGTAGAAGGCCGTGTCCTCCACCCCCTTGGCCATCGCCGGGCCGCAGGCCTGCTGGAAGCGGGTCACGAACTCCGGGCAGGGCAGCTCGGCGAGCGCCAGCCGGCGCACCAGCTCGATCTCGCGGGCCCGGGCCGGCAGCGCGGTCGTGGCGGCGTCCGCCGCGTGCTGCACGTGCCCGAAGGCTGTGGCGTCGGCCGGCCCGCTCGGCGGCAGGTAGGCGCGGTAGACGTCGAAGCACGCGAGCACCTCGACCAGCGCCTCCCGTAGCCCTCGGTGCGTCACGTCGTAGCCGCCGAGGGCAGGCAGGGCGACGTCGACGAGCCGGTTCACCTCGGCGGACAGGACGGTGGACAGCGCGTACCGCTTGGTGCGGCCGGTGACCTCCTGCCAGGTCGAGGTGTCGCCGGTGACCGAGTGCCACAGGTCGGTGAGCGGCTGCTCCCCGCCAGGGTCGACGAACAGGCCCATGACCCGGTTCAGCGCGTCGTAGCCGGTGGTCCCGGCGCAGGCCCAGCCGTCCGGGAGCTCCTCGCCGGGCTCGAGGATCTTCTCCACGACGACCCAGGCGCCGTCGGTGGCCTCGGCCAGGCGCTCCAGGTAGCCGCCAGGGTCGGCGAGACCGTCCGGGTGGTCGATGCGCAGTCCGTCCAGGACGCCCTCGCGCACCTGCTCGAGGATGAGCGCGTGCGTCACGTCGAACACCTCGGGCACCTCGACCCGGACCCCCGCCAGGGTTGTGACGTCGAAGAACCGCCGGATGTTGAGCTCCTCGCTCGCGACCCGCCAGAAGCACAGCCGGTAGTGCTGGCGGTCCAGGGTTGCGAGCAGGTCCCCCTCCACCAGCGACCCTGGCGCCAGGGGCAGCTCGTGGTCGTAGTAGCGGATCTGGTCGCCGTCGACCTGCAGCTCGTCCAGGCAGTCCCGTAGCGGTGCGCCGAGCACCGGGACGAGCACCTTGCCGTCCTGGGCGTCCCAGTCGACGTCGAACCACGGCGCGTACGGCGACGAGCGACCGTCCCGGAGCAGGGACCACCAGGCGGCGTTCTGCGACTCCGGCTCGGACACGGCCATGTGGTTGGGCACGACGTCCAGCAGCAGGCCCAGGCCCTCGTCGCGGCAGACTCGGCTCAGCTCGGCAAAGGCCGGGGGGCCGCCGAGCTCGGCGGACAGCCGCGCGTGGTCCACCACGTCGTACCCGTGCTGGGAACCGGGCGCCGCCTGGAGGTAGGGCGAGCAGTAGACGTGCGTGACCCCGAGCCGCGCGAGGTAGGGCACGGCGGCTACGGCGTCGGCGAACCCGAACTGCGGGGTCAGCTGCAACCGGTAGGTGCTGACAGGCACGGGCCTGCCGGCAGTGGGCACGTGGCGCACGTCCTAGAACACCTTCTTGAGCACGAGCACCGAGCGGGCCTCGACGTCGATGGCCTCGCCGGTCTTGACCGAGCGCAGGTCAGCGGTGTCGAGCAGCGGCGCGTGCGTGTCGATCTCGACCGCCCAGCGCTCACCGGCCCCGAGGTCGGGCAGGCAGAAGCTGATCGATTCGTAGTGGCCGTTGAACAGCAGGAAGAACGAGTCGTCGGTGACCGGCTCGCCCCGGCTGTCGGGCTCGCGGATCGCCTCGCCGTTGAGGAAGACCGCGACCGAGCGGGCAAAGCCCGAATCCCAGTCCTCGTCGGTCATCCAGTCGCCGGTGGGGGTGAACCAGCCGATGTCCTCCAGAGCGGAGCCCTTGCTGATGCGGCCCTTGAAGTGCCGACGGCGCCGGAAGACCGGGTGGTCGTGCCGCATCCTGCTCAGCTTGGCGACGAACTCGGTGAGGAACTCGAAGTCCTTGGCCCGCTCCCAGTCGATCCACGCGAGCGGGTTGTCCTGGGCGTAGACGTTGTTGTTGCCGCCCTGCGTGCGGCCGAGCTCGTCGCCGTGCAGGAGCATCGGCACGCCCTGGCTGAGGAACAGCGTGGTGAGGAAGTTGCGCTTCTGCTGCTCCCTCAGGGCCACGACGTCCAGGTCGTCGGTCTCGCCCTCGACACCGCAGTTCCAGGACGAGTTGTGACTCTCGCCGTCGTTGCCGCCCTCGCCGTTGGCGTCGTTGTGCTTGTCGTTGTAGGAGACCAGGTCCTGCATCGTGAAGCCGTCATGGGCGGTCACGAAGTTGATGCTCGCATAGGGCCGGCGGCCGTCCTGCTCGTACAGGTCGGCCGACCCGGTGAGCCGCGAGGCGAACTCGGCGAGCGTCGCCTCGTCGCCACGCCAGAAGTCGCGCACGGTGTCGCGGTACTTGCCGTTCCACTCCGTCCACAGCGGCGGGAAGCCGCCGACGTTGTAGCCGCCCTCGCCGACGTCCCACGGCTCGGCGATGAGCTTGACCTGGCTGACGGCGGGGTCCTGCTGCACCAGGTCGAAGAACGCGGACAGGCGATCGACCTCGTGGAACTGCCGGGCCAGTGAGCTCGCGAGGTCGAACCGGAAGCCGTCGACGTGCATCTCGGTGACCCAGTAGCGCAGCGAGTCCATGATCAGCTGCAGCACGTGCGGGTGCTTCATCAGCAGCGTGTTGCCGGTGCCGGTGGTGTCGTAGTAGTGCTTCGGGTCGTCGTCGACGAGCCGGTAGTAGGCGTTGTTGTCGATGCCGCGAAAGGACAGCGTCGGACCCATGTGGTTGCCCTCGGCGGTGTGGTTGTAGACGACGTCGAGGATGACCTCCAAACCGGCTTCGTGCAGGGCCTTGACCATCGCCTTGAACTCCTGCACCTGCTGGCCGCGCTGGCCGGCCGAGGAGTAGTCGTTGTGCGGCGCGAGGAAGCCGATCGTGTTGTAGCCCCAGTAGTTGTGCTGGCCCCGCTCGACCAGGTGGCTGTCGTGCACGAACTGGTGCACCGGCATGAGCTCGACGGCTGTGACACCGAGCCTCTTGAAGTGCTCGATCATCACGGGGTGCCCGAGCCCGGCGTAGGTGCCCCGCACGTCCTCCGGGATCCCCGGGTGGGTCTGGGTCAGTCCCTTGACGTGGGTCTCGTAGATGACCGACTCGTTGTACGGGGTGCGTGGGTGCCGGTCGTTGTCCCAGTCGAAGTACGGGCTGATGACCACGGACTTGCTCATGTGCGGGGCGCTGTCCTGCTCGTCGTAGGAGTCCTCCGTTCCCCACGTGTAGGAGAAGCAGGCCTGGTCCCAGTCGATGTCGCCGTCGACGGCCTTGGCGTACGGGTCGAGCAGGAGCTTGCTCGGGTTGCACCGGTGGCCCTGCTCGGGCTCGTACGGGCCGTGCACCCGGTAGCCGTAGCGCTGGCCCGGGCCGATGTTGGACAGGTAGCCGTGCCAGACGAAGGCATCCCGTTCGGGCAGCCGCACGCGGGTCTCCACGCCGGCCTCGTCGAACAGGCACAGCTCGACCCGCTCGGCGACCTCGCTGAACAGCGCGAAGTTGGTGCCGGTGCCGTCATAGGTCGCTCCCAGCGGGTACGGCGTACCGGGCCAGGGTCTGAGTGCGCTCATCCGCGCGCGGGCGGGCAGGTGTACGGCGGCACGGGCTCTCCAGCGAGGCGGGGCGTCATCAGATGTGTCTACCCCGTCCCCGGGCTGTCCCTCGTTCTCACACCCGGTAGCGCGGAAGCTCGTCCGGCGCTGACCGGATGCGCGAAGCGCCTCGGCGGGGCAGGCTGGTCCGGTGCGTCGTGCCGTGAGCCTGCTGGCGCTGTCCCTGCTCGCCGCCTGCGGCGGCGGTTCCGGCGCCTCGACCACGGCTCCCGTGGACGGACCACCGGCGTCGGGGCTGAGCCTGCCCCCGGTCGCCGGAGCGCCCAGCCGGCCGGCGGCCCAGCCCGGTCACCTGCGGCTGGGTCCGGACTGGCCGACGTACCACCACGACAACTCCAGGGGCGGGTACGTCGGGGCAGGCCCGGACCCGCAGGCGCCCGCCGTCGCCTGGCAGGCAGCGCTGGACGGCAAGGTCTACGCCAGCCCTCTGGTCGTCGGCGGCCGCGTCCTCGCGGCGACCGAGGGCGGCTCGCTGTACTCGCTGGACGGTGAGACCGGTCGGGTCCTGTGGCGCCGGCACCTGGCTGATCCGATACCCGCCGCCAGCCAGCCCTGCGGCAACATCGACCCGCTCGGCGTGACGGGCACGCCGGTGTACGACCCGGCGACCCACCAGGCGTTCGCCGTCACCACCGAGGCCGGCTCCCGCCACGTCCTGTTCGCCGTGGACGCCGCGACCGGCCGGGTGCGCTCCCAGCGCGCGGTCGACGCCCCCGGCTCCGTGCCGGCGACGCAGCTGCAGCGCGGGGCGCTGCTGCTCGCCGGGCACACGGTCTACATCGCGTACGGCGGGAACCTGGGTGACTGCGGGGCCTACCTCGGCAGGGTGGTCGCCGTCCCGGTCGCCGGTGGCGCGCTGCGCTCGTTCGCGGTGCCGACCAGCCGGGAGGCCGGGATCTGGGCGGCCTCCGGGCCGGCGGCTACGCCTGCCGGCGAGGTGCTCGTCACGACCGGCAACGGCGCTGCCGCCGGCGGCGACTGGGACCACAGCGACTCGGTCCTGCGGCTGTCACCGGCGCTCGCGCTGCAGGACGGCTTCGCGCCGCGGGGCTGGGCCCAGGAGAACTCCGTCGACGCCGATCTGGGCTCGACCGGCCCGGTTCTGCTCCCCGGCGGTACGCAGGCGCTCGCGGCCGGCAAGGGCGGCAGCGCCTACCTCGTGGACATCGGCCACCTCGGCGGCGTCGGCGGCGAGCGCGCGTCGCTGCGCGACTGCTCGTCGTACGGCGGCGCGGCGGCGGCCCCGGTGACCGGTGGTGGTGCGGTGGCCTACCTGCCCTGCAGCGGCGGCCTGCTGCAGGTGCGGGTGCAGGACGGCCGGCTGGCCCGCGGCTGGCAGGCGCAGGGCCAGGTCACCGGCTCGCCCGTCGTGGTCGGCCGCACGGTGTGGTCCGTGCAGCAGGACGGCGCCCTGTACGGGCTGGACGCCGCAACCGGCCGGCAGCGGGCGCTGGTGCAGGTGGGGGACGCCAGCCGCTTCGCGACGCCCGCGGCCAGCGGTAACGCCCTGCTGATCCCGACCCTGCGGGGCGTCACGGCGGTCCGCCTCGCGCCCTGACCTCGGCGGGGACGCCGTGGCCCGTGCTCGACCCGATGGTCGGCGTGCCAGATCTGGTCAATCGGCGCGGCTGCTGGTGGCACGCCGATCACCAGGTGGCCGCGGCGCCACCCGTGGCGCAGCCTCAGTTGCCCGGCAGCACGACCTGGCGAGCGAAGCTGGGGACGCCGGCACCCTTGGTGAGCCGTACGACGTAGAAGCCGCTGTTGCCGTCGGAGTACCAGATGTCGTGCGTCTTCTCGTCGTACGCCGGCGCCGACATCGCGAACGAGCCGGCCTTCACCGGGTCGATGTTCGCGCCCTTCTGGAGCGGCTTGTTGAAGTACGCGACCTCTCGAGGGTGCGCCGGGTCGGTGATGTTGAACACCCTCAGGCCGGACATGATGAAGCTGCAGGCGATGATCGTCGGGTTGACGCGGCTGGGCAGCGAGCAGTAGTGGCCCTGGTAGCCCTGGAAGGGCTGGTCGTTGCCCGGGTCGGCCTCGAGGTCAGGTCCCTGGGCCGAGGCCTGGTTGACCGTGAGGCGCATGTTGGACACCACGAACGGCTGCTTCTCGTCCTGGATGTCGATGATCCGGGCGGCGCCGATGCTGGCGCCCGAGCCGAACTCGTCGGTCTCGAGCAGGTACCGGTGGCCGCCGCGGGTGAACGGTGTGGCGTTCTGCGGTGTGCTGACCTGGGGCCAGGTGAGGTGGCTGACGACCGGAACGGACGGGTTCGGGACCCGGTTCTGCACCTGGCTGACGTCCAGGACGGTCAGACCGGGATCGCTGCCGTTGTCGGCCATGTACAGCCGGTTGCCGTCCGCGCTGACCGACATCCCGTGCGGCTGGTAGGCGTCGGTGAACCAGGCCAGGGTCGGGAGCGAGGGGTTGTGCAGGTCGACGGCCGCGAGGGTGTGGCCGTACAGCGAGGAGACGTAGAAGGTGTTGCCGTCAGGGGAGAAGCCGCTCTCGTGGCCCAGGACCCCGAGCGGGCTGCTGGCCCGCAGCGTCGGGTGCAGGTAGTTCGCGCTGACGTCCCAGACGTCGACGAAGCCGGGATTCGCCGTCGGGTAGCCCATGTCGGCCACGAGCAGCCCGCGCTTGACGTTGAGGCGCACCGACTCGTGCGGGGACTGCATCGCCGGGCTGCGCAGGGTGTCGGTGTGCACGGGGTGCGCCGGGTCGTGCATGTCCATGACGTAGGTCCCGGGACCCTCGACGCCTTGGTCGGCAAGGTTCTGCGGGTAGAGCAGCGTGCTGTCGTAGTACCCGCACTCGCGGCCGGCCCGGTCGACGTACCGCTCAACCCGGTAGCCGCCGGTCGCGCCGGAGTGGCTGACCTGGGTGGCGTTGCACCGGTAGCCCAGCGCGGAGCACCGCTCGGCACGTCCGAGGCCGGTGCGCGCCCCTGCTCCCGCTCCGGCAGCGAACCGGAGTCGCACGAGGCGTCCGGGGTGGGACCGGCGTACGGCGTAGTGGCGCCGCTCGCGCTGCTGGCCAGGCCGCCGCCGACCGTGGCGGCAACCAGGCCCGCGGCGACCACGAAGCGCTTGGGCAGGGACGGGATGCGCATGAGTCCTCGTGGGCAGCTGGCCGCGGAGCGGCTCGGGTGGACCAGTTCCTGGAGTGTTTCGCCGCCGCCCGCCGATCTCCTGCCGGGCTCGCCCGACCACGTGCGCCCGGACACCTGAACCGCGCCGCCCCCTCAGCCGAACGGCAGCCATGAGTGCGGTGTGCGGGTAGCGAGGTAGGCGGGTTGATGCCGACCGAGGCGCGCATGTTCGGGGGTGAAGCGGCGGCCACGCTGGTTCTGGCTCCCGACCCGGCCGCCGTCCGGCAGGCCCGGGCCTTCGTGCAGACCTGCTGCCGATCTGCCGGGATCCACGACGATGCCCGCGAGACCGCGGTCCTGCTCACGAGCGAGACCGTGACCAACGCCTTCACCCACGGCCGCAGCGAGGCTCGGCTGACGGTGACGATCGGACTCGAACGGATCTGCGTCGAGGTCGGCGACGACAACTCACGCCACCCGCGCCGGGCCGCGCAGGACCCGGACGCGCTGGACGGGCGCGGGCTGAAGATCCTGGACATGCTGGCCGCCGGCTGGGGCGTGCGGGACGACGCGTACGGGAAGATCGTCTGGTTCGAGATCGACGCCAGGACGCCGCACGGCGCCGCGCGGTAGTGCGGGCAAGGGTCGCCCGGGCTTCAGTGGGCAGGGAGCCCGGCAACGTACGCCGCTGACCTGGAACGCGATCACCCTGGAGCCTGATGTCGCACCTCGCCGACCGCATCCTGCAGCTGCCGCCGGCTGTCGCCCTGCTGCTGGTGTTCGCCTTGCCCGCCCTGGAGGCTTCCGCGTTTGTCGGTTTCGTCATACCGGGTGAGATCGGCGTGATCTTGGGCGGGGTGCTGGCGAACCAGCACAAGATCCCGCTGTGGGCGGCGCTGGCCGCCGGGATCGCCGGTGCGGTGATCGGTGACAGTATCGGCTACGAGGTCGGCAAGCGCTACGGCGAACGGCTGCTGACGAAGATCCCGAACCGCGTGCTCAAGGCCGAGCACCTCGACCGCGCGGAGAAGTCCATCCGGCGCCAGGGCGGCAAGGCGGTGTTCGTCGGCCGATTCACCGCTGCGCTACGAGTGCTGGTGCCGGGCCTGTCCGGGATGAGCCGCGTCCCGTACCGGACCTTCCTGGCCTGGAACCTGGCTGGAGGTGCGTTGTGGGCGATGGCCTTCGTCCTGCTCGGCTACGCCGCGGGCAGCCAGTACCAGCGCGTCGCGCACAACGCCACCCTGTTCGGCATCGGCCTGCTCGTACTCATCGCGGCCGTGATCGTCCTCAAGCGGGTCCGCGCCAAGCGACAGCGGGCCGTCGATGCCTGATCGGTCCGCGCGCCGCAAGAGGCACGGCGACGGCGAAGTGGCTTCAGGTCGGGCGGGCAGGGGCCGACAGGGGGGTATGACCATCAGCTCCGGGGACCAGACGTCCCTGGGGCGTGCGACGGCGGGCTCGATCGAGGAACAGGCAGCAGTTCTCGGCGTGGTCGACGCACTGCTGTTCCGGCGCCTGACCGCGTCGAGGTGGGCGCACCTGGGTGGGTTCGGCCGCGGACGGGGTTGGGCCGGTCTGGTCGATGTCGAGGTCGACCAGGACCCGCTGCTCGCTCAGGTCCCCGCCGTGCCCGGTGACGTGCATGCCGTCACCCACCTCCCGTCCGGTCGGCTCCTCGGGCCGTACTACGCCTGCGGCGGCGCCCTGGTCAGGGTCAGCAACGACGTCCTGGTCGTGCTGGGCAACCCTTCGCAACCGCTGGCCGCGCCCTGCTCGCTCGAGGACCTGCGCGCGCTTGCTACGGCGGTGGATGAGGGGCTGGAGGACATCGCCCCGTCCAAGCGGCTGGCCGACGAGCTGGAGGTGCTGCACGCGGTCCGCGCCATGACGACCGGGGCCGCCCTGGACCTGACCGGCACCCTGCAACACATTCTCGATGTCGCGGTGCAGGCTTTGTCGTGCGAGGTCGGGCTGCTGCGGGACGGAGCCGGCCGTACGGTCACGAGCGGCTCCTGGCCGGGCGGGCAGCTTCCGACCGCGGCCACGGCCCGAGCCCTGGACCTGCTGGCTGCCCGGGCCGCCGGCGGCTCCCTGTGCCTGCAGGACGCCGGGGACGACCCGGCGCTCGACCCCTTCGGCCGCGCGCACGGCGTGCACTCCCTGCTGGCCGTCACCGTTCCCGCACCTGTCGCGGGCGTGCTGGTCGTGGCGCACACCAGCGCCGGGCCGCGGGGGTTCACCAACCTGTGCCAGCAGCTCGGCTCCCAGCTCGTCGACGCTGCCGGGGTGGTGGCGCACACCGCCTCCTTGCGGGAGGAGCTGCGCCTGGCCGTCCTGGAGCAGTCCGTCGCCGCTCGCCGGGACGCCCTCACCGGCCTGGGCAACCGGCGGCAGTGGGACGAGGCCCTCGCCCGGGCCCAGGACGAGGTCGACGACGGCGCGGTGGCCACCGTGATCACCTTGGACGTCGACGGCCTGAAGCACATCAACGATACCTGCGGGCACCAGGCCGGGGACCAGCTGCTCCGCCGCTGCGCAGAGCTGCTGAGCGAGCACAGCCGCGACGGGGACGTCCTGGTCCGCCTCGGCGGCGACGAGTTCGCACTCCTGCTCCCGGTGGGCGCGGCCCAGGCCCAGGAGCGGTTGGTCTCCCTGAGCGCCCAGCTGGGCGGCATGACCAGCTGCGAGTCCACCGTCGCCGCCAGCCTCGGAGCGGCAACCACACGGCCGGGCGGCAGCGTCGCCGACGCGGCCAGGGAGGCCGACGCCGCGATGTACCGCGCGAAGCAGCATCGACGCGAGGCCGCCCGTCACGCCCTCCCGGACCAGCACGAGCGACGCCGGGTCGGCGATATCGGCAGCGGCGGCAGCGGCAGCGGCAGTGGCGGCGGCAGCGGCAGCGGTGACGGGCGACCGGTCGCCGGCACCATCCGGGGCTGACGCGCCGCTTCCGTACGGCCGGGACGGCGCACCGATCGTTGCTTGGCTGGCAGTCTCGTCGTCGTGGTGGCAGCAAAGGACTGGAGGGCCTGGCACGAGGCCTATGCCCAGCCGGGTTCCGACCTGTCGCGTCGCCTGCGTCTGCTGCAGGGCGAGCTGTCTTCGTGGCTGGACGGGCGCCCGGGGGAGGCCCTCACGGTCGTGAGCGTCTGCGCAGGCCAGGGCCATGACCTGCTCGGGGTCCTTGCGGCGCGGGTTGACGCGGACCGGGTGCGGGCCACTCTCCTGGAGTACGACGCAGGCAACGTCGCCCGGGCACAGAGCGCGGTGCGCCAGGCCGGCCTGCGCCAGGTCGAGATCGTCCAGGCTGACGCGGGCGAGCTCTCGACGTACGTCGGGTTGGTCCCGGCCGACCTGGTCCTGCTGGCCGGCGTGTTCGGGAACATAAGCGACGCCGACGTGCGGCGGACGATCGGTGCGCTGCCGCAGCTCTGCGCGCCCGGCGGCACCGTCCTCTGGACCCGCACCCGGCGCGACCCCGACCTGACTCCTGCCGTCCGACGTTGGTTGCGAGACGAGGGCTTCAGCGAGCAGGCTTTCCTGGCCCCGGCGGATGTGCTGTTCTGCATGGGAGTACACCGATTCACGGGCGTGCCCCAGCCGCTTTCGGCCGGTGGCAAGCTCTTCCAGTTCCTCACCTGAGACGCCCGGGGCAGGCTCTTCCAGTTCCTCAGCTGAGGCACCCGGCGGCAGGCTCTTCCCGTCCCTCAGCTGAGGCACCCGGCGGCAAGCTCTTCCCGTTCCTCACCTCGGGCGACCGGCTGAGAGCCAGTCGTGCCTCCGCGGCGGCCGGTTTGACTCACCCCAATCCCGACGAGTGGCAGGGTCGCAGGCATGGACCTCGACGAAGCACGGACCTACGTCCGCCAGAACTCCCATGCCGTGCTGAGCACGGTCCGACGCGACGGCACACCCCAGATGTCGCCGGTGGCTGTGGCCGTCGATGACGAAGGACGTGTCGTCGTGTCCAGCCGCGAGACGGCGTACAAGACCAAGAACGTACGGCGGGACCCGCGGGCGTGGCTGTGCGTGTTCCCCGACGGCTTCTACGGTCAGTGGATCCAGGTGTCGGGAGCGATGGACGTGCTCTCGCTGCCCGAGGCGCTCGAGCCGCTCGTCGGCTACTACCGGGCGGCCGTCGGCGAGCACGAGGACTGGGCGGCCTACCGGCAGGCGATGGTGGCCGAGCAACGGTGCCTACTGCGGCTCACCCTCCTGCACGCCGGCCCGACCGCGCCGGCTGACCCCGCCCCGCCCCGACCGGCGCGGCTCGGGTGTGGCCTGGCCTGGGTGCGGCCTGGCATGGGTGCGGCCCGGCTCGGCCCCGGCCCGGGTCCGGGTGCGGCTCGGCCCCGGCCCGGGGGCGGCGCTGCCTCGTTCTTGCCGATCAAGGCGAAAGGCCCATGATCGCTGCGATGATCATGGGCCATACGCCTTGATCGGCGCGGTGCGGGGCGGTGCGGCACAGGCGCGGAGGACCGGGCGCGGTACGGCAGGTGGCCATTCGTCCTGGTGCCCGGTCGGCTCGGCCGGATACAATCCCCCGGTGACTCGTCTGTCCGCGATGCGCCTGGCGGATCTACATCCGCCGCTGCGCGACGTCGTGGCCGCGGAGCTGCGCCGACTGATCCTGTCCGGTGAGATCGCCCCGGGTAGCCGCCTCGTGGAGGACCGCCTGGCGGAACGGCTGGGAGTCTCGCGCAACCCCATCCGGGAGGCCATCCGGGCCCTGGCAACCGAGGGGTTCATCGAGGTCGTCGCCCGGCGGGGTGCCTGCGTCGCTCAGCTCTCGGCCCGGGACGCCGAGGACCTGTTCGAGGTCCGCATGGCACTGGAACCGGTCGGCGCGCGGCTGGCTGCTCGACGGGGCACTGCGGAGGGCATCGGAGCGCTGCGGGACATCCTCGCGCAGGCGCAGGCCGCTACCGCCGCCGGCGAGCTCGACCTGCTGGCCGACCTGAACACCGCCTTCCACTGCAGCGTCGTGGCTCTCGGGGGCAACGAGTACCTGTCCGGTATGGCCCAGCCCATGATCAAACGGGCGCAGTGGCTGTTCCGGCAGAGCGCCGCGACGCGGGCGCCGCACTCCTGGCTCGAGCACCAGGACCTGCTGGAGGCCGTGGCCTCCGGTGATGAGGGCAGGGCTGAGGCCGAGGCGCGCCGACACGTCGCTGCGGCGCGCCGATCCTTCCGGGCGCTCGCGGAGCAGCGGGACCCCGTTTCGTAAAGATCTGGTTTCGGCTCTTGTATACGAGGCGCTTCTGCGCCACGGTGGACCGGTCCGTCCCCGTCCGTGCGGGTCGGCCAAGCCAAGGAGCCTGCTCATGCTGCTGTCGCGTCCCCTTGCCACCACCGCCGTCGGCGTCAGCCTGCTGGTCACCGCCGCCTGCAGTTCCAGCTCCGGCGGCGGCACCTCCGGCGCAGGTGGACCGACGAGCGGAGCCAGCGGCGCCACCGCGACGAACACCGGCGCGGTGAAGGCGGGCGGCACCCTGACGGTCGCGCTCGCCGAGGACCCCGACAAGCTGGACCCGACGCTGGGCCGCAGCCTGGTCGGCCGGGAGGTCTTCGCGAACTTCTGCGAGAAGCTGTACGACGTGAACGACAAGCTCGAGGTCGTCCCTCAGCTCGCCGCGGCGTTGCCCAAGACCTCGGCCGACGGCAAGTCGGCCACCATCAGCCTGCGCCCCGGCCTGACGTTCAACGACGGCACCCCGCTGGACGCGGCCGCGGTCAAGATGACGCTGGAGCGCGACCTCACCCTGAGCGGCTCCGCGCGCAAGAGCGAGATCAAGGCGGTCAAGAAGGTCGCCGTCGTGGATCCCATGACGGTCCGGATCACCCTGTCCAAGCCGTTCACCCCGCTGCCTGCCGTGCTCGCCGACCGGGCGGGCATGATCATGTCGCCCAAGCAGCTCGGCAAGCTCGGCGCGCGGTTCGGCACGAGCCCTGTCTGCGTCGGACCGTTCTCCTTCGTCAGCCGCACCACAGGCAGCCAGGTGGTGTTGAAGAAGTCGAGCTTCTACTACGACGCGGCCAAGGTGAAGCTCGACATGGTGATCTTCAAGATCATCACTGACGGCAACGTACGGGCCGCGAACCTCAAGTCCGGCGACGTCGCCGTGGCCGAGCGGCTGGTGCCCACCGACGTCGCCTCCGTCAAGGCGGACCCGAAGCTCAGCCTGATCACGGCGACCTCGATCGGCTACCAGGGCCTGACCATCAACGTCGGCAACACCACCGGTGTCGGCAACCCGGTCGGCAAGGTCACGACCGCGCTGGGCGGTTCGCCGCAGCTGCGCCAGGCCTTCGCCGACGCCCTGGACCGGGACGTCATCAACAAGGTCGTCTTCCGGGGCCTTTACCAGCCTGCCTGCAGCCCCATCCCGGTGGCCAGCCCGTACGCCGACCACTCAGGGTGCCCCAAGCGCGACCTGCCGGCCGCCAAGAAGCTCATCGCGGCCTCCGGCAAGAAGACGCCGATCCCGGTCGCGCTGACCATCGGCACGACCCCGGACGAGCAGCGCTTCGGCCAGGTCGTCCAGTCCCTGGAGAAGGAGGCCGGGTTCGACGTCCAGCTCAAGCCGACCGAGTTCGCCTCGTCGCTGGACCAGACCGATGCCGGCAAGTACGACGTGTTCTCCATCGGCTGGTCCGGGCGGGTGGACCCCGACGGCAACGTCTACAACTTCCTGCACACCGGAGGGTCGCTGAACATCAGCGGTGTGTCCGACCCGGCCATTGATGGGCCGCTCGAGGACGCCCGCAAGAGCTCGGACGTGGCCGCCCGGACCAAGGACTACACCACGGCCCTGGCCGCGCAGGCCAAGGTCAACGGGGTCATCTACCTCTACAACCAGCAGCTGTTCCTGGGTACCGCCAAGGGCGTCGGTGGGCTGGCGTACTACGACGACGGCCTGCCGCGGCTGAAGACGGCGGGCTTCCTCGGCGGGTCGAAGGGCTAAGCATGGCCCGCTTCGCGCTGCGCCGACTGGGCGCCGCCGCCCTGGTGGTGTTCCTGGGCAGCCTCGTGGTCTTCCTCGGCGTCCGCGCCCTGCCGGGTGATCCAGCCCTGGCCCTGTCGGGGGAGGACCGCGACCCGGTGGCGCTGGCCGCCATCCGGCACCAGTTCGGTCTGGACCAGCCCGTACCGGTGCAGTTCGCCAGGTACGTCGGCAACGCGCTGCAGGGCAACCTGGGCCAGTCCGCCCGCAACGGCCTGGGCGTCGGTCGCATCATCGTGGAGCGTCTGCCCGTCACGCTGGAGCTCAGCCTGCTGGCGATCCTGGTCGCGGTCGCGGTCGGGCTCCCGCTGGGGATCTTCGCAGCGGTACGCCGGGGCGGCGTCCTGGACTCGATCAGCAGCGTGTTCGGGCTGGTCGGGCTGTCGATCCCGAACTTCTGGCTCGGGCTCCTGCTGATCCTCGGTTTGACCGTGCAGATCCACGTGCTGCCCGCTTCCGGCTTCGTCTCGTTCTTCTCCGACCCGGTGGAGAACCTGCGGCACCTGATTCTGCCGGCGAGCGTGCTGGGGGTGCAGCTGGCGGCGGTGCTGATGCGCCAGATGCGTTCCGCCATGCTGGAGAGCCTGTCCGCGGACTACGTGCGCACGGCCCGGGCGAAGGGACTGTCCGAGCGCCAGGTCATCGGGGTGCACGCCCTGCGCAACAGCCTGGTGACCGTGGTCACCGTGCTCGGGCTGCAGCTCGGTGCCCTGATCAGCGGAGCTGTCATCACCGAGCAGATCTTCGTCATCCCCGGCTTCGGCAAGCTGTTGGTGGACTCGGTGTTCTCCCGCGATTACCCCGTCGTGCAGGGCGCCGTCCTGGTCGCGGTCATCGGGTACGTCGCGGTGAACCTGCTCGTGGACCTGACGTACTCCTACCTCAACCCGCGCATCCGCGTCGCCGGAGGCGCGGCATGAGCGCCGCCGGCCCCGGGCTGGACGCCGGACTCCCCGGCTCGGCGGCCTCCGCCGCGGGACTGCCGGCTGGTGTCGTCGCGGCCTCGGGGAGCCGGCGTCGCGGGCGGTTGCGGCGCCGATTTCTGCGGCGGCCGCTGGCCGTGGCCGGTCTGGTCCTCATCGTGGTGTTCATCGGGCTCGCCGTCGTGGCGCCGCTGCTGCCCTACGACCCCGGGGCGAGCGACTTCGTCGCGGTGCTGCAGCCGCCGTCCGGGGCCCACCTGCTCGGGACCGACGACCTCGGCCGGGACGTCTTCGTCCGCATCGCGTACGGCGCCCGGGTGTCCCTCGAGGCCGGCCTGCTGGCGACGGCGTTGGCGATGCTGGTCGCGGTACCGGTCGGGCTCGTCGCCGGGTACTACCGCGGCCTCACCGACGCGCTGATCATGCGGGTCACCGATGTGCTGCTGGCGTTCCCGTTCCTCATCCTGGCCGTCGGTCTCACCGCCATCCTCGGTGCCTCGCTGCGCAACGTCGTCCTGGCCCTCGGACTGGCGCAGCTGCCGGGCATCGTCCGGATCACCCGCGGCGAGGTGCTCGGGCTGCGGGAGCAGGACTACGTCTCCGGAGCCCGCGCCGACGGGGCCGGGGATCTGACCATCATGCGCCGGTACATCCTGCCGAACGCCCTTTCGCCGTTGATCGTCCAGGCGACGGTGGCGATCCCGAGCGCGATCATCGGCGAGGCGGTGCTGTCCTTCCTGGGCCTCGGCGTGCAGCCGCCGACCCCGTCGTGGGGGGTCATGCTGTCCTCCGCCCAGGGCTTCCTGCAGCAGGCGCCGTACCTGGCGATCTTCCCGGGAGTCGCGATCGTGCTGGCGACGCTGGCGTTCAACCTGCTGGGCGACGGGTTGCGCGACGTGCTGGACCCGAAGGCGGTCCGGTGAACGCGCCGGCCTCCGCCGGCCCCCTGCTGGAGGTCGAGGGGCTCTCGGTCCGCTTCGACACCGAGGACGGCCCGGTGCAGGCGGTCGACGACGTGTCGTTCACCGTGGCTGCGGGGGAGATCCTGGCGCTCGTGGGGGAGTCCGGCTGCGGCAAGTCGGTGACCGCCATGAGCATCCCCGGCCTGTTGCCGCCCCGCAGCAGTACGACGACCGGCAGCATCCGGCTCGCGGGCACCGAGCTGCGCGGGATGCAGGCCCGCTCGCTGCAGCAGGTTCGGGGACGGGACGTGAGCATGGTCTTCCAGGAGCCGATGACCTCGCTGAACCCCTCGTTCACGGTGGGCCGGCAGATCACCGAGGTGCTCCGTCGGCACGAGCACCTCGGGCGCTCGGCGGCCCGCGGCCGGGCGCTCGAGCTGCTGCAGCTGGTGGGGATGCCCGCGCCGGAGCGGCGGCTCGCGGAGTACCCGCACCAGCTGTCGGGCGGGATGCGTCAGCGCGTGATGATCGCCATCGCGGTCGCCTGCTCGCCGCAGCTGCTGATCGCCGACGAGCCGACCACCGCCCTGGACGTGACCGTCCAGGCCGGCATCCTCGACGTGATGCGCGACCTCCGGGACCGTCTCGGCACCGCCATCGTGATCATCACCCACGACCTGGGCGTGGTCGCCGACATCGCCGACCGGGTTGTGGTGATGTACGCCGGACGGCGGATCGAGCAGGCCCGCGTGGACGAGCTGTTCGCGGCGCCTCAGCACCCCTACACACGCGGCCTGCTGGCCGCGATACCGCGGGCCGGCGGCCGGTCGGCCGGTACGACCCGGCTGACCGAGATCCCCGGCGTCGTACCGTCGTTGCCGGAGGCGCCCGACCGGTGCACCTTCGCCGACCGCTGTCCGAGGGCCAGCCCGGAGTGCTCGGCGGCCCGGCCGCGGCTCGGTGAGACCCGGCCCGGGCACCTCGTGGCCTGCTACCACCCAGGAGAGGGACCGGCGTGAGCGAACCCGTCCTGCAGGTCGACGGCCTGGTCAAGCACTTCGCCGTCGGGTCCGGGCTGCGCAGGTCCAGCGAGGCGGTGCGCGCGGTGGACGACGTCTCGTTCCAGATCGCTCCGGGGCAGGTGCTGGGCCTGGTGGGGGAGTCCGGCAGCGGCAAGACCACCGTCGGCCGGTGCGTCGTACGCCTGATCGCGCCGACGTCCGGAAGCGTGCGCCTGCAGGGGCGCGAGCTGGTGGGGCTGGGTGCGCGGGAGCTGCGCCCGCTGCGGCGGCAGATGCACATCGTGTTCCAGGACCCGTACTCCTCGCTCAACCCCCGGATGACGATCGGTCAGGCGGTGAGCGAGCCGCTCCGACTGCACAAGGTCGCCGACGGGGTGGAGCGCAGCGAACGGGTCGATGAGATGCTGCGCCGGGTCGGGCTGCGCACGGACCTGCGCCACCGCTTCCCGCACGAGCTCTCCGGCGGCCAGCGGCAGCGGGTCGGCCTGGCCCGCGCGCTGGTCCTGCGTCCGGCGCTGCTCGTCGCCGACGAGCCGGTCAGCGCGCTGGACGTGTCGGTCCAGGCCTCGATCCTGAACCTGGTCAGCGAGCTGCAGTCCGAGCTGGGATTCTCCTGCCTTTTCATCACCCACGACCTGACGGTCGTGGAGCACGTCAGCGACCAGATCGCGGTGATGTACCTCGGCAAGATCGTCGAGATGTCCTCGCGCGAGCAGCTGTTCGCCGACCCACAGCACCCCTACACCCAGGCGCTGCTGTCGGCAGCGCCCGTTCCCGACCCGCCCGTCCAGCGCACCCGGCATCGGGTCGTGCTGGCCGGCGACCCGCCCAGCCCGATCGACCCGCCGCCGGGCTGCCCGTTCCACCCGCGCTGCCCGGTGGCGCAGGACCGGTGCCGGGCCGAGGTCCCGGTGCTGCACGAGGTGACCCGAACCGGTCACGCGGTGGCCTGCCACCTCGTCGATCCCGAGCACGGGGCGCCGCAGATCGACCAGCAACAGGCCAGCGCATGACCGCAGAGGGGTTCACCACCCGGCCGGAGCTCTCGGGTGAGCTGGGGATGGTCGCCAGCACGCACTGGATCGCCTCGGCGGCCGGTATGGGCGTGCTGGAACGTGGCGGCAATGCCGCTGACGCCGCGGTCGCGGCCGCCTTCGTCCTGCACGTGGTGGAGCCGCACCTGAACGGGCCCGGCGGCGAGGCGCCGATCCTGCTGTGGGACCCGGCGCAGGAGCAGGTGCGGGTGATCGCCGGGCAGGGCGTCATGCCCGCGGCGGCGACCCTGGAGCACTTCGCCGAGCTCGGCCTCGACCTGGTGCCCGGCACCGGCCTGCTCCCCGCAGCCGTGCCCGGCGCCGTCGGGGCCTGGCTGCTGCTGCTCGAGCAGTGGGGCACGTGGGAGCTGCGCGAGGTCCTCGAGCCCGCCATCGCGTACGCCGAACGGGGGTGGCCGGTGCTCCCGCGCGTGCGCGACACGATCGCCGCGGTGGAGCAGACCTTCCGGCAGGACTGGCCCACCTCGGCCGACACCTGGCTCGGCAGCGGCGTGCCGACGGCAGGCAGCCGGATGCGCAACCCCGTGCTCGCCCAGACCTGGCGGCGACTCGTGGCCGAGGGGGAGGCCGCCGGTCCGGATCGTGACGGTCGCATCCAAGGGGCCCGGGCGGCCTTCTACTCCGGCTTCGTGGCCGAGGCCATCGACGCGCACTGCCGCACCGCCGTCCGGGACACCTCCGGAGAGGTCCACGCCGGCCTGCTCACCGGTCAGGATCTGCACGCCTGGCAGTGCCCGGTCGAGGAGCCGGTCCGCTACGACTACCACGGCTTCACGGTCTGCAAGACCGGACCGTGGGGACAGGGGCCGGTCTTCCTGCAGCAGCTCGCGCTGCTCGAGGGCTTCGACCTGACCGAGGCCGGACTGCTCAGCGCCGACTACGTGCACACCGTCGTGGAGTGCGCCAAGCTCGCCTTCGCAGACCGCGAGGCCTGGTACGGCGACCCGAACGCCGTCGACGTACCGCTCGCCGACCTGCTCTCGCCGGACTACAACCAGGGGCGACGGGCGCTCGTGGCGGACCAGGCCTCGACCGCGCCGCGGCCGGGCAGTCCCGGGGGGCGCGTCCCCCGGCTGGCCGGGCCGGGTGCTGCCACCGCTGAGGCGGTTCGGGCCGCGCCCCCAGCCGCGGCAGCCGGCGCCGGGGAGCCGACCGTCGACAGCCAGGGCGTGACCCGCGGCGACACGGTCCACCTGGACGTGGTGGACCGCCACGGCCTGATGATCTCCGCCACCCCCAGTGGCGGTTGGCTGCAGAGCTCGCCCACCGTCGCCGAGCTCGGCTTCTGCCTCGGGACCCGGGGCCAGATGACCTGGCTGGAGCCGGGTCTGCCCGCCACCCTGCGCCCCGGCGTACGGCCCCGGACGACCTTGACGCCGTCGCTGGCCCTCAAGCACGGCCGCCCGTACCTGGCGTTCGGCACGCCCGGCGGGGACCAGCAGGACCAGTGGTCGCTGGCCTTCTTCCTCGCCCACGTGCATTTCGGCCTCGGCCTGCAGGCGGCCATCGACGCGCCGATGTTCCACAGCACCCACATGCCCAGCTCGTTCTGGCCGCGGGAGTCCCACCCCGCGGGCCTGGTCGTCGAGGACCGGCTCGGCCCGACGGTCCTGGCCGAGCTCCGGCGGCGCGGGCACGACGTCACCACGGCCGGCGACTGGTCGCTGGGCCGGCTCAGCGCGGCCGGGGTCGACCCGGCGACCGGCTTCCTGCGGGCTGCGGCGAACCCGCGCGGCGGGCAGGGGTACGCGGTGGGGCGGTGACCCCCGGGCAGACCACGCTGCTCGCCGGGGCCGGGTTCCTGGCCGGCGCCATCAACGCGGTCGCCGGCGGTGGCTCGCTCATCTCCTTCCCGGCGCTGCTCGCGGTGGGGTTGCCCAGCGTGACCGCGAACGTCACGAACACCGTCGCGCTGTGGCCGGGCTACGTCGGCGGGGTGCTGCCCTACCGCAGCGAGCTCGGGGCCCAGCGGGCGCGCGTGACCGCGCTGGCCCTGACCAGCCTGGTCGGCGCCGCTCTCGGCGCCGTCCTGCTGCTCACCACTCCCGCGTCGGTCTTCACGTTGCTCGTGCCCTACCTGGTGCTCGCGGCGTGCGCGCTGCTCGCCGTGCAACCCACCGTCGCGGCCCGGGTGGCCGCGCGACCAGGCGCGGGAGGGGACCACGCCTCACAGCTGCCGCTGCACCTGTCCGTCCTGGTGTCCTCGGTCTACGGGGCCTACTTCGGCGCGGGCCTCGGCGTCATGCTGCTCGCGGTCCTCGGCATCTTGCTGCCCGAGGGCCTGGCCCGGCTCAACGGGCTCAAGAACGCCCTCTCGCTGTCCATCAACACCCTGGCCCTGCTGGCGTTCGTCCTGTTCGGGCCGGTGCGGTGGGTGGCCGTGCTGGTCATGGCCGTTGCGAGCCTGCTGGGCGGCTTCGCCGGCGCGAAGGTGGCCAAGCGGCTCAGCTCCGGTGTCCTGCGCCTCACGGTGATCGTCTTCGGGGTACTCGTGGCGGCCAAGCTCCTGCTCAGCTGACCGGCCGCGGGTCAGGCGTCTGCGTCAAGGTCGTCGTCCTGGTCGTAGGAGGTGGCGATCTCCACGACCACGGTGTCCGGCTGGTGGTCGGGGTCGAGCCGGACGAGGTCCCAGGCGTTGATCCAGGCCCGGACGTACTGCCTCATGCGGGTCGCGCCGAGGCGTTCGAGCCCGGGGATGTCCGGGGGCGCCCAGTCGTACGCCGATCCGTGCAGGTCCTTCAGGACCCGGTAGGCGCGGTCGAGCTCTGCGGCGTCCGGGGGGTCGAGCAGCAGCAGGTCGCGCTCGAGGTGCCGGATGCCCTTCTCGGCGAACTGCGCGAGCTCGTCGTACTCGGCGGTCTGCTTGCTGCGCAGCTTGGCGGGGATCTTGGTGCGGTCGTCCTTGCCGGTCAGGACGGCGGCCTCGAAGTCGTCGGTGACGGCGAGCACCGCCGCCAACGGCGCCGAGGAGTCGTCGGGGTCGCCGCCGGCGAGGCGGGCGAGCTCGGCGTAGGAGCGGCCCCGCTGCAGGACGGAGTACCGGCCGATGAGCTCGACCTCGTCGAACAGCACCACCCAGCCGGCGTACCCGGACGCGCGCAGCAGCCTGGACAGGAACCGCATGCGCTGGCGCGCGAGCTCCCGGATGGGCACGGGGCCGAAGGTGTAGAGCTTTGCTGCACCGACGGACTTCAGCGCGCGCCTGAGGTCCGGCATGCTCAGCGGGTCGCCCGCCCAGAACCGCAGGACAGCCTCGACGGTCTGCTCGCTGTCGGGGACCTCTCCGCCGCGCAGGCGCTCGTGCAGCAGCAGGGTCGCGGCGAAGCGCTCGTCGACCGGCGCCGCGGAGGAGTGCAGCCAGCGGGTCAGCTCGGCGTAGCGAGGGGTGTCCGGGTCCAGGGCCGCGGCGGCTTCGACAAGGGCGCCGCTGACGCGGGTCGGGCCGATCAGTGAGTCCACGGCCGCGCGCAGCACCTTCGCCGGGTCGTGCAGCGGCGTCTCCTTGCTGATCACCACCGTGCTGACTGCGAACCCGCGGTCGAGGGCGACCTGGGCGAGGTGGGTCAGCAGATGGCTCTTTCCCGCGCCGAAGCCGGCTCCGAGCAGCAGCCCGCGGGCCGTCCCGCCCTCGACCGCGGCCAAGGTGTTCGCGTAGGCGTCCTCGGCCTCGGCCTGGCCGGACCCGAGGGCGATCACGGCGTCCCAGCTGGGGACACCGGAACGCAGCGCCTCGATCGCCCGCCGCCTGGCGACCTGCTCCGGGGTCATGAGACCGCCTCGAGCCGGACCTCGAGCCGGACCAGCGCCGCAAACGGGTTGGGTCGGCGCCGGTCCCGGACCTCGTCGGCGACCCGCAGCTGCAGAGCGGTGTACGACGGGAGCCCGCGGGCCTCGTCGGTCACCAGCTCGGGTGGCACGACGGCCAGGACCAGCACTCCCCGCAGCTCGTCGGTGGCGTCGATGAGCTGTCGCAGCACCTCGAAGGCGTCCAGGACCGCGGCTTTGGAGTAGTACAACCCGTCGCGCTGCTCGACCGGCGGCCGCCTGGCCTCGCACAGCCGGGCGGCGTCCAGGCAGAGCACGAGGCCGCCGTACCCGGCCTGGAGCAGCAGTCGGGACAGCGACATCAGCAGGTGCCGGGCGTTGTGCCGGCCGATCCGCGCGGAGATCAGGGCGGGTTTCAACGCAGCTGCGGGCACCTTCTGGCCGCGCAGCCAGCCCAGGACCGCGTCCCGCTCGGCGCGATCGACGTCGTTGCTGCCCAACTGGGCCTGCGTCAGCCGGAACACCGCCCGGCCCAGCTCGCGAGCCAGCAGGGGGTTGCACAGGAGCCGGTCCTCCAGGGCGCGCCGCACGCTGCGGTAGAGCTCACGGGCGTCCAGCTCGTACGAGGCAGCGACCTCGGCGACGGTGAGGCCCGACTGCGCGGGCATGTTCACCGCGTCGTACGCGGTGCGGACCAGCGCAGCGCTCAGCGCGTCCCAGTCGATCTGGCGGGTCACGGCGAACAGCAGCTGGTCGACCTGGTCCAACCGGACGTCCTGCGCCGACACGGCGACGAACAGGCAGCCGGTCGCGTCCGCTGCCGCCCCGACCGCCCGCTGCAGCCGCGCGGCGGTGTCGATGCTGCCGGCGACCGCCACCTTCACCGCGGCGCCACCGCCGGGCAGGTAGCCGGTGAGGTACTGCTCGCGCAGGAAGTCGGCGTAGTCGGACACGGTCAGGCTGCCACCGCCGAGCACCCCCGCCGTCTCCCGCACGCCTGCGAATCTAGCGGCAGCGCTCATGGTGCGGTGAACGACGCGCCCCAGTAGCGCTGCTGCTGGCCGCTCCTGGCGACCGTCGTCAACACGCCCGCCCCGCGCGTCCCGCTGCTGGCGTGCCAACGCAGCCCGCGGCCGGCCTTGGTCGTCGTCCTGCCGCTCTGGTCGAGCAGGTAAAGGTCCCGGGCGAACTCCGGGCGGGTGTAGTCCCGGGCCTGGCCCGGCAGCAGGGTGAGCACGCCCCAGACCGCGTCCAGGCGCAGTACCGGATCCGGCTTGTCCTCCCGGGCGGCGAGCAGCTCGTACGCCGCCGCGAGGCTCTCCAGGAAAGGCTCCGCTTTGAAGCGCAGCGGCCGGTTCTGCGCGGCGGCGAGCGCCGCGACGACGACGGACGGCCGCAGCCGGCGTTCGCGCCGCCGGTCCACCTCGATCGCGGCGTCACTCGGCAGAAGCCGGATCAGCGAGGGGTAGCAGAGCAGCCGCTCGTCCTCCTCGAACATCGCGACACCCTGCTCAGCGGCCGCGTCGAGCAGCTCCCGGCCGTACGCGCCGGAGCTCAGGTGTGCCGTGTCGTCGAAGGTGTAGGAGTCCTGCGCCTCGCTGGCCACCCGCGCCAGCTCCTGTGCAGCGCCAGCCGCGGCGTCCAGAGCCCGGCGCAGGTCCCGGACCGAGCCCGACGCTGCCGCCGCGGCGGCCCGCTTGAGCTCGCGGGCCGTCCCCGCCGAGCTGCGCAGCGCCTCATGGACGCGCTCCGCCGTCGCCGTCAGCGCACCCTCGAGACCGTCTTGCCCCATGCTTTGCCCCTTGCTCTTCCGGCCGGTTCGGGTCGCGAGCATGCTAGCGAGGCCGACCGGGGCCTTCACCGGACGTGCCGGTCGCCGTCCGGTGACGGATCGGGTCTGGTGGCCGTGACGACGGTGGCGTTGAGCTCGTCCGAACTGGCCACTCGCGGGATCAGTCCGCTGCGAATAACCGCCTCGACGAGGTGGGGTGCCTGTCGCTCGCTCGTCTCGACCAGGAGGTGGCCTCCGGGCGACAGCCACATCGGTGCGCAGGCGATCACCCGTCGAAGGACGTCAAGTCCGTCCGCGCCGCCGTCGAGCGCGATCCGTGCCTCGTGGACGCGCGCCTCCGGCGGCAGCAGGGCGATTGCCTCGCTGGGTACGTACGGGGCGTTGGCCACCAAGACGTCGACGCGCCCTCGCAACGTCGTGGGCAGCGGCTCGTAGAGGTCGCCCCTGTACACCTGGCCGCCGCGGGCGGCTGTATCGCGACGGGCGCACCGCACCGCAACCGGGTCGATGTCTACCGCGTACAGCTCGACCCGGTCCAGCGCCGCGGCCAGCGCGAGTCCCACGGCGCCCGAACCACAGCACAGGTCGACCACGACGACCGGCCTCGGTGGAGACCTGCGGGCGAGCGAGATTGCCTCGCTGACAAGGAAGGCGGTCCGGCGACGCGGCACGAAGACCCCCGGGTCCACACTCACCCGCAGGCCGCAGAACTCCGCCCAGCCGAGCACGTGCTCGAGCGGCAGGCCTGCGGCGCGGCGCTCGACCATGGCCATCAGTTCATCCGCTGAGCCTGCGGCGGACAGGAGCAGATCCGCCTCGTCCTCAGCGAAGACGCAGCCAGCCGTCCAAAGCCTGGCGACGAGCGCGGAGCGAGGGCTAGGTGACACAGAGGCACACATCTGGCCTCCCGGCACCCCGTCGCCGTTGCGGTCAGCCGAGCGGCGCGGTCAGCTCGATGTTGATGTCGTCCGGGTCCTGGAAGGA
>JAABUZ0100001025.1_pt1 | contig 57516 bp, 62 predicted proteins | sample 5562091 | NCBI WGS metagenome assembly JAABUZ01 (sample SAMN12813069, study PRJNA571459) | rock metagenome | isolation source: Antarctica rocks | place: Antarctica: Victoria Land, Linnaeus Terrace sud | collected 2015-12-21 | reverse complement strand
GGGAGGGCGGGAGTGAAGAAGGGGGAAGGGATGGGGGGAGGGGAGAAGGGTGGAGGGTGGATCCGCTGGTATTTAGTCTTGTGAAGGGGTTGGTGGTTTGGGTGGTTTATGCGCGGAAGGGGTGGGGTGGGGAGAGTAGGGCTGTGGTGGAGGAGGGGGTGCCTGGGGGAGTGGTGGGCATGTTGGTTGGGGCGGGGGTCGGGGGCATTGTGAGTTTGTGGGAGGGGGTGGGGCGGTGATGGAGTTGGGGAGCAGTGAGTAGAGGAGGCGCGGATGGCGTAATGAGGAGAATGGGCAAGATTTTTTCGTTGTCGCTTCCGGGCAGGGTACTGGGCCAGGTTCTTTTTGGTGGGTATTCTCTGAGGGTTCGTGGAGACGTTTTGGTGATGCCTTGACGCAGCATGTATTCTCATTCCGTCCTCTTGTGCGCATACATCGTTATCTGTACAACCACGACGTAGTGGACTGTCAATGAATAATCCTTTCAAATCAACTCCATGGATAGTGTACCGACTGTTGACTTTTCAAGATTTCTCTTGAACTGACAGTCAAGACTACCAACCAAACAACATGCAACCCTTTTCAGGTGAAGACAAGTACGCACACCATGCTGGATCCACCCCGAAATGTGCAAGGCTTTCTCCCGCACGACTTCCCCACGACCGATCGAAAGCCATAGCCCACATCTGAGCTGGAAGATATGCCTCGCCATCTCACTGAGATGGATCATTGATATGCCAACGCTCCGTTAAGAGCGGCCTTTGTAGAGGGCAAAGGCACTCCTGCAGTGTCCCCGAAGGTTTCTGCAACGCTGGGTTGAAGAAAAGGGAGAGTGAAGGATGGAAGTTCGGGGAAGTGTATTTTGGTAAGGGGATAACATGGTTCGTAGGCATATGAAATGATAGACGAGGGTCTCGAATGACGTTTTACTTTTCCTCGAATATGAACCAAATGGGGTCTACTCGACCATTTGTCAGTCCATATTCCAGAAGATCGAACGAATGGCTAGATTGCTTTTCGGAGCAGTCAGTCATAGGCCGACTTATCTGTAGCAGATAAGCCTTCCACTATCTCTCATAGAGCTACGGGCCCACTTTGTTGGAAGCACGGCCACCCCGTTGATCTGCTCCTTGGCGTTGATTAATCGAATATCATTGGGGGTATCGTTGAACGGTCGTAGTGATTGTTCATTTCAAATGTGTGTAGCACGCCAATAACGCCTCGCTAAATGAGAAATCAAATCTTTCTTACACTTCAATCCTGATAATGCTGGAAAAGCGCAGAAATGCTCTCGCCGTAATGGTTCCGCCGTATGGCCTCAGCGAGCAGGTTCGAGATATCCAGTATCACCAATTTCTTGCAATCTCTTGCTCTTTCGGGAGCTATAGGGTAGGAATTCGTGACCACAATATAATCAATGCACTCACACTGCTCCATTTGCTCCAAAGAGTCGCCTCCGAAAAGACCATGAGTGGCAATACAGTACACCTTCTTTGCCGAACCACGCTTGACGACCGTTTCTGCAGCTGCTATCCATGAGCCGCACTGATCGATCAAGTCGTCTATTATGAGTACCACGCGGTCTTTGACATTGCCGACTAGGGTGACGGTATGTTCGAGCTCGGGATTTCGAAGTCCTTCTTCATCGTCTTCTGATTCTGCTTTGGCGTCAAATGTTCCACCCAGGGCATGATCTGATGGGAAGGCAGAGAAATTTGAAATGATTGACGAGCCCATAGGATCTTGTCCTTGACTATCGAGATTCGATGACCCTATGTTGTTGTCCGGGAGTGTTGCTATTGAGCCTGACATTGTCGATAGAAGTGGCGACGGGAAGTCGTCGTCGACGATATGTCCTTGTACTAGGCGACCCGTGATGACCTCTCTAGCACGCTCGTCGGTGTATTCTTCACTAACGTTGTTGGAGAGACCCAAACCACTTGGGGGGCCTATACCTGCTGTGTCCTGGGGGCCTGAGCTCCTAGGCACAGATCTGGGCGGCGAGCTTGGGTCAAATCGTGTAGACTGCGCCCGTGGACTAGACCCGGTGATATAGTTCGACAGCCTTAAAGGTGGTAAATTGCTGGGCGCGGCTGTGCCATTGATATGAGGTCTTGAGGGTTGGGTGTGGCGATAGGGTTCCATAACATCCGGGCCGTCGACAGGGTCAATCTGCGACTCTGCCTCGCTTTCTGCTGGGTTATTGTGAGCAATGTCGAAGGCGCTGTCCGATATGCCCCCAAGAAATCCACTGCCCTCGAGTGTTGAGCTCCCATTCATATATGCCCTGCGCCGGTCTGTCGTGACCATGCCAAAATTGAGCTTCAACGCATCCGCGAGCGACGTGACGCGTTTGGTGCCTCCCGGATTCTTGCTTACTACTACAGCTTCCTTCCAGCCTGGGACATGTGATCGAATCCATCGTGCAATGAGTGGCTCGGCGTGGAGATTGTCGACTGGCTGACCGAAAAAGCCTTGGGTCGGTGGCGCCTTTACTCATAAGCGTTATCAGCGGCACCGCCTGGTTGAACGTACATGTAGATCCACTGTTATGACATGGTGTACCCCGGCTACAGAAAGTAGATTCGCAACCATCCGTGCCGTGATAGACCCTCTATGTGACTTTTTCTTCGACTGTCTCGAGTACGGAAAGTATCTTGACGTCCTTAGCTCTCAACCATGGTAAGAACGGATAAGACCCACGGCATCACAGCTGTTCCCGTCAGCCAAAGCCATCATCAAGCCCCGCGAAGGACTGACCAGTGATTGACTTTGCGGAACTACCCTTGCAGGCAGATATCATAATCAACAGCTCTATAACGCTATCGTTGATCTTGCTACTACCGCTCTGCACAATGCAGATGTCCTGATCTCGAATCGAGGTATCGATACTGACAGATGTCTCGCCATTGCTGAATTTCTTGAGCTCGCACTTGGCTGGGCTCAATCCCAATCGCTCGCAGATCGCTTCGGCAAGGACTGGATGAGAAGATCCTGAGAAGATTTTTACGCGCCGCATCATCGAGGTCAAATAGTAGAAACATGACGGTGATTAACGGTTACAACAGAGTAAAGTCGTGAATCAACCCTAAGGCAGCCCTGGATAGTTTTGGAAGCATAAGGTAAAGATTTCCATCCGCAGGTTGATGCTACAAGTTTTCCAAGGCGCGAGAAGATCTTGTGCAGTTTCACGACACAAGAATTTGCTCTGTAGTCTCCATTTGGCATGAAGTTGTATAGATTCAATATGGGTTTGCTGTAGCAAGACGTTTTTGTAACCCAATTGACGTTTAACTTACAATCTTTGGAATGCCAACAGATATATGTTGAAGTCAATATCATGGTTCATGGGTTGAGAGAAGTACTGGTAAGGTGAATTACATACATCAGGCGACCGAGATCTAGGTCGTCAGGGTCTATTGAACGCCGGAAAATGCAACTCGCTCCCGGACGCCCTTCATATGCAACGTACAAATGACGTATAATACAATGACTACCACAAGCGCTCGTGCGCCCTTTGACAAAACTCATGATTGGGGCTTGGGCTAGGCGGCGGCATCTCCCTCGCCGCCAAAAATCGGCCAAGCCTCCATCTGCCTTAGGAGTGTCTGATACAGCACCAGCATTGTCCCGCTCTGCACGCTCGTCCAGACGAACCTCGGACCGACGCCGCGGAAGCAGCCAGCAATGCCTTCGGTTTTGTAGATGAGTCGTAGTCCTGTGACGACGGATGAGGTATCCAGTTGCACAGAGCCGGATTTGGGTACCGTAGTGCTTGGCGACGATGTCGAGATGAACCGCTTCTGCTGTGGAGGTGTCACAGTACCTCCAGGAACAGAGAGATGTGCAGACTGCTTTTGCGGATTCGACGGGCGTGCCGAGGCCACAAGTGGCGTTCCCTGGTGCGGGTTGATTTGAGTCTGAATCCTCGTCTTGACGACGTCCAATGGACAGGTGATGACTCCTGCCATTCCTCCCGCAGTACTGGCCGTAAGCACCTCCAAGCCTAGTCCGATGTCGCGGCCTCCGACCCACTGCTTTGCCCACTTTTGTTCTTGCTCGTAGCAGGCGAATTGAATAGCCGAGAAAGGTAGGTCGCGCCATATAGTGGCCTTGTATCCATGGAACAGGGCGGAAAACCCTTCCTGCCGGATGATCGTCTGCGAGGCATCCACGGTGGAGCGATAATTGTAGCCTGATTTGAAGAAAGGGTTATTGTGACGACCCTGTAGCTGTAGCCGTGTCTTGAGGACTTCGGACGGTACGTAGATAACGGAAGCAGCCAGGTCGGCAATGAATCCTGCCATAGGTCAGGATGATTATAATGTTCGGGTCTAGACGGGGATCATACCACCAGCAAGATATGCCAGAGGTTGATGTACTCCGGCGTCTATCAAGTGTCGCTTGCTATACTCGTAAACTCCGAAGAATATAACAGTCCCAGGGAAGGACCCTAGGAAAGCTGGAGTGACGCCACTGTACAACCCTCTGCGAACACCCTCCTGACGGAAGATCTTGGAATAGGTGGAAGAGAGTGATGTGTATTGAGGCGGGATGTGAGGATCGCCCTGCTGGCGTGTTTTGACGGTGTCGATTGAGTGCATAAGAAGGTCTCCGGTGGTCCCGCCTATTCCACCAGCCAGCATGGCCTGTTTCAACATGTCAGATGATACTCGAAGTATGGCAGTGGGCCTCTCGGATGGGGAGAGCCAACATACGTGCAGATAGGGCGGGCGGGCCTCCTCTTCCTCCTCCATAATCTGAACCTGCTCTTGCCTCCTTCCGTCCTGCTTATCTGTATCTTGCCCTTGTCCATGCTCTTTGAATTTCAAGACGCTCGCTGGCCAACCTTCGTTCGACGGCGCAAAGCTTTGTTGCTGAGTTGAACCTGAGGTGAAAAGAATGCTAACGAGTGAGGCCAGGGACATTGCCCGTCTCTGACATACGGAAAATGGCAGCGCAAACGAAGCGCAAATATGCGGAAGTTCTAGGCACTCATGACGGAATTACAATACTGTCGGCGTGGTTCACTGTAGGTGTGGGCATTATGAAAACTCCAATGTTGATCTAGGAATGACGTTGGTGATAGGCTGCAAATATCCGAACAAGCAACACGCTAGCGGCTGCATTCGCCATGGCCAACGGCTCCTGCTTGGCGACAAGGGTTGTCACTTTATACAGTCCCACGGGCTCGAATTTCATTAATTTGGGCAAAGATGATTCTCCACTGCAGCTAAAGTACTCGAATACGCACTTATCCAATTAGTGCCTTGAACCAGATAAGTCAGAATATCAGGCAGGTTAACATTAGAGCAACTCATACCCTGCCTTCAAATGTATAATCTTCTTCATCTCAAGATATTTACTCCATTGCCATCCGTCCACACATCGCTGTTCTTAGTACCTTCTTACACCCTAGAAGACTATCCTCAGAAGTCGCTTGCCCAAGCTCTGCTGTTGCAGGATCACTTCCGGATCATTAGGATCGAGATCCAATTCGCGCATGCCGCTTTTAAGATCCATGTCAACCGCCCTGCGATACAATCCACCCTCACCTTTTGAATAGACCTTCCAGAAGAGGTACATCGCTATGATAATGGGCGCGGCCATGAAATTCTGGAAGAAGACCTGAACGTCCGGGGAGGCGCCTGGGGGCTGAGGAGTAGAAGTTCATTAGCCTCAGTGAATGATTTGAACGTGGAGAACAAGAAAGGTGAAGTGGCACGGAAAGGGGAATCTAGCCAGCAGCCTACGTACCCATATCGATGTGTAGAATGTAGCGCAAATAGCAAGACAACACAGGATAAACCCGATCCAGCTTCCAATGACGCCAAACCCAGCCCTGAAAGGAAGTTCATCTAGAGTGTGGCCTTGAGCTTTCCAGCCTGCGCGGAAACGGATATGGCAGAGGCAGATGCTTCCCCAAACGAAGAAATAGGACAATCCGGACAAGGCGAGCAACCAGGTGAAAACGGTTGAACCCACGTTAGCTTCCTGAATGAAAGCAAGGAGACCGAACGCTAGCTGAACGACAACACACCATACCGGGCGGCCCTTGTGATCGACGTATGCGAGAAATTTGGGGCCCATGCCATCCGCGGCCATGGCTTGCATAGTGCGTGTAGAGCCGAAGGTGCACGAGTTCGCAACGCTGATTACGGAAATGGTGATCACTGCGTTCATGACTGATGGCAGGCCTTTGATACCCGCAAGCGTGATCGCCAGGACGAACGGAGAGGCTTTTGTGTTGCTGTTCGACGCGCCGAGGAGTTTTTCTGAATCGGATGGAACAACCAAACCAACCAGGAAGAGACTGAGAATGTAGAAACTGGCGATGCGCCAGAAGACTTGTCTGCTGGCCTTGGGCAGAGATTTCCGGGGATCGGCTGCTTCGGCTGCTGCGAGCCCAACAAGCTCGGTTCCTGCGAAAGCAAAAGCGGCATTCACAAAGACGGAGCAAAAGCCCTTGAAGCCATTGCGGAAAGCGCCTGGCTGGTGCCAATAATGCGCGCCGATGTAGCCACGGTTATCGCTCGGGACGCCACCACAGTCGATGACAATGGCGAGGATGATGAAGCCAAGAATAGCGGTTACCTTGACCAGGCCGAGAACAAATTCGACTTTAGTTCGTGATCAGTAACGTGTTCAACAAGGGGCTTCTAAGTGAAGGTGTAATCAAGTATATATAGTATACCTTCTCCGTAACCTCTCACGCCAAAGAACTGGATGGTGATGAGAACAACGAGGAAGATTGTTATCCAAATGGCGACGTTGAGGTCGGATCGCCAAAAGTCGATGGTCAGGCCTGCTGCGATAAGCTCAAAGGGTAGGATCGTGAGCCAGGAAACGGCATAATCCCACCCAATAGCGAAGCCCCTGCCCATGTTAACGAGGTTTTCCCTTTCCACGGATCGATTTGTCAAACGTCCACATACCATGCAGGATCCAAGAAGCGACACATGTATTGATAAAAGGCGCCATTCACGGGATACAGAACCGCGAGCTCTCCCAGTGCTTGGATAGTGAAAAGCATCATGGAGCCTGTGATCAGGAAGCCGAGCAGCTATATAGATGTACTCAGCACTTTGCGCAGCCAAATAGTATACTTTTGCTACTTACAACGCTTCCTGGACCACCGTTGTGAAAAGAGGGCCCCGTGCCGACGAAAAGACCGGCGCCGATCGATCCACCTGTTTGACAGCGCCGGATCAGCATTCGTCAATCAGACATAGAATATATGGCGACCGCGTACCGATGGCAATCATCTGCATGTGACGACCCTGAAGATTGCGCGACAGGACGCCCGTGGCCGCTGGCTCGGCCTCGATGTCGTGGGCATCATAGATATCCTGGCTCTTGCCCTCCAGGGTCGCCGCCTCTTTCTTTTCGTCCATGGTAAAGAGGCGTGGATTGTTCTTGTCTCTGGCAGGGCAAAGAATGGGCGCTTTGGGGGCTGGAACTGTAGTTCAAAAGGAAAAAGAGAACGAGACACACGACCGAGGGGGCCCATTGTTTAAACCCGCACGAAGGGGGCGGTGCGCGGCGGGATGGGCGGGCAGAGATAGCCATTTGCACAATGAGGTGTGATTGGAGCGTGCACCATGAGACCCCGTACAGTCCAGTACTCTTCGATGGTAGGCTGACTGTCGAGCTCCGAAGCTACTACGTACCGAGGCATGTAGGGAGAAGTGCGCTACATTTCATGCGGTCTTTCGCTAAGATAACGAGAGGTCAGACGACAGCAAGCTGCAAGGCACCGCAACGGTAATATAGCTCCCCTGCTAAAAGGAAAAGTGTCTTCTCCTCCAAGAGCGTTATGCTCCGTTCTTTGCGGACAATATCGTTCGCCATAGCTTGTCGTTGAGAGTGGAATCTTCCTTCAATTTGATAAGAGTTTTCTTGTTATCCGGTACTCCACGAGTGGAGATGCCGAACCTGCGACTGGGGAGTGTGGAGGTAGGCGATCACCGGCGCTAGTCGACGCCTGCAGATTGATCCTTGGCGCACGAGGGGAGATAGGAATAGCCGCACCTGATGGAGAAGGTGAAACGGGAATCGCATCCGCCATCTAATCAGTATTACGTTCTCCGCACGTAAGGTAACGACACTCGCAAGCGGATGCGACATTGAGTAATGAAGCAAGTGAGAAGACCCGTATCGAGGCTTACGTGTGGTATCCGAGGGACGGCTGACTGAGCTGATCGCGGCTGACTCGGGGAAATCACTGATATCCCCAGCCTTGGCTAACAAAAATGTATAGATATCACTAAGATATCCTGAGCAAACTAACTGACAATTGAATACCTTCCCGCAATTGCGAACCTCAAAACTTGATCAATTTTACACTTGATTTTGTCAACGCACTCACATCAAATTTTCGAAAAAATTTAGCTACAATTCTGGGCCACATTGAAACTCTATTGTCAAAAAAATTTCGACAATTTTTGATCAGAAGCTGCCGTCTTATGAGTAAATTTAATAATTTTGCTCTCGCGAAGCTAACGCTTCGTCTTTGAGACTTGGCAATCGAATGCTTTGCGATCGTGCAATTCCAAGACCTACATAACTTCAATTACAAAGTATCAAATTTAGTAGTCAAAACAACTATATATTGCTCTCGATGTGATTTAGAATATAGACTCTCTGTATATGTATTATAGGTGTGGATAAATAACACGATAAGATGCAAAAGGTGGGTCAAGTTCTAAAGATGATATTCCGCTGGTTGACTGTTTTTGGTGAGTCAGCGGCTGATCACCAAATTTCACCCCGGATATCCTCCTGATATCCCGGTTGGGCGATGGAGTTCATATCACGAACCTGCTGTGGCTTAGAGAAGAGTGCAACATGCTCCTGTCGCGCCTTAAAATTGGCGAATATGGCAACCTTTGATGGTCCTGGAGACAGTCGACGCAACGAACGGCAGTATAACAATGCTCAAGCTGAGCTCAAGGACTTGGTGCTCAATGCATGTGAAGCAAACCATCATGGTCACCATGCCAAAAGCACATCGTGTTGTTAGTGGAATGTGGAGGACTTCGTATCCTCCTGATGGACAATTCTTCCTGTAAACCCAATCGAAGACTGGGTCGCCCACTGAGGTTAACTCATATCTGCATTTTTTTCAAATTCACCTTGATAGTTGTAGGTCTGATGATTCGCGGGTCAGAGCGTTACTCGGTAGAAACTTATTCGCATGTGACTATCGAAGACAGAAGTACAGTCATTATCAAATTATCGATTGACGTTCAAAAGGCAGACTGGAGAGAACAAGTGTTGGGTTTCGCTCTAGTTTTTAGCACGATGCCAGAGCCTATCATTCTATCCTGGCCCTGTCTCATCTATGCCTTGACCTTCACGCAGCTATACGTGGCGAGCCTACTTAGTGTACTCCCTCGCATGCTTGAGATCCTCCTCTGTCAATTGTCTCTGCACCCCGGTGGTGGCGACCTTGCCCGACATGCTTGCCATTGCTACCTCCGTCAAAAAACCCACGCTGGTGACCGTGCTCTTCCAGTACGCAACATAATTGGCCTTGAACTCGATCAACGCCATTCTGGGGTCGCTCGCCGTCCCATTGTGCACCCCATCTCCCAAGTCCCCGAACCATGCACTCGTGCCTTTGCTGTAGATTTCTTTGATTCTCGGGTCTTCGTTGTTGGTCACGGTAACCTTGCCACTCACGCTGACCCAGTCCTGGCTGGAGGAGTTCTGGAAGGTCACCTGGGCCGTCTTGTCGTTTTCAAGATCGGTGAACTTTTTGGAATGGGTGTTGGCAAGGAAGAGGAAGTCGGGGCCGTCGCGCTTAGCAATAGCCATGGACCGAGAGACGGGCCCAATGCCTGGGCGGATGGTGGTGAGGAGGCAGACTTTGAGGGAGTCGGCGATCTTGTAGAAGTCTTGGATCTGATCTTTCTTGGGAGTCTCGTCATCCCATTGCTTGGAGACGGAAGGGTCGGTCTTGGAGTTGACATCGGCTTCTGTAAGTGGTTTAGGCATGGCTGTGGAGGTTTGGTAGGTCTGAGTGGTTGGCTGTGATTTGTGAGAGGTCTAGACGATTATGTGTAGCGGTGAATAGATTGTCGGGATAATGTGTCCAAGTAAAGTGGTGGGGGTGACTTCGAGGACTGAAATCATCGAATTGAGCAAACAGTGAATGATTATAGAGGCATGAGTGACGCAGTACGTCACACAAGCGGGGTTACATCATGACAGCTCTAGCTCTCTCGGACCTCTGCTTGGCCGTCACTGTTGCGGCTCGGCCTTTGCTGGTGCTTTCAAAATCCGAAGAAAGTTCGTGAGATGGGGAGGGTAAGAAGAAGTCGAAACATGTGGGAGGGACACTCCCTTGGGCGGTCCCTACGAGTCCCGTGACTAGCTTCCTAGCCCTAATCCCGTTTCATCTACTTTGAACTTTGTGCTCGGGCTTACTTTACTTGCCCATCCGACGTTCGTTCACGACTTCCGCTCGTATAGATGATGTCTCTTGAATTGAACAACCCTGTGCCCTACAAGCTGTCTGTTGACGATGAGCTACTCGACATTACGAAGAAGAAGTTGCAATTCGCCTGCTACCCAGAAGAACAAGAAGACATCGCGGATGGTGACTGGAACCAGGGAGCCAAAGTAGAAGTCGTCCGGAGATTGGCAGATTACTGGAAGAATGGGTATGATTGGAGGGCCGAAGAGGTACTCTCCAAGGCATGCGGCTTGCCCGCACTCCATCGTTGATCGTGACCTCCGTGTCAGGCCACGATAAATAGCGAATTCAACAGCTTCAAAGTCAAGGTCGACGTCCTTGGCTACGGTCCCCAAGTCCTACATTACGCCCACCAGCGCTCATCGCGAGTTGATGCTCTGCCGCTGCTTATCGTGCACGGTTGGCCCGGGTCCTTCCTCGAGTCTCGAAAACTCATAAAGCCTCTTACCGAACCTTCCTCTCCTGCAACCCAAGCCTTTCATCTTATTATCCCAAGCCTACCCGGTTACGGACCTGGAGACGCTCCAGCTAAGTCGGGCTTCGGTCCCGTTCGAACGGCTCGCGCCTTCAAACAGCTCATGGTGGAAACACTAGGATATCAGCGCTTCGTCACTCAAGGTGGGGACTGGGGTGCCTGGGTAGTCCGCTCAATGGCGATGCAGTATCCCGAACATGTGCGCGCATGTCATCATAACTTCGTTCCTTGCGGGCCCCCACCATGGTACAAAGCTCCCTTAACTATGGGCCGTTTGATGTTATCACCATTTCTATATTCCAGGGCCGAAAAGAAAGGAATGGAGCGTCTAAAGTATTACATGAAAGAGCAGAATGGTTATCTCAAGCAGCAGTCGACACGACCCCAAAGCTGAGGCTTCGGGCTGGGCGACTCGCCGCTTGGACTCCTCGCTTGGTTGGTAGAGAAATACCATGAATGGATGGACCTGGACCATTATGAGATGCCAGATGATGAGATCTTGGCTTTCGTCATGATGCATTGGGTGCAGGGAGCGACACCCGGTCTTCGCTACTATAAAGCTGCGTTCTCCGAGACAGAGGATACGGGCATGCAAAAGGCTTTCACCGTATACCACAGCACACCCATTGGTGTCAGCTACTTCCCGATGGAGATAATGGCGCCTCCACGGGATTGGGTCTCACACATCGCCAACGTTCAGTTCTGGAGAGAACATACAGCTGGTGGGCATTTCCCACACGTCGAATGCCCTGACAAGCTTGTGAGTGACATTAGAGACTTCTTTTCGATGGAAGTTATCAAGAGTGCGATGAAAGGCTAGGTATTACGTCTTTGTAAAGGTTGCTTATCGAACGGTCTCAACGGTACCCTTACAAGTGGATCGCAATGGTCATTCAACACAGATAAGGCTTCCCGTGACCTCCTATGATAGACTCCTTGCCATCTCTTCATTCCTGGCGTTTCGATCCCTGGCTTCATGTGTACAGCGCTGAATTCATCTCTACTATATTCCTTAGTCAGTCTGTCCTGGAGAAGTAAGTGGCTGTCCGCTGGGGCTTTTCACGTCCAAGGGGATGCGAATTGCCTCGTCATGCAGTGACTACAGCGGATGTGCGAGCTCGGTCTGCGCCTGTACGTTCCGTTGCCCAGAAACGTGGGTGTCGGGCTATTTCTGTGGGTGAAACGTGTCACGTGCGCCATGCTGCTGTTTCCCAGATTACGCCTGAATTGTGAGGTTGTATAAGAACACCCGCCGCCAGACTCGATGATATGGCTGCGAGAAAATCGAGGGGGTTCGTCTTGTCAAAGCTTTGTATCCACTATCTTCTGTGATGCGTTTCTTGGAATTCCTTCGTTTGTCCGCGCTCTCGTTCTCATTATCAGCTCTTGTTAACACTATCTTATTCGAGCCCCGTTCAAGATGTCTTCATGACCGATCGGAGCTTCCTTTAAAAGAGACAAAATTCGCGTTCAGTGACGAAGAGCCATACTTTCTTATCCTATACATCGCTAGGTCACATTACGATTGCTTGTGGCCACCGTCGAGTCAACATCATCTAGATCCATTTATGACAAATCTGAAAACGTCACGCTCTCGACACGTGGATCGACGTCTCTTCCCCTCTCAACAAGCGATTCTCCATCCGGCAAGATAGCCGGCTTTGCCATCGAGGTGCTCGCCTTTACCCCATCTAAGACACCGCAGCCGCAATCTCGAGTGTGTGCGCCGCATACATCTCCAAGACCAATGAAATTGAGGTCAAGTATTCGCCACTAAGAAGATTCAGTATGGCAATTGTGTCAGGTTCTCTTACCATGACTTGCCCTGATCCTATGTCCTGGAGCACCGGCTTAGAGATATTGGTCATAATGAAACTTGGCGAGGCCCGGGTGGACGGTGGTGTATTGAGTCTTCTTTCCGACCTTCGCAGTTTGGGTTGATTTTACGATGATGCAACAGCCGCGGCATGGAGATCTGGTGGATCGATGACCCTTGGTTCAGATTGGGGTCTTTTGTGCTTTGTTATGGCGATGGCCGCCGGTGAAAGGGGCAAGGGACGCGTTCCGGTTGAAATGGAGAACGGCAGATACCATTGAAAGTCCACCGCCGCGAAGCTGAATTGCAAAGACAAAGCATTATCTGGAGACGGCCGGACACGACCGCGAACAGGTCTAGGCTGCCTCTCCGCTGCTGTGCAGCTGCAGGGATGGAAGTCGAGGAGACTAGCGACATCGAAGAAGGAGGACCAGGAAAACCATCACTCTAGAAGCTCTATTCGCCTGTAGGTCTTGCAATCGCGAAGTGCAGGGACTTCATTCCGAATTCACCCCCGTAAGAGTCATCTGGAAGAGACATGGTAATCGCTGCGAGACAGAGGCATGCAAAATCAAAGCAGGATCAGCACAAGTACGACGTAGGAATTCTTGGGAGACTTGAGTGGGCGGAGTATAAGGGATCCTTTGCCTCAGTTCTCAAATTCCAATTGTTTAGTGGATCTACGCCAAGCCACCACGCGCTGACAGGGGTGTGAGCACTGCCTACGTTAGTCAGCAAGGGGCTTGGTATCGGTTTCAGATAAGAGTTTCAGGAGCTTTGGGTGAGCCTATCAGACTGATCTCGATTTTTCCCAATTACCACATCTGCAGTCAATCCTTCCAGCACAGCCGACTTTTCTCACTGAAGCCTTGCACTCCGTACAATCATACTGTTGGCATCTGAGGGCGTCGCCGCCGCCGCCGCCTAAACCCCTGCATGTGTGTCTGCTGTGCTCATCCTTCCCGACGAGACACAGCCTCACCCAAGCAGATCAGTCAAATCACAATGCCCAATAGCCCCTGCTCTCGACAGTGGGGCAATGCGGCTGAAGACCGTTGTATAATGCCTAGAATCTTAGAGCGTCATCGTAGATGACTTGTCCTGGAGAAACATTGCTCTTCCTACTTTTCGCGAAAGTGTCATCATCGCAGTCATGTTGATCTAGAAAGCCTATTATCCTTTCACTTTGTGCTTTTGTCTTTTTTCTTGGGTCTCGGTGCATGAAGATCGAGAACGGATAGAAAGATCAACGCAAGACTTCACTGCCACAGTTCTACCTTTCCGGGCAGGAGATTTCCCAAACATCAAAGCGCAATGAACCAGACACTCGCGGTACAGATAGGCAGCCTCGTGACACACGATTCCAACTGGCAACCATTCAATGTTCTGACCGGCCTGACCTCAGGAATATCTCCTTCTGGAAACCTACAGTATTCCACCTGGAACAGCACACCTGCCAGCTCAAATTACACATATTTAAGATATAATGGCGAAAAAAGCCAACTCTTCAGTAGCGAAGCAAAGGCTTCCCTGGATTCGAATTTTCGACCCGATATCTTTTCCTATGCTGGATCTTGCACTTATCCCATTAGCGGTCAATATGGCTTCCTCAATCGGCTTCTCTTCTATCTCCTGATGATATTTGCGCTTGTTGCACGGCGGAGAACATGGCTTGCTGCTGCCGCGCTGGGAACGGCCATGACATACGCAGCCTCTGCTGCAGTGCATGCGTTCGCACTACTTGCGTGAGCTCATACATGTGACTGCGTTTGGCTGGTACTGATGATGGTTTCCAGGCGATACAACTACAATTCAATCTCGATCGATGATTACCTGACCAATCCTCAAAAATACAAAGCTAAAGATTTTGGAGATTTGGATCTGCAAGGCATCTACCCCATTCTTGTAGCAAGCTGCATCATGTTGACTCCTATTCTTAATTGGTCTGTGGAAATTCGGGAACATGCTCGCGCTATTGCTGTTTACTGGGGCCTGCTCATGTTCACAGCACTAGTTCCGACTTTGGTCAAGTTCTTGAAGGAAATATACCCATTCACTGATTCTGACCAACTGTTTACCTGCGACGTTGACGTTACGAAGAACTGTACACTTGATTTTCTGGATTCAATCTACTCATCCAATTTCTACAACAAGTACGTCGTTCGTGACAAGCTTTCCATCCCGTTCGTTGCTAAGGTCATGTAGATGCAACTGCAACGATACTTGTGGTGCCGTCTCGCTCCCTGACGCGCCGTTCAGACATGGGCAAAATCTGCAAGCATACGTGCTATCCGATAGGACACAAGGCCTGCTAGATAAAAATGCAGTGTCCCGGCTTTTCGCCATCAACACCTGCTTCTTATGCTTCATTGTCGTGCATGGTATCCTTGGGTTGCTAGAGGTTAACTTTACCCAAGCCGAGTTGAGGAACAAGATGTTCCTCCTGTTGGCTGGTAACAAGCCATACAGTGAACGTGCTAGCATAGGCTCCAAGACTGGCTATCATATCGCTAAATCTATATCGTTGAGCTTTTTCATTGGTGCTATTGTGGCAGCCATCATTTGCCCAGCCGTTTACGTCAGCTCCGTCATCATCAATGAAATCAACACGTGGGCCTTTCCGGTCGCTGAGAGGCCGGATGCAATCGGACAGGCAAGTAAAATTCCTGCTGGAGCTAGTAAGTCGGAGAACTGACTGGACCCAGTGGGGTACCTACGTTGGCGCCGCTTTCGTGCTCATTGCAGCTGTAATACAGCGATATCACCTAGCATGGCTTCGCTTGTTGGAACTCGTGTTCTCAGAAACTTGGCGTCTTATCAAGTGGGCCTTCAGCGGCTTCAACGGCGGGGAAACTAATTTCCGACGAGAGCCAGTCGAGAAGGCCAGAAACGACAACAACAGCGTTTTGGAGAACATTCGCGACTTCTTCATACAGTGTATGCGGCCTTTGACACACGCCAGCCGAAGTATACTGCATTCTTGGCGTCGAGTGTCCGATGAATGGGAAGACAGCAGATTGTGGTGGTGCGACCCCATCCACAGATCTCAGCAACCGCACTATCGTCGCCCACAGAAGCATGCGTATGATATGCCACCACTGCCAAACGTCTCGAAGTATATCAAACGAGCAGCAACGACACCGATGTTGCCGTCCAGCCTTTCACCGCAGATTCCAAAGGGGCCTACCGTGATGCTTTCTCCAACACTGGACACCAGCTTTTCGCCACGATTGCCGTCCAACAGTAGGATTGCTTCTCCACAGCCAGTTGCTGGTGTCCGTAATCCCTTGGATGAGCCTCCACTGGCACAAGATACAATTCAGAAGCACACCTTTCAGCGGAGAGCTACTGGAAAGTAATTGGCACGCTTACCTAGACTTTATTCTAGCTTTATACACAACGGCTGTAGTCATGGTCATGGCCCGGAATATCCACCGACTCGCAGATTAGGCTACTCCTCTTAGATCTCTGCGATATCTTCCCATAGAAAGACGAGGTTCTCGGGGCGGCTTCAGGATGAGGTTTTACACGCCGCAGCGCTGTCGGACAGTCTTGAAAAGTCTGAACATGAATCGAATTTGCTGTCGTATTACATCTACTGAGATCTATTGTATTTCCAAGATAGCTATCCCTCACCACGCGCACACTTCCCTAATCCTCGTTCTTTCGTTCCATAAGGTAATTCTTGCTACAAGAGAACAACCACCCCATTTCTCAAATCAGTTCTGCACCTTTCATACCTCGAGCGGCCCCAAGTATGCGCGAGAGCATAGAAGCGGTTGGTCTGTTAGAAACCTTAGCTCTCATAGCACATGACATCGCAATTCTCGAATGTGAAGGCTACTGGCTTGAAGCTGCATCGGACGCTCCGAACTCAGGATCGCGGAAAATTCTGTGAGCAAAGCATACTCTTAATACCACGCTTCGATATTTGTGCCATTGGCCTGAAGTACCGATAGCGCCATACCGTACACCGATTACAGAAGTCTCCGTGCTACAGATCACGCTCTGTGTCCGGCTGGATTACCCTTGGCCCATAAGATTAAAATCAAAGTCGCCGGTTACACCTTTGATGGGTGGACGAGGACACAAAAGTTGAGCGCTCTTAATGTCTACAGCTATATTATCGCGGTTTTGTACTTATCATATATCGGCCTCCTCGCTCTGCGCAGGAGTCATCCTCAGCGATGATCGTACCAGGGTCATCCAGCACAGATAGAGCCTGAGGGAAGGAAGTAATCCTAGTCGAGTGACACAGGTAAGCATGTTGATTGCGGTAGTACGTTGCAATATATCTTCTTTCCGACAACAGGGTCTGAAAACAGGTAGCCAAGATCACGACGCACAACATATTCTGCATTCCGACCTCATCACAACCCTCAAACCCCCAACACCACTCCCATCCCCCCCCCCTCTCAACACCATTCCCATTTCCCAATCAGCCCAGCATACCTCCCTCCTCCCTTCCCCCATCTCCATTCCTCTAGCCCCCTCCCCTTTCCCCAAACCCCATATTAACCTAATTCATTAATTCGCATCGTCCACACCGCGAATGCCCACACAGACACACAACCGCATACCAGGCATTCACCTCATTCAAGCGTCTATGGCAGCGACAGCATTGGACATCAGGGTAGAGCCTCGGCGGGGGCTTTGGCTTTGGTTTTGGGGGTTTGTGGACGGGGGGGCGGTAGGTGGATGGCATTTTCTCTTGATGGAAGAGTTTGTGGGATGTGTGACAGGGGGACAGCGAGGTATGTACTCGATTTTCAGCCGTGGAAGCAGTACTGGGCGTGTCAGACGGGAGTGAAACCTCTGGTAAAAGCAAGAAGCAAGTAACTGCTGTAAGTTGCTTAACAGGCACTATCGATTTTATTCTTGTGTATGTCAGTGGTGGTCTAGGTCAGAAGAGAAAGGGCTTATATACAACCTGCCCGTGCAGGAGTGTTGTTGAGGTATGACAGACACTATTATCTTCATTGTGCAGGTGTTTGGAGACCTTTCGAATCATCGTCGGCAGGCCTCGATGCGCCGTAGATGATTCTATAGCCGTGTCCAAGAGGAAAGTGACTCGCGGGGAATGACTGAGGCCATCCTTAAATTTTTGTGTTTGGACTCATCGTCGGCAGGCCTCATCAATCAAAGTCGTGGCAGGTCAGGAGTGTTGCTTTTGGACAAGTGTAGGTGTGTGAAGTGAGCGATAATCTGATTTCTGTCCTGGGTTGTAAGATCTACTTATCAGTGCTTACTGTACTGGAACGGATCGTCTATAGACGCATATCTGTACTCCGTTACCTGCCTCCACGCAGAGCAGGGAATCCATTCAGTCGATTGCCATGTATCATGGTACAGCAAGATGAATCTCCATCTTCCCCATCGACTTCACCCACATGATTAGTCCCATCACTCCTATCTCCGTATCACACTACCTGAGCTCAAGGAGCAGAGAATGCAAAGACATCAAAGAGCAAAAAAGACGAAAATCTCAGTCCTCACCCCAGCTCGAACAGAAAGCAAAAGATATCGATAAGCGGATGTACTTCTTGGAGCAAAAGCTAGAACTATCTAGCCGGCTCGGCACCGATCTGACCTATCGACATCTGAACGCTCTTTCTTTGAAATATGTATAGAATTAGATATGTGGAGATTTTTTTGGCGCCGCGTGTTAAGTTGTGCTTAGGAGGGTGTGGATAGGTTGGTTTGGGATATGTGGCGTGCATTATGTGGTGGTTGCCGTTTAGGGATGGGGTGTTCGTTGGTTATGGTAACCGGGGATGTAGGGATAGGGATGTGGCTTGGCTGGGTTTTTGGTGCTACTGATATAAAGTTAGTCTTGTAAAGTAATTGAAGGAACGAGACATACCTTTAACTTATTGAGCACCTGTTAAATTGACAATAGACAGATTGCGCAGCTCTATTCAATACGATTATTCAATTGAACATTGCTCGATTTAGTTAGCGTGATTCGAAAAGAACAAGCAGATCTAACGACTTGGCAGTCCCATTTAAATTAGTACTCAATTGACTTACTATCTTATTCAATTGCTTCAATTACTTGTCTAGACGTAGCTTGTAAAGATTATAATTATTTTCTCTATTATTGTTGTCGTCGTTGTCGTCGTTATATCTAGAGATGTACTTAAAAGCTATTTTTATATTCTTGATTTAAATACTTCTTCGTAACAATTAAAGTCTTTGCAATTATTGTTGTCTTTGCAATTCTCGCAATTATTATTATCTTTGCAAGTCTCGCAATTTTTAAAGAATACACAACAATTGTTTTGTAAATAAAAGAAGACAATCTAATTTAAATTAAAATTGTTTTAACAATTGTTAAAAAAAAACAAGTTAATAAAAAATATCAAAAAACAATTATACAAAAATTAAAAAAATAGAATATTAAATTAAATATAAATAACAATATTGATTTCGACTTTTATATTTAAAATATTGTTAGTCAATATTGTGCTTTTAGCACTTCTAATACTTCTTTGTTGTTAAAAATCTCGATTTTTTTTATCTCTTACAAGTAAAAGAAAGATTAACAATTAAATTAAAAGCTTAATTACAATTAACAATTTATAGAGAAAAACAATATTATTTTTATTAATATATGCATAACTAGATTTGCAAAGTATAGTATCAAAACTATATAGCGTTTCTAAAATAAAATTAGAAAGAAATTCGAAACAATAATAGATTATAAATATATTTATAGAAGTAAACAAATAAAGTACTTAATAAGTAAAAGAAAAGCAAATATTAAAGTTTTATACAAATCTAGTTATATAATATAAAACGACAATTAAATTTAAGTTATTAATAAATAAATATCTACATTCGCAATATATTAAAAGACAAAAAATCAAAAGAGTTTTTTGCAAAAAAGAAAAATAAAAGAAAATACAAAATATAAAAAGAAAAGAAACAAACTTAGTTAACAATTAAAAAATAAATCGAATTATAAAGTTTTTTTCTTCTTCTTTGTTGTTTTTGTTAACAATAGAGAGAACTTTAAAATTTAAAGCAATATTAAAGATAATAGCTCTAGTATATTCTCTAACGTAGAGAAGAATATAAAGAAATCGAAACTTATAATAGAATTATAGAAACAAGCTTTTTATCTAATAACAATACAATAATAATAGAAAATTTAGATTACAAAGAAGATATAAATAATAATTAATATACAAGAATATAAATCTTATTTGAAGATAACAACAATTATTTGTCTATATTTTCTAAATCTTTATTAAATAAATCAAAATTGTTAGAATTTATAAAACGTTAAAAAAGCAAAATTACAAAATAGTCTTAAAATAACAAAAAGATTTTGAAGAGATTTAAACAAATATATATTAATGTAATAGACAACAAAGACTTAAACGTTTTGCAAAATATATTAATTAATTACTTCAAAAATCGAACATTATTAACAAAAGATTAATTAAGACAAGAATTTTTGCTAAAGAAAATAAAGAATATATTTAAAAAATATTTAATAAAACATATTATTAAAGTCTCGAAACTTAGATATTATTTTAAGAAATTATTGTATAAGTATTATAAAAAATATATTTATTTTTAATAAAATAATTTATTTAAAGATTTAATTAAACTTAACAAAAATATAGAGCAACTAAAACAATTATATAGAAGTAATAGAGAAAAATTTGTAACAAATAATATAAGAAAGAAAAATTCGCAATAGATAATGCAAGCAATAAGAAGATCGAGATAAATAATATAAGCAACAAAAAGATTGTAACAAGCAATAAGAGAAATAAAAAAAAAAATTAAATTTAAGAAAGTAAATCGTAATATTAGATACAAAAAGAAGATAATTTTGCGAAAATATCTATAATTTAAGACAAGAATTACTATTATCGTAATTTTTTTTCGAAGCTTCGCAAACTTTATTTAAGAAAAAAAGAAACAATAAGATATTTAGTTACTAGATTTTTGTATATAATATTGTTTCTTTTAAAAATATTAAAGAAATATTAAAGAAATATAATGCGCAAATTGCAATACAAACAAGTGTAAATTGCACTTATTTTATTAACAACTCGAAATTTTATCTTTAAATAAAGAAAATAATAATTTAATATTTAATTGCATTTGCGTTAATAATATCTCTAAAAATTCTTAAAATAAACAAATAAAATTTAGATTAAAAAGTATTTATATTAATAATATTATTTACAATTATAATTCTTTGTTAAATTAATAGAGAATTTCTAATTATTAAAGATATATAGATAATTATATTATTGCGACAATTTAATACAATAATAATAAAAAATAATAAAAGAGAAGAAAGAGAACAAAAATTATTTTCGAGAGTTTAATTTAAGATTCTTTTTTATATTTTAATAATTAAACAATAACAACAAGATTTAGAGCAATAAGTACTAAAAATTAGTACTAGAAAACTTTATTAAAATTAGATATATATATAAATACAAGAGAGAAAATTTAGTACTTTTATAATATAGAACTTTCGAAATTGTTAAAGACTCTATTAACTTGCAAATATTTCGAAAGACTAGAAGATTGTATTATAAAGCATTAATTATAATTTAACTTTTATTTGCGTCTTAAAAATATTAAATATTTATAAAGTTTAAATTAAATTAAAGAAGTTTTCAACAATAATGCAAGTCTTAAATATTTGTTTATTAAAAAAGATTTATCTTTTATTTGTATAATTTAAATAAAGAAATATAATATATAATTAATAAATATAGATTTTATTGCTATACAATTAAAGTTTTCTTCGATCTTTAAGAAGAATTTTTAATTAATTTTGCAATTCGAATTTTTGTAATATTGTAATATTGTTTATCTTATTTTTACAAAAATTATAAATAGATTCTATTAAATTGTTTAAATAAATAATAGTTAATTGAATTATTCTATATAATTTTTTGTAATTAAAGTAATAAAATTTTTGTCTTATATTTAATTTGTAAAACTTTTAAAAAGTTTTATTAATAAATTCTTATATAATATTTTTGTCTCTAATTTTTTTTACTCTTTTTATTACTTTGACGTATCTTTTAATGCGTATATAGACAAGCGTTAAATATTATCGAAACATATTGTTATATCGAATTTCAAAATATTTAAGAAAATTGTTAAAAATGCAAAAGAAATAGAAAAAAAAACAATTAAATTTTTTTATTAAATTAAATTGCTAATAAGAATAAAATAATTTATATAGAAGACAACAAAGAACAAGTTCGAAAAATAATTTAACACAATTGCTTTATTCGATAATATTAATAACAAAGTAATTAATAAGCAATCGATTTTTTTTTAAATTACATTATATAACAAAGACATTTAGAGAAAATTTAATTTAAATCGAATTTAAATCTTTTATACTTTACTAATTTAATATATAGATGTCAAGAATTGTCGATAAAATATTAACTTAAAATAACGACAATAACAAGAGCAAAAACAATAGCTATACGTATATCTTAATCGTCGTCAATTAATTAAGTTAATTAAATTAATTAAGATATATGTTACGCTAATACTTTCGTAAGAGATATTAGAAAGAATTATGTTATTAAAGAGATTTATAGACGTTTTTAGACAATGTAAGCAATCACTTAATAACAAGAATTGCAACTATAAACAATCTTATATTTAATAAATTTTCACAAATAATTTAACGAATCAAAGTAACAATAAGTAAAGATTTAAGATAAATTAAACACAATTTATAAAAAAATCGCATTTTTAGTTTTTATACATTAAAAAATACAAATTGTTCGTTTTACTCGTTTGTTAAAGATAACAAACATAATTGTTCGTAATGTTCGCTTATTAAACATATTAAACATTATGTTTAAAATGTTCGCTTCTTAAATATGTTAAATTTAATAATAGATGCGTTCGTAGCGTGTAGAACCTAAACCACTAGTATAGCTTGGATAAGCTCGTAACAACATGCTAAATAAAATAAAAGAGATTAAGAATGCACATTATTGATAGAAGAGAACAAAAATTAATTAAATACGATAATTATTAGATTGCGATTTATATTATTCGATCTAATATAGCGCGGGCAAGCTAGCGATCCTAGACCCCACTAGCCCCCGCAAACCAATTGAATAATCGTATTGAATAAAGCTGCGCAACCTGTCTAATGGTGAGGGAATAACACTAAACTCATACCATCTTTGTTTCCCATACAGTAGGTCGAAAGAAAGCTCATTAGCCTTACAAGGTGCCTACCAACCAGACAAGCGATCTATGGAAGCTGTCACAACTGAAACATAGTCTCAGCATCCCCCACAAAGGCATTCTCAACGGATCCGGCTATCCACTACTCCGTATACTCAAACTCTAAATTCTGCAATAATGACACAGTAAAGGCGCACATCAAGCTCTCCTTGCTCTACGAAATATCTTAATATGCCCGGGGTCTAATATCTACATTCCTCTCTTTAGTATGTGTCCCTACATGTCACTCCGCTCAGTACCACTTTCTCAATTCCTAAACGCAGCATGTCTCCAAGGTGAAAAGCTTCTTGTTGATAGAACAATGTAGATAGGAGAAGTCAGCGAAACAAATCCGTAACTTCGGGAAAAGGATTGGCAGCGTGGGACGCTATGTAGCAACTCGGCAATGTCGCGCCCACGGCTCCTGATGTCAGTGATGGGCAAGTCCAAGGCAAACAAAGAGAGCAAAGACCTGAGAACCGCTTCATCCATATCACCTCTGCTATAAAAGACAGAAAAATGCCACTGCCCAAGCACAGCCCCAGAGAAAAGCTGTTCGCTGCTTAGAAACATATATCATAATAATGACGACGATCTTCGATCCGGGAATAAAAGAACGGCGATTGGAACCTAAAACACCAACACAGAAGCTCCCATATTTCAGCGAGCAAGCTCCTGAACGTCGCTCCCAAACACTGGACGGTGGCGCAATATCACACCTTACAATCACACCTATCGAAGTTAGTACCAAGCATCATCATCACGGGCCTTGCTGTAGCAAATCCGTGCGAGCTTTTCGAACCCTATCCTCCTTGAAGGGAATCACTAGCTGCTTTGAACATCAAGTAGAGCTGTATGAATGGATGGGTTGAGGCGGACGAAGGAGGCCGGGGTATCGAGAGAGGGGAAGGTGGTAAGGGAGGGTTGTAGCTCGGATGTGCGAATTTTGACAAGCGGGTGTGTGGTGGAAGATTGGGGAGGGGGATGGTGGGAGATGGGAGATGGGGGTGACGGTTGTAGGACTGCATTGGTAAGAACAGAGAGAGAGGGAGTGTGTGCGCTCAAGATTTTTGTGAAAAGACATCGGCATGACGCCTCGTGTCGAGGAGATGGGAAATGTGGAGGTTGGGATTCGCTGAAGAGCTGACGAACCGGGAACCAAGGGGAGCTAGAGCCGAGGGGGAAGTTCTTTGCATACAGTATGTGCAGGGGAGGATATAAGGAGGAGAGAAAAGGGGTATAAGCGTTCTGGCTCGGCTAGTGCGGGTTCTGTGTCTAAGGGATGGATCTGGCTTACTCTTACAGCCGATGGCACCGTTGTAAACATACAAGCATGTGAATCGAGCTATGAGCATAGGGACTTATGTCGTGGAGTAGGATTTCATGGCTTCATGATAGCATTTGATGGTCAGCAACGTTCCAGCTGTGACGCTGATGGCTGGTGAGAGTAAGCTGTATGCACCAAGCGCTAAGTAGCAACGGGGGCGCAGATCTTTGAGGAGCAAGTCGACTGTGCTGTGCCACTTCGCCGGGAGTGGCCATGTATCCCCAAATAGTAGAAGCGCGGATTTCGATTCGCTAGCTCGGAGGAGCGAGGCCAAGAAGCTATATTGCTCTTGCTGGAATATGTGTGAATGCTTGGGGATGGAGCGTACGAGTTCATTTGGCCAGGTTAGCGGCGAATTGAGCAATTTGTATTACTCTTACAGAAAGATGCAGAAGCCCGCGGAAGTGAAAGGAATTGCCGGCTGTACAGGATGAGCTGACCAGAGGGTGTCAGCAAGTTGCACAATTCGCCCGGATTGCTTGAAAGCAGCGAGCCATTTTTCCACAAGAGACACTGATAACCTTGGCAACATCCATGACCCTCTCACTGCTCATGTCAGCCTCCTTTTTACTCCCCTAACCAACCCTCCGAGTACCTCTACAATCTTCGGGTTCCCTCCCATGCTCGCGTCCAACAGCCCCAGCAGCACCACCAGCATTCCCCACTTCAATCCCCTCACCACCCATTTTCCCACCATCCCTCCACCCACCGTCTGATCCTCCATCCCCTCTCCCCTCTTGAAACCTGGTTCCTTCCGACTACTGATCTTGCTGATGTGTTACTTGTCCCATGGCGGGTATCGGAAGCCGACAAGATATTCGCACCAGCTTGGGATGCTGACCACGGTGCGGAGATGCATGAACGTGTCGAACCCGTAGCGGCCGTGGTAGGAACCGTGGCCTGAGGTGCCGATGCCGCCGAAAGGAGTGTTGGGAGTGCCGGCATGCACCATGATGTCGTTGATGGTGACGCCGCCGGAGGTCGTATGGGCGAGGACTGAGAGAAGGCGATTAGTAGAGATATTATTGACAGACCAGGGAGGATTGATATGCATCTGGGTATCACATCGAAGACCCTAGATCTAGATAAAGGGGTATGGAACACGGAAATCAAGGTAGATAGACTGCAAGGAGTATGAAGCAGGACTTACTTTCATCGATTTCTTTCTGGTCGCTACTGAAGATGTAAAGACCAAGCGGGTGGTCCATGCTGTTCGTGATCTCGCAGGCTTTGCGGTAATCTGCTTTCATGATGGGCAGTAGAGGTCCGAAGATCTCTTCGGACATCAAAGAATCTGAAAATATCAGGACCTTTTCATACCATGTCTCTATCAAGAATGGCATAGAGCTAGCAAGACCCACCTTGTAAAGTCACATCGGTGACAATAGCTGGTTGAATGAACTTCGTCTCACGGTCCAACTCTCCGCCATGTACGAGCTTCCCCTTAGTCGCTTTCAGAAGCCCGGAGACTCGGTCATAGTTCCGCTCATTGATGATGTGAGACATCTGGCCTTTGCCTTCGCCCTTCTGGAATTGATCAAGCCAATGACCCACTCTCTCCACAGATTGATCATGGACCTGCGGGTCGACAATCAAATGATTGCAGGATAGACAGATCTGGCCACCATTCAAGATCTTTGATAACAGGATCCTCTTAGCAGCGATATCGATATCTGCCGTCGATGTCACAATCGCAGGGGCTTGGCCCCCAAGCTCGAGTACTATCAAGGTTAGCGATATGGCCCATCTTGGACAGTCCTCGCACCATGTCCTCATACCGTTAGGCGTCATATGTTTCGCCGCCGCGACCTGCACAATTCTTCCCACATTCGGCGATCCTGTGTAAAAGACATGGTCGAACTTCTTTTCCAAGATCAACATCGTCTCCTTCGGGCCCCCTGTCACAGCCCGTATAGCCCTCTGATCCAGATACTTCTCAATTAGCTTCTTTATCAGCTCCTGCGACGCCGCCGCCACCTCCGATGGCTTGACCAGCACGCAACATCCCGCCGACACCGCCGCAACCAATGGCATCAGCGCAAGAACGAAGGGAAAATTCCATGCCCCAATCACAAGCGCCACGCCACGCGGCTCTTTGCGAATCCGGGCCTTGCAAAGCGTTCCGAACAAGAAGCCGGCACTAGGGATTTCATCCGCAGCCCATTCTTCGACATGGGCGAGGTGCTCGAAGATGGTTGTTTTCAAGCTGCCGATATCAGCATAGTAGGACTCGAAGTCATGGCGATGGAGGTCCTCATGCAGTCCTGCAGCGATGGCGGGCTCGTTGTCGTATATCATCCAGAAGATTTGCTTGAGCTGCCATTTGCGCCAGGCGAGGGATTTAGTCAGGCCGGTTCTGAAGGTGAAGGTCAGGGTTGCGTAGGCGATTGAGAGCTCTTCGGGGGTGGTGAAGGGAGCCATAGTGAGACGAACGCGACAGATGATCGATAAATTAAGGGAATGCGGATGCAGCCACAGACTGATCGAAGGAAATTCTAGTAGAAGTCACCTTGAGCGCTTGAAGATCACAGCTCAGATCGCAAGGGCAAATCCAGTCTATGTCAGATTGCAGACACAGATGCCTCGGCAATTCTGCTGGAGCATCCTGTGATAATGTGGTGGTTCCTGGAGGCGGATTATCGATCAAGGACACAGCACCCATCATTCAAAATCCTAAGGTAGGAGCGAGCTGTTGAGATTCGAGATAGTCCGGGGACTTGAAAGGTAATCCCGTGACGCCAATAGCGAACCTCACGTATCTAGACTGTGGGATATAGGAAATCAGACTGCCTCGAGTCAACCTGAACGCTGTCTTCTATTGACCGAGGGTATTACAGGGCCATCTCGCATCGTGGAAGCAATTCTGTGGTTGTGTCATTTCCTACATCGCGCTCCTATGTGTGATCTGGCCGCGTCGATTGCAGAGGCGTTTGGTTGGTCAACAGAATACCTAACGACGGCACAACTTCGGCTCGGACTTTGCCGCAGTCCATCCGGCAAGCGGGCCCGCCAGCCCCTAGAGGCTGGGCTAACCTAAAGGATCAATCAAAGGTACCGAGTATTACCAATCCAAGAGCCCAGGTTGTATTCGACGGTCATGGCCAACAATCACATAAAGCAGGGCTCGTACGACTGTTCAAACCATGACAGCTCACCCACAAAGATTGACCTTCCGCGTCCACAATGGCGGCATCCGCGGCAGCCAAGATACTTGTCCTGATCACTGGTGGTAAACTAGTCCATATATCCTGCTAGCACAGCTTGCTGATCATCGCTACCAGCCAACGGCGGGGTTGGATTCGAGCTTGCAGCACAGTTGATGGCAAAAGGTTCATACCACGTCTTGATGGGATCGAGATCCCCTGAGAAGGGCAACGCAGCCCTCAAAGAGCTGCAGTCACGCAACCTGGCTGGCTCCGTGGAAATGATCCAATTAGATGTCACTGACGACGACACCATTGAGCGTGCAGCGGCGACTGTTCAGCGCAACCACGGCAAGCTAGACATGCTTGTCAACAATGCGGCCGTCGCAGCTATGACTCCTCCATTGCGCCAACAAATGCGAGTAGCCTTTGACACGAACGCGACTGGGCCAGCAGTCGTAACCAGTCTGTTCGCGCCTCTACTACAAAAGTCGACTGCTTCGCCGAGGATTGTGAACATTTCGAGCGGAGTTGGCTCCATCAATCGCCGTCTCAATCCCGACTCGCCTACCTACAAACTTCAGGGGGTACAGTATCGAGCGAGCAAAACTGCGCTCAGCATGGTCACTGCGTGCCAATGGGTTGAATACGAACCACTTGGTATCAAGGTCTTCGCATACGATCCTGGTTTCACGCAGTCAAATCTTGGTCCTCACAATAAAGCGGAAAATGGTGCAAAACCGGCTTCGGAGGCTGTCATGCCTCTGATTGATGTGTTGGAGGGCAAACGAGACCACGAGACTGGCAAGTTCTTGCATAATACAGGGGTTTACCCTTGGTAGAGAAACGGTGGAAGGCAACTTGACCATATATGTGTATGGATCCATTTCCAAATTTGCTTCCCCAAATGCAAGGAGCAAATGCGACGCTCGATAAGAAGATCTTTCTTCTGTTTCCCAATCTCAGTGGCTCATCCAACCCGTGATTCTCCGTGTATCAACGTTCCAAGGTTCATCTCCAAGAACAATGGCGGGCCGCCCCAGCAAGCGCGCATCCGTGGATTGCGCCAATGGTTCGTGGCGGCAGTCTAAATTAGATGGTGCTTAAAAGCGTCAGTCACTCCAAATAATTTAGAGCCCCCAACTCTGAAAATGTGGATATGCGTTGGAGCTTTCGTGGCTGTGTCGCAATGCAAGCTGCGATCGCATATGCACGATACGAGGTCTACTGATCTTAATGTCACCACCGAACATGACTCATTCCAAGAATCCGTGGAAGAGTCACATTGCAGGAGCTGTGCAGTAAGTTCGATACAGGCGAGCTGTGTGTGCTTACTTGTGTCGAGTAGGAGTGACCATCTCTCCCTTGCTAGTGCATGTTGGACGTGGGAAGGATTCAACGGCCAGAAACCAAGGTCAAAGCATCGACGATCGGAGAGTGAAGGCGCGCAGATAAGAATCCCGAGTGAGCCTAGTGAGCAGTGAGCGGCGGTAAGCGAGGCGCGGAGGAAGAGAGGAGCTTCCTTCAGGAAGACAGGACCGACTGGAGACGCAATTGATACCCAATGAAGAAGATGATAGCACAGCATGCATATGACTCATAAGAGTGGACTTTTGAGCAGTTGTTTCAGGAACCAAAGACGTGAAGGATTGCATTTCGCCGCTTGGATACTTTATATTTCGGCCAAACGCTCTACAATATTGCCAACCGCAGCGTACCAAACCTCCTTCGACCTCCTCCTCGAAGACTTGACCAAGCGCAAAACATCCATTTGAGAACACACTAAGACATCACAGCCATCACCGAAACCAGAGGCCAGAAAAATGGCCGGCCCACCACCTCCGGCTCCTAAAAGCCTGCTTGCCCGTCACCGCTTGCTCGCGCCCGCGGCGTCTGTTCGCGTCAGCCCGTTGTCACTGGGCGGCATGAGTACGTCACCCCATTTTCAAACCGAATTTGTAGTGTATAGCTGACGGTGTGCAAGGTTTGGGCACCAATTGGCAGAAGATGATGGGTGAATGTACCAAGGAGACGGCGTTCGAGCTCCTCGACACGTACTATGACCTAGGCGGTAACTTCATCGATTCGGCCAATGTTTACCAGTTCGGGCAGAGCGAGCAGTGGATCGGCCAGTGGATGGAAAAGAATGGCCGCCGCTCCGAGATGGTCATCTCCACCAAGTACACCTTGAACCCGATGATGGGCAAGCCAATACAGCAGAGCAACTTTGGCGGGACTGGTACCAAGAGCATGCACATGTCCATTGATATCAGCTTGAAGAATCTGCAGACCGACTATGTTGATCTGGTGCGAGCATAATCCCATCCCCTTTCACTGGGATGTAAGCTGAAGAAGCACAGTTTTATGTTCATGCATGGGACTTCGCTACCCAAATTCCCGAGTTGATGCAATCCCTCAACACCTTGGTCGGCCAAGGCAAGGTCTTGTATCTCGGCATCAGTGACACGCCTGCTTGGGTCGTCGCCAAGGCTAACGCCTACGCCCGCGAGCACGGGCTGCGTCCGTTCTCTGTCTACCAAGGTCGTTACTCGGCGTTGATGCGCGACTTGGAGCGCGATGTTATTCCCATGTGCCGTGATGAAGGCATGGCGATCCATGCCTGGGGAGTCCTGGGTAGTGGTATTTCTTTCCCTTCCTGATCATCTCGAACCCTCCATTGAAGACATGAAGGCAGTTTTCGGTCGCCCGACTCCGGACCAAAGCAAGGAGGCCGCCAAAATCCCCACGCCCCGACTGGACGAGAGGAGGGAGTATCTGCGGTCCTAGATAAGGTTGCGAAGCGTCACGACGTCCCAATCACTGCCGTTGCGCTTGCATACGCGATGCAGAAGGTAAGTCATTCAGTTCCTCAACCACATACTTTAGCTATAACAATCTCTGCCCTAGACCCCATACATGTTCCCAACGATCGGCGGTAACAAAGTCTCTTATCTCAAGGCCAACATCGACGCTCTCAGCCTTCAGCTCACTCCCCAGGACATGGCGGAGGTCGACAAGGGATATGATTTCGATCTCGGTTTCCCGCACAACTTCATCAACATGGCTGGCGTTGTTCCGGAAGGACCGCAGGACGTTTCTTTCCTCCGTAGCATGGGCCATTTCGATTATGTTGCACCTCCGAGTGCCATCAAGGCACATCAGGGAGAGCTTACTGCGGCCTGGAAAGCTTAGGTTTGAGAGGATTCATAACTATGGGCGGCAAAAGTGAAGTAAGGCGCGTAGAGCATCATCAAATGAAATAACACGGATTACGAGCTGTCACCGGTACTTCGATCATGCAAGTTCGCAGGCAATAGCTTGGTTACCAACGAGGGTAGTCCTGTTCCATAGCAGCCATCGTTCATCATCATTGATTACGGAAGACTGCGTTCGCTAGAACAAAGTGAAAGGCACCTTCAACCTCTGCCTAGAATAAGCCTCTTCCAATCACCGAGTCCAAACCAACCTCTTCCTCCCCCCTCCCAATCCAACCACCCTACCACACCTACAGATCCTATCCAAGCATCACCACTCTTCTTCTTCTAACAACAGCTTGCTCGATACACGAATCAACCCATCAAATAAATCTACACAACAATCATGATAACATTTATATTCAATTATTTGCAATGATCGTATTATGGTCACCGCCATATCAGACGTCAATGTGGATGTGTGTGACTTCCTTAGAAACCGCGGTGGCCGCGGAGACCTCCGTAGCCTTACTCGCGGCCAATCGTGTAATGATGCCGCTGAGGGGGGAGTGTGATTACCGAAAATAAGATTGCTCTTTCGAGACAGGGTTTCTTCAATGATTGCCTATACCAAGTTTTAATTTAGAGCTTTTGTCACGATCAATGGCAGGCCTCCCTACTCACGCCTTTCGAGTAGTCGTAGGAGTGCAGGCCATCCAATTTGTAGCAACCTCCATGATAGCGTCAATGTAACGATTTGTTGCAGCTTGATCATCCTTAGTGGCATATACTGGAAGCTTGGTAGCTTCATCATAGAACTGCCGGGCAGTCGTATCGTCCTCGCTCGCGAAATCAACCGAGTACTCTTGCGCGAGGTATAGATGTGGAAAGATCGCCCACGGCTTGTTGAACAGCGGTTCCCTATGCAGGAGACCCGTGGACTTGGGTATGTCGACATCGCTCAATGCAGTGCTTGGACCAAGACTTCGCGCGTCAAGCCCGTGGGTGCTTCTGCGGCTTTGAAACGCATGACGAATGCATACCAACCGGTTTGGCTGGCTCGATGATGGGCATTTCCAGGAACGGGATACAAGCCAGCTTCGATGCCAATTGACGTGCATAAACTGATTTGCAAGCGTGGAAATCCCCGAGCTTGCGGAGCTGGTTGAGGGCAATAGCAATCGCCAACGGATGCGCGCGGTTTTTTGAGGCCAGCGCCAGTCAAGCTGAATTTGACGGAGATGATGATCCGCGGGGATCTCGACTTTGCAGCGCTTGTTGTAATGGCCGAAGATTAGCATTCGGTAATGGAAATCCGCATGCTTTGTGACGGTGATACCGCCTTCACCACCAGTCACGATCTTCTGGCCCTGCAGAGACCATGCTGCTCCATCGCCAAAGGTTCCCACAGCCTTACCGTTGTTCTTGGCTCCGTGTGCGTGAGAACAGTCTTCGATTAGCAGCACGCCTGGCCACTGCTCTAGAGAGGAACAAATGGCTTCCATATCGCAGGGGATGACCCACACGTGGCACACGACCACGGCCTTGGTCTTGGGGGTCAGGGCATCTGCAATGGCAGCACCAGGTGGGAGCGTATTTCGCTGCCGCTTCCTGTTCGTTAAAATGGGTGACTAAGCGAGCAGGAAGCGGCAATGAAATACGCTCCCACCTGGTGGCAGTGGGTGAGATCGTACCGTCTCGCAGGGACTCGCAGAATACCGGTGTGATGCCAAAGTGCATGGCTGATGAGCAGGTCGCGTGGAATGTATATACGGGGATGATCACCTCATCTCCAGGCTTCAGGCCTGCGGCGAAGTACAGTGGCTTGGAGTCCGTTAGTTCCAGAGTTATGGGGTAGGGCGTAAGAAGAAGGGACACCGTGGAAGTCTTTAAACTCCTTCTGAAATGCTCGAAGATCACACGCTTGTCGTAGATTGAGATTTCCTTCTGGAGTTGCTCCGATACAGCTTCTTCGAGGTCTGAATCGGTAATCGGCCATTCCATTGTCAATCTTTTCGAGCTCTGCTGAACTTGGGGGCAGATAGCGTGGCAGTCCAAAAGCGGCGCACAGCGTTTCTGGCTGGAGGTTTGGCCATTTCTATATTGATAGATGTCGCTCAGCTTAGAAGTTACGACTAAGTCCTGGGCGCAATGTTTGCTATAATGAGCGCTCGGAGATCTCATCCCTGGTGACGATGCATGTCTACCGATTTCTTGGTGGAAGTCGGCAAACATGAGGCTGACATCAGATTGGGAACCAGGTCCCTGAGATGAGTTGGGCACAAGGTGCTGCTTTCCGGAAGCAGGGTCGAAATGAATAGCGACTTCATGGCCGTCGAAAGTAAGGGCCCCTTGGTCCCCTGTAATGATGACACTCTCGATCTGCTTGTGGCCGATCGTAGAGAGTATGAGATGAGCGGTCATATCTTTCGATAAGCTTGGGAAGCCTAATATGACCTCAGCGCTATCTTCACAGTCGTATCCCTGATGCGATCGAACATGGAAGAGCTTAAAATATAAGACACTAGGTGGGCAGTCTGGACTTGCGCCTACTAAGCCGACGACCATATCAAGGAGATGCCATCCGATGTCTGCCATAGCGCCACCACCGGAGAGGGTGTTGTTCGCTCGCCAACCCTCTCCCAAGTTTGCGACACAGATCTTACGGGTTGCCTCAATATTGTGAATGCTCCTAACAAGTGGCAACCACTCCTTCAATTTGGGCTAGATCTTTTCCGTATCGTCGCTGGCTAGCAGTACGTAGCAAGGCATAATTAGCCATAGCCGATTGCTGGAAAGACATCACTTCTTCGACGCTTGTAGCCGCTGGCTTCTCCTTCAGCACGTGGAGATGGGCTCGTAGCAGAGGCGGGATGACCTGACCATATATATGATGGGGGACCGCAACATATACTGCCCTAATAGCAGGCATGGACTGCTGAGCATTCCACTGAAGCATCAGTTCTGTGGTTTCGAAGACGGGCACATCTGGAAAGCGCGATTGGAAAGCAAATCGAGCTTTTGAGTCCGGATCTGTTGCGGCGACCAGCGTCCAAATATCAGAAAACTCATTGATCGCGTCAATTGCCCTGCTGAAAGACCTCTGACCAAGACTGACGATGGCGATGCCGACAGGTGCCATTCCAGTTGAAGATGTTGTGATTTGAGATGTTCGAAGTTGGTGTGAGTGGATTGACTTCATGGTGGATTCTAGCGCCTATGAAGGCGGCAGTGAACAGCATTGTACCTCGCTACTGTCTTTGTGGCTCCAGTAGAGGGGTGTGAATTATGAAAGTTAGGTTGAATGTGGTTAAAATGAAGCTATACAGTACAAGGTGCCTGGAGCATTGAATATGTGCCCGACAGGCCAGACGAACGGTTTTAGCCGGGCGCTAAGCCCGTTGTTAAGTGTCACAAGCGAATGAATAGAGAATCTACTTCGCCTTTAGTTCACTCTTCCGACTATATCTGACGTTCATCGTCCCCGTATAGCTTTCTTTCACCCCTTCCACCAACAAAATCCAAAGCAAAGATGAAGACCATGAACGCACTATCAATGAGCAAGTCGCAATGCCGTAAGATCTACCGTAACGAACACAACCAACCTTACGACAAGATCGTCATCGGTGCAATCATATTCGATAAGAGATCGTCGGAACCACACAAAATCCTACTACTCAAGCGCGCAGCCCACGAAAAATATTACCCCAACATCTTCGAGATCCCTGGTGGGAACGTGGAGGACACGGACGCCACTATTCGTGACGCCGTCATCCGCGAAGTCCTCGAAGAGACTGGATTGCAGGTCGAGGAGATCACTGCTGCAGCAAGGCCGTTCACTTACAGCATGGAGAAGAAGGTCGTGGATGAGGAGACGGGAGAGGTATCGGGGGTTTCGAGGACTTCGCTGCAGCTCAACTTTGTCTGCGAAGTGACGGGGTTTGACTTCAGGGTTAATGGTGACGAGCATTCGGAGGGTAGATTCGTGGCGAAGGGGGAATTCGAGGAGCTCAACGTGACGGATCAGATGCGGGCTGTCTTGGAGGAGGCATTTGCGGGGATGGCAGCGAGGATTCTAAAGCCGTGATTAATCTGGGTGTGCTCATAAAGCCCGCCAGCTGATTCTGTTGTCGAAGTGGAAAAGGAGCTGCTTACAGGGCCATGTGGTGGTGGGGAATTGGTTGGCGGGTTGGTGGGTTGTGCTTCAAATGAATATTTGGCGAAATGGCAGCGGCGGCTTGGGTGGTAAAGAGGGTGTTGACCGTTGGTGCGAGGACGGAGATTTCGGGAAGCTGAAAATGATACTATGGCGTCTGACATAGCTCAAGATCTTTAGCTTACGAAATACTGTACTTTCAAGGAAGATCCATAGAAATCTTCTAGGTTGAATGCACAACATTGAATGATAGAGGACGGTAGAAAAGGCAGCAGGAAAAACAGATTCCCAAAATTAGTTGATTATAAATTATTTTGCCTGCCTACATACAAAATTCTCGCGTGACCTCGCATACCCAATTGCACGGATCATTTGTTCTGTGTAGAGATATGCTTGCGAGAAATGAGATGGCTAACCAGACAATTCTCCGCTATATGCTCCAACCTCATGCTCCATGTGACCATAAATCAGCACATTCAAACTCGATTCCATTCTTTCGAATTGCGACATTGCGAGTCCTTTTCACGAAGCAGGGGGTCCGGAGAGTCAAAACTTAGAACAAAGCATACGCGCCAACGGCGGCAACACCAGCGAGGAGCTGGCCACCCATGGCGAGAACATTGGCACCGCTCGATGGCTGGTAAACAGCTGGCGAGGTTTTCGAGGTGCCTGCAGTGGTGGCGGTCGAGGTCGAGCCTTTGGGAGCAGCAGATGCGGTGCCGGCGGCAGTGGTGCTGTTACCGACGGGATATGGCATCGAAGCCATCGAAGACATGATTGCGGAGGTCGCAGGTGTCGACACCGGGGTCGTCGCAGGCGTGGAGGCAGATGTGGTAGCTACAGAGGTAGATGACATGCTGCTAGCCGACTGGGTGGAAGTAGAGGCAGAGAGAGTTGCGCTGTTGGAGGAGACGCCACCAATGCACTCAACTGCGTCGAGGTAGACCTGCGAGCAGACAGAGCCAATATCGGCGTTGTAGAGATTCGAGAAAGTGCCGCTGATGCACGAATAGAAGATGGCGCTGCCGCCGATGGAGAGGGTGGTATTCTGGTTTATGCAGAAGCCGGTCTGGAAGAGAGCGGCCTGGAGAGGCTTGTCGAACTGGAACTGGTGGTTGACGACAACCTCGCCCTGGCGGTTGTCCTGATCGTGAAGGACGCCACCTTGGAGGGTAACAACAGGAGTCTGGGAGCACTGTGCTACACGCTTCCAGATCGTCAGTATGCAAGCGTGTAAAGATGGGGGAAAAAGGCTGACCTTGCCCAAATCACGCTTGCCTGAGTGAGTGGACTCAGACACGTTCACGGGGATGAGCTGGAAGGTGTAGGGAACCGTGTCCAGGCAACTCTGGGCAGAGACTGCGGCCACAAGGGCGGCGGCGGCAACAGCGTACTTCATGGTGATTATTGGATAGGCGATTCGAGGGGATGTACAAATGCGTTCGACGATGGAGGAATGCTAGCTATGCAATAAGAAGCAGAAGCGAATGACAATTGAGCTGATGAAGCGAATGTGATGTAGGCGGCGAGGAGGAAGAGATGTTTGGTGGATGAGAAGGAGTAATTATGAGAGTGGGGTGAAAGGGGGGATGGAATACTTTTCAAGCTTTCTCACACTTGTACTCGTAATGCACCAGCCAGAACTAACACCGGGCGGGGGCAGTCGGCGGTGGCGGGCTTCGACCGAAAGGGGGCTTGGCCCCAGCGGAACGCCAGATCCACGAGCTAGCCTGCCATCTCTCGGCCCAGTGCGCTATTGTGAGACCAGATACGAGATGACAGCCAATGAGAAGAAAAGTGACCAGGCTGCCTGCCTCAAAGAGGAATGACTTGCTGCAGCTGCTGCATTAGCCTGTCAGCGAGGCCAAGAAACCTCTGCTGACCTCTCATCCCCCAACCACCGAAGCTCGCCTCACGAGCCGATGGAAAACCCAGCCAGCCTGAGCCTCTCATGCATTTCGTGCCGGTTCACCGTGAAGCATCGTGACGTAGATTTGAAGATGCCATCCTGGTACTCCCATGCTTTCGCGGCTCGTTTTTATCACATGCTCGTTGTTGATGTTGACACTGATTGGGAATGCCAAGGTCTCAGCGTAATCTGGCACTGGCATTTCCCGAAAATAGCCGGTGCTTTGTTGCAACGCGGCCCCTCTACTCTAAGCGCAATCATTTCGAAACGCAACAGACATCAAGCCGAGACCCCTTTTGTTGCACCGAAAACAGATAGGGAAAGGAGAGTGATAGCCATCAGAAAGAGATCACGACTGACGGTGGATATCCTATTATCGTTGGCCGATTGCACTAAAGACAAATTTGGAAATCAAAATGAAATCCCGTCACAGATCTGGATTCTCGCTTAGAATGGCAGGGGCAGAAGACAAAGCCCCTGTTGCCAAGGCTGACTGCAACATCAGGTTGCAAAAAGAAGGTCCCATCCGACGACATTCACACCTGGCTACTCTCCATTCGAACGCTTAGGGCAAGGATGCGTCGCCAACAGATTTCATCAGCTGCTTGGACAAACCATCGCTCGACGGCAACAAATGCCGTTTCAACGAGGGTTGATTCATGCCTTGAGCTTAATCGCGGGTTGCACCTAGATTCGTTCCTCAACGCCTCGTACGTGTCTGGTCCCAAAGGCTGCTGGAAACACTTCCCTTCATATCTATTTCACCTTCGCATTAGTCGCGAAAAGCCTACTTAAGCTCAGGCTGTGCTCAATAACGGTAGTGGTACGCGAAGAATTTACCTCGCAGTCTACTCCGCCTGGCTGGTCACCGCTGGGCTTCATGTTGTAATGCAGTCATCTACGGTTTTTGGCGATATCTACGCAGTGAGCCCTCGGCCGCGCCAAGGGTACGCCTACCCCAAGCCATGCCAAGCTAGTCTTGAACCTGAGGTCCGTGTTGTAATATACCTGTGACAGCGAGCAGTCGACGGACTCTGTTTCTTGCTTCCACGCTTCCATGTGATTTCTCGATTGATTATGGTTGAATTATCGTTCGGTTGTTTGGGAGCTCCATCTCTGGACATAGATCTCCTACCGAGTCCCAGGGATCTGCTTATTGTCAATTTCCTTTGTTCACATCACAATGTCATGTTTTTGCGTTCGATCTGCTTCTAAATTAACGAAGAAAGGAAATAAACAATGATCAATGCGACAATGCCTTTTGTTCCTCTGCCAAACGTTGCTATATTCGCTGTCGGGATTTTCCCTTCACATCCTCGTTCATCCTGCAGGTCCAGGTTCAGCACCACTTCCCTTGTGTTCCAAGAAGTCCCGAAGAACCCAATCAGTTGCACCTGGCAAATTTTAATCCTTAGTCATTTTTTAGGTTCAGAGAATTAGCAGGACTAATTTTCGAAATGGCGGACAGAGGTTGGCAAGGTAGGAGTAACCGTTCCTCTAGACGAGATGACTCATCCGAATGGCAGCAGTGGCCTGAGAAGACTGTACACGATTCTCATGTGAGAAACGCTACGGGAAACGAGTGGGAACAATGGCCCGAGATTACCAATGCAGACCCGCAACCGGGGGAGTACGATTCTCATGTGAGAAGCACCGCTGAAGACGAATGGGAACAATGGCCCGAAGAGACCATGCACGCACATCACAGTACTCCACAATCAAGAGAAGAGTTATGGGAGGAATTCCCTGAAGATGCTATGCGTCAACCGGGGAGGCCACCACCGGAAGAAGTGATGTATCAAAGCCTGGACGCGGCCTTACACCCCGCATTGAGGTCCAACTTTAAGATACAGGAGCATTGGGACCGTGCGCCAGAGATGTTGTCACCCATGATGACAGGTGCTAACCCTCAAGCAGCCGCATTCTTGCCACTGTCTGGAGAACCCGCGGACGAAGATCCTCAAGATAAGACAGCCCATTCCAAACACAGAAGACGTCAGTCGAAAGCGCCATCGCCCGAGCTCAATGGTCGACATCGCCACAGGAGGCGCCATCATAGAGGAGACTCGAATGACATGGAGCTCGACAGTCCCCTTAAGGAGGAGCAGCGGCACGGACATCGGAGGCATCGACGACACCGGTCTCGGACCTCTGAAGTTGAGGCTGACTCGAGTGATGTAGTCGTTGAGCGACACACAGAAGATGAGACCCCTATTCGACGAAAACACCATCGGTCAGAACGACGCCGGTCAAAAATTCCCGAAGATCGGGCGGACTCAGGTAGTGTGATCGGTGATGGACATACAGGAAGTGGTAAACATAGTCGACATGTGCACTTTCGGTCAGATAGAGATGCAGATGCCGATGACCAAGGAGATAGACGAACAAGACATCGCAAGTCTTCCCACCGTCCAGGCAGACCCCAAAGTCGTACTACCACCACTCACCATGATCGAGAGCACAGCTCAGGCGGCACCTTTCAAGGAGAGCATGAAACCACGTCGACTCCTCACCAGCGTCGCCGACATCACAGTAGCAGGCTGACGGAGTGCGAAACCTGAGCTGCAATCTCGCTTTCGGGAATTGTTGTCAGGCTCAATTGTTTCGGCGCTTTAGTAAGGAACACGAGATTGATTGCGCATGTTTCGATATGGTTTTGCTGTTCTTAGCAGGTGGGTTCTGATTCTTCTTCCTCCAGAGACATCCTAGAAATTTCAAACACTTCCGTAGCTCAAACCTGGCATTTTCGCCACTATGCGTAAGAAAACTATAGGAATCCTTACTGGCACAGCTGCCGTTCATGTCTTGTACTCGTTCTTTCGTGTCTCTGTCTCATTTCCATTCACTGCTGTAAGCAGTGAATCAACGTACAAAACCAAGTAATCTAACGTTAAAAATTATTTCCACTCGTCCTGCCACTACTTAGTAGGATGGTCCAGGGCTGGAGCTGGCATGCCAACGTCTAGCATCTCAGCTACCCTAACCAAGAAATAGGGAACAATTGATTGCTGATGAGATTTGCAGAAGACAAAAAGAAGTGGCTCATGTGTTAGGCAGCGAAAAGCCAGTACGGCCTTTTGTTGACCTCTGCTCTGTGGACACAAGATGCCGAAGCATATTTTGTTCATACGCCTCAATGTGTTCGTATCTTATAAGCCAGAGCTCCGCGAGTGGGAGATGTCTTTCCCGAGCTTATCCCGTTTTGGAGAGCTTATACATACACTAAGAGAGAGAACCTGGAGACCAACACCATTAGACACAAATAAGCTACGCAACTAATCATCCTCTCTAACACCGTCTATCTGCCAACGTGGCATAAGAATTCAAACCCAATCCCCCTCTCCCCGAGCTTCCTCGCCAAATCTGTACAAAATAGTAGCTCCAACATCAGTCTCCCCACGTCCATCTCCACTCAACGATAATTTCGCGGCTCTCGATCCACTTACAATAGATCTTGATTTTCGCGCCTTGACTCCTTAAATCGCTCACACATAAACAGGAACAACAAGAAAGAATCAACAGACAAGCTTCGATGTTCACTTCTAATCCCAACGATATAACCGCGAAACGCAGCCGTGTACCGGCTTCCGCAATTATATACAGCACTATCAGCTAACACACTTCTTGCCCAGACCTCATTTCCCAGCATAGTAAGTACTAATATGCGCTCAAGAGTCCAAGTCTTGCTTCTCCCCGGTCGTAGGAGCCTGGCTTGTATGCTGCTTCATCGCATTCTCAATCGCCTCCCTATGCATCAGTCCGAATTTGTATAACAGTGTTATTATTCTCTGCCACTTCACAGTTGAGCTCTTATTCTTCAGGCTGTCGGACTATCCGAAGCTATCATGTATCGAATAACGTCAGCGTCCAAGTCACCAAACCCAGAAATGGTGATTTTTCCCACACTCGCTAGGAGCTTCGCGATGTCAGCAGGTTATGAAATATATATACTCACTGCAAAGGTCATTTCGCTGAAAGGCTCCTGGTGATCGTTGCTGGGATGGCTTATCTAGTATACGTTGGAACTGCATGACTACGAAGGGATTGATCGAAATTTGTGTGAGGACAAGGTCAAGACTGAAGAAGGAAGGAATAGAGAAAGACGACAGGTTGCTAAGTGCGGGATTGAGGCTCGATTGCCCACGAGGCTGGAGTTCCCCCATAAGGTTATATTAAATTGCTTGCTCTAAGCGCTGGTGGCTTTGCGGCCCTGATGTGCTGCAGAGTTGACCATAAGGCACTTGTACTGAACGTGAGTCTGCCCACTCGACTGCATAGCCACTATATCTATAACGGAAGGAGTATATCAAGAAAATTCTATGAAATTACGCTTGACTGCAGGGTGGTTGTTGCATCAAGCCGATCTAATCCTATATTGATTTGAAGCTACTCGATTACGACCGAATGCTGCTGTCAGGAGGGTTTGGATAGGCGTCTGACACTAACGCTGGGTAAATCGAGACAACAACACGACTTACCGTGGATCTTCTAGAGACCTTGTATGACTTACCTCGGTGACAGCAAGTGAAGGCAGCGCTCAGGTATGAAGGAGGAGCGCCTAGGATAAAGTCTGGTATGGAGATAGCAAAGGGAAGTAAGTGCATATGCTCTAGTGCTCACAGAGTTGAAAGAGAAGCTTTGAGCTCGCGGCTCTGAAACCATGGCTGCATGAAAAGAAAGCAGTGGCAGCCAAAAGCACCAATCGACTTGACAAAGGATTACCATGAGAGAGAAAGAACCTCTACTCCACAAAACTATCGTGATCCCTCGATGGGTATCTATTCAGATCTTAGAACCCTACCCTAGATATCATCGTAATGTGTAGTCCCTAGATGCTTAGCGGAGCCACCATCAAGTATAAACGTCTGACCATTAGTATAGCTTGCCGCAGCGGACGTCAGAAACAGAACCGTGTCAGCAACCTCCTCCGGACTGACAAGCCGGCCTAATGCATGAGTATCGACAATCTTGTCCTTGAGTCCGGGAACACCGTCGAAATATAAGTCCAGCATGGGTCCCTCCACATAGGTTGGTGCTACGGCATTGATACGCACACCCTTGCGGGCGTTCTCAAGGGCTAGATAACAACGATCAGTGAGCGTTATCTGGCCGCGAGATAATATAATCGCTTACCGGCTGTCTCAACAAGACCCTTAACCGCGTGCTTTGCCGAGGCATAGCTTCCTATACCAAGGACTACCATTTCTGCAGAGAGTGATGTGATTATCACGATTGAGCCTCTGCTCATGTGTCTTGGGGAAGACGTGGTGGACCGGCCCGCCACCACCATGGGCATAGGCTCCTGCTGAAGCATGACATTGAGCACAGCACGGACGCAGAGGAAGCAGCCGACGCTGTGGCATTCGCTCATGGCGCGCCACTCGTCGAGGGATGTGTCTTTGATGGCTTTCTGTTCGGCAGCACCGACCTAGCTCCAAATGTGGGTGGTCAGTCTATGTGGGTCTATGGCCCACAGGTTCTCTCCACAATGCAGGCCATGTAGACACAAGAATTGCACTTCCTGGCTTACCCCAGCAGTGTTAACGAAGTGGTCAATACGACCGAACAGTCTCTTCGTTTCGTCGACCATGTGCTGGACACTCGCCTCATCTGTCACATCGAATTGTAAAACACGAATCTTGAATTCGGTAGTCTGCGTTGCTTTGCGCTCCAAGCACTCGCGGGCTGTCGAACAAGCAGCTGCGAATTTCAGGTCCGCACATACGATGGTGTTCATGCCGCGAGATGCCATTGCCAAAGCTACCTGCCTGCCGATACCACTCCCTGTAAGCTTAGAGGTCAGCTCTAGTTCAGCCTCAGTGGATGGTATATCCTATTGAGAAGTGTTGAAGAGTACTCACCCGCTCCTGCAATCAGGGCGACGCCATTCAAATCCATGGTCCTCAGATGTCTCCAAGATTGATGGTCAAGGTTGGCACAATTATTTGTACTTTAGACATACACATGACTGCTCTTCACAATTTCATGCTTAAGGTAGGCATGTCGAAAGAGGCTACAGTAGAAGTGGCCCATTCTGTGCCTCTCATAGACTGTGAATGGGAACCTCCTCAGGTTCCAATTGCTATCATTACCGGATCTAGACTAGTGGCTTGGCAGATGCTTACCTAAGGCACTTTCAAATGATCCCGCCTTCTACCAACCTGAGTCCGTCATCTATTGTACATGCAAGATCGCTCCACCCGCCGTACATGTTCGGACTGACCCAGCCTCTTTTAACAATGGTACGCGTCAGATCGTCTTCTCCTACACCTTAGTCTTGCCATTTTGCCACTTCGCGCACAACGCAATCGGCATCGTTGCCACTGCTAGAGCGATAACCAGCAGAAACGTAACTTTCAGCCCATCCATATACGCAGCGATGATCCCCGGAATCTCTGCAGCAGAGAACACATGTCGCAACTCCGTCGCACCGATGACTAGTACTAGCGCTGGATTCACGCTCGGTGCGGTGATGGGAATGCGGGATAAGAGGCGATTTGTGAAAGCGCTCTGGGCAGCAGAGACGCAGAAGGCTCCACCGATAGTTTGGAAGACTGCGTCATCTCAGTGAATCCACCAGGCGTAATCATCAAGATGTCGGGAATGGAAGTCCCTAGAGGGGAAACGTACAAAGTGTAACAGCCGAGACAGAAGAGATCTCCGACATCTCCACACATGCCTGGTTGGCGATAATAGGTATCTGAACCGAGATCCCGATACCAATGCCGATGATGATCTGGTAACCGATCCAGTGCGAGGCTGGGGAGCCGATGTCGAGCGTGTAAATCCAGGCGGCGCCGATAATGGTTATGACGGATCCGGAAAGTAAGAATGGCATCACATATAAGCCAAGGTTGGTGATCAGAACGCCGGAGATGATGGAGAAGAGCGCTTTATGCGTTAATCTTTGCCCACAAGAGGCTGGAATGTGATGTAAAGAGTGGAGATTTACCAACGCCAAGTACAAAAGGGATATTGTTGACGCCGCTATGTGACGCCGAGTACCCGTCTACTGACTGGAAGTAAATGGGCAAGTAGTACAGAATGACATAGTACGAGCCGGAGAAGCTGAGACCATGGTTAGAGGGGTTTCTGAATTCCTAGCAAGGCGGTAGGGAGACTTACAAGAAGATATACAAGCAATTGACTAGTATTGCCCTATTGCCAAGGAGGCTTCCTTGTAGCATGGCACGATCACCCATACGCATCTCGACACCCACAAAAACGATTAGCAGCAATCCAAAGCCGACAAGAGTTCCGACGACGGAAGGGTCGTTCCAGGGTTTGGTGGTCCCACCCCACTGAAGAGGCAGGATGTAGCAGACAATAGCTGCGAGCAGAACTACAAGACCGATCGGATCCATCTGCAAGAATCTCTCGCGTAGGCTTGCCTTGACGGGCTTAGAGGCTGCAGGTGCTTGGAAGAAGAAGGCTAGAATGGCCACGGATACGGCGCCTATCGGAATGTTGATATAGAAGCTTGAAGTTTGTCAGCCTGTTCTAATCAATTTGATGACGGGGAGAAGTGAGCATCGTACCACCACCGCCAAGTCGCGTGCGTGGTGAATACACCTCCCAGAACAGGGCCGACGACACTGGCAGCTCCCCACGCTATTGCAAGTACACCAGTGAGAGCAGGACGCTTGGCTGGAGACGCTGCGAAAGCGGTAATGGTGTAGGCTCCTGACGAAATACCTGCTCCGCCTAGGCCTGGATTTCGCATCAGCTTGCCTTCTTCTCGCCCACTACATTCGAAGAGTCAATACCAGCAATCGCCCTTCCCACAATCAACATAGCACTATTCCTCGCAACCCCACAGAGCAGACTTCCCAACTCAAAGATCGCGAAAGAAATTATGAAAGCCATCTTCAGTGGAAAGAACTTATACGCCTTGCCCCACGCTGACTGGAAAGTGGCAACCGTAAGGAAAAATCCAGCACCGTACCAGCCTACTTGGTCGAGGCTGTGGAAGTCGTCTGTGATTCGCGGGATGGCGGTCGCGACGATGGTCATGTCGAGGGCCACCAAGAACATGGCCATGACCAGGGCGACAATGATGAAAGCCAGTCGAAGACCCTTGGGATATTCCTCCACGATGTTGATGGGAGCCTTGGGGGAGAGGCCATGATCGGTATCTGGAAGGGCAGGGAGGCCTTTCTCGAGCTCGATCTTGTATACTGTTGAACCGCTGCTGCTGCAGCTGGTACCAGAGGGCTCTTGGAAAGGCACAGCAGTCATTTCGCGGTTCTCAGCGAAGTGGACGTGTGCCGAGGTTCGTGCCATGATAGTCGGTATCAATCTGGAGAAGGGGCCTAGTACAAGCTTTATTACAATGCTGTTGGCCAATTTCTTCGGACCTGGACTGGACTGATCTTGCAAGCAACCTTGGAGGGAAGGGGGGAAGAGGGGAGATTTATGGAGAGCCTCTGGGAAGAACGAGTGCATCACATGGAGGATGCCTGTGATCGTTCAAGCCTCGAGCTCCGCTTTCTGTGTAACGTACTTCACGCCTCCACTCTGGACCTCGGAATCGGCTTTGGGCACAACAGAGATCACGCCTTTACAGATATAGCGTCACCATTCATGCAATCTCCAATCACCGTCACGGCTGTATTACTCAAAGGGTTACATAACGTCCTACGAGTTACGAAGTCGAACCGGTCGGAGACGTTCAGGTGAGCCCTCGTCCGGCGACGAGTGGTGAGACTAGCCGAGTGATCGGTGACGATGATGAAAAGACTCGAGGTGTTCGTCACTACAAGGACTCTACAAATTTCGGTAGAAGGTCGGACAGACCTACTCAAGAATGATACTGTATCGCTGCTTTGGATCCGAGGCCTACCACACCAATGCCAGCCCAGCAGTGACCACAAGTGCTCTCCAGTCATACATCAACAAATGGCCACGGTTGCGGGTCACGAAAGGGAAGTCATCCGTCACTGATAGAGACGACCTCGAAAGCCAAAGTGATCCTTCCTCCACGGAATTATCACTATTTCAATTATGCCTATTCCGAAAACGAGACCAAGCATGTGAACAAACGGTGTTACCTTCGGATTCACATCCGTAGTGGTTTGTTATATCGCGCAAGCTTATTGCCATATTCATCCGTCCTGCCCATTCCTTGCGCCCGCGCTATGTCCTCCCTGTGATCCCGCAATTTCGCTTCCTGCATATATACAGCCTGTCTCCAGAACTCGTCGTGAGCGTTCTCGGCCGTGCCATCGGGGCCCCGGTATGCGACTCCGGCGCGACGGATGGGTCGTTCTCGGAGAGGAACCTCCTTCGATGAGGTGCAACCCATCTCTAAGTAGAATGAAAAAAAAGGTGATTAGGGGGTGTAGGTCTAGAAGGTGCTGAGTCGGAAGGTGTGGTATTTTTGTGGTTTGCTTCTGTGGTTTGTGTGATGCGAATCGTAGCAAGGGATGTGAGTCTTTAACAATAACATTGAAGCGGCAGATTATGGATTTATGGACAGAGGCTTTGAAAGGAAGGTTTGGAACAATGCGAGAAATGAGGATACATAGAGCCTTTGTTGTGTCATTATTGGTTTGGTGGAGTGGATTTGGACAATGCTGTTTCATTATGGTTTTCTTGGATCAAAGAGATGCGAATCAAAGACCGAGTACGTCAAAGAAGATGATGGTTCTGTGCTGTGGATTAGGGGTTTGGATATCGGCCTGGCAGTGTATGGGGAATTGGTTTCGATCGTGGTGGATGAGGAACGGCTTGATGTTGTGGAATGACCGCTGTCGAATATTGGAATCCTGAATGAGTGGATTGTCTTTCAGATCTCGGAGCATATGCGTGTGAGACCACGCATGGCTCGGCTACTCCCTGTTGGGGAATAAGACATCAACAGATTCACTATCAAACTCACGAGAGACGTTCATCACACACCTCAAAGCAAGCCCCAACATCGACACAAGGAATGTACTACGCACCTCTCACATCACACACACAAGTATTTTCGCCCCTCCCCTGAAGGTGGCTAGGAGGAGGTATGAGGGAGTGCCAGACAGGAGATAAAGTAGTTATGGTGAGCGAGAGCTTAAAACATAAAACGAAGGGAGTTTAACAGTATACTTTTCACGGGGAACAATGGTATTGTCACCTTTCTCGTCGTCTGGAGGCTTTTCCGAGACTTTCTCTTTGAGGAAGATGATTCTTGGCGAAAGGAACAAACAAGCTATAAGCCAGGAGTAAGGGTAGTCACTGTTATTTCCCTTGAGGTAAACCATCCCATTGTTCGAGTCAGACCTACAATCCCTTTGTTCAACATCATCATAAATGACAGCAGAACACTTATACCAACCCCAACCCCATCAGTACATCCGTCCTCTCACTAGCACGCTCACTGTATCAGCCCTACCGCCGTCGAGAACCACATCGTCGACTATCCCAGCCAGCCACCACCCCATCATCACCCCAGAATGTCAGCCCAATCCCCCCTCCTCGCCCGGCGCGCCGCTAACCGAGCCTCCCTCCGCGAAACCTCAGCCAACAACCACCCATCCCTCACTCTCACCTCTCCCTCTCCTCTCAGCCCCATCCTCCCAGGCGCCCTCCTCCCCAACAACTCCCTCGCCAACTTTCCCTGGCACACCACCTCCCCCCATCCCACCCCAGCAAACCCCCCACCCCGCGATCCCCACTGGCCACAATGTCCCATCGAAGGCCACAAAACATGCGTGCACGGCACGGTGTACTACTACGCGAACTCCTACCCCGGGCGCCAACAGCGCAAGCTATTGGAGCAAGGCGGCTTCGGGGCTGATTTCTTTGAGTATGGGAATCCCCCGCCGGCGGTGTGGGCTGCGGTGTGGCGGGTGTTGCAGTAAGTAATTTCGGAGCATCTATTACCCCTTTCTGAGGTTTGCGAAAAGCATGAAAACGTCTAAGCTGTATCCGCTCCCAAAGCATGCACTTCTACTCATTGCAATGACTCAAAGAGGAATGCTGACACCGAAATCTACTTAGGGGCGTGATTGAGAAAAGGGATTTGGATTTGGTGTATGAGTATCGGTTGAACCATTGTCCTAGAAGGAGGAAGGAGATTGTCGCAGCAACGTTGCAGGGCGTGGAAGAAGAAGCGGCGGCGCTGAGGTTGCGGATGTCGAAGCTGGGGATTGATCATGAGGATGATGGGATAGGGAGGATAGATGTGGTGATGAGGGGTTAGAAGCCCTGCTGCGGAGAGATAGAAGTGATTATGGGTTTCTTTTGCGTGTTCCTTGGTGATTGGAAACATTTAGTGCTTGAGGGAATGGATATACACATACGAGACCACAATAAGAGCGTAGATCTAATTGCAATGAAAAAATAGGTCTTCCTGATCAAGGTAAAACGAGCGACTGATGTATACTGTAAGCTGCTTCATGGTGACGTAGAGTATGAGTGAGATGTACCACCGCAAAAGAATCCACCGTAACGTCGAAACATGCTGGACATTCCATTCGAGTAGCCAGAATCACCTACGAAAGCCTACCCTGAGCCCGTACACCGTCGCTTTAGCTTAATTTCAACCTTGCACAGGTTCGTAAGGATACCGCTTCCACCCCTATTGTACTCCCCACATCCAGAGATTGCACCGCCAGGGACGCTATACGCGTCTCCTGGAGTCGTCTACCCTCTATCGCATACTCGCGAAGCAGTGCTCTGGTTTTGTACAGCACAGTTTTTCTCTGGAACCGATCGATTGGGTTTCACTGAGGACGAAGAAAAGAGTCGCTCCCTGAGCATCTGCAGTTGAGGCTTATAAACCACCACTTTGTTGTTGAAGATATGTGCCAGTGTAGCATAGATTTTGATTGGGCTATGTGCAGTACATATTGATTTCCTCCGCAACAAGACGTTCTCCAAGTGATTCCAGTGCGGTAGCGCAAGTAGAGAACATGGGCTTCAGGGCAACGAATGACTCTGTTGTGGGCTACCCTCGAAGTTATCGGTTGCCACACATGCAACGGGAACAACCTTCGTTCGCCCTATCGCTGTCTTCTCTGGCTCTTGGATCTTGACGCTGCAGATCAGTGATTATGAGGCGAGGTCATGGTCACTAAAGGCAGATTAGCAATCGCTGTGTCTTGTGAATCCCTGACGTCACGCAATCTTCAAATCATCAAGCTTTCTAGTGAGCATCTCCATCTCTGGACTCCCCTCCCAATTCTCTTTAGCTCTCCCGACAATACCTCGTATAGCGCTACGAGCTTTAAACCTCCAGTCCTTAGCTACGACCTCTCCTTCACCGAGACCCGACTCCATAGTCCGCTCTCCCAGACTCTCGTAAGCATCAACAAGGTCACTGGTGGCTTCCGCAACATCTTTCCACAATTTCTCTGTCTCGGCGGTACCGCTGTCCCAGCCAGGTTGATTTGTAGTCACTCTCCATGCCTTCTCATAGGCAGCAAGGGCAGCCGATGGGTGCTGCAGGTAGATTGACAGCTTGGCAGTAAGGAGCCAAAGGCGGCGAGACGACGTGATGAGAGGAGTGATTCTCTTCTGAATTAGATCAATGACCATCTTTTCGTAGCCAGGACGCTTTTGTGGTGGTTGTTCCCCTAGACCTTCTTTGCTCAAGGCTTGAGACTCGCTGTTAGTTGTCGAAGAATTGACCAGATGGTTCAATAAACCTTCGACCACTGGAATATCTATACTCTTTTCGCCTTGAGTAGCACCGAGAAGCTCGATCAGGCGGTTCTGGGCGACGATGATATCTGTATAGGGAGGTGGTGAGAGCTGTATTGCAACCTGCAATAGATTTTGCCAAATGCGGTACGATTCCCTTTTCAAGCTGGCTGCCCTTTTAAGGGCGACGAATGCCTCTTGGGTGTGCTTTCGCAAGTCAGACTTTGGTGAATCGTGAGTTCCGCCATTCTCAGTGGGTTCTGTCCAATCGACGTGAGTGCCGCTCGAGAGACCAACAGAGTCATTTGTGGGCAGCTGAAGCAGAGCGGCAGCAAGATTGCTCCACGACTCTGCATCCTGATCTTCAATCTGGACGGCCCGTGCAAATGCGTCTACCGCACCTGTCCAGTCTTCCAGTTGCAATCGCACGCAGCCCGTAGCAAACCAAATGGCGTGGTTCTGAGGGTTTATTCGTAACGATGCTGAATAGGCCTCATCTGCTTTCTCCAGTTCGCCGTTCTGGAAGTGGTGTTTTCCTAGCGATCGCTGAGCGCGGGCATAGCGATGACTGGAGATCTCCCATGCACGCTCATATGCGGCCACAGACTTCTCCAGGTCACCGAGAATACAAAACAGGCGAGGAGCGTCATTGGGCAACGGGGATTTTTCCATAAAGGGTGGTTCATCGGCTGCAACTCCATGTACGGTCTTTGTGACCGTGATAGGCGACGCGGAAGTCGTTACATACAGCTGTCGACATACGATTTTCCGAGCCTCATCCTCCCTATCCTGAGCCGCCCAACAAAGAGCCACCTCGGCCCACATTTGCAGACGCTCATAGATCTCTAGGGCCGATCTCAAGCCTCCAAGGGTTACCCAGCGATCGGCAAGCTCCGACTCTAGCTTCCATCGTGTAGGAGAAGCGAGCAGATGTACGTAGCGTAGCCGATCTTTGACTGGGGCGGATTCCGAAGGCTTAGACTGGGGGAGAAACGTGGCCTCAGAGCGTCCTTTCTGTCCTTTTTCGGCTTCGTTTAGAGTCGTAGCGGGGGATGTTGTGTCGGCGATGACTTGGTCCACGATCGCCTGCAGCTGCAGAAGTCCACGCTCTACGGTCCGGGATTTGTAGCCCTCTATGCGACTCCGAACAAGCAAGGCCTGAGTGTAGATTTGCCAGTTGTTACTCTGGCATGATAGAACACGCGTAGCGTATGGAAGTGTCTCTTCGCGTGTAAGACCATCTTGAGGGGATGTATTCGTAATTGATGACGCTGTCGCCAACAGTATGATGGAATCTAGTGGCTCCAAGGCGGGCTGGTTCGCCGGGTCTAGGTTTTGCAGGCTTTGTGGAAGGCTCTTCTCGTCCACTACAATAATCGATGCAGATGATTTTTTGGAGAATGATATGGACTCGAGTAGGGTATCGTCATCTAGGTTTAAGGCCTTCGGCTGGCCGTCGAAGACAAGATCACTAGCGATGCTCACACTATTTCTTGAACCTCTACTCTTTGCCAGGACAACGAGCTGGCTCAACTCTGTCTCCTGGAACTTGGTCCTCTTACCTAGCCGGCCAGTAAGCGCAAAGTCGAATTTTCGTTCTTTCGCAGCGTCTACAAGGTCAATTCGCGCCTTATCATCGAAGCCATGCTCTATATGTATTGTGGCTCGCTCAACAAGGAAATCCGCGCGACTCTGATGGTCCGCAGGCAGGATGTTTCGCTGAAGTATTTCAAGGTCGCTGTAGATCTGGTCTTGAAGGCTTGGAGCGGTCTCGCTCAGTATCCTCTGGTGCCAGACATTTACTCTGAGCCTGAAACGTACGTGTTGTATATCATTTTCGTCGATGATCGCAGGATGGTTGAGCAGATGCTTTGCAAGACAAAAGAGCTCCACATTGGGCGTTAGAGCATAGGCTGACACGCCATCTACCGTTAGACTAGATATCAATTGTCTCTCCAGACAAGTCTCGGCATCGAGTCCATCTCGTAGCTTCTGAGGGATAATGGTAGTCGCTGGGGGCCACGATAATGGTGGGCCGGTGACGTTCGACTGTAAGAATGCTTGCAAAGCTACGCAACCGGTAAGAAACAAATCGCCAGGAGTCTGTGGCTTTTGGACTTCTTCCACTAAGTACTTGACCCTGCAGGTTATAAAGTCCTCCCAGTCATGCTCGCGGCTGCTCAGCGAGATACCTAGGATATCGTCGCTGTGGCCTAACAAGGCTTGTACTGTTGATGAGAAAAACAGAGCGTAAAATTCCCCATCTTCATGACGCTGGAAAGAAACTTGGTCCATGGTTCAGCCCATATCCAAACAGGAGGCAGAAAATGTTCGATAGAATCATTGGAAATGCGAAGTGGATATCAACGGCGGCTCGGGCCGACTTCGTAGCCGGACTTGGGCCGAGGAGGCCCTTACAAAGAGGACGCCTATCTTATTCGTCCTGTCTTTGGCATTACTCGAATTTTCAACAAGACATAATCATCACCATAATTGGCATATGCGGTGTAAGGTACTTCCTACTCTTAGTTGCAAGGTAGCTTGCCGTCCTTGTAGCTTTATGGCATAAAGTATGTCTTTCAGGATGTGATGGAGCGGTCAAGTCTGGAGCGCTTTGTCCACCACAGCGCAGATAATGAGGTTATCAACCTCTTTTGCGAAAATTATTGCGGTGGTGTTAATATGGTACCATATGCATCACTCACTTAGCTTTACCGGGGACTTCTGACACTTGCAGGAGCTGGACAGGTGCTTCGCTTTCTAAAGTAAGCATGCAGGCCACTTTATCCCGAAAGGGGATAACGATGCAACGCTGTAAGCTGACAGTTACGCCACACTACTTCCACACCCTTAGTATCGATGTCTTTCCTTAAGTTGATCGATGTGCCATCGCTTTCTCTTCGGCGTGGTACTGACCGCAATCGCAACAAATTCGATAGCCATGGTGGATACTATACACGTCTTGCCAACCATTCTCTATGGCCTTCTCACGACCGCGGTATGCGTGATACTCAAACACAGGTACTTCTCGCCCATCAGCGATATACCAGGTCCATTTCTCGGCACAATCGGGACCTTCTTGCAGATATGGCAAGTCTTTAAAGGTCGTATCAATTATACATTACTCCAACTCCACCAGAAGTATGGACCATTTGTCCGCATCAGCTACAACGAAGTAAGCGTTAGCCATCCAGATGCTCTGCGGATCTTGTCGACACCGCTTCGGAAAGGCGATTTCTACAGACCGATGGCAGTGCCGAACAGTAATTACAACAGCCTGATGTCGGAGCGGGATCCGAAGAAATACGTAGCCATGCGAAGCAATGTCGCCTCAGCATACACCCTTTCGAACGTCATCCGTAACGAAGCGGAACTGGACAAGGTCATCACGCTACTGAGACAACGCCTCGATCACCTGAGTGCTGTGGAAGTGCCAGTCGAGCTAAGTCAATGGCTCCACTTCCTCACTCACGATCTATTGGGCGAGATCGTATTTTCAAGCCGTTTCGGCTTCTTGGATCAGGGGCGTGATGTAGGCGATGCGATTAAGAACAACTTCTTTCTATCCGTCTATGTGACTTCCATGCTATACATGCAATGGCTGCATGCAATTCTCTTTGGTAATCCTATTCTACGCTGGATCGACTTTCAGCCCAACGAGCACACTTACAACACCGCCGTAAGAAGCGTAGCCGCGCGTAAAGCGCACACGTCTCTGAGAGTCGACATGATGCAATTATGGCTGGAGCAACGAGAGAAGCATCCGGAACAATTCAGTGAGAGAGAAATGTTTTCAAATGTAATTGCAACTCTTGGCGCTGGGGCTGGGACGGTTGGGTCTGCACTAGAAGCAATCTTCTACTTCTTGCTCAAAGAAGACCCGATATATCTGCAGCGCTTGCGCCGAGAGATGGACAGCGCGGAGCTTTCAGACGTGGTCGCATTTACTGAAGCGCAGCAACTGCCGTACCTTCAGGCTGTGGTAGGATTTCCTAGACTGACAACGAGATTTAATGTCTGCTGAAACGGGGTAGATAAAAGAGACTCTTCGTATTTGGCCTCCAGTGCCATGGAACCTTCCACGGGTAGCACCAAAGGAGGGATTCGTGGTGGCTGGGCACCATTTCGAGGAAGGAGTCCGTTTTGTCGATTTACACGGTAGCCTCCTAGCTCACTGCCACCAGGCTATCCTCAGCGTAAACCCTTGGCTCATTCATCGTAATCCAGATTGCTTTGGCAACGACGCAGAAATCTACAACCCTGATCGCTGGCTTGGCGATACGGAGCAAGTGCGGCAGATGGAGAGATTTTTGATTCCTGTAGTCGCCCTATTTCTTACTGTCAGATCCTGTTCTCACATCATCAAGTGTCTACTGACCATATATGTAGTTTGGGCTAGGCTACAACGCCTGCCCTGGCCGTAATGTGGCAATCCTTGAGCTGAGTAAGGTCACAGCAACACTGATCCGTGACTTTGACTTTTCTCTTGTCGATCCGGGACGTGAATGGTGGTTTCATCAGCTTTTTCTCACCGCACAGGGAACTTGGCCGGTCTTCGTTCACAAAAGGCGTAATGTGTGATCTCAGATGATCTCATCATGCTTATTCCATACGACCTAAGAGCCTCGATCGTGGGTAGGTGACGAGAAACGAGGGCAACAGTTCCCACCGTTTGATGAAGACTGCAAACTCGGTCAGGCCTCTTCTCGATGCATTCCTCACGGTGATTCTTTCTGATCGACGACCTTTTCACCATCATCGCTTCACGACGGCTTCTACACAGGTGCCTTTCAAGACTCTGTCACCATTGCGGATTCTTGACGCTGGCTTCTTCACAGTAGCTCCTTTGCGATGGCTTCTTCACGATGGCTTCTTCACGATGTTCCTTCACGATGCTCCTTCACGATGCTCCTTCACGACGCTCCTTCACAACTCCTCTGAGGCTGCAAGATTCTGGGTTTGCTTCGTCGACTGCACAACGCAAGCAACGCCCCACCGTCACAATCGTTTCTGGTTGAATAAGGCCTCGTAACGGGCGGCTGCGCTGTCCGCAAAACGTTGTTCTGATTATGCATGCATGCTAATATCGATCGTACAGCAAGCTTCGCTCCTAACATCTTCTTATCTACCTCTGAAATGGCCTCGATATGAAGGTTTCTAGAGCCTAACACAATGTTCCTCCTCGTTTCGTTGTAAAATTTCAAACGCAGAGTACTCTCACTCAGACCGAAGTCAAAGCCGTCATGATGATTTTGCTTCGGAAACGGCGCTTTTGCGTGTTACTATCTCTTACATGTTCATGGCACAGGAGATCTCGTTGTCTCGAAGTCTTGTCAGAGTGCTTCAGGGCTGTCCGTAGGCAGTATATAAGTCCTTGAGGCCTCGATCATGTAGGCTATCCAGAGCATCCATAATAACATCCAAAGTACAAACTCTACTGTTCCAACACCAATACCAGACTCATCGATAGCACATTCTAGAAGAAGCCCAGGTCACATAACCCACTTATCAGACTCAGAGACACCCAGCCCCATGTCTAGCAATGTACCAGAAATCTGCCATTGCGAGACAAGACACCCTTACATGGGTTGCCAACATTCTAAGTACTCTCCAGTGGACGGACATCAAAGTTATGGTCGCGACTGCGTAAAACTTCTGGGGTCTTCCATCACAGGCTCATGCTCTGACTGCATACGTCAAAGAAGCGCGATAGGGTCCCTCTTGAGCGGTACACCAGCATTACGCCCATCGGCGCCGACCACGGAGAGGAGACGCAGGCGACCTGAGGAAACTTCTCATTCTCGCCATGCGTCACCAGCTCCTTTACAGCGTCAGGCTCCGCGACAGCCTCCAACATCCAGCCTGCTACAAACCCCGTCTCAAACATTATCAGGATCTACTACCGGCGCGACTACATCATCGACAACTGCAACGCGGTCGAAGAGGTACCTTGTTGAATCTTCATCTTCTTCCAGCGCCTCGCCTAAACCAGACCGACCCCCGCCGGCAAAGAGGAGTCAAGGAGCTTCAAGCTCCTTTACTCAACCATCCAGGCAGCGAAGTGAAATGGAGCCGTGGCGAGGGAGCGCAGATATTCCGGTCTGGGGTCGTCCAGCATCTCCCCATGGACGTCCAACTCAATTGAGATCATTTTTCGAAGGACCACCGCCTTTGACTCCTGAAGCGATAAGAGCGCAAAAAGTTGAGGAGTCTACACGCACAGGCGACGAACTGCGTAATGCGGCACTATCAAGTCAACATGATGCGCCAACTTCAAGTCGACGCGCTGCGCCACCACCGAGAGGGCCGAGATATGCCGAGGCTGACGAGATATTTCGGGTAGGAAGAGGGCACGAACAGCATGAAAGGGACCATCCTAACCCGGCCGTGAGGCTGGCACGTCAAAGAAGGGACAGGAGGGCCGAAACGGCACGACAGCTGCTGGCGAAGAAGAAGGCGGAAGGGAAACCCCCCCGGTAAAGGTACAAAGAACCAGAGTCGGAATGAACTTTGGCAGTCAATGAACGAACTGGGAGTAACGGGTGGTGGTGGTACATCTTTTATGGTCATGTGTTTGAGGTTGGTGGACCTAGGTATTCTTCGTTTCGTTAGGGAAGTAATGGGTGGCGGTGGTCTCTCTTTCGGAATACGGTTGTAATAGCTCTCTTATTTGCGATAGACGGTTACTTTAGCTAGATCTCAGTTGCACACTCTTAATTTCGAATACCTCACAATCAAAATAGCAGGAAGGGACTCATCTCGACAGAGAAGTGGCGTTTTCGGCGTTCCTCCTTTCCATGGTAAGTTGAGCCAATTAACTCCATTTCAGACCTCACACAACGTGTCCTTTTTACATATATGATATACTCTCCACCTCCTCTTCCTCTTTCTCAACCTCAGCAAGTCCTTCCTCCTCTCAACCCTTACACTTCTTCACGCCTTGCCGCAACCGAGAAGTCCGCTAAGTCCATGATGTCTACAACTCCCCCCCTGACGCAGGACGCAGAAACTCCCTCGATCATCACTACCCTACAGCGCTGGCTATCCATCAAATCAACGATTTCCAGAGACTCCGCCACCGCCATCCAGCAGCAAGAAGCCGCCGAAGACAGCGAAAGCGACCTACCAGTCCTCCGATCAATCGGTCGTGGCTTCTGTGCCGAAATCTTCCACCAGACCGACACCAATCGAGTTTTCAAGAGCGCATTCCGCCCCCAGGACTTGCAGCTCTGGAACGATTTCCAATGGCACGCTCGAATTTCAGACAGTCTAGAACCTGCTTTCAATAGATCCGAGCTGGATCTGTCTATTCCGCTGCTCTACTCCTACACTAATCGGAATAATGAAGCTTGGTGGGATAACAATCGAGATAAATGGCGAGATCGCCAAGAGCCGACGGATTTGCTGGGATCGCAGAGGATTCTCCCACTCCCTAAGATTGTACGCCACGCCCTTATCGACATGTTCTGTCCTCCTCAGCTACAAGCTGCGGCTAGAAAAGACCCGGCTAATCGAGACTGTCTGATGCGCGTTTATCTCGGTAGGGAAACTTCGGAGTATCTTATCTTTCGACGCAAAGGAGGAATACTGACTCCAAGATTTTTCTAGGACGCCGTCGTGGCTACGGCGAAAACCCAGCCAGCTTCTCCCTCCGAAATTTCGAACCCGATCTCCGAATCTTCGACCAGCTGGGACTCCGCCATGAAACATTCCAACACGCACGAGTAATGGCATTCGCCCTAGCCGAGATGCACTGGTCCGCCGGCACCAACGCCGCGGACGTCGAATTCGTCCTCGCCACCACCCCCTCCGACCGTCCCCTCAAGTACGCCGAGATCCGAAACCTCCCCCCACGCACGGACATCGGTCTACACCACCGCCCCGTGCATATGTGGCTCCTGGATTCCAATCAGTGCGGCGCCATCAGCAGGGACGATGCTGGGGTCGTTTCGGCGGCGAATGCGTTTTGGGAGAATGATCCGTATTATCCAAGGCCGGTGTCGTTAACGGACAAGGTTCGCAACCGTGCAAACCGTGCGTTTTAGGCCTTAAACCAAACTGCACGGTTTAAACTGATAGTGCACTGATAGTAAGAGCCTTTTAGTGGTGCAATTGAGACGATTGTAAGTCGATTATTGAACCTGCTAGATTGT
>JAABUZ0100001024.1_pt1 | contig 57540 bp, 55 predicted proteins | sample 5562091 | NCBI WGS metagenome assembly JAABUZ01 (sample SAMN12813069, study PRJNA571459) | rock metagenome | isolation source: Antarctica rocks | place: Antarctica: Victoria Land, Linnaeus Terrace sud | collected 2015-12-21 | reverse complement strand
TTGATGAGACATGGCCTCCCTCTTCTCCTGGTCGATTCGGCACCTTCCAGCGTCGCAGGACGGCCTGTCTCATCGCTCTCTCGTCTCGTCTCTCGATATGTCTTTGTGGCTACCCTACCCTCAAAAGCCCCGCCCCTCTCCCGTGCGCGGGAGAGGGGAGTAGGAACCGCGTCAGTTCGTTGAGACAACGGCGTCCCCGCGAGTGAGACACTTCAGTGTCCGTACCCTGCCATCCGACTTTAGTCGGAGGCCACGCGCGCCGCGACCGGGATGGGGCGGAAGGGTGTGGGTACGCGATGCGTGGGCTTGCCATCCGAGGCACGTCATGTCGAGAGGTCACGCCGAGAGGTCACGCCGAGAGGTCACGCCGAGAGGTCACGCCGAGAGGTCACGCCGAGAGGTCACGCCGAGAGGTCACGCCGAGAGGTCACGCCGAGAGGTCACGCCGAGAGGTCACGCCGAGAGGTCACGCCGCGAACGAGGCTCGAGGCTCCTACGATGATGGGGTAGAGGTAGGGGTAGGGGACGGAGCTTGCTGAGCGTAGTCTAGCGCGAGCAGGTAGAGGCTGAGCGGCTGGTCGCCGATCGCCGTGGGCACCGTGCCGCCCAGGATGTAGACCGGCTCCAGGTAGGCGTGCTCTACGCTGCCGTCACTGTTCTTGAACCCTTGCACGCCGACGTACGCCAACGTCAGCGTGCTGTAGACAGCCTGCCCGCGGATGGCCGAGGGATCGGGCCCCTGATAGAAGAACTGCTGGTCGCCTGTGACCTGCTGCAGAGCGGGGTTGGGTTGTAGCGCGGGCTCGAACGCCGGGGCGCCGGGCACGACGTAGTCCCAGCGCAGGTCGCGCAGGACGCCGCGGGAGTCGAATCCGACGCGCACGCCGGCCGAGCCCAGCACGGCCAGCCCTCCCGCGGTCTGTCCGTAGACCGCGTCACCCCCCTGCACGTCGACGAGGCGCAGGTCGGGGCGCCACAGGCCGTGCGCCCGCAGCCAGAGCGGCGCTTGTTTGACCAGACGGCCGGTGAGCAGGTTATCTGTGCGCGGCTCGGCGGTCTGCAACGAGAACCACGTCGCGCCGTACCCGCCGCTGACGGTCAGCGTGTAGGGCACGCCGTCGAACTGAACCGTGGCCACCACGTTCCCGTTGCCGTCCTCTGCGGGCTCACCGAGCAGGTCCTGCACGCCGAGTTGCTCGGCCACCGCGGGCAGATCGCCGGTCGTCACAGCCGTGCGCGTCAGCGGGTAGATGGCCAGCGTCGGCGTCACGGGCGGATTTTGGGTCAGACCCAGGCTGAACGGCATCGCCGCGATGGTGGGCGTTGTCGCGAAGGTATAGCTGATCGGCTGCTCGTTGGCCACGGAACTGCCCAGGGGCGAATCGAGCACCCCGTTGATGGGATTGGGCGCGGGCGCCGAAACCCCGGCAATGTTGGGGTTCTCCACGATAGGTCTGGGCGTGGCCGTGGCCGTGGCGGTCGGCGAGGCCGTGGGCAGCGGCGTATTCGTCTCTGTCGGTCGGGGCGTGACCGTCGCGGTCGCGCTTGGCGTCGCGGTCGCGCTTGGCGTCGCGCTCGGCCGGATCGTCGGCGGCGCCGTTGGTCGGACCGTCGGCGGCGCGGTCTTGCCAGGCGTGAGCGTCACACGGGCTATACCCGTCGCCGTTGGCGGCACGGTTTGGCGTGCGCGCTCCACGGCCGTTGCCGCAACGGTGGCCGTGTCAGTAGCAACCTCTGTGCCCGTCGCTTGTGCCCGTGCCGTCGCCGTGTCCACGGGCACGCTGGGCACGTAGATGGGCAGTGTAGGCAGAGACATGGGGCGCTTTGTCGGGGTAGCTAGCGGTCGAGTGGCCGTCGGAAGCGACGCTACAGTCGTGGGCGCCAGTCGAGTGGCCGTCACCATGGGAACCGGCGACGTGGCGGTCGGAGTCGGTGACGTGGTGGTCGGTCTGAGAGTTGGCATGGTAAGGGTGGCCGTCGGCGTCGCCGATAGTGGCGCCGGGCTTGTCGTAGCGGACGGCAGCGGCGGCGTGGGCGATGGTGGAATCGCGGCTGCCGTCGGCGTTACGGTGGGCGCGCTAGCGGTTGCTGTTGCGGTTGCCGGCGCCGCGCTGGCCGTTGCCGTCGGATCGACGGCTGTGGACGTTGCCCTGGGCGCACTGGCGATGGTCGTCGGCGTGACCGTGGCCATGGCCGTGGGCGCGGCGCTGCTCCGCGTCGGGACGGGCACGGTGCGCGTGCGCGAGGCCGCTGGGACAGCCGCTGTCCGGACGGGTAACGACGATGGCGCTGACGGAGGTGACGGCACAGGCGCGGCCGACGGGAGATGCGTGGCGCCCGCCGTGGGCGCTGCCTGGGTCGGAACCGGCGACGCCGTGACAAAGACGATCGTCGCGATGGCGCCCGGCCGCCGGGCCACCGTCGTTGGCGTTGCCGGCGGCATGACGACCACGGCGGTCGATGGGGTCCACGTTGGGACGGCCGTCGTTGTCGTGCTCGTCGCGGTTGGCGGCCGAACCGCCGGTGTGGAAGACTGTGCGATGCCCGTTGTGCTGTTTGTGCTGTGAATGCCGGTGTTGAGCGCGGAGACGAGGAGCATAGCGGCGGCGATGGCCAATGCCGCGCTGATGGCCGTGGTGGTCCGCGGATGCGCGATGATGGCGCGCAGAGGCAGGGGCAGGTTGCTATGGGCATCGCCGCTGCTACCGACCGCCGGGGCGCCCTGTTGTGGTAGGAGCACGAGGCGGCCCGCTCTGTGGTCGGCGTCGGATAGGGACTCGGGCACGACCACTGGGACGCCGGTGCGGATGTGGCCGGGCAGACGAGGCCTGTCCGCCATCTGGCCCTGTCCCTGTCCCTCCAGCTCCGGCTGGGCCTGGTCTCGTGGGTACAGGCGCGCGTGGGCACGCTGGAGGTCAGCCTTCAGGCGGTCACGGAACTCGTCGGGCGCGCGGACGGGCGCGAAGGCCGCGCGCAGCTCACCTTCGAGGGCGGCGAGGCCGGGGGGCCGCGCCGGGTCCGGCTGTTGCAACTCGTCGCTCATGAGGCGTCCTTCGCGCCGAGGCGGCGTTGGAGGCCCTGCATCGCACGGTGCAGCAGTTGCTTGACGGCGCCCTCGCTGCGCCCCATCATCTCCGCGATTTCCCTGTTGCGGAGGTCATGGCCGTAGCGCAGGATGACCACCTGTTGCTGCTCGGGCGGGAGCGCGGCCACGGCGGCCCGCACCTCATATCCCCGCTCGCCGCGCAACAACGCCCCTTCGGGGCCAATGGCGTCGTCTTGCACATCGCTGGCGACGTCGAGCGGCATGTGCGGCTCGTGGCGGAACCGCGCCGCGATGATGTTGCTGGCGATGCGATAGAGCCATGAGGAGAAGGGGACGCCCCGCCACTCGTAGCGATCCAGATTCTCCAGGGCACGGTAGAAGGTTTCGGACACGACATCCTCGGCAGCTGTGCGATCACGCAGGCGTTGCAGGGCATAGGCATAGATGGCGTCGACGTGTTGCTCGTAGAGAGCATCGAAGAAGCACGGGTTTTCCTGGGCCGCTTCGACCAGCTTGCGCTCGCCATCAAGGGTATGCGGCAACGATGCCACTAGCACCCCCCTATTCCAGGAGGCGCCGGCGCGACCGGGCTATGATGCCGACGCCGACACTTATATAATCGGTCGGACGCCGCAAAGTTACGCCCTCTCCCCCGCGACATCCCCCGCGACGCGGCCCGTGATTTTGACGGGTGCGAAAAGTGCGCGGTATACTGCCACCTGAGCGCGGAACCCTGACTGTCGTCGCGCCGCCCGTACCGCGCGCACGCGCGCGGACCGACCCGAGAGGATTGACCGCGCATGCAAGCCCTTGCCATCGTTGCCTCCGCTGCCGTTGCCTACATCGCCATGTTGTGGTTCGCGTTGCCCATGTGGGCGTTCAACGACATTCGCGCGCGATCACAGAACATCGTCACGCAAATCCTGGCCACCCTGGTCGTACTGGGAACGGGCCCCTTCGGTCTCCTTTTATACTACATGTTGCGGCCACAACAAACACTAATCGAGGCGTACGAACACTCATTGGAGGAAGAAACCCTGTTGCAGGAGATCGAGAGCCGCCACCTCTGCCCCAACTGCAACGAACGCATCCAGGACGACTTCCTGGTCTGTCCCTCGTGCCTCACTAAGCTGCGCCGCCAGTGCCACTTCTGCAGCCACCTGCTCTCCCCCGAGTGGAGCGTCTGCCCCTACTGCGGGCGCTAACGCCGCCCATCCCCTGTAACCTTTTGCCCGTGCCGCGCGTTATAATACCGGGTGGATGCGTGGTCCGCCCGCGACGGTTTGGACGGCCCCTGCGATCCTATGCCGCGTGATACCAGCGCAATTGTTCCTTCCTCGTCATCGCCTGCTCGATGTTTCCTATTGCCGCCAGGACCTTGCCGGTTCATGCTCCGCTATGGGCGGAGCAACCGGCGCGATGAGACCGACCTGATGGTAGAGGTAGAGTCAGCATAACCGGCGACAGGGATCGAGAGCGTGCGCCATGTGGATAACCGGGCGCTTGGCGCGATGGGTAGGGTAGGCGGTAGGCCCGGGTGCCGCGCCTGACAGGTCAGGGCCTCGGCCGACCTGTCAGCCTTCTAAGGACGTCGGGAGACGAGAGACGGTGGTAGAAGAGTGTGTGCCGTGGCGGGTGCGCGACGCCGTGCTGGTGCTCATGCTGGGCGCCTGCATAGCGGCGCTGTTGCTGGCCGCGGCGCGCAGCCTCTACCTCCTGCAGGGAGGGTTGGATCATCCGCCGGTCGCGCTCACGATGCTGGCCACGGCGGCGTTATATCTTGCCCTGCTCGCGGCCGTCTGGGCGCTGATCGTGCGTCGGTACCGCACCGACTGGGCCGCGATCGGACTACGCCTTCCTCAACGCGACGCGCTGCCGCCCATGCTGCTCCTTGCGGCCCTCCTCGTGCTCTGCTCCGCGTTCATCGCCCTTGGCTTGAGCGCACTCCTCGGCGCGGTCGGGCTGATCCCCAACGTACGTCTGGTGAGCGACGTCTCGGGCCAGGCGGGCCCGCTGCTGGTCCTCGGTCTGGTCGTCTCGCTGCTGCTGGCGCCGCTGGCGGAGGAGGTTGTCTTCCGCGGGATACTCTACCAATCGTTGCGCAAGCGCATGGGCGCCACGCGGGCCACGATGGGCAGCGCGCTCGCCTTCGCGGCGCTGCACGCCCAGCCGGCGCTGTGGCCGCAATTAGTCCTGCTGGGCGTTATCCTGGCCCTCGCGTTCGAGCGGATGCGCTCACTCTACCCTGCACTATGCCTGCACGCGGCCTATAACGGCGCGGTTATCGTCCTCGCATGGAGGATGGCCTAAGGATTGCCATAGGCGCCGACAAGGACATCGTGCGGCATATCTGCCGGCTCGTGTCTATCTAGCGCGGAATCATCGTTATTTATTTTGGTCGCGGGTGAGAAGGACGGATCGTGAACATCGTGGTCGGAGCAAAGACGGCGTGGGAGCGCGCCTCCGCGGACGGGGGACGACGCGGGGTGGCGGCGGCAATGAACGGGATGGACAGCGCAAGGCAACGGGTGGCCTGGCGCTCGCGCCGGCGCATCCTGGTGTCGGTCGTGTCGGTTGGAGCGGGAGGGCTGGTATTGGTGTTGGGCGGGTCCGGCGTCGTCGCGCGTCAGGCCGCACCAACTGGTGCGGCGCATCCGGCGCGGACGCTGGTCGTGGGAGGGCGCACGGGGATCGCCGCGGCGCCATCGGGGCGTCGCGCCCCCATCTCGCGGGATGTGACGATCCTCTCGCCGCGGCCGGACTTTATGCCGATCAACGGGCAGGGGCCGTCCCTGTCCGCGACCCACGTGGTCTGGGCGGCCACGAGCGGAGAGGGCGCGACAGGGTCGGAGGACGACCGTATCTTCAGCTACGACCGCGCCACGGGCCGCGTCGGCATCGCGGTGCGCTCGTCGTATGGGGCGGTCGGCCTCATCGGGGGCTACGTGCTCGCGGGCGACCAACTGGCCTATGTCGACACCGGCTTCTCGCCCGGCGGCATTTTGCCCTGGAAGGTGATGATCCTCGACCTGCGCAGCGGACGCCTGCGCACGATCGCGGCCCTGGAACCGGACCGCGGCGCCGGCGCGCTGCCGCCGCAACAGATCGCGCCGCAGATCGCCTTCGACGGCGCCCGCCTGCTGATGGTACAGACAGTGAACCGGGGGGTCGCGGGAATCAGCAGCATGGCCATCCTCTTCACGCCTGGCCAGGGTCGGCAGCAGGTGCTGCGGGAGGCCCCCAATACGCTGTTCGCCGACCCGGCGCTGGCCAACGATACGGTGCTCTGGACGACGACGACGATCGGGCCGCGCGTCGGTGACGCTCCCCCGGTCTATGACGCGCTGACCGCCTACAGTCTGACCACGCGCGCGCGGCGCACGCTGCCGGTCGGCGCCGTCTCGCAGGTCGCCGCCAGCGGGGACCTGGTGGTGTGGAAGAGCGGCCTGACGGGGGTGCGCGGGCGCCTCGCGCTGTATTCATTGCGCGCCGGCCGCGTCCTGACCGCCGACCTCGCGCACACGGACACGGCCGCCTTCCCCGCGATCAGCGGCCGGTTGGTCTCGTGGACCTCCGCCCTGGGCCAGCAGGTCCAGATCCACGACACGGTGAGCGGAAAAACGGTGTACAACTCGCCGGTGTCGCCCGATCGCCACTACGGGCTGACCTCCCTCGCGCCCGACGCCGCCACGTGGGTCTATACCCTGACCGCGTCCAACGGCCGCGGGCCGGGCCAGGGCTACGTGATCGTGCATCCGACGAGTCGTTAGTTATTAGTCGTTAGTCAGACACATCTCTGTATTAACTGGTGACTAACAACTAATGACTAATGACTATCAAAGCGATAGCGGGGGCGACGACGATGGCGGGCAGGAAATTGCCGATGCGCAGCTCTTTGATCCGCAGCAGGCGGAGGCCCACCGCCAGCACCATCAGGCCGCCGACGGCGGTCATCTCGCCGATGACGGCGCCGAACTGAACGCGCGAGAGGTGGGAGAAAATGAGCGCGTTGAAGAAGCCGGCGCCCAGACTCAAGCCGCCCTGGTAGATCAGGATGGTGAGGACCGAGAGCAGCACGCCGGGGCCGAACGAAGCCGCGAAGCCGAACGCGGCGAAGCCGTCGAGCACGCTCTTGATGCTCAGCAGGCGGATATCGCCGGTTAGTCCGTTGTTCAGAGCGCCCAGGATGGTGACGGGTCCGACGCAGAAGACCAGGCTGGCGGTGACGAACCCCTGAGCCATGGTACTGGTACCGGCCCCGGTACCGTCGCCGTCCTGGCCGCCGGCGAACCGTCGCTGCAGACGGTCGCCCAGGCGGTTGAGCGCGCCCTCGATGTCGATGGCTTCACCGATCAGAGATCCGAAGAGCAGGCCCAGCAAGGGAAAGAGCAGGTTGGTCGTCTTGAGCGCCATCTGCAACCCGATGAGGATCGTGGCGAGACCCAGGGCCTGCAGCACGATCTCCTGGAAGCGGGCCGGGAGCGCCGCCCCCAGCAGCGTGCCCAGCGTCCCGCCGAGCAGGACGGCGCCGATATTGATCAGGGTGCCCGTCAGCGCCACGTCTTCCTCCCCTCTGATAACCAGCCATGGATGCATCATAGGCCGGCTTCAAGGTACCATATCCGATGTAGGACTCTATCGAGGCGAGGAGAGCCAGGTGATCAGGAACCTGCGGCATGGCGGGGGCAAGCGCGGCGACCGACCCTATGCGCTCGACGGGCTGGTAGAGCCGTCGTCGTACCCGGGGGAGGGCGGCGTGGCGAGTGGACGGGCCAGGGGCGGGCGGTGGGCGCGGTGGGCCTGGGCCCCGACGGACGCCTGGTGGTGGGACTTGCCGGGCATCGGCCTGCTGCTAGCCCTCTCGGCCCTTTTTCTACGCGAGGTTCCCGGCGCCCTGCCGCCCTATGGGGGCGACGTGCTGGTCCACGTCTATCCGCTGCTGAGCCTGCTGGCCCACGGCGTCCACGCGGGACGGCCCACCCTGTGGAACTTCTACGCGGCGGGCGGCTATCCGCTGGCCCCCTATGGCGCGCTGGCGTTCTATCCTCCCGTCGTGTTGTCGCTGCTGACGCTCACGGTCACCGGCGCCCTGGCCACGCTCGACGCCCTGTATGTCGGCGTGCTTGCCGTCGGCGCCTACCTGCTCGCGGCCGACCTGGGGTTGAGCCGCCCGGCTCGCCTGCTGGCAGGCGCGACGCTGGCCTACGGCGGCTTCGTCGCCGCCAACGTCTATGCCGGCCATATCCTGGAACTGGGCGCCGTCTGCCCCGCGCCGCTGGCCTTCCTGTTGTTGCGCCGGGCCATCCTGCGCCACAGCCTCGGCGCGGCCGTCGGCTGCGGGGTCACGGTGGGCCTGATGGTCCTGGCTGCGGGGCTGCAATTCCTGCCCTTCGCCCTGGCCCCGCTGCCCCTGCTGGCGTTGTGGCACGCCGTGGCGGCGCGCCGGCCATGGCCGATCCTGGCCCTGCTGGTGGCCGGCCTCGTCGGAGCGGGGCTTGGCGCGGTCCTGCTGCTGCCGTTCTACGAGGTGGTGGGCTACTCGCTGCGCGCGGGCGCCGTGCCCTTTGCCACGGCGGCGCAACAGTCGCTGCCCTGGAACGGCCTGACCATGCTGGCGGCGCCGGGCGCGTTGGGCACGGCCCCGGCGGACACCTACTGGCCGGCCAGCCGCTTCGGCCCCTACTTCCACGAGATCTACGCCTACGCCGGCTTGTTGCCCCTGCTGCTGGCTCCCCTGGCGTTGCTGCGGCGACGCGCGGCGTGGCCCTATGGCCTGCTGGCCCTGCTGGCCCTGCTGGTCATGCTGGGCGACAACACGCCGCTCTATCGCCTGCTCTACGGGCTGCCGGGCGCCGGCTCGTTGCGCGCGCCAGCGCGGGCGGGCCTGATCCTCGATGTCGCTCTGGCCATGCTGGCCGGTTTTGGCCTGGACGTCCTGCGCGACACGCTGTCGTTCAGGCGCGCGCTCCAGCTGCTCGCGCCGGGCGCGCTGATCGCGGCCGTTGCGCTGGGGTGGCTGCTCCTCCCCTTCGCGCCGGTCGGCGGTCACGCCCTGCACGCCATTCCGGCGGCGGCCCGACCCCTGGCGCTGGAGGGCGCGGTCCGCCTGATCGTCGCGCTGGTGATCGGCGTCCTCGGCTGCATCGTGGTGACGGGCGCCGACGCGCGCGTGGGGCTGCTGCTGCCGGCGCTGGCCCTGCTCGACCTCTTCAACGCCAACAGCACGCTGCTGCGGCCGGTCGACCCCGCGGGCTACTTCCACACCACCGCCGCGCACTTGGCGCGCATGGCCACGGCCCACGGCGTGCGGGACGTGTCGTCGTCCCGCCTGTGGGCGCCCGACGGCAGCGTCCCGCTCGGGCTGGGCATGGTGACGCGCACGGACTACGACGTGCAGGACGCCTCCCCGCTGGCCCTGGCCAGCTACTGGACGATCAGCCACCGCACGCTGGTCCATCGCAATGGCGGTGCGGTGGCGACGGGCCGCGACGTCATCGGCGACATCGATCCGTTCTTCTTGCGCCTCTTCGGGGTGCATACCGTGCTCGCGTCGGCGGCCTTGGCGCCGCGGCTGCCGTCTCCCGTCCTCCGACTCGCGGGTCGCGCGCCGACGGTCCGCTGGCACATGCCGGGTGGGGCGCAGTGGAACACCTATGCGACCGTCGACACGAGCTTTTTCTACCGCGACGACGCGGTGTTGCCGCGCGCGTTCGTCGTCCCGGCCGCGGTCAGCGCGCCCGACGCCGACGCCGCGCTCGCGCTGCTTCAGAAGGGCGCGGACGATCCCGCGCGCGTGGCCGTGCTCTCGCCATCGTCCTCGTCGTCGGGCCTGCCGGCGTGGGCACAGGATGCGTGGGCGTCCTGGCTCGCCGCCGACGACGACAACAGGCTGACCCTCCGCGCCGACGGCGGCCGGTCCGGCGGTTACCTGGTGGTCGACGATGGCTGGTTCCCCGGCTGGACCGCCACGGTCGACGGCCGCGACGCGCCCATCCTGCGCGCCGATTATCTGCTGCGGGCGGTGCGCCTCCCGCCCGGCCGGCACGCCGTGCGCATGGTCTACGCGCCGCTCACCTACCTGGCCGGCGCGGCGATCACCCTGGCCACGACCGTGCTGCTGCTCCTCGCGGCCCTCATCGCTCTCGCACGCCGCTTGCGCCGGCCGCGCATGATCGCGGACCCATTGCCACAGTTAAGAGGGTCAGCTGTAACAGAAGATCGCGTTTGACCGTCGGTGGGCGCACCGTGCCACCGTGCCGGGCGCCCGCTGGCCGCGCCCTGTCCAGTAGCGCCGGGATCGCGCCCTGCTCCAGACACTCTTGCGCGCCGCCGTTTGGCGCCAATGGCTGACAGACCCTGCCGGCCCGGATGATACTATGTAACTGGATAACGGTCGGCGACAAACGGGACACACAGGACAGATCGGGACAGGGGTGCGATAGTGGTGAGCAAGCGATGGGCGTGGCTGGAGTGGGCGCGCGAGGATATTGCGGTTGTGTTCGAGAAGGATCCCGCCGCGACCAGCGTGTGGGAGGTGCTGCTCTACCCCCACCTCCATGCCCTGTGGATCTACCGCCTGGCGCACCGCCGCTACCTGCAGGGCCGCCGCTTCGGCCCGCGTTTCCTTTCGCTGCTGGCCCGCTTCATCAGCGGCGGCATCGACATCCACCCCGGCGCCATCATCGGCCGGCGCTTCTTCATCGACCACGGCTCCGGCGTGGTCATCGGCGAGACGGCCGAGATCGGCGACGACGTGATGCTCTACCATCAGGTCACGCTCGGCGCCACCGGCTGGTGGAAAGACATGCGGCGCGGACGCGGGGCCAAGCGGCACCCCACGATCGAGGATCACGTCGTCATCGGCTCGGGCGCGGCCATCCTGGGTCCCGTCACGGTCGGCGCGCGCAGCAAGATCGGCGCGCAGGCGCTGGTCATCGAGTCGCTCCCGCCGGACTCCATCGTGCTCGGCCACGCCGGCACCATCATCCATCGTAGCGCCGACGACATCATCACCACGGAGGAGCAGCCCGTCGACGACTGGGTTGTATAATGGACCCAGGAATCTGGACAGTGAAAAAGGAGAGGTCGCCACCTTATTTTGCCCTTCTTGAGTGTCTTGACGAAGGGGTCCACTATACTCAGTAGTGCGACGAGCGGAGGAACGATATGACCATCCAACAGCGGACACCGCCTTATACAGAGCGCATCACTCGGGACCCCAATGTGCTGGTCGGCAAACCGGTCGTCAAGGGCACGCGGATTCCGGTCGAGTTGGTCTTGGCCAAGTTGGCGGCCAACCCCGACCTCCAGGAACTGTTTCTTGACTATCCTCGCCTCACCGTGGATGATGTGCGGGCCTGTCTCGCCTATGCAGAGCAGTTGGTTGCGCAGCAGGAGAAAGCGACGACCACCCCTCTCCCACCGCTATGAAGTTCCTGCTTGATGAAAACGTCGAATATCGCATTGCCACGTTTCTCACAACAGAGGGACATGATGTCACGACGATCATCCAGGACTATACGCGGAGCATCGATGACCATGAGGTTCTGCGCCTCGCACAAGGCGAGGGACGCATCCTCATTACCAATGATCGTGATTTCGGCGAGTTGATCTTCAGCCACCACCTGCCCCATGCCGGCGTGATCTACTTCCGTCTCCCCCTCGATACCGGTGCTGCCGATAAAATTAACTGGCTGCGAGAGGTACTGGCATTTTACCAGGTGGACCTAAGCGCCTTTATCGTCATCACCCCGGCCGGTATCCGCGTTCGCCGTAGTGAGTCCATGGACGAGCCAAGCGAGTGAGTAGACGGGCAGCTGGATAGTGTGGATGGGCACGAGGGTGAGCAACGGCACCGTCCGGAACGACCATGATCAAAGTACAAGAAACAATCAATTGGGCAGAGGTGAGCGTTATCGTCTGTATGCGGGACAAGATGTTCCCCACGGAAAAGAAGGGCGTGTGTGCCGAGTGCGGGCACACCATCTATTTCAGTGGAGTTATACACTACCCTACCGACGTGAAGAAAGTGTGCGAGGTTTGCGGCTTCACGTTGATCAAAGAGCAAGAGAAGAAATAGCGGGTCACACGACCACTCCTGCCTGCCGTCCCTCCCCCCCACAATGCTGCCAAGGTCAAATCAGATTGCTAGGGCAGGCCAATCGCTTGTGTCGCGCGAAACGTGTGCAATAATAGGGGCGAAAGGAGGCATGGTTCAGAAACGTGGTGACAGTTTAGGCGCGGCCGGAGCGGTTTCCACGCCGCGTTAAGCGTGAATTTACGATGTGCGGCACACGAACTGTCACCATGTTCCCAGGCGTAAAATGAACCATGCCCGAAAGGAGACTGAAGATGTCACAGGAACTAGCACCAATTGACATTAGCCAGACCAGCGTTCCATCGCTTGCCGACCTAGCAGAAGAAGTACGGCGGACCAAGCGACCTCGCGTCCTCCGGCGCGCTGACCAGGATGTTGCCATCATCTCCCCCGTCAGGAAAGCGGTGAGACGATCCCCGTTCAAGCCGAAATCGCAGGCTGACATTGCCGCGTTTCTTTCCGCTGCCGGCGGATGGAAGGATGTGGTCGATACGGACAAATTGCGGGAGGATATTACGGCAAGCCGTGCGCTTCCCATCAGGCCCCGTCCCGAGCTATGAACTATCTGATCGACACCGATACCACGATCGACTATCTCTCGGGGAGACCAACTGCAACACACCTGCTCCAATCCCTCGCACCGCAACAATTGGCCATCAGTGCGGTCACGTATGGCGAAGTCTATGAAGGGATTCATTATGGCCGCAATCCAGCCCAAGCCTTACGGGTCTTTCGGGCGTTTCTGCGTGGGATAACCGTCCTGCCGGTGACACGACGAATCGCCCATCAGTTTGGGATCATTCGGGGTGATCTCCGCAATCGAGGGCTCACTATTGGCGATGATGACACGTTCATCGCTGCCACCGCTATGCACCACAACCTCACACTGGTCACGAGAAACCTTCGCCATTTTCAACGGGTTCCAGGACTCGTGATGTACCAACACCCATAACTGATTCTGGTCGCCTGCCCTCCCCCGCTATCGGCGCGCCACTTTATCGCGGAGAGGGAAAGAGGTAGACGAGCAAGCAACAAGGGGTGGATGAAAATGGGGAGGACGGCGACGCTACGGCGTGTAGGAGCGGGGGCGGTACTGCAGGGCCTCAGCCAGGTGCGGCGCGCCGATGACCTCGCTCCCCGCCAGGTCCGCCACCGTCCGCGCCAGCTTGAGCACCCGATGGTACGCCCGCGCCGACAGCTGCAGCCGCGCCATCGCCGCTTTCAACAGCCCCTGCGCCTCCTCCGCCACCGCGCAGTGCGCCCGCACCTCCTTCGGCCCCATCTCCGCGTTGCTCACCAGCCCCGTCCCCAAGAGCCGCGCCGCCTGCCGCGCCCGCGCCCCCTGCACCCGCCCCCGGATCGCCGCCGAACTCTCCCCCCGTGCCTCCCCCGCCAGCTTCTCGTACGCCACGCGCGGCACCTCCACATGCACGTCGATGCGGTCGATCAGCGGCCCCGACAGCCGCTTCTGGTACTTCGCCACCGCCCCCGCACTGCACGTACACTCCCGCGTCGGGTCGCCGTGGTAGCCGCACGGGCAGGGATTCATCGCCCCCACCAGCATCACCTTCGCCGGGAACGTCACCGACCCCTGCGCCCGGCTGATCATGATCACCCCGTCCTCCAGCGGCTGCCGCAGCACCTCCAGCCCATTCGTCCCGAACTCCGGCAGCTCGTCCAGGAACAGCACCCCGCGGTGCGCCAGGCTGATCTCCCCCGGCCGCGGCCAGCGCCCCCCGCCCACCAGCCCCGCGTGCGAGATGGTGTAGTGCGGCGCCCGGAACGGCCGCTGCCGCACCAGCGGCGTCTCCGGCGGCAAGAGCCCCGCCACCGAGTAGACCTTGGTCGCCTCCAGCGCCTCCTCGATGCCCATCGCCGGCAGGATCGAGGGCAGCGCCCGCGCCAGCAGCGTCTTGCCCGAGCCGGGCGGCCCCGCCATCAGCACGTTGTGCCCGCCCGCCGCCGCCACCTCCAGGGCGCGCTTGACGTGCTCCTGCCCCCGCACGTCGGCGAAGTCGGTGGGGTAGGTCGGCGTGGACGCGTCGAGCAGGTCCTCGGCGGCGGGCGCGGGCGGGATGAGGGCCTCGCCGCGCAGGTGGGCCACCAGGCCGCTGAGGGTACCGACGGGGATGACCTCGACCTCGCGGATGAGGGCCGCCTCCAGCGCGTTGACGGCGGGGACGTAGACGGTGGGGATGCCGCGTTCGCGGGCCAGGGACACCATGGGCAGGATGCCGGTGGTGTGGCGCAGGGTGCCGTCGAGGCCCAACTCGCCCAGGAAGAGGTGCCGCGCGGGGTCGAGCGCGACCTGCTCGCTGGCCGCCAGCAGGGCCACCGCCATCGGCAAATCGTAACTTGGGCCTTCTTTTCGTAAGTCCGCCGGCGCCAGGTTGACGGTGATGCGCCGCATGGGGAACTGTAGCCCGCTATTACGGATCGCGGCGCGCACGCGCTCCTTGGCCTCGTTGACCGCCGTGTCGGGCAACCCGACGATGGTGAACGCGGGCAGACCTTGCGAGAGGTCCACTTCAACCTCGACCAATGCTGAATCCAGCCCGACAACCGCGCATGAGAGCGCCCGCGCCAGCATCGTCACCTCCCAAGAGACTATGAGGAGTCATTCACGTTGTTTATTGCCTTGAGTCAAGGAGTCCGGGGGTCGGGAATGCGAGGGGTCCGAGGTCGCCGGGTCGCCGGGTCGCGCAAAGCCGGGAACCGTGGAGCGCGGTCACTACCGCGATGGCGCTATGGTAGCACGGAAGCGCATGGGAAAACAAGGGGCAGCCCTGGTCGATCGTTGCTCCGTCGCCGTCCTGTTCTCTAACTGCCACGAGCACGGACGGTCGCTGCCCAACCAGACGCACGGTGATCTAAGCCAGTTCTTGACGGCGCCTGCTCAAGATGTAACTCACCGATCCGTAGTAAACGCCTTCCAGGTCGGATAGCATACTGTGTTCGATGTCTTCCCATTCTCCAAGCTTGCTGCTCCAGTGACCTGCTTCAAGTTGCCTTGCCACATGGGAAAACTCTCCGTTCACCGTGTAGATTGCTATTTTCTCCCATCCGTCCTCTGGATCGGCGCTCTCACACGCTTCGAAGCCTTGCGCCTCGAATAGGCGGACATAACTCTCCGAGGTAAAGTCTCTGGGAACACCATCAAGCCAATAGCACCATGGCTCGTCGAGAAGCGGCTGCCACCACCTGCTGTCGTCGCTTGCGGCCCAGGCGACGCAGTTATAGCGCGGCGTCTCCAGGCTAGTCACGCGATAGGAACCGGGGCGCAATGCGGGGAATGCAGCCTCGATGTCTTCTTTACTCATCTATCGCATGTACTGATGCGCTTGTCCCCACGAAAGCCAGGCATCCTTTTCCTCATCGAAGGATTGCGCGGAGTGCGCAGGGTCTTCATGGCTGATGGAGCGAAGCGCCTCAAACCAGTATGTTGGCCGGTCTCGCAACTCACAGAGGATAAGGGGGATGACTTGCGGTCCCATGCCAATGATCTCCTGGTACGTGGGCTGCGCCTCCTTCTTATCTATGCGCGACAAGCCTCTCGTCTCCTTGCGCCAGTCCTCGACCAGAGTACTGAACAGGCGTTCCAGTTCTGGTGTTGGCGCTACCTCCAGATGTTGAGCGTTCTCAGAGCCAGACCGATGCCCTTCGGAAATGTGTAGGTCTGCCATCTATTCTTAAACCTCCGGTGTCTATGCAGCGATGCTACCACCGATGAATTGGGTAGATGCCTCAAAGACGCTGCGGCATCGTACTCACCACACCATAACGAGATACTGGGGCCGGTAATAATATCACCATGCTACGAGCTAATGCGACGCCTGACTGCCTATTATTACAACGTGACGTGGGCCTGCGACTGACGTCGCATGGCAAAGAACGACGACGAACGTTGCGACGGCGACGCGCGGTGAGACACTTTAGTGTCCGTTGTGTGCCATGCGACTTTAGTCGCAAGCTAGTCCCAACGTTGTAATACTATCATGCCAGGTGTTGTTACTCGCCCCCTACCCCACCGCGTTACCCGTCGTGCTCAACGGTGTAGCGGATAGAGCCTTCGGCCGTGTCGCCGGGATGGACCTGTTGCAGGTGGGCGATGTCCTGCCGACCCTGCGCGTAGAGGTTGACCGCGTCGGTGGCGCAAGTCTGGTTCTCCAAACAGAAGAAGGCCTCGCCGCCGAGCGTGTAGATGACCATATGCGTGAAGTCGTCGCAGGCGGAGAGGTGTAGCCGCAACCCCCGCGTGCCGTAGGCAATAACCGCGTCCTGGCCGGGGAGCAGGCCCGTGTAGACATGGTCGAGTTTCAGGGCCCCGACGGGCGCGGGCTGGCGTAGGTCGAACATAGAGTACATGACGCCCTCGACGTCCAGCACGCGGCCGGTCGGCAACAGGTCCCCGTCGGCCTCCATGACCCTTGTGGCCGGGATGCTGACCGTCGTGTCGGCCGCGCCCGAGAGCGTGGCAAAGTAGGGGTGCAGCGCGAAGCCGAACGGCAAGTCCGTCACGCCCTTGTTTTCGACCTCGTAGGCGACGGTTACGCCGTCCGCGGTCAGCGTGTAGGTCAGGGTTAGCCGGCTGGCGAAGGGGTAGGCCCCATAGTGGGGGCTGGCCGGGGTGATGTCGATGTGCGTCCGGACCCTGACCAGGTCCGGCGCGACCACGGGCTGGTCGTACTGCCACGGTTGGTCGAACACGAGGCCATGGATCAGGACGTCGTTGCCCTGCGGCCTCTCGACATCCGCCAGCGAGTAGGTGTGTCCCTGATAGGTATACCGCTTGTCGCGCACGCGATTGGGCAGCGGCCAGAGCACAAAATTGCCGGTGAAATCCATGCGCCTGAGCAACGCTGGCTCACAGTGGATCAGCTCGTGTTCCCCCACGCGCAGCTGGAACATGTTGCTGCCCAGCTCGGGGGCAATGCCCACGGTGATCGAGCGCGCCGGGCGCGCATGGTCCCGATACGACAAGAGGATAACGGTCGAGTTGATCGCGGGGTCGTGCTGGACCGTCGCGTCGAAAGGGCCGTCGCCCGTCGACGCGCCTCCGGTCGCTACGGTCTGGTCGTCCTGGTCGTCCTGGTCGTCGTTGTGTCCGGTCGTCACCTGCAGCCCTCCTCGGCACGATAGGTCTTTCCCGCTCGGCGTCGTCACACACATCGTACCACCCCGTCTGAGGCCATGGTTGGATCGAGCGTTCAGCCCGGGTGTACCCCCAAAAAGTGACATCAGCGCCTGGGCCTGCGACTGACGTCGCATGGCACACCTCGGACACTGCAGTGTCTCCGGATCGACCGTCCGAGCGACTTTAGTCGCCGTCTGTTTGCCATGCGACGTCAGTCGCAGGCGGAGCTCACAATTGTGGGGTACATCCCTTCAGCCCAAAGTCCGGTCGTGCTCGCGATAGGATGGAAGCCGCGCTCCTGGGGGAAAAGCTGACATCTTTTGTCACGCGCGTGTCGTAGAATAAAAGTCCTAACAGCCATGGGGCAACGGTTTTGAGACGGCATGACGGCACGACCACGCGACGCCATGGCGGCGTGCAGTATGCAGTATAGAGAATGAGGAGGTCTACCCCGCGATGACGACAGCGCCACGACAGCAGCGCGACGTGGAGTCGCGGTCACCCGAGGTGGCGGCCTTGCAGGCGCGGCGCCTGGTCAACTGGCGCCAGACCGAGGCCACGCGCCTCCCCGACTCCGCCGCGGCGGTGGGGTTGATCGAGCGCGTCGGCGTGGCCACGCTCTACCCGGTCACGCCCGAGCTGCCCAACCTCTACCACGCCTACGTCGGAGACCCGACGCGCCCGACCGACTCCCAGTGGGACAGCCCGTCCGGCCATGTCTACGCCTGGCGCTGGGAGCTGGGCGGACGCGAGGCCGCCTTCTACAGCGTGCTGGTGCGGCGGCGGCCCACCCTGATCGCCTGGACTATGCTGCCCCCCCTGCTGCGCCTGTGCGGCGAGTTGCGCACCCCCGACGAGTTGTACGATGCCGGCGCGCTCTCCGCTGAGGCCTACCGCATCGCGACGGCGCTGGAGTCGGCGGGTGGTACACTGACCACGGGCCAGTTGCGCAAGGAGGCCGGATTCCCCACCGGGAAGCCGCAGCGCGCGGCCTACCTCAAGGCCGTCGACGAGTTGGATAGCCGTCTGCTGCTGGCCAAGGTGTTCTCCCCGTGCCATGAGGACGACGATGGGGTCGAGGCGGGGTCGGGAGGTGAGACGGCCATGGGCCATGCCCTGGTGCGCCTGCGCTACCCCCAACACGTCGCGGCGGCCGAGGCGCTGACGCGCGAGGAGGCGCTGGACCGCTTCCTGCGCTCCTACCTGCCCGCGGCGCTGTACGCCGCCCCGCCCGCGCTGGCCAAAGCTCTGCGGCTGGCCGAGACCGACCTGCGCGCCGGCCTGCAGCGTCTGGAGCGGGAGGGCGTGGCCGTGCCGCTGCCCGTCGACGACACCGCCACGGCGACGGCGCCCTGGTATCGCTATCCTGACCGCGGATCGGAGGAGTAGGCGTGGTGAGTTCCTATAGCCCGGCCAACGCGGAGACGACGGATCGACCGGGCCTGTCGCGCGAGGCGCCGGCCATCCGCGTGCGCGACCTGCGCAAGAGCTACCGCGTGGCCGAGCGCGAGGCGGGCCTGCGCGCCTCGCTGCATAGCCTGGTGCGGCGGCAGACCCGCGATGTCACGGCCGTCGGCGGCATCAGCTTCGACCTGGCGCCGGGCGAGGTGGTCGGCTTCCTGGGGCCCAACGGCGCCGGCAAGACGACTACGCTCAAGATGCTCTCGGGGCTGCTCCACCCCAGCGGCGGCGAGACCAGGGTGCTGGGCTACGTGCCGTGGCGGCGGCAGAAGGACTTCCTGCGCCAGATCGCCCTGGTGATGGGCCAGCGCAACCAGCTGACCTGGGACATCCCCGCCGTCGACTCGTTCGAGCTCAACCGCGTCATCTACCGCATCGCGACCCCCGACTATCGCCGTATGCTCGACGAGGTCACCGAGCTGCTCGACCTGGGCCCGCTGATCCGCAAGCCGGTGCGCAACCTCTCGCTGGGCGAGCGCATGAAGTGCGAGGTCGCGGCGGCGCTGCTGCATCGCCCCCAGGTGCTGTTCCTGGACGAGCCCACCATCGGCCTCGACGTGACCATGCAGCGCCGTATCCGCGCCTTCATCGACACCTACAACCGGCGCTACGGGGCCACCGTGCTCCTGACCAGCCACTACATGGCCGACGTGGAGGCGCTCTGCCGCCGCGTCATCGTGATCCACCACGGCACGCTGCTCTACGACGGCGGCCTGGCAGGGCTGGTGGAGCGTTTTTCGGGCTACAAGACGCTGATCGTGGAGCTTGAGGACCCCTCGCTCGACCTCCAGGGGCGCGCCTACGGCGAGGTGGTGGCGCGCGAGGAGGGGCGGGTCACGCTGCGCGTACCCAAAGCGGACACGGCAGCGGTGACGGGGCGCCTGCTGTCCGATCTGGCGGTGATCGACCTGACGATCGAGGACCCGCCGATCGAGGACGTGATCGAGCAAGTCTTTGCCGCCGAGTCGGCCGCCGGCGCCTCCGTCGATCCGATGATGGCCGAGGTCGGGGCGGTCGAGCCCGAAAGCGCGGCGGTGTAGCCGTATGGGTATGGGCATCGCGGCGCTCGTCGATATCTACCGCGCGCAGTTCAAGAACACGGTGGCGCAGCAGTTGCAGTACCGCGCCATGCTGATCATCTGGCTGATCGGCGCGGTGCTGGAGCCCGTGGTCTATCTGGTGGTGTGGACGACCGTGGCTGGCGCCGCGGGCGGGCGGGTCGGCGGCTACAGCGCGGCCGATTTCGCCGCCTACTTCATCCTGCTGATGCTGGTCAACCACGTCACCTTCACCTGGATCGCCTTCGAGTTCGAGTTTCGCATCCGCGAGGGCTTGTTCTCACCCAAGCTGCTGCGACCGATCCACCCCATCCACGCCGACATCGCGGACAATATCAGCTACAAGCTGCTGACCGGCACGCTGATGCTGCCCATCGCCGGCGCGCTGGCGCTGCTGTTCCATCCCGCCCTGCACACGACGGTGTGGGACGCCCTGGCCGTCGTGCCCGCGCTGGCCTTGGCCTTCTTGCTGCGCTTCCTGGTGGAGTGGACACTGGCGCTAGTGGCCTTCTGGGTCACGCGCGTCAACGCCATCAACCAGACCTACTACGTGGTGCTGCTGTTCCTGTCGGGCCAGATCGCGCCGCTCTCGCTCTTCCCCGCGCCGGTGCAGGCCGTGGCAGACGCACTGCCCTTCCGCTGGATGGCGGCGTTCCCCATCGAGCTGGCGCTGGGCCGCCTGACCCCGGGCGAGATCGCGTTGGGCTTCACGGCGCAGGGCGTATGGGTCGGGCTGATGATCGGTTTGATGACGGTCGTATGGCGCGCGGGGGTGCGCCGCTACTCGGCCGTGGGAGCGTAGCAACCCTCACCCCCGACCCCTCTCCCGGCCGCGGGAGAGGGGAGCAGTGGCTAAGATAATCAAGGGAGACGAGGACGCGGATGCGCTTGTTATGGACCTTCTTCCGGCTTGGCGCGCTCAACGAGTTGCAGTATCGCGCCAACTTCGTGGTGCAGGTGGTGCAATCGGTGCTGGGTCTGGGCACGGCGTTGCTGAGTCTGAGCGTGGTCTTCGCCCACACTTCGCGGCTGGCCGGCTGGCGTCCCCCGGAGCTGCTGGCCGTGGTGGGGGTGTATTTCCTGATCGGGGGCCTGATCAACCTGGTGGTGCAGCCGAGCATGCAGCGGCTGATGGAGGACGTGCGGCTGGGCACGCTCGACTACACGCTGACCAAGCCGGCCGACGCGCAGTTGCTGGTCAGCCTCAAGCAGGTGCAGGTGTGGAAGCTGCTGGACGTGCTGATGGGCCTGGGTGTGCTGGTGGTGGCCATGGTGCGGATCGGCGCGACGGTGGGGTTAGGAGAGGCGCTGGTGTTCCTGGCGGCGCTGCTGGCCGGCGCGGCTACAGTCTACAGCTTCCTACTGATCCTGGCCACGGGCACGTTCTGGTTCGTGCGCGTGCAGAACATCCTGGTGGTGTTCCAGAGCATGTACGAGGCGGGCCGCTGGCCGGTGGGCATCTACCCGCCGTGGCTACGGGCGGCGTTGACCTTCGTCGTGCCGGTCGCGTTCGCCATCACCGTCCCGGCCGAGGGCCTGACCCACCGCCTGTCCGGGTGGGCGCTGCCCGGCGCGGTGGCCCTGGCGGTCGCCCTGCTGGTCGTCTCGCGCCTGTTCTGGCGCGTGGGCATCCGCCACTACTCCGGCGCCTCGGCCTAGTGTCACCCGCCGTGGCCACGGGCGGCGCTGACCTTGACGCACGCGACGGTGGGCGGTGGGCGGTGAGCGGTGGTCAAGCGCGAGACTTGGACGCGCCACCGCCCTCTCCCGCCTTCAATCGCGCTTTGAGCGACGCGGCGAGCGTGACTAACCCGGCGGACGGTTCCATCCCTTCCTGGTCCAGCACACGACGGTAGTTATGGTACGCCAGCAGGGCGGAGCCCAGATCCCCTAGGCGGTCCAGCGCCTGCATCAGCGCCAGGTGCGGCTCCTCTGCCAGCACATCCCACCCCATCGCGCGGCGGCACGTCGCCACCGCATCCTCTACCTGTCCGATCTCCGTGTACAGCCCTGCCAGTGCGCAGGCGGCCGCGATCGCCAGGCCGGTCGCCCGCGCCCGCTCGCCCTCTGCCCAGGGGCTGTCGCACCACTCCAGGTATCCACCATCCCCGAAGAGCGCCATGGCACGGGACGCCGCGCCCCTGCGGTCCGACGACGGGCCGCTGCCCAGCGCCGTCTCTGCGGCCCGCGCGAACGCGCGCTCCTCATTCTCGACGGGGCAGTCCAGGTTGTACGTCCCCCCGCGGGGCCGCCACGCCTGCTCACCGAACAGGCGTCGCATGTGCCTGCTCGCGTCCCACAGGGACTGGCTCGTCTGCTTAGAGAGGGAGCCGGCAAAGACCGCCTCGATAATCTCGTCGCGGCGGGCGGGTCGTCCCAGGTGTACGGTGTAGAACAGCATCTCGCGGGTGCGTCGCGACAGGACCGACAAATCGACGCGCCGGCCGTCCACCTCCAGCAGGCCGACACCGAAGGGGGAGATGCGCACCGTCGGGAGCGGCGCAAGGGGGGTGTCCTCGCCGCCGGGCTTGAGCAGCGTCAGCAGGGGTGACCGACCCTCCAGGCCATCCAGCAGCAGGCGAGCGTCGCGCCGCAGGCGGCGCAGCTCCCGTCGCTTGGCCAGCACGCGTGGGATCCAGCGGATGAGCGGCCGCAGGTATCCCTCGCACCCGAGCGGGAGGATGAGGCCGGCCATGCGGTTGAGGTCGTCCTCGGCCCGGCGCACCCGGCCCGACACGAAGGCCGCCTCGGCGGACAGCAGGAGCGCGCGCGCCGCGTCCTGCGGGCGGTTAGCGGCTTCGAGGCGGACCGTCGCCCCCTCCAGGATGTCGATGGCGCGCCCGTAGGAGACCATGCGCAGCGCCAGCGTCCCCTCCGCGACATCCAGCAGGGCGCTGTCTACCGGGCCGAACGCGACCTGGCGCGCCTCGTCGATGAGACGACGGGCGCCGGCTCGATCGCACCGCAAGAGCGCGGCGGTGATCCGCGCCCGGAACGCGACGTCGAGCGCCGTCCTGAGATCAAGCCGCAGGGCCAGATGAGCCGCGGCGAGGCCCGTCGATTCGGCCTCGGGCGCCCTGCCGCTGCAGGCCTGCACGTCGGCCAGCGCCGCCATGGCCTCGCATTCCAGCAGCGCCAAACCGCCCTCCCGGGCCAGGCGGAGAGCCCTGTCAACCTCGTCGCGCGCCGCCGCGTAGTCGCCGTCCAGCGCGCGCACCAGCGCCCAGATGAGACTGTTATGCCCGAGCAGCCCGTCCCCAACGCGAGGCCACAGGTCACGCGCACGCGTCAGGTAGCTCTCGCCCTCGCGCACCCGACCCGCCTCGACCAGGTGCGTCGCCAGGTTCGTCACCACGCGGGCCTGCCCCAGCACGTTCTCGTCGCGCTCGTACGCGGCCAGCGCGACGAGCAGATCGTGGCGTCCGTCGGCGACCTTCCCCAGCGTCAGGTACCCCCGTCCTCGAATCTCTCGCAATTGCATGGACGCCGCGCCATAACCGATCCGTTCCGCGACCGCCAGGGCCGCATCGGCGCTGCGCACCCCCTCCTCGCAGCGCTGCGAGGAGACCAGCACCTGCGCCCTCAGCACCGCCGGCGCGAGCCACTCCTCGTCGTCGCCGGCCGCCGCTATCGCCCGGTCGGCCAGGGCGAGGGCTTGCTCGTGCTCGCCGCGCTGCGCCCGCGCGTGGCCAGCCAGGGTAACCAGGCGAGGTGTACGATATTCATCGGGCAGGCGCTCCGCGTAGGCGAGTGCGGTTCCCCAGAGGCCCTGCCGCCACACGGCTTTGCGCTCACGCTCGAGCACCGCAGCCATCGTGCCCCAATCCTCGCCGGCGGACAGCACCGCCAACCCGCGCGGCAGATCCCCGCCGTCGATCCAGCGCATCCCGGCGGCGCGTCGGATCGCCCTCAAACGATCCGGCGCTTCCGCCCGCAGGACGCCCACGAGGCATTCTCCGAAGAGGTCGTGATAGCGGTAGGCGCCGTCTTGACACTCCAGGAAAAGGCCGCGGGCCGCAACCTCGGCGTAGCAGGCGGCGCTATCTGCACGGCCCAACGCGGCGTCGGCGTCCTCGCACGACGCGGCGCCAAGCGCCGCGCTCTCCAGAACGAACTGGCGCAGGCCCGGCGGGAGGGAGCCGATGATCTCGCGGCCCAGGTGCTCCATCAGCGCGTCGCCGAGCGCGTGGAGGAAGTTCACCTTCCCTGGCACGGTGCGGGCCAGCAGCAACAGACCGGCCGCCCAGCCGCCGCTTCGTCTCACCATCCGTGGCACGCTCTCGAGCGCATCGACACCGTGGGCGGCGAGGAGGGCCGCGGCCTCGGTCTCGTCGAAGCGCAGGTCCTCGCGTCCGAATCCGGTAATCTGCCCGCTCAGGGTCAGGGTCGCGAACCCGAACAGGGGCATCGAGCGCGACAGGACGACCAGCGACAGGGACGACGACTTGAACCGCAGCAGGTGATCCCACAGGGGGACGGCGTCCGGCACATCGTCAAGGTGCTGGAAGTCGTCCACGATCAGCACGAGGCGCCGATCCTCGAGGTCGCCTAGCAGCAGCCCAGCCGCGGCCGACTCTTTACCCCCACCGCCCAGGGCCGCGAGCGCCGCCGCTCCCGCTCCCGGCAGCGCCCGCTCCACCGCCGCGCACAACCCGGCCAGGAGCCGGCGGGTATCGCGATCCGCGGCGTCGAGCGCGTACCACGCGACAGGGACCGAGGCGTGGCGCGCCCAATCGGCGAGCAGCGACGTCTTCCCCGATCCGCCCGGCGCCGAGATGAGGGTAACGCCCCCGGCCGCGACCGCCTCGGAGATCGCGCCGCGCAATCGCGGGCGCGGTAGCAGCGCCCGCGGGGATGGGATGCTGATTTTTGCCGACGGCCATTTGCCAGGCGGTGGTGGCTGCGCCTCGCTCATAGATAGATTACACCTTCATCCGGTCTCAGGTTTGTGTCAGGATGCTTTTGCTACCATGTCCTCAGTGATTGTTGCCGCCAGTTCCGCCATTCGGAGGAAATAGCTAATGTCCCTCTCCATTCGCCGCCTTGTCCTGATCGCCCTGTTCTCTCTGGCCACCCTCTCGTCGCTGGGCCATGTCCCGTCTCCGTCTGTCCACAAGAGCGCGGTCTGGATCTGGCCCGAGCCCCTTATCACATCCCCCGCGCAGCGATAGGTCGCTCGAGTCGTTCATCGCTGCTGGTAGGTCGGCCAGGTCAGCCCAACGGGCTCGCGGCCGTTCGCACGGACCAAGCTCATACTATCACACGTTCCCCTGCCATATACACATCAGACACAACAGCGAGAAGGTCCACCATGTACATGACCCGCCAACTCCATGCGGGGTTCGAAAAGCTCGTGGACGCCGCCATCGTGGACCCCAAGGCGCGCGCCGCGCTGCTTCGCGACCCGCAAAAGGCCGCCCTCGCGTTCGGCATCGGATCGGCCGACGCGGCCAAGGTCGCGGATATCCGCGCCACCGACCTCCAGGACTTCGTGAAAGCCCTCTTCCCGCGCATCTACGACGATGCCGCGGCCGCCTCCTGGTCCTATGCCAGCGCCGGCTGAGCGAGCGCGTGCATTCGCCCAGCATAACGCCCCCTGGGACGCCGATCCCACCCTGCTGCCCCTGCTGCAAGCCGTCCTGGACGACGCGGCTCTCGTCGCCCATGGCGCGCGCCTCGTGCTCCACTATGGGGGCAACGGCCAGTATGGGGGCAACGGCCAACTCAGTTTGACGAGCCCGTCCGGGCTGCGCGCCCCCTGGCGCGCGGCGGTCGCCGCGATCATCGACCGGGAGACGGTCGTGTCCCAGTCGGGTGTGGTGGGCGCCCCCGTGCGCGGGGCGGACATCCGCGGAGTCCTGCTCCTCTACCATCTCCCCTCGACGGAGTTGGCCGCCGGTGACTCGCTGGCGCGCGCCTGCGCGGTCCGCGTGGAGATGGAGTTGTCCTCGGCAGCGATGCGTCTGTCGTCGATCGCGGGGACTGTCGACGGGCTGATGCACATGCTCGCGGCCTACGATCCGGACACGGCCCGGCACAGCCAGGCCGTCCGCCGCCTCGCACACACGTTCGGCCAGGCTGCGCGCCTGTCGTCGTCTCAGTTGCTCCGGTTGGAGTGGAGCGCGGCGCTGCACGATGTGGGCAAAGTGTCCATCCCCCTGGCCGTGCTACGCAAGGTCGGTGCGCTGACGGCGCCCGAGTGGACCCTGATGCGACAGCACCCCACGATCGGAGAGCGGATCGTGCGCCCCGTTCCGGGCCTCGCGGCGGTCGCCCTCGCCATCCGCCACCACCACGAGCGCTGGGATGGCGCCGGCTATCCCGACCGTCTGGCCGGCGAGACCATCCCCCTCGCCTCCCGCCTAGTCAATATCATCGACGCCTACGAGACGATGCGCGCGGGACGCCCCTACCGCGCCCCCGTCTGCCGCGGCGAGGCTATCCGAGAGCTGGAGAGCGGCGCCGGGCGTCAGTTCGACCCGGCGTTGCTCGATCTCCTCCCCGCCCTCCACACGTGCGACATCGACTTCTAACGCCGGGCGCCCCCGGCAGGTGCACCCGAATAGGCGCGACCCGAGAGTTCTCGCACCCGTCCGGGTCACCGTCACAGTACGACACAGTACGACCCGATAGCGTCCTCCTCCTCCGGCGCGCCGGTCCTGGCGCTGGCCGTGGTCATGGGCGCCAGCCTGGCCACGATCCTGGTCTGGGCCCGCGACCCGAGCGTGAACGGCGCGACGCTGATCGGCTACCTCGGCACGATGGGCACGCTGTCGCTGCTGGTGGCGTATGCGCTGACCTGCGTGGGCACGATCCGCTACTTCGGCGCGCGCCGCTTATGGACATGGCAGTACAGCGTGCCGCTCGTAGCCGTGCTGGCGTTGGGCTACACGCTCTACAGCACGGTCTACCCGGTCCCGGCCGCACCCTACAACGTCTTCCCCTACGTGACGCTGGCCTGGCTATTGGTTGGAGGAGGGATCGTGCTGGCCAGCCCGGCGCTAGTGCGCCGCATCGGCCGGCGCCTGGGCGAGGCCGAGGGCCTGCGGATCGAGGAGCATGCCGGCCCCGCCCCCTCGACGACAGGATAGTATACGTTGGCGTAAAAAGCCTGGCGGCCGTGTACGGCCTGCGACTAAAGTCGCATGGCAGGGATCGGACACTAAAGTGTCTCCCGGACTGCCAAGGCACGTGAGCCAAGGTGTACCAGTGCGATATCGTCCTCGTCCACGGCACGGGCATGGGCGTCGCCGTCCGGGAGTATACTGTAGCCAAGATCGATGGTGGCAGCCGGTTTGCGTTCATTCGATGTATGTGGACCCTTTGTATAGAGCGAAAAGCCGATGTTTATCATTGTCAGGAGAAGCTCGGAAAGGAGTGCTGATACGTATGGTTGCTCTACCCGAACTGGCAATGCGTTCTCTCGATGCCTCGTGGGGCCGCGCGCGCTGGGAGACGCTGCCGGATGACGGCAACCGCTACGAAGTCATCGAGGGAGTGCTGTACATGTCCACCGCGCCGAGCTTCTTCCACCAGTGGATTATCCGGCAGATCTTCCTGACGCTCTACGCACAGATCGACAGCTCAGGGGTCGGCATCACCGTCTGGTCCCCGTTAGGGGTCTTTATGCCCGGTTGCGACCCGGTACAGCCAGACGTCATCGTGATTCGCCGCGACAGCCTGGGCATTGTCCATAACGCGATCATCGAGGGCGTCCCGGCGCTCCTGGTAGAGATCCTTTCTCCCGGTAACTCTACGACCGATACCGACGTCAAGCGGCGGGCCTATGCGCGTGCGGGTGTGCCGGAGTACTGGATCGTCCGCCCCGCACGCCGTGATGTGATCGTCTATGCGCAACCGGACCAAACGGCAGGCGACTATACCGGGAGCAGCATCTTCGACCCGGACGCGGAGCTCGTCTCGTCGACGTTGCCGATCCGCACCCCCGTGGCCGCTTTCTTCGCCGACGCCCCGGATACAACCCTTCAACGTCGATCGTGAGGCGATCCGTTTCCCCAACGAGATGACGCGGGAAGGGCCGTGACATGGCGAATGTAGCTTTATTGCTTCTCTGCTACCACGACGATCTGGACGCCAACCAACACGATCCTCGCACCGACGTTGTCGTGGAGGCAAGCTCCGTCCTTCCCGTCCTGTGGTGCAGCGTCTTTACGGTCGACGACATCCGCGCGTGCCCTGTCGAATCGGCTGAGGGTGAGAGAACGGTGTGCCCGATGCTGATCACGCCCAGCGACAAGGCACGGCGACGAGCATGGGAGAGACGACAGAGGTTTGCCGATGTCTTCCCCGCTACCTTTCAGGCCGTCTACCAAGAGTGGCTGGACCTATTGGACGGCATCGAGGCGCCCTACCTGATGCTCAGCATGGTGGAGATATGGGGGCTGGACGACGATCACGCATCGTTCGACGCATTCCTCGCGGCGTCTTTGCACGCGTTCGAGACGGATGCTGCCGACGATTGGAGCGAACTGCTCGGCCAGTACCCCAGCATGAGCTACGACGCCAATAGCACCAGGGTGTCCGTGGTCGAGGACTACGCGGACTATCTGCGCCACGACCTGCATGGCTATGGCTGCATGCGTCCTGTGCCGTGGGCGGAGTAGACGCGAAGAGTAGGGCAACGTACCTGTGCAAGATGCCGACGAGCGCCGTGCGGTTGCGTCGCGGCCGGTAAGTTGGTGAAGACATCGTTCTTTCTATGGAGGAGCAAGCCTGTGACGGCATCATCTCACGTCTACCCACCGCCGCCGATCGACGTGACCGGGCTATTCTCCGCCGAGCGCCACGCCTTGCTCCAGCTCTTGTCTGACCTCACCGACGACCAGTGGGCCACCCCGACCGTCTGCCCCGGCTGGACGGTCAAAGACGTGGCTCTCCATGTGCTCGGCGTCGATCTCGGCAACCTGTCGGTACAACGGGACGGGTTCATCGACGCATGCACGGCCGGACCACGCGGCGGCGAGCAGGCGGCGTTGGTCGCGTTCGTCGCCAGGCTCAACGAGACGTGGGTCGATGCGGCTCGCCGCCTCAGTCCGCGCTTGCTGTGCGAACTGCTCGCCGTCACCGGCGAGATGATCGTGGCCTATGTCGGGACCCTGGATCTGCTGGCGATGGGCCAGCCGGTCTCGTGGGTCGGCCCGGACCCTGCCCCGGTTTGGCTGCACGTAGCGCGGGAGTATACCGAGCGCTGGGTGCATCAGCAGCAGATCCGTGACGCGCTGGCGTTGCCCGGCTTCATGGAGGCGGAGCAGGTCGCGCCGGTACTGGCGGCCTTCGTCCACGCCCTGCCCCACACATTGCGTCACAGCACGGCGGCGCCGGGGACCCGTGTCCGGCTGGCGATTAGCGGCCCCGCTGGAGGGAGCTGGATCACGCTCCGGACGAACGACCGCTGGGCGCTCGGACAGGATGATGGGGGGACAGCCGATACCTCGGTCATGGTCGATCAAGACCTGGCCTGGCGCCTGTTCACGAAGGGGGTCACGCCATCCGACGCCCTGCCACACGTGCGGATCGAGGGAAACCACTCCCTCGGGGCGGCAGTCCTTGACACCGTGTCCATCATTGCGTAATGGCTGCACAGATCTCATTCCTGCGCGAATATGTCGATCTTGCATAGCATTGCACCCCGCTCTTCAAGCAAACGGGCTCACAACAGCACTGGCACTTGTCGGCCGACGTAGCTCAGCGGTTCATGTGAACCGTCAAGACACTTCAGTGTCCGTGGTTTGCCATGCGACTTCAGTCGCAGGCTGGCGTCGATACTAACGGCCGGCCGGCTCCAGGACACGCTCCGTGTGCTCCGCGTAGAGCGCCGCCATCTCGCGGACGGCCGTGGCCACGGCGACGCGGACCTCGGGCGGGTCGAGCACGACCACCGTGGCGCCCAGGGAGAGGGCATAGGAGACGGCGGACTCGACCGACTCAGTGTCCACGCGCGCCACGGCCGACCCGTCCGCTTCCTCGCGGACCGTGTAGCCGTCCCAGGCGCGCGATCGCGCGTCTGGACCGAGGCGCAGGGTCAGCGCCAGCGGCTTGGTCTGTTGCTCGAAGCGCTGGCGCGACTCGGCCCAGTAGGCGTGCAGGTCGAAATCGGGGCGCGGCTTCACCGCCTCATCGCGCACCAAGAGATCGACGATGCGCGAGACGCGGAAAGTGCGGAAGTCCCGGCGCATATGGCAATAGCCCACCAGGTACCAGGTCCCGGCCTTGCAGGCGAGGCCGTACGGCTCGACGCGCCGCCAGGCCGTACCGTGCCCATCCGAGCGTGGATAGAGCACGTCGAGCCGCCGCGCGTTCCACACAGCCGTGCGCAACGTCTCCAGGTGCGGCGTGGTGGCGGGCTGGGCGTGCCAGGCCGTGGTGTCGAACACGATGCGCTCGCGCGCCGCGCGTACGTCGGCGCGATACTCCTCGGGCAGGGCCGCTTCCAGCTTGAAGAGGGCGCGGCGCAGGCCGTCGTTGCTCTCGAAGAGGCGGTAGTCGCCGGCCACCGAGCTGCCCAGCATCAGCGCGACGGCCTCCTCGCTGGTGAAAATGGTGGGGTCGAGCCGGTAGCCTTCGGGCAGGTAGTAGCCGCCCCCCGGCCCGTACTCCATGGTGACGGGCACGTGGGCCAGCGAGAGCGCGTCCATGTCGCGGTAGATGGTACGCGTGGAGACGCCCGTGATCTCGGCGAGGCGCTCGGCGGTCATGCGGCCGCGCGCCTGCAACAGCAGCGTAATCACCATCAGGCGCTCTGTCTTCTGCATACGAGGAGCATACCACGACAAAGCTGACACCTGCTGTCAGCCTTTCGCCGCCTCGCACGCGGCGGACGTTGGAGATTGAGGAGAGCCAACATGGCGTATCAGAAGAGTGTCGTGGGAAAGGGAACCGCCACATCGTCGAGGCAGGTAGCCTGAATGTCGACGACGAGGGCCGAGTGGTCGGACAGGCGCTGCGCCCGCGTGACGCCGCGATCCGTCACGATGTAGGGACGGCGCGCGGCGTGACGGTGTCGGGCTGCGATCAGCGTATGCCGCAGCGCGGGCGAGAGCCACGCCCCGTCGAGTCGCCAGCCGCCGCTATGGCCGTGGCGCCAGGTGTATTCCTGCCGCTCTCCGTGCAGGTGACGCCAGGCGTCGAGCCACCCCCGGTCTCGCAATCCGGCGACGTGGCGCGCGCCGTGGAAGGCCGCGTCGTCGGAGATGCCGGCAATGTGCTGATCGAGGGCCAGGCCCGTATTGAGGTCGCCGATCAGCACGTAGGGTGTGCCGAGTCGGCGCTGGAGCACCGGCCGCAACGCCCCCCAGAAGCAGTCCGTCTCATGTTCCAGACGCGGCCTCCTGGCTATCGGGATAGGACCATCGGCGGCCGGGGCATGGACGCCGCCGAGACACAGCGAGGCGGGCTCGTGCCCGTTAGATGGCGCGCCGGGCAGCGTCCAGGCAGGCAGGCGTAGGTCGAGCCAGCGTCGCTGCAATCGCTCACACGTCTCGGGCGGCAGACCGTGCAGGGATAGGCGTCCCTCGACCCGTTCGAGTGGGGTGGTGGAGGCGACGAGGATTGAGTTGTCGTTGCCGGATGTCGCCGCCGCTACCTGGTACACCAGGCCGATCATGGCCAGGCGAACCCGCAGGTCGTGCCCGCTGGCTGGGTGGAACTCCGTCAGCACGACCACGTCGGCGCCCTGTCGCCGGACGTATTCGGCGATGCGCGGCCAACGCTTCCCGCCGCCCTGCTGAATGTTCCAGGTCAGCAGGCGCAGGCAACCCGCTTGTCTGGCCATCATCCCCACACGCCCATCGCTCACGTCCACCTTTCTTTCGAGACGGCAAGCACTTTCCCCGGCGCTTTGCACGGCAAGCACTTTCCCCGACGCTTTGCACGGAGGTTAGTGGTCCTGCGCGCCGACGGTTCCCGCGTCTTCTCTTTGTTGGTCGTCGTTGGTCGTCATGTGTGCTCTATTGTATCCGTTATCGTCCGGCAACATTGTATCTGTTATCGTCCGGCAACTGGCAACTGGCAACTGGCAACTGGCAACCGGCAACCGGCAACCGGCAACTAGCAACTGGCAACTGGCAACTGGCAACTGGCAACTGGCAACTGGCAACTGGCAACTGGAAAGACTGACACACTGTTGTCACCCACCCTGTCGTAGACTATGCATGTGGGGGAAGGGGGGGTGACTGCCCTTCGTGACCCCTGGTAGCTCAGGAGAGGAGCAGTCGAGATGATGGCCAACGAGTATAACGACGACTACCACAGCGTGTGCGTGGGGCAGCACTTGCGCGAGTTGCGGGAGGCCGCGCGGATGGACGCGCAGGCGCGACAGCTCCGCGCGCGGACTCCGCATACGCTCCGCTCTGGCCTGGGCCGCCTGCTGATCGCCGCTGGCGAGGCGCTTGTCACCCCTTCGACCGAGGCCGCGTGTGTACGGGCGGAGAGTCACGGCGCGTAGACAGCGCCGGTCTCACGGACATGAAGCCGCCCGGCAGGTACCTGCCGGGCGGCTTCATGTTTGTGACCTAACAGTCCGATCGCTATTCAGCGGGCGGGGAACTCGCCGCTGATCCAGGATATGGTCAGGGGCGACGCGCCGTGCTGGACTGCCTGCTGGAGGTTTACCCGCGCCGCGGAGAGGCGGCCAAGTCGCAGGTTGTCCCAGGCCAACGTCAGGTAAGGATAGCCCCTGGCGCCGCTCCAATGGAAGGCCCCCGGATTACCCCAGGCAGCGTTGTTCCAATTGGGGTGGCGCATGCGGTCCTCTGTGACCGCGATGTCGTGCGCGAATGCCTGCCCGGCGTTCCAACCGGCCGAGAGGAGCACGGCGCCCAGCAGCGCGGCCTTCGCCAGCGGATAGAGCGCCACGAAGCGGCCGTTACTCGTCGTCCAGATCTGGGAAAAGGCAGCATAGGGGATGCTGTAGCCGGGACCCATGTACGGGTCGCTGCTGGTGAAGACGCCCTGCCGGTCGTCGTAGGCCTGGATGGGCCGGTAGTGCTGGTAGTGGTCGTCCAGGCTGACCCGCTGGCTGACGATGACTGGGAAGCCGTTGCTGATCAGCGCCTTGATCAGCCGCGGCGTGCCTTCCGGGGCGACCAGCGCCTCCAGGCCCAGACCGCGCGCGTAACCGGGGATAGCGTAGGGCGACATGCCGAACGGGTTGCCGTCGGCGCGCAAGACGGCCGCGGTCTCGTACTGCGTGCGCTGGATACCCCAGTAGGCGAGCACCTCCGCCACCGAGGCCGGCCCGCAGTTGTTCAAAGTCTGCGGGATGTTGACCAACGGACCAAGCGAGCCCGCGATCCGGCTGGAGGCAACAACGATGGTGGTCGCGCGATGGATCGGCTGTGTTGACGTATCGCGATGCGCCGGTGGCGTATGGGAGGCAGCGGACGCCACGGAGGGGCCGGCGCACAACGCGATAGCGACGCTACTTGCACAGGCGGCCAGCGCCACTCTCTTCCCTATCGTTCGTGTCGGCGTCGAGGTCGTTGTCGTCACCATGGGCTGCCTTTGCCTTTCATTCAAGGATGGTCTTGCTTCTAGTAGCCAGTACACGGCAACCCGCGACGTGGGTCAGCACGCCTGGAGCGGACGCGCTATGCGGGTGCGGGCTCCGCGGTCAGGCTCTCGACGTACTTGACCACCTCACGGGTCAGTTCGCTGGGGGTGGAGGAGCCCGAGGTGACGCCGACGACGCGCTTGCCGGCCAGCCACTCGGGGCGAATCTCCGCCACCGAGTCGATCAGATAGGCCGGCCGGCCGGCCTTTTCCTGTACCACCTGCACCAGGCGGTTGGAGTTGTTGCTGCGGCGGTCGCCGACCACCAGCACCACATCGGCGTTCTGGCCCTGCTGCACGGCCGCGTTCTGGCGCAACTGCGTGGCCAGGCAGATCTCGTTATGCACTTCGGCCCGCGGATACTTCTGCTTGATAGCCGCCATGGTGGCCTCGGTGTCCCACTGCGAGAGGGTGGTTTGGTTGGTCGCGGCAATCTTGGGAGCGTCGAGGTCGAGTTGCAGCGCCGCGACATCGGCCGGATTCTCCACCAGGTGGACATGTCCGGGCGCCTCGCCCATCACGCCCTCCGGCTCGGGATGGCCGCGCTTGCCGACATAGATGACCTCGTAGCCCTGCGCCACCAGGTTCACGACCAGATCATGCGTGCGCGTCACGTCGGGACAGGTGGCGTCGATGCAGTTAAGCCCACTGGCGCGGGCGCGCGCCTTGACCTGCGGCGAGACGCCGTGCGCTGTAAAGATGACCGTGCCTTCGCTCACACCTTCCAGGATGCTCAGTCGGTCGGGGCCATCCAGGCTGACGATACCCAGTTCGCTCAGACCGTCCACGACATGCTGGTTATGCACGATCTGACCCAGCACATAGATGGGGCGGGGCACGTTGGGGTCCTTGGCCACGGTCTTGGCCAGCTGAATCGCGTCCACCACGCCGTAGCAGTAGCCGCGCGGAGAAATCTTGATCACGTCCATATACCTTCATTGTATCACCGCTGCTGTCCGTACCCGATAGTCTAATCTCACGGGTCGTCCCACTGGCACGTCCTCTGCTATGTAGCCAGGTGTGCCTCCACGTCTACCACCCCGTAAGTGGGCTAGCGCATTACGCCGCAACACCGTCATGAAAGGACAGGACCCTTTATGTCAAGCACGACTCAGCCGCGCTCATCCGAGAAACAGGCCAAGGGCAACGGCGTAACTCCCGAAGCCCAGCCGCATCAGCACCAGCGCGGACACGTGATCCAGCAGCCGGGGTCGGTGCGCGATCTGCCCATCGGCCTTCCCGCCGACGTGCGCAACGAGAACGCCAACGCCCTCAACCAGTTGCTGGCCGACACCATCACGCTCTACAACCTGTACAAGAAGAGCCACTGGCAGGTCTCCGGCCACACGTTCTATCAGTTGCACCTCCTCTTCGACAAACATGCTGAGGAGCAGGAGGCGTTGATCGACCAGATCGCCGAGCGCGTGCAGACATTGGGCGGCATCGCCATCGGCATGCCCTGGGACGTAGCCGAAATGACCCGGATCGAGCGCCCTCCGCTCGGCGCCGAGGAAGTGCCGGTGATCATCGACCGCCTGCTGGAGGCGCACCAGGTGATCATCGAAGAGGCGCGCGACCTCGGCGAGAAGGCCGACGAGAACCGCGACCTGCGCACCAACGACCTGATCGCCTCCGGGGTGCTGGCTGTGAACGAGTTGCAGGTGTGGTTCGTCGCCGAGCATGTCGTCGACACGCCGACCGTGATCGCCCACGACGCCAACAGCTAAGATAAGAGCGGCCAGCGACCGCTCACGCATTGCTGAGAGAGGCCTGGATTCCATTGATAGTGGAATCCAGGCCTTTGTGTTATACTCTCGCCAGCCACTCTGGATGGGATGCCTCCCCGGCGCCCCCGATGAGTGGCCCGACCGCATAGATGGACGTGGAGGATTGCATGTCAAGGACACATAAGCCCGCTGTTGTTGCCGCTACCCCCTGCGTCACTGTGCCGTCCGTCGTCGGGGGACGCAGCGCCGCCGTCTAGGCCGCCAAGCGCGCCATTCCCCTTTCCTCTGCAAGGCCGATGACAGCGCGACGGGTGCAAAGCACCCGTCACGCGCGTTTCTCCTCCTGACCACGGCCACGAGCATAGTGACGCCCGTGGTTTCCCCATGCCTTCGATCCATCCCTCGGCGCACCACGGGTCGCGCGTGCGACCGCTTCGCCGTTGGATAGGAAAACCGCGTCGTGCTGACGCTGGCAAGGCAGGGGCAGGCTGATAGCCAGACAGCCGGTTGCCAACCGTCTCGCGCCCTGGCGCGCGGACAGGTGTCGCATCCAAAGCCACGGGATTGATCGTCTCGTGGCTTTTTCTTTATGCCGCGACGACGAATGTCGCGGCAGCGAACGTGAGCGTCGAGCCGTGCCGGCCAATTCTGATAACCAGGTCCAGTTCGATAGAGAGGATCGTGTATGTATCTCCAACTGACCCTATGCGCGGCGCGTGTGTGGGCTTCGAGACTTGTCGAGATCGCCTTTTACGTTCTTGCGCTGCCGTGTCGACGCGCTCGACGCGGCGGCGGCGACAGAGTCAGGAGTAGCACCCCTTGTCCAGGACATATCGACGCGACGAGCGACCGCGATGGTCACGTCAGACTGATCGCAGGCGAGAGGACACCTTCCGCTGCCTGCACTGCAAGCGGCTGGTGGGAGCGACGCCGTCCGGCGGCAAGAACCGCAACCACTGCCCCTATTGCCTCCACTCCCGGCACGTCGACGGGCCGAGACCCGGCGACCGCGCCAATGGCTGCGGTGGACGCATGGCGCCCGTGGCGGTGTTCACCCGCCCCAAGGGCGAGCACGTCCTCGTCCACCGCTGCCTGAGCTGCGGCGACGAGCGCTACAACCGCATCGCGGCCGACGACGACTTCGACCTCGTCCTCGCGCTGCCGGCGGTCCCGCAACCGCGGTCGTCGGAAGCCGGCCGCTCACGACGCGTAGAGTCGGACCGCTACGCCAGCTAGCGTTCGCTCAGCAACTCTCCGCACGAGGGGGATCACGTGATATGATCCCCCTCGTCGCCTATCAAGTGATCCCCGTCAGCGGCGCCCGCGGGTGCGCCCTACGATTGTGGTCGCGGGTGCGCGAGGGACTGCGATTGAAATCGTATGGCAAACCACGGACACTAAAGTGTCTTCCCACGCCGTGAGGCGGGCCTGATGTGCAACGCTCCTGGCCGACCTCGGTGCATCCGAGCGACTCTAGTCGCCGTCTTTTGCCATGCAACTTTAGTCGCAGGCCCGTACAATCGCGAGCAGGTCAGTGCGCGGGCGGCAGGGTCGCCGGCAGGACGCTCCAGGGGTCGGGGGCCACGCCCGGCCCGATCGTCGGCGGCGCCGCGTCGTAGGCCAGCGGCCAGGGGCGCGCCTGTCCGCCCTGTATCGTTGTGGTTAGCCGCAGGTCCGCGTCCAGGCGTCCCTGGTAGGCCCAGGAATCGGGGCCGACGGCGCCGACACGGACGGCCGACGCGCCGCCGCGCAGGTCGGCCTGGAAGGGTAGGTCCGCCCTGCCCGGTTGCTTCTGCACCGTGAGAGAGTACGTCGTGGGGTCCAGCAGTGCATTGGGCGGGACCGTGTAGCTGAAGGTGACGGTGACGCTCGCCAGCGAGGGCACGCGCACGTAGCCGGCGAAGACCGTCTTATCGTGGTCGCGCTGCGGCGCCCATAGCTGGGTCAGGCCCGACGTCGCGATCAGACGGCTGCCCAGGGGCACGTAGACGCGCACGAAATCTTCGTAGAGCGTGTTGTTCTCCGGCTTGACAATGTTTTGCGCGGTTGTGCCGTTGGCGTAGGTGATGGCCAGGGCGCTGCGCAGCGAACGGTCGGCGGCGACCACGGCATGGTAGGAGAGCCCTTCCCGCACGTGGTCGTTGATCTTGTTGTAGTGGACGTTGGTATCCACCACGTACAGATAGTCGGCCCGCGTCGGGTCAATCGCGCCATCCCAACGCTGACGAGCCAGCAGCGGCGCCACCGATGGATCGGGGACCCACAGCAGCAGATGCCGTCCCTCCAGCGCCGCGCGCACAACTCGCGCCGCCAGGGTGAGTTGGGAGCCGTGCAGCGCGCGCAGCCCTTTGAAGACCGCGCTATAGACCGCGCTGGCGAAGGTTTTGTTCAGCTTGCCGGTCGCCGCGTTGTTGACCCGCGCCTGCAGCGTGGCGACGGCGTTGTCCGCGGTCAGCGTGACGACCTCGCGCGGCGGGTTAGGATCGGTCACCGTGAGGGGGCCGGTGATGCGCAGCAAGGCCGGGACGAGCGAGCTGTCGAAGGCCATCACGCCGTCGATGTGTCGGGGTTGACCCAGGCCGTACAAGTAGCGCAGCAGGGCCGCCGTGGTCGGGAAGTCGGGCGACCAGTTGGCATCGCGGTAGAACAAATTGGCGAGGTGCTGGTAGGTCAGCAACGGCAGCGGCGGGGGAATATAGCTTGTCCTGTTGGTCTTGGCGCCGTTGTCGTCGACCTCCGTGCTGGACTGCTGGTCGACGAGCGTGAGCCGCCCGTGGTCGGCCTGCAACAAGGCCACGGTCCCGATGAAGCCGCCGGTGGCGCGCAGGTCGAGCGGGTTCTCGGGGACCAGCAGGTAGAGCCGCGGCCGGTTGGCCCCCAGCAGGTCGGGCCCGGCCAGGGCGGCCTGTAGGCCCTGGTGGGCCAGCGGCAGCAGGCGCAGCGCCGGGTCCAGCCGCGTCCGGAGCGCGCTCGGCAGCGCGGCCGTGTCGATCGTCGCGGCGTCCCTCTCGACCGTTGTCACATCGGCCAGGGCTGCCGTCAGCGAGCCCTGCCCCCGGGTCAATCCGGCCAGCAGCCTGGCGCCGGGGTCCGTCGCGCTGCCGGCGCCCGCGCCGTGTCCGCCTTGCAGGGCCGAGAGGGCAGGCAAGGCTCCGTCGAGGACCCGCAAGGTGGTGGCGCTGCCGTCCGCGGCAAGGTCCAATAGCGGGCCGACCTGCGCCGCGGCGCGTACGGGCGGGAGGGCGGCGGCGAGGCCAAACAGGGGACGCCATGGCCACCAGCACAGGCGCGCCAGCCCGAAGCCTATGCCCGCGATGCTCATGCGGTCGCGCAACGCCTGAGCCTGGGCCGCGAGGGTCCCGGTCCCGGTCCCTGTGCTCGTCGTGCTCGTCGTGCTCGTCCCTGCCGCGGTTCCGCCGGCGCCGCGCAGCGATTGCTGCGCCGCGAACAACTCGTAGCCTCCGGCGGCGAGGCCGATGGCTATGAGCAGGAGGTCGAGCAGGATGGCCGCGAGGATCAGGCGGGCCACGCGCGGCCATAACGGACGCCTGGAACGGGGACGACGCGGACGCGCCGCGAATAGACCGGGGACGGCGCGCATCGACGCCCCTACGCTACTTCGCGCCGCGCAGACTGCCCGTGCTGGCGGCGCGCTCCGGCGTCAGGCCCGCGCTCAGGGACTGCGCCGGGTGCGTTGGGTGCGGCGTCGGCGCGGGATTGTTGAAGAGGGTGACGGCCACCCCGCTGGTCTGGGCGCCGGCCAGACGCAGGCGCTCCCCGGCCGTCTCCAGCGCCTCCGGGCCGGCGTTGCGCAACCTGGCCACCACCATGGTGTTGTCGGCCAGCGCGGCCAACACGCCGCTCTCGGGCGCCGCCGCCAGGCCGGCGTCGAGCACCACCACGTCGCCCGACGCCCGTAGCGCCAGCAGCAGGCGGTCCATGCGCGCGGAGCTCACCAGATCGATGGCCTCCTCGGGGGCCGCGCCCACCGTCAGGATGCGCAGATTGGGCAGCGGTCCGTCCTGCAGCAAGGCGCGCGGATCGTCGTCGCCGCGCAGCAGCGTGGCCAGACCGGCGCCATGAGGCAGCCCGAACAAGGCGTGCAGGGCGGGGCGGCGCAGGTTGGCGTCGACCAGGATGGTGCGCGCTCCCGCACGCGCCGCCGCCACAGCCAGATTGCTGGCCACCGCACTGGCGCCGTCACCCTCGCGCACGCCCACGACGGCCAGCACGCGCGCCAGTGCCCGGGTGTGACCGTCCGCCGCGGTCGCCGCGACGAGGCCCGAGCCCGCGCGCAGCAGGCGGTACTCATCGGCGCGCGGCGTGGTCGGCTGGGTCAGCGTGGCCAGCACGGCGTTCGACTTGGAGGCGCCGACCGTGCCCAGCAGCGGCAGGTCGAGCAAGGCGGCCACGTCGTCGGGCGTGCGCGGGCGCGCGTCCAGCAGGTCGGAGAGCACGGCCACGCTCAGCAGCGCCAGAAAGGCGACGAGGGCGGCGAGCCCCACGTTGACCGCCGTGCGCGGGCTGATCGGCGTGTCCGACGGCGCCGCGCGTTGCTGCAGGATGACCGAGTCACCCAGCCCGGCCAGCCGTACCTGAATGCCGTTAATCGTATCGTGAAGCGGACCGAGGCGACTCATGTCGCGGTTGATCTCGTCGGTGTACGTACCTTCAAGTTGCTGCTGTTTCGGGGACGGATATGGGTTTTGCGCCTGAAATGACCTCAAGCTTTGGGTTGCCGATACCTGATCCTGACTATAGAAACGGACCTGACTATTGAGCGTAGTTAGCTGTTGCCGAAGCGGACCCATACTGTGCTGATTGACATTGGCAATGAGCGCTCGACCTAAAGCGGTCGCCAGCGTTGCAGCGTCGTTAGGATCCTGCGCTCGCACCGCGATGGTGACAAGCGTGGACTGTGAGGCTGCCTGGGTGGTGGTATTTTTGAGCAGCGTGCCGGTATCAACTGGATGATGCAACTGGCCAACCTGGCCAACCTGGGCCAGTGCTGCCTGGGCTACCGCCGCAGTCTTGACCGTCTGCGCATAGATACCAGCTTCCGTCTCGGCCGCGACCAATGAATTGTTGTCCGTTCCGCCAGTGTTAGTGCCCAGGCCGGGATTGACGTTGAGGATCGCCGTGGCATCGTAGACCTTGGGCTGCAGCTTGCTGAAGCCGTAGGCCGCGGCGGTGGCCAAGAGGGTGCCGAGGATGATGGGGAGCCACCAGCGGCGCACGATCAGGAGGGCCCGTTGGATGTCCACGGTGGTCTACGCTCCTTGAATGGAACCACTGTAGCGGGAAGGATAGGAACGCGATCCAGTCTGATCGGGACCACGCGGGGATGCGCATTACCGTTAGCATAGCATGCGTCTCCCATCGCTGCTCCCGATGCCCACAACGGTTTGCCATGACAGCTGTACCATGAACGCATGAGCGTCGTGTCGCTCGGGCGACGACGGCCTCCTCGTCGACCCACCGCGTGGCCGGCCGACGAGGAGGCCGGTCAGGACTAGGGATGGGAGGATACTCGTCATGACCACTGAGCAACGTTCATGACCGACAATGGGTACCGCACGTTGCGGCAGATGCTCGATGGGTGCGTCGACACGCAGTTGATCTATGTGACGGCGACGCTCGGCATCGCCGACGCGCTCTCCGCCGTGCCTCGCACCATCACGAGCCTCGCGGCAGCGGTCGACGCCGACCCGGATGCGCTTGAACGCGTGCTGCGCGCGCTGGCGGTGCGAGGGATCGTGGCCATGGACGAGCAGGACCGCTATCGGCTCACGCCGCTGGGCGACCGTCTGCGCACCGATGCGGAAGGCTCGCTACATGCGACGGCGCTGCTGCGCGGCGCGGCGGACTACGCGGCCTGGGGCCGTTTGGCCGACACGATGCGCACGGGCCGACCGGGCTTCGAGCACGCCTTCGGGACCGACTTCTTCGCGCACCTGGCGCGCGACGACGCGGCTGCCGGGCGCTTTGACCGCTTCATGGCCGCGGCCTCGCGGCGCATCGCCGCCGCGCTACTGGGGTGCTACGATGTCGCCACGGCCGGGACCATCGTCGATGTCGGCGGCGGCTCCGGGACGCTGCTGGCCGCCATCCTTGGCGCCCACCCTCACCTGCGCGGCGTCCTCGTAGATACCGCGCGCGTGGTTGCGCGGGCTCAACAGATGCTTGAGACCGCCGGCCTCGCCGCCCGTTGCGACGTGGTGGCGGGCGACATCCTCGTCGCGGAGACGCTCCCCCGCGGCCACGGTGTCTATCTGCTCGCCCAAATCCTGCACGACTGGGACGACGCGCGCGCCCTGCGCATCCTCGCGGCCTGCCGCGACGCGCTGCCGGCCCACGGCCGCCTGCTGGCGATCGAGCAACTGCTGCCCGAGCGCGTCGCCGCGGCGACGCCTCAGCGCGCCGTCGAGAGCGACCTCTACATGCTGGTGATGACCGGGGGGCGCGCGCGCACCGAGGCCGCCTACCGCGCCCTCTTTCAGACGGCAGGCCTGGCGCTGCGCGTCATCCCCACGGCGTCGGCCTGGAGCGTGCTCGAAGGGACGCTCTATTCCCACCCCTGACCCGTCCCACGTGCCGCCCGCGATGCCGGACAACCCCTCCGGGCCGTACGCCGCCTCCGCCCGTTCTACGGATGACTGCTCCCGGCCGATCACGATGTCACATCTCTACCGAAAAGCGACTGGTCTGTCATCCCGCGGTCCAGTTGCCGTCACTTATGCGGGCCGCGCCGGAGTACACTCCAGTATTCCCGGCATAGCAACCCAGGCGACGCGACGACGAGCCCGATGGCGGGCTATCCTTGCGTCCCGGCTACTCGCTCCCGGTGGCAAGACGGTTGGCACGGGCCGGCACGGGCCGGCACGCCGGTACATTGGATCGGAAGGGAGTCATCGTGATGGATCAGGACGGAGACACGCACGTGGAGCAGCCAGAGACGACACCTCGACACAGGAAGCGCCTGCTCTCGCGGCGCACGGCGCTGGCCGGCTTGGCGGCAGCGGGCGCGGGCGCGATGCTGGACGGCAACGCGATCACGGCCATGGCCGGGACACTGGCCGCCCCGGCGGAACAAGCGCGGCAGGGCGCCGGCCCGACCATGAATGTCGTGCTGTCGCACGAGCAGTTCCCGGTCCCGTCCCTGGTCCGATTTGGCGCGGAGGCGCAGCGCGCGGGGTTCGACGGTATCTGGACCAGCGACCACTTCCAGCCGTGGCAGCCCAACGAGGGCCACTCCGGCCTGGCCTGGGTGACACTGGCCGCGCTGGGCCAGCACGCCTCCACGCTGCGCATGGGCACGGGCGTCACCTGCCCCATCTTCCGCTACCGCCCGGCAGTGGTGGCCGAGGCCTTCGCCTCGCTCAGCCTGCTCTCACCGGGCCGCATCTTCCTTGGCGTGGGCGCCGGCGAGCGGCTGAACGAGGCCGCCGCGGGCGGGGGATGGGGCCTGTACCGCGAGCGGGCGGCGCGATTGGTCGAGGCTATCCACATCATGCGCGCCCTGTGGACGGGCCGGCACGTCAACTACCAGGGCCAGTTTTGGCAGGTCAACGCCCGGCTCTACGACCCGCCGGCCGCGCGCATCCCGATCTATGTCGCCGCGGGCGGACCCAAGAGCGCGCGGCTGGCCGGGATGTACGGCGACGGCCTGATCGCGGACCCCATGCAACTGCGGACGAATCCCGCCTATAAAGCGGCCTTCACCGCCGGAGCCGTCGCGGCGGGCAAGAACCCCAACACCATGCCCATCCTGCTCGAGCACTTCGTCTCGGTCAGCGACATGCAGACGGCGCTGGCCGACGCGGAGTTGTGGCGCTTCACGGCCAAGGCGTGGAAGCCCGGCTTCTTCAACAACGAGAGCCCGGCCGCGATCCAGCGCAACGCCGAGCAGCAGATCCCGCGCGAGACCGTCGCCAATTCCTGGGTGGTCAGCACCGATCCCGCGGCGCACCTCCTGGGCATCCAGCAGCTCGTCAACCTGGGCGTGACCGACATCTTCGTCCACTCCGCGCAACAGGACCAGATCGGCGTGATCAACTTCTTCGGCCAGCAGGTGCTGCCGCAGGTCCGCTCCGGCGCCATCCAGGGCGTGCGCGCCGTCAACCGCGGGTAGCCACGAGCCGTTAGCCGTCTACCGCTGTCCCCTTGTTGATTGTCGTCTTCAACGCGAGTTTCCTGTACGCCACGTGGCGGTTTGTCGTGCGGGCCTAATCGCCATGGATGTGGGCTTGGTCTTGGACAAACGGAGGAAAAGCAGATGGTCGCCGGTCCATCTTTGGTTCCGTTGGTGCTCGTGGCCATCCTGGCTATGGTCCGCTCCGCGGGGGCAGCCGTGCCCGCGCCCTTGAATCGTATGGCCCATGCCTTGTCCGCCGTGCATAGCTACCACGTTCTAATGACGGTACGCAGCACGTTGCCGGGTCTCACGCTCGTGGTCAGCACCGATACGGTGGTGGTGCGTCGTGGTGGTCAGGTGCGGATCTATGCCGTCGAGACGGCACGCGCGCAGGGTCGAATCACCCGAACAGAGACGGTCACCACGGGGGCGCGGACGTGCGAACGTCGCAGTCCGCGGGCAACGTTCGACTGCCACCCGACGCCCACGAATGGCAGCCCGGACGCGCCGCGCGGTCTGCTCGACCAATCGCTGCGGGAACTCGGCGCGGGCGTGCGCTGGACGGCGGCCGGCCTGGCGGTCGTGCGCGGGCAGTTATGCCTCGCCTATCGTGTCGACGGCCCCGCCGGGGACCCGGTGTCACGGGGCACATTGTGGATCTCCCGCGCCACGATGCTGCCCGTTGCGCTGACGGTCACGACATCATCCGCGATTCCGGGCCATACCTCGTCTTTAACCATCATGGATACCGTTGTCTGGCGCGATTGGAACCTGCGCACCCTCGCTATTCCCTCGGTCTAGTCGACGCGTGGCGACCCAACGCGCGGCACTTGCCGGCGGCGCCCGGCCGGGCACGCAATGGGCCTGGGGCGATTTAGGTGAGTATCAAACCACGGGCGATGTCCGGCGGGGACGGGCTGGGCAACACCTACATCACCGGCAACGCCCACTCTACCAACTTCCCCACCACATCGGGAGCGCCGCCGACGCACAACGGAGGGGGCTCCTGCCCCGGCGGGGTCTGCTCCGACGCCTTCGTGACCAAGCTGACCGCCACGGGCAGCGCGCTGGCCTACAGCACTCACTTGGGCGGTACAAGGTAGGGCTGGTGGATCGTGGGCTGTATGGTTAACGCATTGGCCTTCCTTCTCATCGCGCTCCTCGGCAGTGAGGTGAGTCTCGATGCTGCAACGATTATACCGCTCGGCGTATGGACCGGCCTTATTGGAGCCCTCGCGGGGATCGTGCAATGGTGTGCGCTGCGAGGTAAGGTTCAGTGGGCACGATCTTGGATACTCGTCAGCGCGGGAGCGGGCGCGGTAGGCTGGCCGGTTGGTGTCCTTGTGGGGATAGCCGTGTTCGGGCCTACTTGGGGCGCCAGTGCTGGGTGGATCGGCGTCGGAGCACTGAGCGGGGTAGCCCTCGTCTTACTCCAGATGCGTCACATCTGACTTGCAGCACCGGCGTCGGGATCGTGACGAGCGTAGCCCTACCCTGGTTAGCCCGCTAGACACAGCGCCCGCGACTGCCGGCGGTTGCCCTGGCGCTGATCCTTGTCGACGCGGGCATCGTCCATCGGATTCCAAGCTTGGCATACTGCCTCATCCGACGAGGCGACGGCGACGTTGCTAGAAGGCGCTCACCTATGGACGAATTGCAACGATGGTGCTATCTCCATACGTGAAGAAAGGAGCGGGGTTCTCTCTCCTTCGCGCGTGGAGGTAGTATGATAAGGTGCAAGGACAGGTTCGGAAGACCATTAGGCAACATACGTCGGTGCGAGCCTCCGGCCGATGGCGCTGATGATCACTCTACTGATAGACCTTCATCTCCGGACGTGAGGGGCAGGTCGATAGTAGAGACCTGGAGGAGGGATGGACGAGTCACAACTTGGCAGTGCAGTGCCTCCACCTCCACGGCGACCCCTAATAGCTGTTGCCTTCGCGGGGGCTGCGCTCCTTATCCTTCTCGGAGGGTCGGTACTCATAGTCATTGCATCCACGCAGTCTGGAGGTGCGGAAGAACTCGGTCTGGCGTTCTATAGCGTCTGGCCGGTGGTCATGTTCACAGTGTGGTTATTGGGCGATGCCGTTCTCTTTGCCACATATACTGCTCACTCACCTGGCCTGGGCGGGGCGCTGCTTGCATGGCTGGGCACATGTGTGCTGGCGACGCTGGGACTGTTTCCCGTAAGTGTGGTGTTCACGACCGTTGGCCTCACGGACACTGTAGCGATTGCCGCGGCGCTGATGCTTATCGACGTTGGTGTGGTTTATGCGGGCTGGAGGCTCATCCGTTCTCGCCGAAAGCCTCTCTGATACCAATAGCCAATACCCTGCCCGATACACAGATGATGAAGGCACAACGGCTTGTTCGCTTCGCCACTCTGGTATTTACCCTATTGACGCTTCTGCTCATAGGACTCGGTACCTACGTCATCTTTGGCGCGTGGTCCGCTGGCGCGGGCACGGAAGCGCCGGGTGACGCCTGGTTACTCTTCTGGCCGCTCGTGTGGTTGCTCTCCGGCGTTTCCATTGTCGTCGTCGCCTTGTTGGTAGCGCAACGACTCAAGGTTGCGGTGCGGTTCGTCGCCTGGGTCTGGGGCGGCGATATCCTGCTCTGGTTCATAGGTCTGCCGCTCGCCAGTCTTTTGACCGATATGCGCGATTCGTTAATGCTCGTCGCAATAGGAGCATTTGACATCGCTGCGTTTTATGTCATTGGCCGCTTCCTCCTTCAAGGCGGCCCGCGCACCATCTGGGGGCGTTGATCGCGCTGCGATAGTGCGACTGGCCCGCGCGCGTGAATGTCGGGAAGCTTGACGGTGCAACGGAACAATTCGCAGCGGCTACAACGGTTCGCCATCTACGGCACGACGCTACTCGTGGTGCTCGTGCTTGCCGTGGGGACAACGGCCTCGTTCGTCGAATGGTCGTACGGCGACGAGGGGCCGTTCGACGTCTGGTGGTTCTTGTGGCCGGCCACATGGCTCCTCTCTGGCGCGTTGGCACTGGTCAGCGCACGACAGGCGCGCTCGGGACTCACGTCCGCGCTCTGTTGGTGGGCTGCGGACATCCCGTTGTGGCTCGGCGGCGTACCCCTGCTAGAGAGGTTCGGGGATACCTCGTTGGTGTCCAGTCTCGTCTTCATCGTCGTCTTCGATGCCGGTGCGCTGGTCGTTATAGCGCGACTCCTGCTCGCCGGTGCGCCGTCGCAATGATAGCGGCTCGTTGCCCGGCTGCAGCCGCAGTCCGAACCTCGCGTTCACACGCACTTGGGACAGCGCCCTGGCCTAGACCGGCCTGGACGGGACGGGACGGGCTGGCAGAGCAGCCTGACGCCGGGCATGGGCGGCAACCTCACCAGCGTCGTCTACTACAGCGACGAGAGCGGCGCGACGTGGCCCTTCACCTACACCGGCTCGACGACCGACCCCGGCCCCTACACCACGTATCAGACCACGCCGGGCAAGCCCTGGCAGCTCGCCGCGTCCACCGCCGGCTACACCCTGACCAACATCCTGACCAGTGAGGCGCTGACCTTCGACGGCCAGGGCCGCCTGCTCACGGACAGCGACGCGTACGGCAACCAGAACGCGATGACGTATGGGGCCAACGGGGCGACGAGCGAGGCCAACAGCGGTGGTCGCGCTCTCAGCTTCGGCTACACCAACGGCCAGTTGGGCGACGCCACGAGCCCCCTGTGGCAGAGCAGCGGCGGGGCGCAGGGCCAGCACGCCCACTACGGCTACAACGCCCAGGGACAGCTGACCGCGAGCACGCTCGGGGCGGGCACGGCCGACGCGGTCACCACGACCTTCGGCTACAGCGGCACGCAACTGACTAACATCACGCTGGGCTCGGGCCACATGTGGACCATGGGCTACGACGCGCAGGGGCGGGTTGCCAGCCTGACCAGCCCGGTGTCGGGGACGACGGGGCAGCGGGGCTACACGCCGGCCTATACCACGCAGTACACATACGCTGCCGGACAAACGCGGGTCGTCGAGGGGGCTGGCACGACCGCCGCGCTGACCACGACCTATACGCTTGACCCGCAAGGGCAAGTGACCACCATGGCGGACGGGCTCAACCACAGCACGAGCGCGGCCTACGACGCCGACCACGACATCGTCAGCAGCACGGACGCCGACGGCAACGTCACGACCAACGCCTACAGCTACGTCGGCCCCAACGGCTCGACGGGCCTGGTGACCCAGACGATCCAGCCCCGGATACAGGCCTACAGCCCGCTCAATATGAGCATGGACCCGGTGGTGACGCCCCACGCCTATGACCCCGCGACGCATGACCTCATTCAGACGACCAAGCCCGAGGGCGGGATCGAGCGCTACGGGTACGACGGCCATCACACCGTGGTGACCACCACCGTCCTGCTCAACGCCGGCGCCGGGACATGGAGGGGGAGCATCACGACCTACGACCCGTATGGGGAGTCGATCACCACGGTCGACGGTCGGGGCGTGAGCGTGGATGGGAACGGCAACGCGACGCCGACTAGCTCCGCCGCCCTCTACACCCGGCGTCTGGGCTACGACGCGCAGGGCGATCAGACCAGCGCCGCCACGGCGCCCATCACCACGACCCTCCCCAACGGGACGATCCAGGTCGGCGTCCCGGTCACGACCACCTACAGCTACGACGCCGACGGCAACCAGACGCTCGTGCTCGCGGCCAACGGCAATGGGAACATCGCCACGTCCACCTATAATCATCTCGGTCGTCTGGTGCAGGCCGGCGACTCGTCGGTGACGCTCTACAGCGGCGCCGTCGTCACCCCGACGCAGGTCCTGAGCTACGACGGCGATGGCAACCTGGTGAGGCAAGTGGACGGCAACGGGAACGTCAGAACGTCCAGCTATGATCCGTTGCAGCGGCTGGTGGTGCGGACCGACGCCGTGAGCGGGACCACCGTCATCACCTACTCCGCCACGGAGAGGGTCGCCGCGCAGGACCCGCGAGGCAACGTGGTTACCTACGGCTATGACGGGGCGGGCCGCGTGATCCAGCAAAGCGATCCCGTGAGCGGTACCGCCCAATACCAGTACGACGCGGCCGGCAATACGACCGCCATCACCCTGAGCGACCGCACGACCGGCGCCCCCATCCAAATCGAGACGCGCGGCTACGATGCCCTGAACCGGGCGATCACCGCTACGGTGGCGGGGCCGGGCGGGCCGGCGCTGACGACGCTCACGCGCTACGACCACGACGGCAACCTCTACCAGGTGCAGCAGCCCAACGGCGATGTGACCCTCAACACGTACGACCTCGCCGGCCAACTCCTGGCAACAGAAATCGACCCTGCCGCGGTCACGGGACCGACGCACGCGACGCAGCAGACGTTCAGCTATGATACCGCCGGTAATAGGGTCGCCAGCTACGACTTCGATGGGCGGAGCCAGACGACGACGTACGACGGGGAGGGCCGAACCGTGCAGAGCGTCAACGTCACGACGCCCCCCACCGGGACCACCACCATCACGACGACCCTGTCGTTCGACCCCGACGGCAATCCGGTGCGCCAGGTCATGCAGACGCAGGACGGCACCGGGCCGACCCAAACCCATACGATCACGAGCGCCTATAACGCGAACGACTGGCCCACCTCCATCGCGAACGATGGACTGGTGACCGCCTACGGGTACGATGCGGTGGGGCAGCAGCGCACGCGGACGATCTTCGACGGCGTGACGCCCCTGACCATGCAACTGGACTCCAACGGACGAGCGACGGCGATCGGGGAAGGCGTGGGCGGGACAGGTCCCTATACGACCACCTTCGGCTACAACGCCAGCGGCGCGACAACGGCCATCGCGATGCCTGGCGGGGTCAACGAGACGGCGGGCTACGACGGGGACACCCGCGTGACGAGCGTCACGGCGACGGGGCCGAACACGGGATCGTCCGCCACCACGTTGAACAGCGCGTACGCGTACGGCTACAACGCGTCGGGCTGGACGACGAGTACCACCACGCTCTCGGGGACGGACAGCATCGCCCACGACGCCCTGGGGCGCGTGACCGTCGAGACCGGGCCGCAGGTCGTCGCCGCGGGAGGCGCCTACCGCTGGACCTACGACGCCAATGGCAACCTGCTCACGCAGATCGGCGACGACGGCAAGCCCGTGACCTACACCTACAACCAAAGCCTGCCGAACGAGCTCCAGACGATGGTGATGGGCAACGGGCAGCCCACCACGTCCTACAGCTACGATAATAATGGCGATACCACCGGCATCGTCGACGGGGCGAAGATCAACACGCATATCCTGTACGACGCGGCGGCGCGCCCCATACAGGTCGCGTTCCTCGACCGTAGTACACCGGCGACGGTCACGCTGGGCTACAACGCCGATGGGCGGCGTTCGCGCTATACGCTGACCGAGGCGAACCGGCCGACACTGGATGAGCAGTTCCAGTATCGGGACGATCAGCTCGGTCAACTGACCGTGATCAGTGCGGGCGTCACCCTGTATGTAGATACCTACATCTACAACCAGGACGGCACGCCGCTGGAGTTCCTGCGCACTCAGGGCGGCGCGACCAATCGCTACTGGTACGTGCTCGACGGGCGCGATAACGTGGTGGCCGTCACGGACGTCACCGGTAAGGTGATGGACCGCTACGCCTATGACAGTTGGGGCGAACTCACCAGCGACGACGCGACCAACGAGATGGTGCCGCAGCAGTTGCGCTACGCCGGCTACTGGTACGACGAGAAGCTGTCGTGGTACTGGGCGAACGCCCGGTACTACGATCCCGAGATCGAGCGCTGGCTGCAACCGGACCCGAGCGCGTCCGAGGGCCTGCGCACCTACGCCTACGTCGCCGATGACCCGATCGACGCGGCCGATCCCACGGGGCTCAACCCCGACTACCAGCGGTTGAACGACCCCAGACAATGGCTAGCGTGCCCGACGGGAGCTACACTCATTCAAAATAAGTATTGTAAGGCGGCTGAGAGCGATGCGCTCAACGTGGTCGTGTCCGCCAACTCGGACTTCAGCGGTGGCGGACAACTACTGGGCCTGATCGGCCTCGGACAGTTCCTCGGGGGAACCTGGTTCCCATGGAAGCAGGTTCCTGTCTCCACTGGTGGCCCGATAAGCGCCTTACAGTGCGCTGTCAGCAACTACTCCGCCAATGTAGGAGGGACACAGCCAGGGCGACGACCACAGGAATCAGGATTCCGCCGTGGCGGCTGTAGCCAATACGCCGCACCTGGCTACACTGGCCCTCCCTTTAACTTCACACCCGGAATACCGAACAACCACGCCCGCGAGTGGCCACAAGGTCAACAAGGTGGTGGGACTGCCGACTTTATCGCAGTGAGCGAAGAGCAGGAGTGCTTCGCCGTCATCAATCCGTGTCCAGGAAATCTCTTCTGGTGGCACAAAATCAATAATCCCGATGGCTTCACCAACGGGCGGAGCGACTTCGTTAGCGACGTGATCGGCACCCAGTTGTTCTTCCATAGCTGTTTCGGGCTATTCCTGAGCGGATGTGGATGGCAGCATCTGTACACAGTCGATCCCAAAGGAGTGCCACTGGTTCACGCCTACCATCCCACGGTCGGGTCAAATAACGCCCTCATCGATGGGCAGGTCGCGGTGATCAAGGTGAAGCGAGCATTTTAGGCCCGCATCGATAGCACTACCTCCACGCGCGACGAAAGGATCGGGTTTCTCTCTCCTTCGCGCGTGGAGGTAGTATGATGAGGTGCAAGGACAGGTTCGGGAGGCGATTAGACAACATGCATCAGCGCAAACGTCCGAATAACGGACATCGCCGACGATCACTCCACTGATCGGCCTTGGTCGCCGGACATGAGGGGTAGGTCGCCAAGAGAGACACGGAGGAGGGATGGACGGGTTAGAGATCGGCAATGCAGCGCCGCCTCCGCGACGACCCCTACTGGCTGTTACCTTCGCAGGAATCGCGCTCCTTATCCTTCTTGGGGGGTCGGCACTCATAATCATCGCGTCCACGCAGTCTGGGGGTGCGGAAGAACTCGGGCTTGCGTTCTATAGCGGGTGGCCGGTGTTCATGTTCATGGTGTGGCTGTTGGGCAACGCCGTTTTCTTCGCCACACGTACGGCCCGCTTACCTGGACTCAGCACGGCACTGCTCGCGTGGCTGGGTGTATGCGTACTGGCGCTGCCGGCGCTACCCCTTGTGTTCCTGGCCATTGGAAGTGCGGGCGTCGCCTCGCCCCTGGCAGTTGGCGCAGCACTAATCCTCGTCGACGCGGGTGTCATTTATGCGGGCTGGAGGCTCATCCGTGCTCGTTGGCGACTGACCTGATGTCGACAGGCGCGCTACACGGATATCCATCGCCCCATACACTCCAGTGGTAAGAGGCCGCCCATCTGGACATGAAACCATGCGATGACAAGGCGTGACCCTGGCGAGCATTGTGCTCTCACTCCTTACGATGGCCTGGGCTATCGTGGGGGTGTCCGCGGTCAGCCCGTTGGTCATAATTGGAGAAGGTTCAATGGTCCAACAGACTGCTCCTCGGCGGACACAGCAGCTTGCCAGATACGGCACGGCGCTACTCGTGGTGCTCGTGCTTGCCATGGGGACGGTGACCTCGTTCGTTGAATGGTCGTACGGCAACGAAGGGCCGCTCGATGTCTGGTGGTTCATCTGGCCGCTCACCTGGCTCCTGTCCGGCGCGTTGGCACTGGTCAGCGCACGACAGGCGCGCTCGGGACTCACGTCCGCGCTCTGCTGGTGGGCCGCGGACATCCCCTTGTGGCTCGGCGGCGTGCCGCTGCTGGAAAGATTTGGGGACAACTCGTTGGTGTCCGTTCTCGTCTTCATCGTCGTCTTCGATGTTGGCGCGCTGGTCGTCATAGCGCGATTTCTGCTGACAGGCGCGCCGTCACGATAACAGGGGCCTGGCCCATGGCTCCCGTCTCGCCGCTGGCGAGAGTTCAGGGGTAGCATGCTGCGTCGTCTGACTGCGTCGTCTGACAGGCGACGGTGATGTTACTGGAGGGCGCCCACCCGTGGACGAGTCACAACACGGCAATGCAGCGTCACCTCCTCCGCGAGGCCCTCTGCAAGCCATTATCTTCGCAGGGCTGGCAGTCCTCGTCCTTGTGGGGGGGACGGTGCTCGTGATGCTCGTGGCCACGGAGAATACCGTGGACGAGGGGCAAACCGGACTCGCAATCCTCCTCGTATGGCCATTGACTATGTTTGCAGTGTGGCTATTGGGGCATGGCGTTTTCTTCGCGACGCGCGCTACCCGCTCAGCAGAGCGCGGCAGGGCGCTGGTCGCATGGCTGGGCCTGTGCGTGCTGGCAACGCTGGGACTGCTGCCTGTCAGTGTGGTGTTCACGACCGTTGGCGTCGCGAACACCTTGGCGGTTGCCGCGGCGCCGATCCTTATCGACGTTGGCGTGATCTATGCAGGTTGGAGACTCATCCGTTCTCGTTGAAGACCTCTCCAACGTCGATGCGCCTGACCAGTACTCGCATCGGGCTTTCCGACGATAGCTGTACCATAAGCGCATGGACGTAAGCGCCGCTCGGGCAACGAGGGGCGACCAGCCGGCGCCACGCCGCCCGAGTGGTGAACCGACGAGGAGTCCAGTAGGGATGGGGACGGGGGGATGCGCGTCATGGCTAGGGAGCAGCGTCGCTTTGGTGGCGAGAGAGGACGATGGCTCGCGGCGTGTCTGATCGGCCTGACCGCGATCGACCTATTCTATGCCGACGCGTCAGGGCGGGCCGCGCTGGCCGCGCTCTTGACGATGATGGTGGGGCGCGTCTTTCTCGGTCGGCGACCGCGTGGCCGCGCTTCCACGGGACTGGTCGTCAACCTCGTCATCACAGGGTTGACCGCGGCGGTGTTGGCTCTCATGGCGATGGGCCATCCCACCAGCCTATGGGTCGCGCCACTCTCCGGCGCCGTTCTCGCCCTGGCGACGACGTTCGTCGTGGGGGACAGGCGCGGTGTTCGTCGTCGCGTCCATTGGGGACGGTACATGGGATACGCCCTGGCCGCTTTGGTCAGCGCGGCCGTGGGCAGCAATTTCTTCGACCACCCGGGTGAGTTCGCGTTCCCCTTTGGGGCGCTGGTGTTTGTCTTGTACTGCGGACCGGGCGCCGTTATCGGCGGAGGGCTGGGATGGCTGCTCCAGATGATCGTGGAATAGGTGTCGGTGTCGCTGGCCAAGAACGTCCGCCTTCGGAGGTTCGACCGAATCAGCTTGAACGGACTATCGACGGTCGTTAGAGGGGAGAAAGAGGAGATGACACAGAACTGGCACACTGCGGCTTTCGCGCTACTGGCGACGGTCTGTAGCGTCGCGCAGCCACAGGGGGCGCGAGCCGTCCCCGCGGGTCAGGGACCGGCGTTCAACCTCGCGACCGCCGTCGATAGCGGCCAGGGACGGGCCTACCTCGGCTACCTCTACGACAACGGTCACCGCTCCGTGCGCGTCCTCGACACCGTCACCGGCGCGTTCCTGCCCCCCATCCCCCTGCCAGCGGATAACCAGTTCTCCGCGCTGGCCGTCGATTCCCGCGCGCACCGCGTCTACCTGGCCTATTACGGCTCCTCGACCACGGCGGGGGTGCGCACGCTGGACACGCGCACGGGCACGATCGTGCGCACCGTGTCCATCGTCCCCGAGCCCGACGCGATCGCCGTCGATGAGCACACCGGCCTCGTCTATGTCGCCAGTGCCGGCTACAGTCGTTGTGCCCTCACCAACCGCTGCCTCGACACGGGGTCGAACGAGGTTCGCGACGCCACCATCAGCGTCCTCGACGCGCGCCGCGGCGCGCTGGTGCGGACGCTGACCGTCCGCCACGTGACCTATACCGGGGCGCTGCTGGCCGTCGACGGGCGCGCGCGCCGCGTGGTCCTGGTGAGCGCGGCCGACAGCGTGAGCCAGGCCGAGGCGGGGACCAACGTGAGCGTGCTCGACGCGCTCGGCGGGCGGCTGCTGCGCCGCACACACCTCGCGGGCGGTGGCGCGCTGCCGCCTGGCGTGGACGAGGCGGCCGGGCGCGCCTACGTCGCCACCACGGTGGGCCACGGCGGTCGCGTGGACCTGTTCGACACGCGCAACGGGACACGTGCGCGGACGGTACGCCTGGACGGCGCGCCGCTCGCGCTCGCCGTGGGGTCGGCCTCGCCGGGCTCCCCTGGCAGCGGATATATCGCCGTCACCACGCTCGGCCCCACCGGCAGGGAGCGCGTGACCACCAGCAACGGGAACGTGATCACCACGACCGTCTCCATCGGCCGCGGCAGCCTGACCATCCTGGACGCGCGTAGCGGGGCGCTCCTGCGCAGGGTCGCGGTCGGCATCGAGCCCCAGGCCCTGGCGATCGACGCGCGTCGCGGACGCATCCTGGTCGCGAACGTGGCGGAGAGCGATCGGCGCAGCGCGTCCCTGGGAGGCGGCAGCGTGAGCATTACTGACGCGCGAACCGGCGCGACCGTGCGCACCGTGCCGCTCGGCATCTCCCCGCTGCACCTGGCGCTGGATACACGGACGGGCCACGCCATCGTCGTCGGCTACGGCGGGTATACTGGCCTCAACAGCGTGGATGTGGTCGACGACGTCAGCGGGACGATCTTGAGGACGGAATTGCTGCCGTAGGGAAGCTCGAAGACCGCTACCTGAACATATCCTGCTCGGGCGGGCGGATCAGTTCGCGCGCGCTGCCCTCGCCCCGCTCATAGGCGAGGCCGCGCACGACCGCCGCGGGGATGCCGTCCAGCTTGCCCATCACCATCTCCGCCGCCGCGGCGATCTCGTCGGCCACGGAGAGCACGCTCGCCCTCAGGACGTAGCCGTGCGCGTCGACGCGCTCACGCTCGTCGCGTAAGGGGCGCAGCCCGGCGCAGCCGATCGCCACGTTGAGCAGACCCTGGCGCCAGGCCTGCCCGAAGGTGTCGCTCACCACGACCGCGACCTCCACGCCGGCCCGCTCGCGCACCGTGTCGCGGATCGTGCGCGCCGAGCGGTCGGGGTCGCGCGGCAGGGTGAGCGCCACCTCGGCCGCCCCGGCGTTGGAGCGGTCGATCCCCGCGTTGGCGCAGACGAAGCCATGATGCGTCTCGCAGATGATGACGCCGCGGTCCATGCGCACGATGCGCGCGCTCTCGCGCAGCACCACCTCGACCTGCCGCGCGTCTTTGTCCCAGCGCTCGGAGATCGAGCGCGCGAAGGCCGACGGCTCGACGGTGCGCAGGTCGACCACGCAGCCCTCCGCCTTGGCCACGATCTTGTGCGTCACCACCAGCACATCGCCGTCGCGCAGCCCGTGCGCGGGCGCCCCGGCCGCGCCGGCCAGTAGGAGGGCCGCCAGGTCGTCGCCCGGCCGCACCTCGGGCAGCCCGCGCACGGGCAGCACCTGCACGCCGTCATCCATTGACCACTTCCAATAGTAATGGCTCGGAGCGAAACAGATCGCGCGGCGTATCCAGGTCGAACGCGAGGGCAGGCAGCGCGACGGTCGTCGGCAGCGCGCCGCGTTCCCGCGCCAGCGCGCCGTGCCGGGCGAACGAGTCGGGTCCGAAGGCCGGGGGGATCGCCAGCGGCGGACGCAGCAGCAGGGCGTTTGTCCCCGTGCCCGCCCGGTCCGGCGCCACGCCCACGGCGGCGTCGCCCGCCCGCCGCACGAACTGGTCGATGGCGTCGGGCGACACGCGCGGCAGGTCGATCGGCAGCACCAGCGCGGCCAGGGCGCCTAGGTCGGCGACACGCTGGCAGCCGAGCGCGACGGCCGCGTTCAGGGGATCGGAGTCGTCGGAGTCGGACGCGGGGGGATCGGGGTAGGACGCGATGCCCCGCGCGGCGGCGAGGCGACAAACCTCCGGATCGGCGCTGACCACGACCACGCCCGTCAACGCCGGGCAGGACTGGGCGGCGTCGAGCGTGCCCAGCAGGAGACGCCGCGCCAGGGCCGCGCGTCCTGCCGCGGACAGCGCCGGAGCCAGCCGCGACTTGGCGCTGCTCAGGCTCTTGACCGGGATGACGGCCCAGATACTCACGGCACGGCCCTTATGAGCCCGTGCCCAGTGATCGCGCGTCCCCAACGAACGACAGCACCGCGGCGGCCAGGCGCCGGCGGTCGTCCAGGTCCCGCATCACCGCGGGCGTGACCAGCGCGCGCATGCCCAACGCCTCGACCGCCGGCGCCAGTGCGCTGTCCTCCTCGTCGAGCACGAAGCCATGCGCAAGCCCCTGGTAGAGGCGCGCCACGCCGAGGGCGCTGACCTCATGGCCCAACGCCGCGAGCATGTCGGCGGCGGGACCGCGCAACGCCTGCCCGCCCACGATGGGGGAGACGGCCACAATCGGCGCGCCGGCGCGCAGGAGATCGCGCAGGCCGGGCACGGCCAGGATCGGGGCCACGCTGACGAAGGGATTAGAGGGGCAGAGCACGATCGCCGTGGCCCCGGCCACCGCGTCGCGCACCTCGTCCGTCACGCGCGCCGCGTCGATGCCGGCGAACTCCAGCCCCAGGACGGGATCGCCGTGGCGCCGCCGCACGAAGTAGTCCTGGAAGTCGAGCACCCCGTCCGGCGTGCGCACGCGCGTGACCACAGGCTCGTCGCACATGGGGAGCAGTTGGGCGCGGACGCCCAACGCGCGCGCCAATCCATCAGTCACCGCGGTTAGCCGCGCGCCGCCGCGTAGGAGTTCGCTGCGCCGGATGTGCGTGGCCAGATCACGGTCGCCGAGCCGGAACCAGGTGGGCACACCGTAGCGGCCCAGCAGGTCCAGCGTGGCGAAGGTGTCGCCCGCGATGCCCCAGCCCTGGACCGGGTCGGCCAGGCCGGAGAGGGTATAGAGCACGGTATCGAGGTCGGGGCAGACGCGCAGGCCGTACAGGTCGAGGTCGTCTCCGGTGTTGACGACGACGGACAGGTGGTCGGGGGGCAGGACGCCGTAGAGGCCCTCGGCCAGTTTGGCTCCGCCCACGCCGCCGGCCAGGGCCACGACACGCATCACATCCATACTATCAGCGTACCCGATCACGATACCTCACTACGTCGGTCAATGTCAGTCAATCGAAGCGCACGACGAGCTCATCGAGCGGGCGGCGGGGGCGCCGGTGCGGGTCGCGGGCGGCGTAGCCGATGGTGAGCAGGGCGTGCGGGACGAGCGCGTCGTCCAGGTCGAGCGCCGCGCGCGCGGTTCGCTGGCAAAACAGCGGCGCGCACATCCGGCCGCCGTCGAGGCCGCGCGCGAACGCCGCCAGCAGCAGGGTCTGCAGGGCCGCGCCCAGGCTCTGGATGGCCATGATCTCCTCGG